>Ga0315293_10000441_pt1 | contig 38180 bp, 70 predicted proteins | sample YL17G13_20_MG_FD_203071 | JGI IMG/M metagenome (GOLD analysis project Ga0315293, IMG submission 203071) | Sediment microbial communities from Yellowstone Lake, YNP, Wyoming, USA - YL17G13_20 | ecosystem: Environmental > Aquatic > Freshwater > Lake > Sediment | place: USA: Wyoming | collected... | reverse complement strand
TCTTTATATGTTCGGTACGGCCTGCCTGTTTCTCGTTCTGATGTATCACATCATAGATCATTACACGGGTAGGGATTTTCTTTTTCCGCAGGAAATTCTGCAACGTCTTAGCATAGCAGTCCACGCAATTGAACTTGCACTCTCCCGACGAAGACATGTTCAGGGAGGTGACTTTCAAATCCTGTCCCAGGGTCAGCTTGGAGCACAGTCCACAGCCCTGACAACCGAGTCCCCGACGATCACAGATGTATACGTCTGGTGTCGTATCGGCTAGAGCCTGGACCTTTGATAGAGCCTTTCCTATCAGATGAGCTTTATTCCCCTGGAACTGATAGTCTCTGAGGTTCGCATACCGACTCAGTGAGACCTTGCTATTAAACCTTTGTTTGGTGATGACCACCGGATATCGAGCCTCACTGAGTTCCTGGATCAGCTCTACGACAGGCTGAGAGTCGGGGATATACTTTACCCGCACGAATGCTACACGCTCACGCTTAAGACTGTAGAATTTTGAGACCTCATTCTCACGGACGACGATATCCGGGTTGAGAGTGATCACCGCTTTGTAGGGGTGATCATTCAGGGTGAGGAGTGCTGGGGTTTTGACGTTACAGTTGACGAAGAAAAAACTAGTCGGGTTTGCCATGACGAATCCATCGAGCTGCCGGTACTCTTCAGGGGTACAGTTAAAATTATTATTGATCGCCACGCGCACTACTTCTTTGTATGCAGTTAATTCGGGAGCGAGGATAGCTCTCACGGGTAGCCTCCTATGGATAAGGAATATACTATTTTACAAATGATCTATCAAGTTAAAATATAGCTGAGGGATTTTTATTCTCCCCTAGCTATATATTTAGACGGCGTTGGATAGACGCCATTTTACTACTGCGATTGATACGGGGTCCTCATCGTTCATGTGCAGGGGTACGTTGTCTAAAGGCTGATCGAGGGAGCCTATTTTCAGGTCATAGTTTTCCAGCATGGCTGCGAACAGGATGGGGTCGTAGCCCATTATTTCGATTTGCCTAGCGAAACTTCGTAGGGCGTGGACAGCGTCCTCAGTAGTCTGAGGGGGACCACCACTCCCTGCGATAGGGAGTGGTGTTGGGGGAGGATTTTCTTTAGATGCTTTATCCAGGTCTTTGGCGGTCTCTAGCAGGTAGGCTGTAAGACCCCTGAGGTGTTCTTCTGTGAACATGCTATGTCCTTTCGGTAGGCTTCGATGATATGACACTCATCCTCATCAGGTATGTACTCATGGTCTTTTGCACTGTAACTATTCTCTACAGCACTACCACCGTCGATATAGGTGACGGACTCATCTGTACCATAGAGGGTGTCATAATCAAAGTACGCTGAGTGTCGGAGCAGGTACGTGCTCGGATACTTTGACTTGTAGACCTTGTATTTCTCCGTGCCTACGGGGGTGCTGTTGATCTCTTCGTCCTCGTAGTTGATGTGGAGAGGAGCCTGCTCCAGTAGCTCTACCATAGAGGCTTTACGCATCTCACGGTGGATGTGTTCGTACCCGCCTTTGCTCTGGACAAGGGCGTCCAGCTTACTGAGATTGTGGAGTAGGGCGTCCAGGTACTCTCTGTGGTGGGAGTACTCAGCCTTAAACCCACTCGTACCATAGTATCTCTCAGCGGAGAGGTCTGCGGCACGGGCACTGAAATTCCTGACTTCGATCTCAAATGTGTCGTTACGTTTGAGGGAGCCTTCGGGGATACTGAGGTAGTGTTCGAGCTTGGTGATGTAGTCATCATTATAGTGTGACTCTACGATAGCTCGGAGCATTGCCTTGATGCGGGTCTCTCGGAGTGCTCTGGGATAAACGTAGACGTTAGCAGCCTCTCCTCTTTCAGCTTTCACGGTAGCGATATCATACTCATCCTGGTGCCAGTAGACGTAAAGAGCGCCTGCATGTCCGAGTCTGTCTACGTCTATGTAGCCTGCCAGGTCGAAATCGCTCTGGCTACAGATACCGTATCCTGTGAATATCTTGTCGTGATGCTCTTGCCAGGTCGTGATGAACGTCGGGGCGACGGCGAGGTCTGCACTCTGGGTCTCGAAATCATGTACTTGGTAGGCTCTTGCGGAGTCCTTAGAGCGTGCCGGAGAGATCAGTCCGCCCAGGTCTTTGATGGCTTTCCCGATGCGTCCTCCATGAGACTCTATTTTAGAGGCTGGTATGACGTAGGGGTTCTCTTTGTTATTCAGGAGGTTGACGGCGACGGTGCCCCATATACGGAGTTTGAGTTCGAGGAGGCGGTCGGCGGGGGTCTGTGGGACGGTAGGATTGGTAGAGCGATGACGCATAGGAGTCTCCTTAGACAAAATAAATTTTATTAATTATCAACCTAAATCGATCGTGTCATGCACGTATCGGCTGCGTGTCTTGCCCGTCTTGGTCTTGGTATTCTTGTGATAGAATACATCAAAAACCGTAGCGATAGAGCCAGGGTCTCGCTGGACTCTTAGAGCCTCTTTGGCGGCGGCGCGAGGCGTCTTAGCATCGACATCGATCTCCCAGGTCACTTTGTACATTGGCATGGTAGAGCCTCCCTGTTAGGTGGTGTGCGTGCTGCGGGCGTAGTAGTATTTGCTCTCACTTAAAGGATGGGTTCATCCACTCGAAAGCGATACGTTTGTTGTCCGCGTCCTCCATGATCAGCTTCGCAAAATGGAATAGTACCTTGTCCTCTTCTTCGTTCATGTAGAGCGGGGCGTTGATCCTGAAGTATGCCAGGACTTTCTTGTAGGCTTCCTGGTCTACCTGGACGGTCTTACCTTTCGCCAGGCGGTCTCGTTTCTTCTCGAATTCCTCGTAGGCTCTTTGGTAGAAGCTCATGGCATCCCGTGCCACAGACATCCGCCGCTCGAATTCCTCTACAGTGATGGGGGTGTCTTTCTCATACCGTGTAATGTTTTTCCAGGGTTCTTCAGCACTCTCTGTTGGCTGGAGTTCGAGGTCGAAAAAGATCTTCGCTTTGAGTTGGATGCGTTCGTTCAGGAAGTAGTTGATCTTCTCATGGCACAAAGCGTCGATGAGTTCTTTTATCATCGCTCTTGGGAAAATGTTCAGGCTAGTTTCTGTACGTTCCGTAGCGTTGCTGTACCTGTTAGGAATGACTTTCTTAGTCACACTATAGATATGGATGTCGTACAGATTCTTGTTAAGGTACACATAGAGCAGTTCACGCTTTTTTAGCTGAGTGAGATCTCTGTAGGCATTCTCAGGAGAGTGGACAGGTTCCTTGTTCCAGGTGTACTCACCTTTGGTACACTTAATCTCAAACGTGGGGGCTATGGCATACTGAGTGGCAGCTTGTAGAACGAACTCTCTTACGGGCTGGTTGGAGGGAGTGATGAGCCCTCTACTCAGGAGGTGGTTTCGGCACAGGTTCTCGCTACGTTTGTATGCACAGGCTTTGTAGGGGGATACTTCCCGAGTGTAGTATTCCTTTTCGTATCCATACTTCTCACAGAGTTCTTTTCTCAGGAGGGAATGGACATAGTGTATCTCCCAGGCCTGCTCTCGGCAGGGGACCCCGAGATCCAATATATCCCATTGTTCTGAATTGGATCGAGACATCGTACTACCTCCCTATGATGATCTTAAACGGCGGGCAGCCGACCTCCTCATGCCCCACACGGCTGATCAGGAGTTCCCGAAAGATCTCGGGGAAGGACTTCCCTGCTAATGAGGCTTTAGCATAGAGCCTCGTTACTTCGTCCTTGTCGTTGATGAGCAGAGGCATGTCTGACAGGGGCCTCGAAAAGAGCGCGGTACAGGCGTCCAGGAGTTCGAGGACATCCTTTTGGGTCATAGAGATGTCGCTGTCCCCGTCTGTGGGGATATACTCAGGATTAGACATACCAGGTGCCCGATAGTAATAGCATTCGTTGGCGTGCTCACCCTTTTCGTTTGTACAGGGTGGCATGAGTTTCTTGATAGTCAGCCCGTGCCTCTGACAGTAGCCGTCGAGGTTGAGAGTGTTGGATACAGTCCCGTCATGTTCGTACTCCACCTCGAACTCAAACTCTATTGAGTTGGGCTCCTTGAAATCTCTCAAGAGCTTTTCTATCTCTTCTACATCGTCACCGTGATCCCAGCCGTCGATGAGCTTTACTTTATCGTCTCTGAGTTCGTCGATGAATTCTTCGAGGGCGGACTCAGGTAGGTTTCCACCTACCCATACCTGCATGTTCATAGAGCCTCCTTACTTGCCGTAGAGTAGTCGCTTGGTTTCCTCGGAGAGGGCGGCCCAGTTAATGTAGAGTCCAGCGTCCTCTTTATTGAAAGGTTTCCAGGAGCGAATACTCAAGATCCTGAGTGCGTCACTGAAAGCTTTACCAGCGTTCTCATATTTCAGTAGTTGTTCAGCGTCATGCCCCACCACTTCTATCCCCAGTACCCGGCAGCGGAACGATTCTAAATTGATTGTATAGGGGTATAGGAGGTGTCCTGCATCTACCCAGCAGCGATCCTCTCCGCCTTTATTGTTCTTGAATTTCATGAAGGTAGGACGGATGACATGGATCACTGTGCGGAGAGGGATCTCTGTGAGAAATCCGAGGCCTATCGCATACCTCGTAATCTTTTCCTCGTAGGCTGCTGTCGCTATCCGTCGATGATCTTTCGGCATGGTCTCCCTCCCGAGGCGGAAAAGAAAAGGTGAGGCTCTATTAAAGAGCCTCACCTATTTCACACAACGTCCGAGCAAAGGTTACGCGGGCTGATCCACCCCCTTGGTAGTGATGTGTACCCGCTGTCCCCAATCACATGGGGGCTTCTGACTGGGATCAGTCAGCACCCACAGCACATCCTTTACATGATGTGGCTTGGGGGGTTCCTCTGCCTGCCCATCAGTCAGGACGATGAGAGATTGATACCGTCGTGCCTCCGCCAGCTCAAACACTGGCGTGAACGCTGTACCGCCTCTCCCCTTGAAGTCGAGAGATACACGCTTGCGGTCGAACGGTATGATCTTTCCCTGTACTGCATGGTCGAACATCACGAGGTCTACCGGCTGCAACTCAGCTAGCCTGTTCACCTCTGCCAGGAAATGGCTGAGATCCTCATCACCGACAGAGCCTGACGTATCAATAGCCACCAGCTTACGATCCGTGTGCAGACGCTTGGTGCCGCAGTACGGATAGCCGTAGCGCCGGTTAGGCTTCTTGAACGTAGACTCTACCTTAGAGGTTACGAGGTTCCCCAGGTAATGGCGGAGGTACTTCCACCAGCGCACCGAGGATTTCTGGGCAGCCTGTATGATCTGCTGCACGTCACCGGGGATGTGCCCCCACCCGTTCTCACGACGGGAGATCTCTTCGATCTTGTTCCTGATCTCCTGTTTCACTACCTCAGCGTCGGCGTCCGTCCAGCCGTCGTGGTTATCGAAACCCTTTCCTAACCCATTCCCTGTCCCTGTACCCTCCCTATCTCCGATGTCCTTCCCCTGATCTTTCATCTCACGGAGGAGGAGGACATACTGTTCCATGGACTGCTTGTCCGGGAAATTGTAGGGAGCATTGGTAGGACGGAGGCACAGATCTTTACCTTTATCCGGTCCCTCTTTGACTTTCGGCATATGCCGGTTGGCGTCGTCGGGGATCAGACAGTTGATAGCGAGGTCCGCGGCGATGTTGTAGAGCCTGCGGTCCTCATCTCTTTCAGGGAGTCGCACGCAGCAGTGATGCAGGACTACGTGATAGATCTCATGGGTGAGGGCGAAGCGCAATTCGGGATCGGTGAGACCATTCACGAAATCGAGGTTGTAGACGAGGCTGAGTTTCGCGTCCTTGATAGCCACGCCCATAGTGGGTATGGATTTGATGGAGTGCTTCTCCATCATCATCAGGACTTCATGGACGAAAGGATCTTCCAGTACCATGAACGTGACCAGCCACTTCCAGCGGTCATCGAAATTTTTATACTTACCGGGGAGACCAAGGTCTGAGTACGGCATACGAGGCCTCCTTAGTTAACTGTTATTGTACAGAGCATCGTAAGCACGACTAGCGAGCTTGTGATAGCCCAGGATCTTCAATGAGTGTCCTATCATACGTAGCGTACCGTCATTGTCACCGAGATTCTTGTACTCCTCGTAATCAAAGGTCTCATTGGATAGAATCTGTATGTGCCACTCAGGAGTACGGATAGACTCCCCACGTAGGCGGGCCATTACCATCTCCAGAGTGAGCCCAGTCTCATTTACCATGAGACCGAGTTCTTCTAGGGAGGCTTCGAGCACTTTCACGTAATCTGCACTTTTTGCATAAGCTTTCTCAGCGAGATACTCTGTGCAATTTTCCAGTTCATCCTTGAGCATCTGCACCAGACGCTTCGTTTTCTTGTCGAGCATGGTGTGTACTCCTTTAAGAAAGAGGAGTGAGAGGGGGACGGGTGCCCCCTCTCACGGGGTACACCGTCTTACTTCTTCACGTTCTTTGCGAGAGCGGTCGGGTTGACCACGCTCTTCAGAATGATCTTGAGGTTCTGTTCTCCGCGCAGTGATTTCACCTGATACCACTTCTCGGAGATGACCTTGAGTTCCTTATTGAACTTCTTCCAGAGATCACCGACTGCCTCATTGGGCATGAGGTCTAGGTATCGTGCGAGATTCTTCGACTGTTCATCCGAGAGGGCGTCCTTCACGTTCTCTCTGATCCAGACGATCAGGAGTTCGTTGTACGCTGCGATCTCGGTGACGCGGTTCTTCTCCACGATGTCCTTGAGGCGTGCGCCGATTTCATCCGTCCACTTGTTGAGGATGACGTTGGCGTCGAGGGCCTTGTAATCGGTCTCCAGGAATCTCTTAAAGGCTGCCTGTGCTATTGTGGAGACGTAGCCTCCTGCCACGAGGAACATCCAGTTGACGGCCTTCGGGGAATTGGAGAGGGGGTCGTGGTCGAGGATACCGGCCTCGTAGTCTGCCACATGCTTCTTGATGGTGGTGGAAAACTTGTGCCATGCTCTACGGTCATGCACCTTGGTGACGCCCTTGGTAGAGGCTTCTGTTAGGAGTTCCTTGGTGGGGTCGAGGAGTTCGTTGTGACGGCGGATGAACTCCACGATCACGGGATGGACTTTGTTTCCGACTGCCCAGTCGAGCCACTCTTCTACGGTCGGCTCGAACTTGATCATAAAGAATCTGGACAGGAACGCGGGGTCAAGGGAGTTGACCGTGTAGATGTCGTCCTCGTCATTGATCGCACTGACCACTCTCCAGCCGTCGGGCAAGGCTCTTAGGTTGAGCCTGCGATCCAGGACCAGTTCGAAGGCGGCCTGCTGGACTTCACGGTTGGCGCGGTTGATTTCATCCAGGAAGAGGATACCCTTATCCCCGAACCGGCCTTTCATGATGTCATCGGTGAGTCCCAGGAACTCTTTGAGTTGGATGGCATCCGCTTCCTTGAGCGGGAAGAACTCAGGCGGAGCGAATATGGTACGGCCTCTCACTTGGAAAGGCATACCCTTGAGGTCGCCTACGTCATTCTGACTGAGGCGGAAGTCCACGCAGGGGACATCGAGTTGTCGGGCGGCTTGCTTCACGAGTTGGGACTTACCGATACCGTGGTTGCCGCAGATGAGGATGGACTCTTCAATCGGGAACTGAGTCAGACAGTAGAGAGTTTGCTTCACGTTCATGGGAGGCACTCCTTACATGTGAGATGGTATTAATATACTTTCTTCGAATGCGAAATTAAAGGATTAATCATAGGGATCAAACCATGCCCAGGATTTCCAGAGGATGGCGAGGTCTTTCTCGCCGATCTCTTCGTAGAGTTTGGCTATACTGTAGAACCTTCCCTGTTTGAATCCCATGTTATATCTGTCGTTATCGTGGGCATCATCTTGGAGGAGCTTCATCAGTTCAGCCTGTACCTCGGGGCCATAGACGGAGTGCCCAGCCAGTCGATGTTTGGCGAGGATCTTTACGACCTCAGATTCGTGGTTGATGAGTAGGGCACAGTCTTTGAGAGGGGTGACATCGTCTACCATTTCCCAGTCTCCGCCGTCTCCTATGTGATTGCTCATGTCTTCCACGAAACCCTCATAGGCGTCCTCTGCCTGCTCTTTGAGCCAGGCGAGGAGGGCGGCCCGTGTCAGAGTCTTTTTCATAGAGCCTCCTGTTCAGATAGGCAGTTCAGCGATCATTATCGAGTCTGTGCTCCAGCTATCGTCTGTGTGTCGGATATATCCTCGATAGTGGAATGAGTCCTTATCCACACAGATCCTCTCACATTCAGTGCTGCCTTCCCACGGCTCCAATAGTTTCTTGAGTTCATCAAAGGTCTCAGGGCTGGTCACGCTATCGCCTGCGAGGCGGCGCTTGGCGAGGATGGCGGTGACTTCGTTGTCGTCATTGATGAGGAGGCCGCATTCCTTTAGGGGAGTTTTATCAGTGACATCGTTCGGGTTTATGTACTCCCCTGTGAAGAATTCAGTGGGGGAGTTGTAGTCTTCTATTACGGTTGCTTTGATAGTCTGGACGGCTTTGGAGAGGCGGCGGATACGTTTGATCTCGGAGACGGACAGTTCGATGAGGGCTACTGAGGGACTTTCGGCGTATTCATTGTTACCTGAGACGGGTATGAGTTTTCGGAACATTATCTTTATCATAGTACGTGCCTCCTAGTAGACGTTTGCTCAGACGTTATCTTCCACGGGTAGTTGGTCGTCGTATCTTACTGTACTGAGAAGGACTTGCGAGTGAAACTACTTTTTCTCTTCTGAGCTATCGTTTTTCCCTGCACTGATTTTGAGTATACCCGATTAGGATTGATGCCTGACAGAATGTCTTTATATCGACGGTGTACGTAATCCCCAAAGTACAGGAGAAGGTCTGTAGTAGAGACTTCTTTTACTGTGTACATGAGGGGATCGCGGGCATCCTCGATGGAAAAGTTCGTGCTATAGAAAGGGGATTCGGTTGTGCTCTTGTGTTGATTATGAGAGGTCGCCAGGATGTAGACGTCATAGGTCACGGACATACGGCGGTGGTACTCTGTGAGCCAGTAGAGTTTTCTACCGTCGCTACCTGTGATGCGCTGACTGGTGAAGAGGTAGTACCGTCCTCGCACGAACCTCATAGAGCCTCCTTACCCGAGAGGATGTCTTTGTACCGGCGTCCCACGTAGTCCCCGAAATACAGGAGGAGGTCTACGGTAGAGACTTCCTTTATGGAGCATCTCGCGGGGTCTCTGACTTTCTTCACGTTAATCTTTATGTATTTGTCAGCCTTGTTGGGATCGACATACGCAGGATCAGAAGATGTTAGGGAGTACATGTAGTATTCCGATCCTGTGCGGCTCCTGAACTCTACGAGGCAGTGATACGTATTGCCGGTGAGCTTTGTGATGCAGTAGTATCTCCCTCGAACGAATCTCATAGAGTGCTCCAATGCCAGTATCCGTCGATACTTTTAATACATAGACCTAAAGGGTAATGATGTCCCATAGCAAGATCTTTGGTAATAGTGACTTTTTTACTTTCGATCAGAATATCTATGGATATATAATCCCACGGCTTTTCGTGATAATAAGACATTCTATTTATTGTTCCGATAGTTCCTTTAGGTAGTGTCTGTTCTGTGTCTTGATAATCCTTAAGAAAAATCACAGTATCTTTTACATGATACTGGGACGCTCGTTTCAAAGCGCCTATCACCTTTTTTTCGAGTGCCGGGCAAGTTCCAAATATTTCTCTAGCAATGTACATATTCTCTTGAGGCAAGCTCTCCCAATATTTAACTAACTCCCACTGTTTCAGAGCCTCAAGTTGTTTCAGGATCTCGATCTCTGTCTCAAGTTTTAATTGGGATTCTTTGGCGGTCATAGGGCCTCCTGCTTCAGGGTATTACAGGTATCCAGGGAGTTACAGGAATAAATTAGTTGGTCATCACATCTCACTTTTTTACAAGAGTTTGTGAATGAAACTAATTTTCTTCTGGTATGTGTACACACTGGATCAGAGAGTTTCCTTCATGGATTCTTTGATGAGCGAGATGCATTCCGGCAGGGGTCTCTCTTTAGATGCATTCGGTTTATAGTGATTGACTGTTTTGTTCGTCTCCTCTTTATCTCCCACGATTAAAATGTCAGGGATGTTGTCTATCATAGCCTGTCGGATACGATACCCTATTTTTTCCAACTCAGTACGACTATCATTACGTAGGTCTCCCAGTACACTCGGGATACCGGCATGATTGAGTTTCTCTACTACCGTATTAGCGAAAGGGATATTTCGTTCAAGAATGGGCAATACAATTGCAGTAGGTTTGTTCATCATCATAGAGCCTCCGTGTTAATAGAGTTCTTCGGGGCGATTAATCAGGCCACGACTGACACACCATGTGATGAATTCATCCCGAGGTAAAGCATACATCTCTACCGTATTTGCTGTAGTCTCTTTCACATATTCATCATCAGTGTTGGGATAAGGTACAGAATTAACTCCTTTATTTAATTCTTTGTCTTCCAGATAATTGGCTATCGCTCTCAAATAAGTAATCTCTTTTTTGATGTGCTCTGCCTTTTCTAAATCATTGAGGGGTCTTTGGTGCTTGTATATCATAGAGCCTCCTATTGGAACAGATCTCCCTCTACGTATCTTTTTTCTAGATTGACCTCGACGAGTTTTGGTTTGGGATACGAGTTCTTTCTGGCACCGTATGACCAATCAAAAACGTCTTTGTTCTCGGACAAGAGACCTGAGAACCAGTCGCAGGCTCCGGCTTCTGAGTTGCCGCAGGCTTCTGCATCTACGGCGACACGAATAGTAGCTACATAAACTTTCATAGAACCTCCCTATGGTTTCACGTACTGGTGATAGGCGACCCAATCGAGTACCATCCTCAAAGTCCTGCCGTCGATCTTCCATGTAGGCTCATACCCCATCAGGTCGAGTCCGCCTGTAGGTATCCCTGCGTGGCTCTCCATCAGAGTCGAGGTGTAGTACCTTGAAATAAACTGACCATCTGGAGTGTGTGGATACCGACCGTCATAGAACTCTACGAGATCTTCTTTAGCAGGCGGCACATTGGGATGGTTGGGGTATGCTTCACCGGCAGGGATTAACACAGCTCGCATGGACGTGCCTAGGGCTCCGAAAATGTCGATACGCTTTATCATAGAACCTCCTAGGGCCTGGATGGTGTGTACGGGATAAACTCAGAGGTGCCGTCGCAGGTGGCACAGGCTCTCTTGTAGAAATCCCGTGTGTGCTTGCACTCATCACATTTGGCGAAATCATCTGCGAGGGATTCGGTTTGAGGAGCGGGCGTGGTGGACGTAGTAGGCATTGCTATGCGACCTCCTCTTCGATGTCCTCGTACACCTCCACGCTGTATCCCTCACACACGTATACCGAGATGGGCGGGGTCAGAGTGTCACAGGTGTCGAACTCTCTGACCGCCTCCAACAGCTCCCAGAACACGGTCTCGTCTGCGGGCTGCCCTTTGAGGAGGCTGTATCCTAGAGCCTTCTTCACCATGGCCCGGAACTCTTTAGGCTGGCGGGCCTCCATGGAGACCAGCGCCTGCACCACGTTCTGAGGGCGAGGGGTCACGGGATAGAGCTTGTGGATGTCGTCCCCACCGATCTCCCCATCAGGTGTGCCAGAGAAAAAGTCTTCAGAGAAAGAAAGAGAGTAGCTCATACGACGGGCTCCTTTACACTGAAACTTTCCTGTAATCACTGGGGATCACCGACCCTTGTACAACAGGGTTCGCTTCCCACGCTGCTTCAGCAGTGTCGTATCCCAGCCTACTATGAATACCATAGATTTCACTATAGCTCTCAAATTCATCGTAGGAGTTATACACAGAGTGCAGACGAGACTGCCACCCCACAATACCTGACTGACATTTAACCTGTTTCATAGAGCCTCCTATTGGTGGGCTACCACCTCGATCTCCCGTCCTTTGTAGATCACTTTCTTCACTGCGTCGATGTTCACCCTCCGCCAGTCGCCGAGGCGACCGCGGGAGTCTCTACGGTTTGACGCGAACACAGTCAGCACGCCACTGCCTGCGTCCTCCGCCGATCGGTCCCCACGAGTACCCGTGGGCACGTAATCGGCAGGCTTACGGGTGCAGTGCAGGTCGTACAGGTCTCCCACATCAGGCCCTCCGGGCTTAGAGGCCTTCGTCTTACGCACGCAGCGGACGACGATCACCTCGTCCTCACGCTCGGCAGTCTTGATGAACTCTTTCACGTTCGCGGGATTCAAGAAAATATCGTTCATGGTAATCACACTCCCAGGGTGATGTGGTCGTACCGCTTTGTGGGCTTGTAGGATCGCGTCGCTCGTGTCGCCTCGGGGGACAGATACCCTCTGGTAGACGTACCTTCCAGATACTTCTTACGCAGCGTGGGATGCATGTAGAGGACTACCAGTAAAGTCTGATACCCGATCAAGAGAGCGAACCCTACGAGACAAATGATAGCTGACATGGAGTATCTCCTATGTAGGATAGAAATGAAAAAGGCTGCCCCAACATTCACCAGGGCAGCCTTTTACTGTCAAACTCTATCTAAGAGCCTCACGCTACTGCGAGCGTCAGCTCCTGTTGGACGCCCTCGGTCTCCAGCCGATGAGTGATGTCACAGTCGATGGCTCCCTTGGCCTCCTCCATCAGACCACTCTTCTCATGGTCGGAGCCATAGAACCCCCAGCAGGAGTCCCCGTCCGTATTATCAGGCTGTATGATCTGATACCCATAGACGGCTCCCGTGAGGTAGTCATCGTAAGTCTCGATCTCGGAGCGGAGATACTCTCTGAGCTTCTCGATGCGGGCCTTGTTGAGTACCTTCCAGCCGTATTCCTTACGGGCTTTCTTCTTGGAGATGTAGATGAACCCAAGCTGTCCCCAGTCCCAGCGGGCACTGTCACAGTGGCTAAAGCCTGTCGTGTTGATGGTGATACCGCTATGATCGTACATGTAGACTGGCAGGTAGATGATCCCACCCTCTACCTTATCGACGTGGGCGATCATGGCATCGAAACTATTGAAGTCCTCTGACTTCAGCTTCGTGCCGTCGGAGAGATGATTGTCATCACTGAGGTTGTACCGGCGATGGAAGGCCACCAGAGTACCCAACTGAGAATCGTAATCATCGCTGCGGGGATTACGGGGCTGGTCTTCCTGCTCGATCTTGATCGTGTAGCCTTTGTACTGGATAGAGTCACTCATGGGATTCCCCTTTCGGTATGGTAATCGTGTAGTCCACGACACCCTCACCAGCCATATTCAGCTTCAGGGTCAGTTGGATAGGCTCTGGCGAGTGTACCTCTTCATTGGTCAGAGTGACAGTTACTTCTTTGATAATCATAGAACCTCTTTATAACCATTATTTTGCAAGTCAGAAATAAATGAAGCTAGCTTCTTTTTGTTCTTGAAAATGGCTATGTCGTAAAAGGCACTCCCATCACGATGCTTTTTACAACCGTCATAATGGTTGACAACGTACTTCGCGTGGCCAATATTCTCTTGAACATAAAACTTTTTATTGGCACTCATAGAGCCTCCTTAGAGTTCGCAACGACGATTTTGAAATTTTTAGGCAGTGCTTTTGGGTCTATGCTATTCAAGAGTTTCTTATCAGCATGCTTACTTACTGTAGCGATAGCTCTGCGCGTGATGAGATCTATCTTATTCAGTTCATCAAGGAATAACTTTTTCATAGAGTCTCCTTAGAGTATATTAGACGAAACGTGACCATTACACGTATGATCTCCCTCGACGGAGATTAAAATCCTGATATGGATTACCCGAAAGGGTTAGTGGGCCTCCTTATTGGATTCGTTTGAGGATCTCAGGCATCAGGTAGCGCCAGGCCGCCGGGCATCGGAGGATCTTAGCTAGCGTCCCTCGGATTTTAAGATCCTGCTCCATAAATTCTATGAGATCAGCTTTAGTCTTGGCATTTTTCTCAGCCTCTGTCATGTCTCTTAACTCATAGGGATCATTCGCCGTAGCCTTCGTGGCAATATTTTTGAGTATGTCATTCATAGAGCCTCCTATTAGTAGTTAATAGTCTAATTCGATCTGCTCGTCCGCCTCGTATGACGGACTCTCCAGTACCTCGGGGCGATACCGTGCCCGCTTCTCTGCCTCACATGACGAGCAGTAGGAGCAGCAGTAGATCCCTCGTGCGTCATCAAGCTCTTCCTTACGCTCTCCAGAGCCGCAGGAGCAGACATCACGCTCTCGGATGGCATCAGCTACCCCTGAGAGTCTCTCGACCTCCCAATAAGGTATTTCGGTGTCTATCCAGAAAGCAGTCAGTACGGCTTTGTCATTGAGTTCTGAATTCTCGTGGTCATCGAGCGTCGCACTGGTATCGAGTCGGCGGATCTCGTCGATCACTGCCTGCCGGAGAGCAGGCTCTTTCACTTTCACACAGATGAGTGGCATAGAGCCTCCTATAGATTATGAAACCCTCTGCCTGCTAGAGCTCGGCAAAGAATGAATCTGAGTGATAGGATTTGACAGTTTATGTATCCCTTTATAGGTCTGTCGGGTTCCCAATACTTTGATCCTATACGTGAGGCCCTTACAGTTCAGATTGGAAACTGTTTCGGATATCACACTGCTTATCTTGATCGTAGCATTGGACAGACCAAGATCAGTTTCAGCAGTCACAAAGGTCTGAATTGTGAGAGTCACTTTTCTCATGTGCATAGAGCCTCCTAGTATTCGTCCGGGAACAGGAACGTACCGATGTAGTCACCAGATTCGTCTCGGTCTATTTTTAACCAGAAAGTTTTAATCTCCAGACTGGTATCCCGAAAGACTACCGTGGTCTCGTCCAGGGTCTCATTGGTCAGATGATAGCCTGCCAGCCGCACCTGTAAATGCTCACTGTCGGGCATCTCGAACACGAACATATCATGGGGATGCTTTTGGAGAATTGACAGTGCCAGTTTGGTATACATGCGAGCTTCTATCCCACCATACAAATCGTTAAAGCCTGCGGATGCTACGAACTGGATCGGTCTCCCGCAGACAGTCACCGCGGTTTTTGGATACGTAGGCATAGAGCCTCCTCAGAATTCGATTTGGTTGCCCAGGGACAACTCCAACGTATCGACCCCATAACAGGCGTCGAGTTTCCGTATGGCAGCCGCACGGATCTCACTCTCGTCGGCGGTACGGGTCTTCACCCACACAGAGTCTCGCTTACCCTGGATGATCGCAGGGTGTACTGACTCACAGCTATTCCTCGGGGTGAAACTGACCATCGTGCTGACCATGATAGAGCCTCCTCAGAGATCGAGTTTCGTCTGCGTCCCACAGCGTAGGACACGCAGGCAGTTTTTACAGGTCACTCTGAACAGGGGGAGGTCGGGGTGGAGCGTATGAGCCCACCCGCTTTTCAACCCCCTGTTGTGATGGCAGGCAATGTGAAGGTCGGTCTCTGTGACGATCACTCCGTGGACCGGACGCTCTTTCATAGAGCCTCCCTTTTACGGCTTGAGTTCGAGGGTATTCCAACAAAAATCTTTTATCAGAGTTTTGAATCCATCTACCACGGTCTGGCAAGCGGCCTCGGTCATAGCCTCAGGCTGCCCGTCCAGTACGCACAGGAGATTTTGCTGTATCTGTTCGCGTTGCTGTGTTAGAGCCTTCTGAAGTTTTTCTTTATCTGCCAGCTCTTGTCGGCGTCTGCTATCGTAATTATCACCATCCATAGAACCTCCCTGTTTATAGAGTATGTCTATTGACTTTTACCGTGCATAAAAGTATAATTAGGTTGTGGTTTTACTTTAACATTTACTGGAGGATGCCCGTGAAAGAGAAACCTTATTATGCTCGTTACAGAAGATACTATGAAAAGAACAAAGAAAGAATTAAAGAACGTGGCCGGGTTTATCATCTAAAATACTATCAAGAGCATAAAGAAATTTTAGATGCTAAAGCAAGAGCCTATGCAGAAGAAATTAAAAAGGACCCTGAAAAGCTCAGGCTAAAAAAAGAGTATAGAAAAGAATACCGCACAAAGCACAAAGAAAGACAAGACAAATTGCTAAAATTAAGAAGAAAACAACGAGAGGATGTTAGAGATGAAATAGCTTTACATTATAAATGTAGAAATCCCGGCTGTCTTTGGAAAGGTCCTTTTGCTCCAAGTCAATTAGATTTTCATCATCATAATCAAAAAGAAAAAGCAGGAGAGTTAGGACAAATGAAAACAGCTTCTGTCGAGAAATATATGGCTGAGGTAAATAAATGTATAATATTATGTAGAAACTGTCATTCTTATTATCATACCGGGGCCTTTCAGTTAGATGAACTTCTAAGATGTAAAGTCAAACTTGAATCTATTATAGAAAAAAAGAAAAATAACAGCCCCATGAAAAAGCCGGAGGATCTTCCAAAACTTTACATCTCTTTTTTTGACTAACTTTTACTAAAGGAAAAATAGTAGCGAGGTGAGTGACGGAACAACAGAGACCCGACCACCCCATCGGATTTACGTTTGACGACCACGAAGGGAGCCATGAAGCCTGTCACCTCGAACGCTTCATTGAGCTGCTGAGTGTCCCAGACCTGCCCATACTCAGCCTCCAGTACGTCACGGGAGCTGGTGTCGGCATTGATCTCACTGACGAGTGCCCGTCGGGTATCTTCGGTAGCATCTTGCATAGAGCCTCCTTTATTCGTCGATCTCAGATGCGTAGTCCGCCACCCAATCCGTGACACCCTCATCAGGGAACGTCATTTTCATAGATTCAGACGGAGCTATCTCCAGAGCTTTCTTACGGGAATCTGCACGTACTCTGATAGTCGTCGTTGTCCTCTTGATCTTCGATACCTGCACGCTATACAATGCCATAGAGCCTCCTTAAACGATGACGCTGATCTCGGTCTCCAACTCTTTAAGAGCCTCAGTGATCCTGGGCTTCTCCGCCCCGTAACTCTCCAGCTCTTTCTTTAGAGCCTCCTCTTTGTTCTCAAACAGGAGCTCATCCGAGAACTTTGGGACCCGGGCGTGCCGAATCAACTCGATCTTGCCGTCGAGGTCGACGTAGACAGACACTATCATAGAATCTCCTTACTGAATAGCGTGCCATCGATTCAAGCGTTCTTCCTGTGCAGTACGTACACGTTCAGCCCATACGGGCTGGAGACGACGCTTTACAGCCTCCAAGATACGTTCTATCTGCATAGCTTTAGAGCCTTCCTCCCAGAGCCGTGAGTCTTGCCGTAGACGACAGAGGAGCCGTTCATATCGATTCATAGAACCTCTTGTATGTGTAAAGGGGAGAGGAGCAGGCGGCGGACGTAGCAATCTTTGCTCGTACGCCACCGCCCTACAAAGAGCCTCAGTCGAATTGAGAGTAGACACGAGCAAGGATAGAAACGTCCTCTGCCCGCTGAGTAGCGGCGTCCCAGAACTCTGTCTCAGCCTGCTCCCAATCAGCAACTAGCTCAGGTTTTACTGGATAGGTTCTTTTATCCTGCTTCTTACGGGGCCAGTAGAGCTGGAGGTCGTCGACCTCCTGATAAGGTGCACCAGCTCCATCGGTCGTATGGACGCAGCGACCCGTGGCCCCCAGCATCATAAAGCCTCCACGCTTCATCTTAACTTTGATGCTGACCATACTGCCTCCTTAGATACTGTTGATGAAATCATCTACACTCTGAGTCTCCAAAGCGATCTTCAGATTGAGCATATCATCATCGTTGATGACCGTCTGTCGAGAGTGCGCCTCCAGCACAGCCTGGAGCTTGAGGAACGGCTCATCCTTGGGAGAATATTCAGCCTTCAGTACCTGGTCGTCCCCATACAGGATATAGGTACGCAGGCACCCCGGGATAGTAGCTCTCAGCCTTTCTACTAGCATCTCTGCATTGCTCTTTGTAGAGACTACACCCACGATAGCGATCACATTGATCAGCTTAGAGAAGAACACTTTCACAGCCCCGTCCAGTCCGAGGTCAGAGAGGATCTTCTCAATGACTTTATCATTGAGGAATTGCTCCCGAAACTCTTCGGGATCATGACCCTCAAAATTGAGAGTACTCACGAAATGTGGGACGAGACCCGCCTGAGAGGCGAACTGAGTTAGTATGTTCTTGACATCGATAGGCAGATCCGGATGATAGACGAGCAACTCTGGAGGATTAGTAGGAGCCACACTTATCTCTCCCCCGTCCTCTGCAAATTTCTCATGTCCACCCGGGTATCTCGCCTGGAGGATAGTCATGAGCATGTTCATCAGTAGGATTGGCATAGAGACTCCTTACTTTTTGTTACGGTTACCACAGTTCACGACGACCTGGATCACGTTCGGGAGGATAGCCTTCATCAGCCCCCGCACGTTCTTCTTCGCTATGTCACTGAGCTTACCGAGAGACTCGATAAAGCCTGCCTTGAATGTCGCCGTCGGAGTCTTCTCGACTGAGCCCGGATAAATCACCGCATACTGCTTGGGATCCACCACAGAGACCGTCAAGAAATCCGGGTGCTCCATCACCAGCCTCATCGTCTGCTCATGCGTGAGCGGCTTGAGAGAGATCGCAAACAACTCAGGATGCTCACACGCCTGAGCCCTCAGTGCCGTCTCAGGAGCCAAGACTCTCACCTCATCTTCGATCATGAAAAGCTTATCGGTCTCCGCCCCAAATTTCTCACGGATGATTTCGGCAGAGGGTCTGTTGTTAATCTCCTTCGGTGCCCTGCCTACCACTTTGAAATTGACAGTCACGGTCCCATCAGAGGTGTGGTATTCATGATTACCAATCACCTCGGGGATAGCCTTGCTGATATCCTCTATGAATATACCTTTGCTATACTCATTGAGCTCTGCCTTATTAGCATCCAGTCCATCTTTGAGCTGGTTAATCTGCGTGTGCGTATCTTTGATTGCCAAAGCGAGAGCGAGCTTGCTTTCGTCGGTGATCATCTTAGAAGCTGCTGCCATGATAAATCCTCCAGAGGGTTGGGAGTACGACTACATCCACTTGATATCGAACGTCTCTTCGGTCGGCGCTGCGGGTACCGCAGGCGCTCTCACCGGAGTCTGTACGGGCTGTATCACCACTCGGACACCATCACCAGAGCGTATCCGAAGACGACGCCCTTCCGCCTTCGCTGCCCTCATCTGAGCGTGAGCCTGAGCACGGAGCGCTTCATCTTGACGCTCACGCTCCCAGTTCTCCACGATCGCATTGAGCAGGGGTCGTGAGTACTCAGGGATCACCGAGATATCTCCACGCTCTACGGTGCGGGAGATCCGTACCTGTCTATCGGTATGGGTCAGCTTACCGAGACGACAAAGATGTGAGAGATATCCAGCTACCTGCATGGAGCTGAGTTTAACCGTCGTACCAGTGCTATTGATCTCGTTGGCAAGGGTTACGCAGACGGGATCATCAGCGGGCACCAGGCGCTGGTTGTTGTTCCACCAGCGGATGATGATGTCACGGTCGAGGCATTCGAGTTCCCGCTCGAACCTCTTCACCTTCGCCACCCCGTTGTCTTTGAGGCGACGAAATTTACCTGTACCTTCTATCGCTTCGTTGTGTATCACAGGAGGAGGTAGTGACGCCTCAAACTGATCAGGAGTAATAGTCGATCGTATCCGTACCACCGGAGCAGGAGTCGTTACAGGAACCGGAGTTACAGGAGCCGTAGCCTCAGAGACTACAGGCTTGTTCCCACGCACGATCTTTCGTTTGATCGCCATATGCTGTCTCCTTCGTTTAGGTTAGCTAGCTGACTGGATAACCTTACGGGACCGTCGCACAGGCTCAGCAGTCAGGACTGCCGTCGTGTGAGTCGCAGACGCCGGGATCATCCCATGCGAGAGCGCCCACTGACGGGACCGTGCGATACCTTCGGAGTCTAGCTTAGAGACTGGTACGATGCTCCCCACTGTCGCCATGAGATCTTCCGTGGTAAGATCATCATGTTTCATATGAAACGCTCGCACCAGGGACTCATTGACCCAGGACTCAATCTCAGCTCCTGTGTAGTTATCACAGGCTGCAATCAGACTAGCGACATCACTCTGGTAGGTAGCGATGTCACGCCCACGCTTACGCAGATGGATCTTCAGAATCTCCTCACGCTGTACCGCGTCGGGGATATCGACCCAGAACTTGGCGTCGATACGTCCTGCACGCAGGAGCGGAGCGGGTAGATTTTCCACCTCGTTAGCGGTCGCCGCGATGAACACATCCTCTGTGCTTTCCTGCATGTTGGTGAGCATGATCTGCAGGACGTGCTGAGTCACCTCATGAGACCCGTGAGTCGACTTGCTACCTGCCATGGCCTTGTCTATCTCATCTATCCATAAAATGCACGGGGACAAGACCTTAACGATCTCCCAGATCTTGAACATGTTCTGCTCGGACTCGCCTACGATCCCCCCGAACACCCGACCGAAATCCAGTCGGAGACACGGACGGTTCCAGATGGAGGCGATCGTCTTAATCGCGAGAGACTTCCCGCACCCGGCAGTGCCGCCGAGTATGACGCCCTTCGGAGGTTTGATCCCGAATCGGCGTGCTCTGTCAGTGAAACATTCAGCGCGTGCTGTGAACCATTCTTTCATGATCTCCAGCCCGCCGATGTCATTGATCGTCTCAGTAGTCTCCACGATTTCGAGAAACCCTGACTTTTTAACGAGGGATACCTTCTCCTTCATGATGATAGAGGGCTCGAACCTACCGAGATCCTGATAGACGAGAGAGTAGATATTCTCTGCCTCAATCGTCGTCATGCCCAGTGAGGACGTGATCACGTCTTCGTCATGCCGAGGATATGGTGCACTGATGGCATCGCACAGTTCCCGCAGCACTGTCTTCAGATCATCCCGTGTGGGGAGCGGATACTCGATTCTGCGGATGAGCTTATCCAGCTCCACTGGCACAGTGCAGGCCGCGGAGAGGATGACGATGCTCTTGCCGGACTCTTTGAACTTGGAGCACGCTTTCTTGAGCTGTGAGACGATCATGTTGTAGTCGGGATGTTCTTTCGCCAGAAAAGGATGATAGTCTACGAGGAACAGAATCGTATTGTCCTCAGCGACCTTGTGCATCCAGTCCAGCACATCGAGATTGTTCAGGGCGTTCTCTGAATCGCTCTCGGTGATCATCGGACCATACACCAGCTCGTTATTGCGATAGACGAGCGGTCGGAGACCATCGGTGATGTCCCACAGGAACACCCGATAAGATGAGTCATTGCCCTCGGTGTCCGTTGTCTTGGCGTCACGAAGTACCTTGGTACATTCCGTGAGTACGCGCTGATCTTCGTAGCTTTTGATCCAGATCAGCGGGAATCCTGACTGGACATCGGATAGGAAACCCATGATACACTCTCCTTGGTTATGCGTGGACGCGCTGAGCAACCGTATGCTGCTTAGCGTTCAGATATTCAGCCTTGAACCTACGCTTTTGTGTGCTACCCTTGAGGGCTTCTTCCACGAACTTTGTCTCATCGGTGCATGCCTTACCGACGAATCCGAAAGTTTCTTTATGGACGCCCTTGCCGTCCCAATCGAATGTCACGACGACCTCACGTGTGTCTTCCATGTGTGACTCCTTATACCTGGACTTTGGTGTAGGTCTTGGCGCGGTTCTTGTTCTCCTGTGCTTTGGCGAACTTGGCACGGAGTTGGATACGGCCCTGTTTGTCTACCGTTTCCGTGCACTCCATGTGCTGCTTGCCGAACTCCGCTTTCATAGTCTCGACATTGCAGTAGGTATAGAGTTTCTGTTGCCACTCTTTGTTGAAATGGATAGAGCTACCACCATACTCGAAGTCATCGACGTGTGCCTTAAACACACCATCGACTAGCTCCCATCCAATATCACTGGAGTGCCTGTTGTTGAACACCCTACGGCGCACTATGACGTGCGCGTATTTGTGCTCCTCCGTGTGATACGTATTGAGACGGGTGGCCGTCTCGTGGATCTCTATGCAGCTCTCGGGCACGCCCATGCGCTTGAGAGCACGGACGAGGGCGTCTTGATTGGTGATTGTGGTCTCGAATTCTAACGTGTGTGACATATTTATCCTTTCTTTTTCTGTTCAATTTGTGCAGCGGTTTTATCTAATCGTCGATCCATTTCACCACTGCTTATGAACTCATTTACTTTATCGAATTTATCAGAGATATCTGAGAGTACACTTTCGAATTCATCGATAGGTATCTCCAGAGCTTTTGCAGTTTTCGCAGCCATTTTAGCGAGAATTTTCTCACTCAATAGAGACTTGCCTACCCCTGGGTTTCCTATTTTCATTAACTGTTTCTTTGTCATTGATTACTCCCCGTGGTATTCGCCACTCAGTTCCGCGGCTTGGTTGATGGACTCATCATCTACATGACACTCTTCACAGTCACAGGATCCACCACTGTAAGCGACCTGGCAGGAATGCTCACAGCATACCTGGTGTCTCTCTTTGGGCAGGAACTTCTGTCCACACCACTCACAGGCACGGACTTCATCCCGCCACGCGTCGGGGCACCCAGTCTCATGAGTGACTACCCCGTTGATACGGAGTAGCTCACAGGAGTGACACGGCTCCCAAGACTCCATCTGATCGCTGATGATCCACATGGGATCTTTGTCGATGGACTCGTCAAACTGCACGAAAGCGCCGCGGGCAGTCTTTTCGACCACTTCTCCGCGAGTACCTAGTGGGATAGCTTTTCCTACCATAGCATTGATACTGTCCGCTATCGTACGGATATACTGTTTAGGCATGGGTACTCTCCTTTTGTTCTAGTGCAGCTGTCCATCCTTTATCATAACCTTGCATGTATGTCTTTTGACGTTCATCACACGTTAGTGCCATTGCCATTATGGCGTGTGTATGTGATACTCCATCCTTAACCAGTTTATTAACGAACTCCCTTTGCCAATTATCCGTTTCATGCTGATTCACAATAGGCACTCCTTACTGGATGAGGGCGGGCGTGGCGTCGTAGTCTTTGCTCACTGGCGGTCGGACCACCACGCGGTCACGGAGTCGAAGACACTGAAGGTATGCGTCACCATACCGAGGGAGCCATCGGGGCGGAGACCAGCCCACGAGGGATTGTTCCTGAATCCCTCACAGGCTTGCTTGATCGTGTGATACCGTACTGAGGAACAGGCATACTGCCCGTTCACGTAGATGTCGATTTTCTTGTTGGGTCGGTCACTCACGCGGCCTCCTTGAGTTTCAGCGTACTGATTTGACGGGCGATGATCTCTTTAAAGGGCTCCCGCAAGACATTGCCGACTCGCTCACGATCGACACGAGCGAACGAGAAATCACACCCCGGCATCACGTTGCCGTTGACGGCGATGTGTAGCGTGTTGTTCACGCTCACATACTGTTCGCTGATGATCCAGATGGGATCCTTATTATCCTGCACATCGATATCCCATTCCTCCTGACGATACTGGCGTTTACCGAACCCGTTCTCACGAGCTCGCCCCTCACGGATGATTGCTTCTTCACTCGTAGGACCGTGCCCTTCTGTATTAAAAAACTTCAGGGCATTATAGAGCTTTGACTTCGGGACAGATTCATGATAGCTATCGTGCGACACTGTAAAGAAACTCATCTCAGGTTCATCGCAGTACGCATAGAGATCGATGAGAGCATGCACCAGGGGCAGAGATTCGACTTTGCCGTTGGTGACACAGTAGAAAGATCCCACACCGATCTTACGGGACTGTACCTGATCCACGAAATACTGGATAGCAGGTACGTTGAGGGAGGGCTCACCGCCCGTGAGCGTCACCGACCCGATACCATGCCCCTCTACGGAGTCGAGTACACGGTCGATGACGGTAGTGGAGATGTCTTTGTTCTGGGCGTCTCCCCTCATGCAGTGGTCACACGCCATATTGCATCGGCGTGTGACTTCCAGTACCAACGAGCTGAGGTAGAATTCCATAGAGGGAGTCCTTTCGAGTTACATCCATTCCTTGGGATCACGGAGACGGATGTTGTCACCGTCCGTCACCCAAAAAGCTTTCTTATTAGTTACGATCTTACCCCGCAAGGATTCAAAATCAATGCAGCGCTCGCCATCCCCGACGCGTCCCACGAGAGAATCTACCTGTGCCTTGTTGAGGCGCAGATATTCGTGTGTGTCCCCAGCGATGATGATACATCCCCCATCGAGGTAGGACTTACACTCATCACAGGGTTCGGCATCAGGGATCTTGTTGTGCCCGTATTCCTGATAGCCTTCCTTGCTGCCGTACTGCCCATGTGTTGCCTCATTCAGTTCACGCATGGTCTTGTCTGCTGCGGCACCGAGGAGTGCGAGACTATTGGTGTCCTTGCCGCAAATACGACAGAACATGAGAGCGGGTGCGACACCGTGTTTCTTATGGAGAATGATTGATCCGGACATGTGATACTCCTTTTTGTTATGCGCCGAAACGGACTTCAGCCAGATGCTCCAGACGCATCCTGTGCTCCGCATCGAGATGCTCTTGGTATCTCTCCCAGTGCTCTTTGTTCTCAGCACTGAGAGACTCCACGTCTACTACTGCCTCGACACGTTGCCCGCCGCATACCTCACACGGGACATCATACGCCCCTGCAAAATATGCCTCTTTAAAATCGGGATCACCATCGAAATCGGATTCACTCAAACCATTGCCATCGATGGCAGGATTGGTGTGCTTCCCTTCACCCCCGCATCGGCTGCACACCTCATAGTGTGCGGGGAGATCGACAGTGACCTCATCATCTTCACCGTAATATTTAATTGTCTTGGTCAAACTCATGCGACCTCCAGGAGGTTAGATACAGCAGCCTTTAGGGACAGCATTCCTACCCTCACCCGTGATAGATCCATTCGCCATCAGGAGCTTTTTAGAGATCAGAGACGCTTTCGCAGCGTCCCATCTCTCGACTGTGATACTTGTGGTGCGGTTAGCTTTGGTGTACCTGATGTTCGTTTCACCACCGTATGAGTTCTTGAGTTGAGCCGTGTACTTGAGTACCGTCAACTCATCCTCCGTCAGCTCAGTAGGTGCGGGGAGGAGCTTCGGAGCATTCTCGGGGTGCACATGGATACGGATACCCATGTCTTTCCCACAGAATATGATGTGCTCAGCACACGCCAGCCCTGGTACAAGGGGCACGGCGTCTGCACCTTGGATCTGTGGATCGAATGCTGACTGAGGAGGGACAGTGACGGTCTCGTCTGTGCCATCCAATTTAATGAATTTGAAATACGACCGTGAGCCGCCATCCCAGTAGGAGGTATTGCGGACGTTGATTTTCTCAGTCACCTCGATCCCAAATTTACGCCCGTTGTAATCGGGATACGCCTTACGAGCGAGGGCGATCACATCGGGATGACTGGTATAGATGACATCACTCATGATGACATGCTCTCCTTATCCAATGAGGTCCTCAAGGTAATCGGGTTCGAGCCCGAACTCTTCCTCACAGATATCAAACGGCATCTCGCCATCTCCCAGACGCTTCATAAGGGACTCACGTGCGTCCGCTACCTGTTTCTCTGCTTCTTCTTTCGTGATATGGTCACGTTCCATGAGCGTGGTCACGAGATCTTTCATGCTGCCTCCCCGTTTAGGATACGTTTGACGTTATCAATAGAGAGCACCCGTTGCTCTTTAGTATCGCTCTCGAAAACCAAAGAGAGACGACTAAGATTCAGGAAGCAGAAGAACTTAAACTGCACACCCTCCCGCTCACTGAGTATCTCAGCCACCCTCTCGGCCTGCATCAGACTAATGGTATTAGTCTGCATTGATGGGCACCCTTTTCTTCACAATGCGGTGCGCGATGTGGGGTTCGTTCTCACGGTAGCACTTAACCTGCTCCCGTGCATCCTTACGACTCGTCTCTGTCGTGGCGAGCTCCCAGCCACCTTGAGGCGACCAACTCTGTATCTCGAACTCATCTTCGGTCTTTCGAATGTACATGGTGATCACTCTTTTGCTTTAGTTTCACAGATATTCGCGGCCTCGCTGTAGTCTCGGGGACTCGACAAGAAAGCAATCTGCTCAGCGAACATCCGAGTAATCGGGTGCTGGTTGATCCAGTCAGTCCCGTGCCCGAATATTCGAGCCTCATATTGGAGCTTGTCGATTATCCGATCGAAAAGGTGTATCATCGCTCCCAGGTTACAGGCACACTGGACAGCGGTAGCGGTGGCGTAGTCGTCTTTGCTCAGCGCCTGACCCTCATGGTCCACGTTGTCGGGAGCGACACGACAGCCGTAGTAGATGGCGTCATGTTTCACGATGTCGTCATCAAAGAAAGATGGCAACACATAGTATCCCCCAGGTTTCTGCTCGACAGGCGCTCCCGCGGGGATGTCGATCGCACCGGGAATACACGAGCAAGAGCGATTCCACTGGAAAGTTTTCTTGACTTTCATGATAGGAATCCTTTCAAATATGGAGGGATTTAAGCGATGTCGAGGACGTTCAGCAGCTCATTGGCTTCATCCACGTAGCTCGTGCCGTCGTGGATGTCGAGCGCCTTCAGGTACCCCCACGCTTTCAGCGTCAGGGGATGTGGTGCACCCATCAATTTCGCCTGATCGTACGACCAGACGACAGAAGACAGGAGCATGTCGTACACTCCTATCCCCTCGGTGTTGGCTCCCACTGCTGAGAGCACTTTCGCGGCTCTGTCCAGCCAGGGCTGAGGCAGGGCACAGTCATACGTCTTAAGCTTCAATAACTTCGCTGCCTGGTCTTTCGTCAGATGATGGGGGACCATCATGATGTTGGGCATAGTCACCTCCGGTTTAAATAGTTTAGGAAATCCAAGACATCTTCTGTCTTGTAGAGAGTGATACAGAGATCGCTTATGTCTCCTGATCCTATCACCGTCTTTCTGTCAGGACGCCCACTGATCAAAGACTTGAGATATTCGAAATTCTCAAGCTCTTGTCGGCGTGCGGTGATCTCTGCGGGCTTGAATGACTGACCGTGATACTGAGGGACAGAGTACAGCTCCTCGTTGTCGGATCCGGGATACGGCATAGGTAAACTCCTGTAGTTATGCGTACACTCTCACGGTGTTTCTGAGCGACTGCCCGTCCCAGTGGCAGCTATGACTGCCGTAGTTGGTGACAACAAACTTGTTGTTGTACCAGTACCCTTCGGCGGACCATACGATATTGCCAGAGATATCGTCCCCGGTCAGCTCCTGGGATCCAAAGGACTGGATCTTCTGGGCGCTCTGGATCTCATTACGGATTCGAGCGGGGAGAGAGGACAGGTTCTGGATGTGCGAGGACTGATACGAACACTCTTGTGCTTGTAGGACAGCGACCATGAGAGACCTCCTGTATGTGAATGTGTGATCTGATCAATTCCAGGTGACGTCGAAGGGCTTTACGCCCTCAGGGATCGACACGCCCTGTCGCATCAAAAGCTCGAGGGCATCGCGACCGGAGGCGCACCCTACGTTCTCATCCCATTCGTTGACACGAATGAAATCGAACGCAGGTCCGGTGAGCTTGCCCCATCCGAACACATCGAAACTACTCAGACAGTGAAGGTCACTGTCCTCATAGAGCTTATCGTACCACGCGTCATCGTTCATGGTAGATCTCAGATCTATCAAAGCCTTGAGACGTGCCGCCGTGCCCTCGGGGACACCTGCCAGTATCTCAAGAACATCGTCTGCCACGCCAACAGGATAGAGCCTGACGCCCATGAGAGACCTCCCGTATGTGGTGTGTGATAGACCCTTTATAGCGTGCTGAGAATGGCTAGAGCATAGGACCGCGGTAATCGTAGAGAGCCTCGATGACTGCAGCCTGATCGGCGCGGTCATCGGTGTCTACGACGATCTCAGTCCATCCGTCCGAACCCTCACCAATGATGGCGTGGAAAATCCCACGGTGAGTGGCCACATCACTGTAGTTGTGGGGCAGTCCCATGACCTCAGCAAGAGTATCCACACCGAGGTCGTCGACATTCGGTGTAGCCTCCGTGAGACCGTAGATCGAAACCTTGATCACTGTAGCGTCGATGCACATAGCCTCTCCTTATCGTAACAGGGAACCCTCTGCGCCTGCACCCTATGTGCAGCCCACGACTTGGGACGTGGTGTGTCGCATTAGACCCTCCATATTCTTTTCAAATATGGAAGGATTTTGACGGTCAGTTCTTTTTAACGGTAGTTGGGGCGACCTCGTGCTGGACATCAGACACGAGACCGACTGCCGTGCCCTTGGAGTTCTGCACGAATTCCACGCACCGGTCGACCACGCGATCGCACACGCGGTTGGTCGGGGAGTGCTTGCTGTTCAGGAACGCACCAGCTAGCAGGAGCCCGACCACAATCAGGATACCTTTGACCATGACACTACCTCCATAAAGAAAAGGTGAAAAGAGATAACAGGAATCCTTTCAAATATGGAAGGATTCCTGCAGACTACTCGGACTAGCCGCGCAGCATCTCAATCTGCTTACGGGCTGCCCGCATGTCACCTTGCAGGCTCTCGGAGAGCATGAGGGATTCGAGCTGAGCTATCTTCTGCTGCGCCCGGAGACGCCGCCGGAGATAGGTCGCCTGTCGGAACATCGCATTCTGCATCGTCGCCAATTTCATCTGCAAAGCAACCAGAGTACGCATGCGTACCTCCAAAACTCCCCTATTTGTATGGAGACCCCAGCGCACGGGGAGGTTGTGCGCTGGGATCTAAAGAGTTAGCCGAGGACGGGGATGGAATGAATCACAGTAGACACCGCGGAGGTCACGAAATGCCCCGCGAGTATCACCAGTCGACAGGCGACGACTACCAACCACGCACTGAACGCGACCGTCGATACACCCACGTAGATGCGAGCGTACTTCTTGGTTTGTTTAGAGGATGCCATTGTAACTCTCTTTCAGGGAGCGTACTGCACGACGAGTGCGACGCATGTCATGTTCGTGACTGGCATTGATACGCCAGTCCTTACGGCAGGGGTGTGCTGCGTATCTGGATGTCCCACAACCATCCCAGCGAGGTACGTCCCACAGATTATCCAAGCCGCCCCCCATGCTCTTGAGGGAGGATTTTCGAATACTCACGAACGTAGGCAGCGCCTCAAAAATACCAATGTCTTTCGTCATAGGATCCTCCAAAGATGCTGTATAAAGAAAGGGCGAGGGATGTGTAGTCCCTCGCCCTTTATACGTGACATAGAGACTACGCAACGATGATCTCAGCGAGCTCCTCGAACGAGTTCACCTTGATCTCATCACGCTTCACCGCGACCTTTTTGACTTTGGAGGGTTTCTTGAGCCACTTCGCAGGCAGCGATGTTACCGTCGCCTCAGGCTCGATCACCGCGATCTTGCGAGCCGCGAGGGTCGTTTCCGCCGTGATACGTGCGGCCTCGACCGCCGCCTCGTGAGCGACCCGATCCGCCTCGACTTTCGCCTTGTAAGCGGCGCGGTCGGACTCACGGAGGGCGAGCTCTTCCTTCAGGACAGCGATGACTACATCGATCCGGCGCACGGCATCCCCGTGCTTCGTAGCCTGCGCCTGCAGACGAACGCGATTCGCCTGGAGATTTGACAGCTCCATACCGTACACGCCATGGATCCGGGAGGCGATCTTTCCGACCTGATACATGATACGGTCACGGTCGGCTTCGTGCGCGTCCGCGAGACCGGCGATACGCTTACCGTGATAGTTGATGTCCGTATCCCCGAACTCCAGCGAGGACGGGCAGGACACCCGAGCGAACTCACCCGCGGGGCGGATGGCGATTGCGAGCGCCTTGAGATCCCCCATGGAGACCGCGGCGTTGATGGTCGCCTGCTTGGCAGCGTTCGCTTTGGCCACTGCCGTTTTGGCAGCGTCTTCGGTCGCGATCGCCTGAAGGTTGTCGGAAACGAGCACGGACATGGTCGTGTTGATACCCATGATGGTATCTCCTTATCACCCCTATATGTAATTAGAGCCTATCACGCGGGGCGTCGTCGTGATAGGCTCTGTCGACACGAGTTGTTACGTCCTCATGCCACGGACGCCCCATGTTGGGGATTGCGCCGGGTTCTTGTACCGGCACGGGCCAAAAACAGCGCTCAGACTAACAACCCGAACGCCGTAATTTCCTCCCTATACTCAATAGAACAAACAAACGAGCGAAATACTCACTAGGTATTTTTTCCTATCAAGTATTTTATCTCTCTTCTCCCTATCAAGTATCTTTTCCCCTATACTCTATAGGATGAAAAAACAAGCGAGATACCTATAGGTATTTTTTCTCCCTATCAAATATCTTTTCCCCTATACTCTATAGGATGAAAAAACAAACAAGATACCTATAGGTATTTTTTCTCCCTATCAAATATCTTTTCCCCTATACTCTATAGGATGAAAAAACAAACAAGATACCTATAGGTATTTTTTTCCTATCTATCAAGTATCTCTTTCCCCTATACTATATAGGATGAAAAAACAAACGAGATACCTATAGGCAAATATTGCCGGTTCGTAAAAAAGCTATATAGGCAAAAAATGCCTGTCCACCGTCCCGGTCGTGTTTGAGGATCGTAGGAAATTTATCCAATTTTCAATTTTGAAATACTAAAACTACTGGTTGAGTTTTTGCAACCGTACAAAAATAGGACCTCCCTCGCCCCTACGGGGCCTTGGGCATTATATGTGGTATTTTTTACGTTTTCGAGCACTCTCGCACCATAGGGCACTCTCCCGACCACTCCCCCATGGTCCATGGAGACCATCATAAACTATACGGCCCTCTGGTGTAGGTCCCGTATGTTTTCGTGTCATGGGTAAAGTCAATTGAGCAGATACGTATGTGATCAGCTACATGGTATGAGCTAAAGGTTTGTAAAAATCTATAAATTTCAAAAAGCTGTACAGACGAGGGGGTAGGTCAAAGAGATCTGGCGATAATTTTTTGGATAGTTCTGGAGTGGTATTGATTATGCTTTATGGCGGAGATCATTGAGTATGAACTGGAGGTCGGCATATTGTTTTGGGGCTGACGTTTGGGAGAAGGGTTCATTTTTTCTTGGTGCCACGTATTTTTTAACGATATCGGCGAAGGATTCTTCATCGATGGATATGGACAGGTTGGAGTGTACTTTATTCCATAAGATGTGACCTATTTCGTGGGTACATATTTCGAATAAGGAAAAGACTATGTTACGATGGTTTTGTTGGAGGGTTTTGATATTGAGGTTGACGTATATAACGTTTTGGAACGGGAAAGCGTATTTAGGGCTTTTGGTGGTCAATCCTCCGAAGACTATCTCATCGTGGTAGGTGGACCATTTTTGGTTAGATATGGGTGTAAAGAAAGCGGCAACTACATTATTGGTTGCCTCAGTACGTTGTTCAGCGTATAGGTTTAGGATAGTGGGATCGTCGGGTATTTCGTGGATATCTTTGAGGTCTTGTTCTGACAGGCGTTGAGTTTCGAGGTCTGAGGCGAATTTTCTGAGATAGTTGGAGAGAAGGTATAGGGTCATGTTATAGGGGTGAGGTATTAGTAAGATATTACGGGATAGGGTACGTTGGTGTTTATCTAATTCTCTATTAATAAAATTCTATAGTTGCATTGTATATTCAGTGTGCTAATGAGTTTTTTAAGGGGTATGGAGCATGAGTAAAAATGTTATTGTATCGCGGGAGATGATTTCTCACGTAGCTGGGTCATTTGCGGGTCATGTGGAGCATGAGGTGATGACTCGGATAGCTATGGAGGATTGTATCCGTGATATGATAACTATGCTCAGTCCACACGTATTTCACAGAGGGGATGTGGTGGAGGCGGCGTATACGCGAGGTTTAATGTCACGGATAGCGGCGGGAGGATATGATGAGTCTACGGCTATGATGCTAAGTAGACTGTTGAATCAGGCGTTACCGACTACAGGAGATGAGCCTTCTATTACGTCATTGATGGCAGAGGACAAAAATGTGTGGCAGACAGTATTGAAGGCGCATAAAAAATTAGTAGTGTTATTATCTGCGGAGATAGGTCGTAAATTTTCGGATGCGGTGAACAAAGTGAATGCTTTTTACGAGTATACGTTGAATGTTTCTAAACCGGGTGACCGTGGATTTGAATTTGTGGGTACGATATCTGATTCTAAACGTATGCGCCCTACGGCGGCGCTATCGCATTTGTTAGAGAAATACGGGGAGGATTTGGGTAGTGGAGAGGACGAGGGATCTACTTCGAGGACCCCTGTAGAGGATCCGAAAGAGTTATCTAAACTAAATCCTGTTCGGGAGAAGAAAGATCCTCAACAGGGTATGGTGACGCGGGAGTATTCGTCACCAAGGGGTATGCGTTTGAGGGTGGTAGAGCAGTACCATCCCATATTGAAGGCGGGGGAGTTGACGGTAAACAAGGACATCAACGAGGATACTATACAGAATACTATACATGAAATGTATATGTATTATGCAAAAAATATAGATCAGTTTAAAAAGGTTTTGGGGAAAACGTTGACCAAGTCACCTCCGAAGCCTTTGCGGGAGCGTATGGGTAGGGTATTTGATGATTTGCCGTATGGTAGTACGTGGTTGATGCCCAGATTGCCGCCGGAGCATGAGGCTCAGACGGGCATGGGGCGTACGGATACTGACACGAAAAAGAAAATTTACAAGAACGTAGATACTGATGTTTTGAATAAACTGAAGGATTTAGAGGGTGAGAAAGTAGCGTGGATTTACAAGGGTAAATCCATAAAGAGGGGTGATCAGTTATTTCTCGAGGTTGAGTTACCTGAGGTTGCTCCTGGCAGGGCTTTTGTGGTGGGGGTCCCGGAGAGTATGGCGCATGACATAAAGGACCGTGGTCCAGACGTGCCGTATCATTTTTCTGTAGACCGAGTCACTGATAATGGGGTGCAGTTGAGTTTTGACGAGCAGGTAGCTGCCACGCGTACTCAGACGCTGGATATTGTTCGGGACATGGGGTTGGATGGTGACCAGGTGACTCAATTGGTGAGGGATATGGCTACGGATTATGCTTCTATAACCATGCAAAAGAATCCGAATGATGTTCTAGCAGATTTCGGTCAGGGATTCATGGTGAGTGGTAAAGCGATAGGTTCTGCTCCCGGGAGTTTGGACACTTTGATTCGATCTCATCATACGGGTCCGATTCGAGTTACACAGAGGAGTACGGTATTACCAGACGTGGAGGAGGCAGAGAGAAAGCGTGAGGAGGGTGAGAGTGGAGATCCACTACAGAGGCGTCGTGAGGAGTTAGAGACTGCCCCGGAGTTTATGGAGCATTTAGAGAGGCAGAGGGGTTCATGGGAGCGTCGGGTGGAGAAAGAGATTGGCACTATTGCGAAGACGTATCCTCAGTACGCTCCTTTTAATCCCTCCAACCCTAAAACTTTTGGTTTAGCGCCTCTGTTTAATACTCAGGACGGTGCGCGTTTGATACTATCTACGATCATGACTAAAGAGGTCAGTGATTATTTGTATGATAGGGCTGGGGAGTTAAAATGGGGTCAATTTGTGACGGACGTTATGCGCATGCGCCCTGAGTTTCTGGAGAGTGCTTTAGAGCTTCAGAAGAGGTTTGGGATTCGGTCCATGCAGAATTTCCTGGCGGGGGTTAAAGTTGTAGCGGCTCAGAAAAAGGGTCTTTCGGGAGATCCTTTGGCTCAGATGATAAAAGAGTACGAGTCTGGTACTTTGAAAGTATCTCCTGAGGATACGAAAGAGATTAGGGAGTATTTGGTAGAGGCTTCTAAAGACAAACATTTAGTCGATCAGGTGTATCCTTCTATCATGAAGAAATTCCTGGGTACGCTCACTGAGTTGTACACTGGTGGTGATAAAGCTATACGGGGTATGTTCGAAAAATCTCCTGAGTTTAGGGAGCACGTACGTAGTCAGAGACCTAAATCCAAAGGAGAGCGGCCTCGTAAAGAGACTCCTGAGAAGAAAGTACCGTCTGAGAAGAAGACACCGTCTGAGAAAAAAAAGGTCAAACTACAGCCTGAGCCCTCTCCTGCTCCTAAAAAGGAGCCGTTTGTGTTCGATGTCGACCCCTCCTCAGAGGAGTGGGCGATATACAGCAGTACGTCTCCGTATGAGTATCGTAATATTATGGCAGATATGTTGGAGGATGGTACTGAGGGTGTAGATGATGATAGTGCACGTATGTTTGTCCGATTGGCTATGCGCAGATTTTAACTATCAGGAGTGATACATGAGAGGCATTTTTGAGGTTACGGCTGGCGGCTCTGTAGCTCCTATCTCTGAATCCAGGGAGCGTGCATTAAAACAGTTGGGATATGCGCCTGTCACCCCTCAGATACTGCAGCGATACGGTATTACGCAGGACCAGCTGGATGCCTATTTCAAACCTGCGCGGGACGCTCGGTCTCTGCAGCGTTTATTGGAGTCTTTTCTGGATAAAACTTTTGAGGAGGGGTCTGCATTAGCTGTAGACATGTTAGATAGTATAGACGATCTTGCGGTACGTAAAAAAATCTTGGATGAGTTGTCTTCCCTGGTGCTTCATGTCACTCGCAGCCACGGGTTGAGGGTGCCTTTTCCTGATGCCATAGCTGAGGGTGCTCTACGGAATAATATTCGAAAGATATCCCCTGCGGCTACTAAATCTGATACCTTATCTTTATTTGTTGAGGTCCCTGATCTGACGGACAGGGAGTTGGAGTATTTGAGGCTGGACCGCTCTGACATCTCCGCGGATATGAAAAAGAGTGACGCGTTGCTGGCCATACAGAGGTTGCACGGGGTGAATCGGATACGGTTATCTGACATGGGGAAAGACGAGGCGGCTGTAGAGCGTGAGGTACGTCAGGAGTTAAAAGGTTTGGGTGTAAACGATCGCAGACAGATAGTCTTAAAACTGCTGGGTGCTATTCGAAACGCGAAAATAAAGAAAAACAAAGTCTTGGATAAAGAGGATGAGCGCTGGTTGGGGGCTACTCCTGAGAAAGTCATGGAGAAAGCCGACTATATCTTAGACTCTATTAAACCTGACGATGGCAAAGCTCCCTCTGAGGTAGGTGAGGTGGATTATCAGACTGTGGCGTCTGATGCCCGTGCGTTTATTCAGACTCTCAAAAAGCTTCAGGATTACACGAAATCTATACAGCAGTCGCCCTCCGGAGGGTACGGCTCCACTCATCCTGAGCTGCAGCAGGACATTGAGAAAATTCGTACTTTCCAGAAGCCGTCCATACCTGAGTCTGTCACGGGACCTCTTGCTAAAGAGATGGACAGGTTGAGTAAGACTCCAGCGTACCGTAAAGTTTTAGAGGACATGATAGATCCCTACGGTCAGATTTACACGGCGGATCCTGATTCTGTTAAAAAGAGGTATCAGTTTGCCGAGGCTGGTCTTTTAGACCGGTACAAGAAAATGCGTGACAGAAAACACGGTGAGCCTTATACTCTCCCTATACCGTCTGGAGAGGGGTATACTCCCGAGGGTCGTTTTCTGAGGACTATGACGTTGGGGTACATGTCTCGGCTGGAGTCTGGAGATGCTTTAAAGACTTTGGATGACATGATTCGAGATGTACAGTCTAGGATGTCTGCGGCGGATGAGCTTCAGGCTATGAAGAATCGTGGTGAGTTGGACAGGCTCGAGCAGTTATCCAGGTCCTTTATGGATACTGTTTCGGGAGAGCTCAAGACTGTTGCACAGGCTACTGATGCTGAGAGTTGGGATGGTGTGATTGATTTGATGCATGTCATGCATAGTCAGTTGGCTACTCTTTTTCACAAACCTGACGTGGTAGCTCATCTGAAACCTTTATGGGACTCTGGATCTGATTGGACGCATCGTACAAAGAAAGAGGTAGTTGATAAAGGTTTTGAGGGGGTTTTTGCCAGTAAGAAAGATTTTGGGGACGTAGCTCTTTCGAGGGCTGTAAAAGACAAGGATCCCGCGATATTTCTAGGGTATTTGGATCGCGAGCCTCTTCTGAAGTATATCTCTCACAAATTGTTCATGTTGGAGCGTGAGCCTTTAAAGCATCTTAGGGGGCCCTCGTTTGACCAGACTGCCAAGATGGTATCCAGTTTTCAGCAGGGTACCAGTAGGGCTATGAGTGCCTTGAATCCTACGTCATTGCGTCGGAGGGCTTTAAAGGGCATCTTCAAGGTAGAGGATCCTGACGTAGAGGTTGGTACTGATAGTGGTAAGAAGCCTGAGGCTAATAAGGCTCCTGCTGTTACGGAGAAGAAGGCTGTGTGGGATGTTTTACGGGCTGCGGCTATTTCTTTGCTGGGCGGTAAAGCGGAGGATGACGCTATTCTCAGGAAGCGTTTCAAAACGGAGAAAGCTCCAGACCTTGGGCATTCCCGGAAGCGTCCGTCGAAACTGTTTGGGCAGGTGACGTTGGCTGGATTTTTCGATCAGCCTGACTATGTAAAGGGTTTTGTGAAGGCGTTAGAGGATCGCAGTAAGATGCTTGTGGATGCTGCCCTGAGGCCAGAGGACCCTAAGCAGCTCAAGAAAACTGATCCAGAGGAATTCAAGAAAAAAATGGGTGTAGATGGCATTGTAGCCGAGGTATTGGGTACGGAGGAAAAGAATATAGAGGATGTTCTTATAAAGCGTAGGCTTAATTCTATGATGGATGAGCGTCTGGAGAAGAGCTCTAAAGGGTTATTCGATAGGGATCCTGACACAGGTAAAACGAGGGCTCGTTTAGAGAAAGAGAAGGTCGCAGGTAAAATAAAGGGTATACAGGACAAGTATTTGCCTACGCTCAATGCTATGGCAAAGGTATTGAGTAATCCTTTTCCTGCTATAAAGAGGTCGTTGGAGGGCATGAGTCCGGACAGGCGTAAAGAGTATGAGGATGCTATAGGGAAGCTTCAGAACCTTACGCCTGAAGAGAAAGAGAAGGCTTTAGAGGTTATGCACAGTAAGTCAGAGGCGTTGGGGTTGATGGACAAGGAGCATAGATTCCTGTCTAAAAATGTTCTCGCGCCTTTGATGGAGGGGACTCTTGTTAAGAAGGCTCCTATATCTGACGAGGAGTATAATGCTGCTGCTAAGAATTTCAAGGAGATCGTGGCGCGTCGTGGTGTGAAGCGTCCTAAGGATGAAGAAGAGAGCCCTGCCAGTTTTGAGAATTTCAAAAAGGAGCTCGATCATAGCATACAGATGCTATTTAGTCCTCAGGCGTATAGTCATTCCATTATTAAAGGGATAGATGTCTCTAGGCAGGTTGAGGATATTCTGTTGAGTGATCCTGTAAAGTACAATTTCAGTCCTAAAGATCGAGAAGAGTTGATGGGTACGCTTGTGAAGAGGCATCGGGATTTGCTACAGATCATAGATGCCCATAGTAAAAAGATGGATGAAAATCTCGAGGCATTGAGGTCTGGTGAGTATGATGACAAGGGTGAGCGTCACAAGTTAGTGCGTTCATGGCAGCTTGAGGACAAGGCTTTGGGTAAGTTGGAGTTAGAGGTTAGCTCTGTATTGGATATGCTCCGTACAGTAGAGAGTGAGTATCATACCAAGATTAAGGAAGCACCGATAGATAAGGTCTTGGATCGTGCTAAAGAAGTTATCGACTACGAGTTGCAGGTTCCGAGCATTACGGTAGAGGATATCAACAAGGTAGATAATCCTGAGTTGTTGGCTTCTTATTTGAGGAAAATAGAGTCATACAGGATCAGGTCGGAGCGTAAGAAGGAAGAGATAGAGGGTTATCGTAGGCGTCTTACGACAATAGCTTGGGATAGCGCTAAATGGGGTAAGACTCCTGGGGAGCGTATTACAAAGAACAAGATGATAGATATAATGATTCAAGAAGAGAGAGCTCTACAGGCAAATTTGAATGAGGCTAAGGAGTTAATAAAAGCTTTGAATGCTAAAAAGGGTGTAAAGTCTGAGAAAGAACCTGAGGGAAAATCTGAGGCTTTCAAGCAGTTCGAGTGGTTTAGCAAGTCTATAGCTACAGCTAAGTCTATCGACAATGTCAAATCTATATATGCAGAGATACTAAGATACAGAGATGAGCTGGATAAAGCTATAGGATCTATTGGTAAAGTACTCAAATTAAGAGGGGATCAAAAGTACGCGGCTACAGCAATAGATAGTCCTGCCACGTCTAAAGAGACTCCAGAAAAAGCACCTACGGATACTTTTGTACCAAAACTTATGAAAGAGCCACCTTATCTTGGTGTCGCACGTAAGATAATGGAAAAACTTTTT
>Ga0315293_10000439_pt1 | contig 38252 bp, 43 predicted proteins | sample YL17G13_20_MG_FD_203071 | JGI IMG/M metagenome (GOLD analysis project Ga0315293, IMG submission 203071) | Sediment microbial communities from Yellowstone Lake, YNP, Wyoming, USA - YL17G13_20 | ecosystem: Environmental > Aquatic > Freshwater > Lake > Sediment | place: USA: Wyoming | collected... | reverse complement strand
CACAAGTGGTAACGAACCAATAGATATGAATACACTACAAGCAATAGATACGATAGGTAGTTGGAAGCTAGGTGGTATATACACCGATGAGAGTGCTGCAAACACGCAGCTACGCTTACTCAACCTACTGAATATAGCACGTCAGAAGGTGCTATTCAATTACTACATGACATTCAAGAACTTGCCTAATGTATGCTATCAGGACTTTGATTTAGATATCAATTGGACAGATGAGGGGTGTACATCATTCAATGCTTCCATACCAACGATAATGACATTCCCACAACCAAAGGTGAATGGTATTGATGGTGTATTTCCTATATGCGAATGCGCTATTGGATTGAGTGAAGTACAGAGTGAGCAGGAGTTACGTCAGTTTCGTAATCATTCTAAGATGAAGCACGTAAGAAGCGATGGGTGGTATTTACTTAATAACAATACTATGACAGGCTTCCTTCGTCCACAAGTGAAAGCAACAGGATTAACAGTGAGAGCGATTATATCAAGACCACAAGATGCTCCAGCTTTCAACATTGATATAGATGATTACCCTATGCCTGATGATATGTTTTCTGATGTGAAGAAAGTATTAGAAAGCGATGAAGGACGTAGATATATGTCAAGAGTAGATCATGTTTCAAACAGTAAATTAGATTTAGAAAATGTCAGCAGCAGCAGGTAATTATAAGTTTGTTCCCATCGAGGACGCTATTACAGAAGCCAAGCAGATGTTAAACATAGGCGATGGCACATCATTCGATATTTATCTAAATACGTTAGCACAGCGTGCTTTAATACGCTTGAATAGCTTAGGACAACTATACGTTGAGAACATAACTATTCCAATTGACCAAGGGCAAGCGCAGCTTCCTGACAATTGTGTAAAGATTATTGCGATGCGTTATTGTGATGCTGATGGTAAACCATTCGGTGCTTATGTCGCAGACTTTGCATTCTTAGACCAATGTAATCTCGCTGTAACAGGAGCAGACAATAGACACTTCTCCGGCAACGTAATGATAAACAACAATAACATTATATGGCAGTATCCTAATGATGCACCTACAAGTGTTAAGGTGGCGTATCAAGCTAAGAAAGTGGATGAGGATGGATTCATTATGATATACGACTACATGGTGGAAGCTGTAATGTGGTTTATATGTTGGAACTTCTACCTACGCTATCCAAAGCAATACGTTCCTGAGCAAGGAGCATTATGGAAAAGAGAATGGAAGGCGCAGCACGATAGAGTTGTTAGCTTTGATGCTTTCCAATCGTTCCAAAACAATTTCCAAAAAGCAGTTAACCTATCGCATCCACGAGTTCTTTCATTATAACGTATGGCAACACCAGTACAACCAATACCTGTACTTGTTAATAGAGCAAGAAACGGAAAGTTAAATAGTGATACAGACATCCTAGAGATTAAGGAAGGCAACTATCCTGATAGGGTGAATGTAGAATTTAACGCTGATGCAGAATTGTTTTCTGACACTCCTGCATTGGGTAATAAATTGGTGTGTGATATTGGTGAGCAGGATGCGCAACAACAACAGGTAAGAATATATATTGATGTTAACGCTTTCTTTGATACGATAACAGTTCAATTCTTAAATAAGAATGGGCAGTTAATAAGAGAATACTTCGCAAGTGCAGCCAATCAATCAATACAAGGGATGAAGGATGCGATAGTGGATGCTATAAGTATTGAAGAGCAAAGCTATTGGTATTCAGTATCGTTTCAGAATCAGTTTACTCCAGAGCCTTATATTGACGTTACAATAAATTGTGCAGCATCTGATTACACATTGATTATAACAGACAACAATGGCAATGTATTACGTAACGATGATATCAAGGAAGCAATATCAACTACAGGAAAAGGAACATTCATTGAGATAGGTTCAAAGGATTTACTTGGAACTACATGGCTATTCTCAACGACACAGAATCAAGAGCAATCGAGTATATACTATGACTCAATGTCAATGTATTTGCATAATGAATACGGAGGACAGATAGCAATATATTTCCCTGACCACGGATTAACAATGTATGAATCCATAGTTGTAGCAAATGCAGTAGGAGTAGGTGCTGTAGCTAATGGAGAATGGGTAATCAATTACATTGACCAAAACAACTTTGCATTATTCTTATCAATACCAACAGGAATTGTTTTAGCTCCTGCGTTATATGGCGGAATAATTTACAAGAATACATTTGGCGTAGGTCAGATAGGTGTACAGCAGTACGTAGGAGAAACAGATAGTTATACGTACACAAGGATATTAGCATCAAAGAGATTCAATTTCAGAACGATGTATCAGATAGATGCAGATGCTGTATTGAATAATAATGGCTATCTATTAAAGTTTACTGATAACTATAACTATCCACGTACATTCTCTTACAGAGGAGCATTTATAGAGGATGGGGCATTACAACCTATTAATCCTGATGGATACTATACATACGAAACGCTTACTGATGAGATAAAGAACATCATTAACTATTCTGCTGCTGTAGTGGAGTATGAAGATCAGGTTCAGAGTGGAGGTTCACTACCTCCTGCGAATTGGAGATACGCTGTTGAGTTCTTAACTGACACCAACGCCACAACAGAACTAAGCTTCTTATCTAATCCTATTCCTACATATCCTCCTACATACATAGGATATAGCGCAACATATCATCCAATCTACGGGTCAGCCATAGGTAACAATGTAACGCCAAAGATTAATCGTGTACGTGTAACAGGAATAACGCCTGGCATATTTAAGTACATTCAGCTTGTTGGCTTTAATTACGCTAGTAGCGGAGTTAATACAGCCGCAGTAAATGCGTTTAGAATACGAAAAGAATTATTAAGCCCTGACCAAACAGAGATAATATTAGAGCATAATGGGAATGAGCCTGATATCACATTCTTTGATACAACAGTAGCAATAGCTGTACGTCCTGATATTATAAGAGCTGGAAGCAATAGGTTCTGTGAGAATAGATTGGTGTATGGAAATATTACGACAAGTACGGAAATCGACATTCGTGATTGGGCGCTTACAATGAAGTATTCTATAAAGCGAAGAGGAATACCTGCTGCATTTAAACAAGAAATGTGGGGAGAATTCTACGATCCAGAAAACACTGCTAAGTATGTTGGATATCAACCATACGAATGGTATAGATTCTACATCTCTGCTGAAACATATAGTGGAAAGATAACAGACAGCGTGTTCTGTTTTGATATGAGATTCCTTAGTCAAGCAGATTATGCTTCATTTGGAGAAGCGGAGTTTGATGAAATCAATGGAGGAAATAGAAGGGAGATAGCAGGAGATGAATATGATTCATACGCTCCAGGATTTTGGCAATCGCTTCCATCATCGGAAAGATATTTATATCAAATACATATTGAACTTAATAACATTGATTGGGAGTATCAGATTGATGGAGTTAAAGTAAAAAATATATTTAAGTCAGTAAAAGTATCAAGGGCAGAAAGAGTACAAGAAGTGATTGCAACGGGAGTATATGTCTTAGGTTTTTTAGATAGCACAACGCAGCCGCCAACTACCGCAAGTCGTGTATTCTACGATACTACCGGAAATTTATTGCCAAATCAAACTAATTACAATCTTGGTTCATTTTATAGTCCTGATATATTATTTGGATATACTCAATACAACGATTTCCAACCGAATGATGAGCTAATAAACTTCGGCACATTAGACTTTTATGATTTTAATAGATATGATGAAACAACTACACAACCTGACACATATTCATATTGGACTACAATAGGGCCAATAGCTAACACTCCATCAATTCCGCAAAGAACAAGAATTACAAGTTGTAAATATGTAGCGGAAGGCGAGTCCGCTTTTTTCACATATAATACAACTCCAGGTAATACATCAACAAGGCCATATTATAAGCAAGTTATAAGTACTAATTATCTAGGAAGTAAATTTAGGGGGTCTCCTGTAATTGCAGTAGATAATGCTATAGATTCATCTTTAGGGACATATCAATCAGGTAGATTTCAATCATTAATATTTAGAGCAAAGAAAGATAAATACGGAGCAAGGAATGCTTTTGGAAACACTGTAGTATTCACAGGAGCAACAGCGTTTAATGGAGAATCATCGGTAATTGTATTTGGCGGAGATGTTTTTAATCAACAAGTTCAATTTAGGCAACAAAGAAGAATATCGACAAATACATCATCTTCGGCATTCAACATCATATCAACGAATATTGTAAATACTAATCTTAGGCAATACAATCTAGGGTCTAACACCCATTCATTTCCCGTGTATCCTTCAAATCCACAAGATTGGATGATACCTGGGCCGCCGAATGAATCAATAGACACAGAAGATTTCTACTACAGGAACACAGGCTACAGCATATTCAATCAAGTGCAAGCATCAACAGTGTTTGACCCCGAAGGAAACAACTTAGGAAACTACATAACACGTAAATACTACTCACAGCTTAATCCTAACAATGCCAACACTGACAAGTACAGGGAGTTTCTTCCATTGGACTTTCAAGATAACCCAAACAACTTTGGGCCTATCACGCATTTAGAGATTGTAAATGGGGAGTTATTTACATTACAACAAAGAGGATTCACTCGTGAGTTCTTTAATGCAACAGGACGATTACAATCAGCAGAAGATGGAGATGTACTTATTGGTGATGGATCAGTGTTATCTCGTAAGGGATTACGCCTTACGATGCTTGGCACGAATCAGAAATGGTCGGTGTGCAAAGGATTCACATCATCAGGAAAAGAAACCATAATATGGGTGAATGATGAGTTTGGCTGTGTGGTTCGCTTTGGTGCGGATGGAACAGTGAACATATCGGAGAGAGAGATGATGAGTACGTTCTTCCGTGAGCGTATGCGCTTTGTTATAGGCAAGGATACTCCTGCCGATAATCAAGGGATATCAACAGTGTGGGATAACATTGGAAAGAACTTCATCATTACGCAGAGAGCGTGGAAGGATAGCCCTGATTGGATTACTGAAAACGAATACGTTGTAGGTAACTCCGTGATATTAAATCAAACGCTTGGTGTTCCGCAGATATATGTATGCCTTGCAGATAATACGTCAGATGAAGCAAATACTCCAGGGACATTAGGAGGAGCAGCGTATTGGGAAGCTATATCATTGGAAGACTTGGATTATTACAATGTTTATACAATTGTATTCAATGAGCAGAAGAATTCTTTCACTCATAGATATACGTTCTATCCAAAAATTTACCATACGCAGAACAATAGATACTTTAGTCCTAATCCAATAACATCTCAATCGAGAACAATCTTCCGCCATCGCGATAAGCAAGTGGGAGAGCTGATGTTTTATGGTGTGGCAAACGAAGGCTTTACAGAATACATCATTAACTATATGTCGAGAACTGTCAAGAAGTTTATTGCACACGCACAGACAGCGTTATTGAAGCCTATACGTGTGGAGTTCGAAACGCAGTTCATCTCTGAAAATGGAATCGACAACAGAAAGACGTATTTAGATAGAGAAGATTTCACTATGCGTGAGAACCAAGCCTTTAGCACTATTAAAAACAATCTCGATTCACAAGGACGCAACGACCAACCAACAGCACCAATGACGGGGCTATGGTTGAAAATACGTACATTCTTCGCTGCTAATGAAAAGCAAAAGATTAATGATACGACAGTGGCGATAAGAACAGGACAACGAAACGTAGAAAATCCATAACTTTACAAAATTAATACAACGAGATATGCCGTACATAAATGGACAATGGGTGAATGATTATAATCAAATGACACCTTCAAGTTATTCGCCATATGTAGGAGCTGGATATAATCCAAATCCATATGGCTATGCACCATCACAAACTACGTTAAGTAGCACTCAACCATATAGTCAGCAGTTTGCATTAAATCCACAGGTTAGTGCGAATCCTAATTCAATGTCACAGCAGATATTTAATTCTGCTCCAGCCGCACAACCACCTGCTTCAGGCAACAGCTTCAATCCCGTTGGATTTGGATTAGGAGCAATACAGACGGGCGTTGGATTATATCAATTGAATAAGCTTTCCAAGACACCACAGCCCGAATACAAAGCATCAGCAGGAACATTAGCAGCAAACCAAAGAGCGCAGCAGAACTCACAGATGGGATACACGCCATCACAGGCAGCAGCATTCAAAGCGAATATGGGAACAGCGTTAAACACGCAGTTTGCTAATCAACGTAATCTTGCAGGCGGTAATCTAGCAGGAGCATTAGGAGCGAGAGGAACAGCGCAGAAGTTACAATCGTTAAATCAGTTTGCAGCAGGCGATGCCGACAGACAGATGGGTAACATACGCTATGCTGATGAGCAGACAGCAGGATTGCAGAGAATGCAGAATATGAATACGGAAGCAGCAATGCGCCGTAGGTTGATGACAGAGCAAGCGTTAGGAGCAGCAGTGCAACAAGGAACTACGAATATGGCTAATTCATTTGACACAGGAGCATCGTTCGCTAAGTTCGCTGCCATGATGGGCTAAGCAGCATAAATAAAATAATACATATGGCAATATCACCATTAGCATTAGGAATAGGATTACAAGGCAAGTACGATTATCGCCAACAAGCGGCATTGGAAATGTCTAGGGCGAAAGGGCGTGCCAAAGCGGAAGCAGATGCTGAAACAGCGAGGGCTAAGAAGTTAGCACCTATAGAACGTAGGCTCATAAACATGAGAGGAGCGCCATTGTTACCTGTCCATCAAAAGGAAGTGACACGGAAAGTTACCGAAGCGCTTGATTATATGATGGAGCATCCCGAAGATTTAAGTGGTGCAACACAGAGAGCGTACGATATAGAAGCATCAACAAAAGCATTTGGAGAACAATATAATTCATATAAGAAATCTCAATTCGGAAAGAATGTAAAAGGAAATGCCGAAGCGATAAGAATGTTGGGCATTTCTGATAATGCCGATGATCTTGCAGATGGATTTGCTGGTATTGCAGGAAGCACTATTAAGTTTGACCCTCAATCTAAAAATGTAACATTCGAACCAATTGACTACTTACCTACATCTACACATATATACAAAGCGTTTCAAGCAGGAGGAACGCAATACTACGATGCTACAGGTAAAGAGCCTACAGTGAAAGTTGGGAAGAAGGTTTATACAAATTTTGGATTAAATCCTGCTGTCCCTGAAATGATTAAGAAAGATATATTGCAGGGAAGAGATAAAGTGATAGCATTGACAAATGACTATTCTCAATATCTAGAATCTAACAATCAACCATTACCTAATCTAAGAACAGCAGAAGGTAATCAAGAGTTTAATGATGGCATGGTTGCTTTCCTTGATGAATCAATAGCGAGAGAATTTGCTAACAGAGGACTATTAAAAGATATAACACCAGCTACACGAAGTACATTCAATTTCAATATGGGACAAAACCCTGCTACAAATACTTCTGTAAATGTATATGAGCCAAAATTGATATTACACAGAAGAAATCGTAAGATTCAAACATATCCAGGAACTCCTGTTTTGGAGGATATTACATTGACACTTCCAAACAATGACCAAATATGGGATCAGACTACGGGTAGAAAAGTGTCAGTACCTGAAACGATAACAGTTAAATATGGTGAACCTGCATTGGTTGCAGTAGCGACAGAAGATTATAAGATTCCTGCGCAAACATTCACAAAATCAGATGGAACTGTAGTTAAATTAGAAGCATTAAATGTTACTAAAGGAGAACCATTAGAAGTAGGATATGATGATTTCATGGCTCAAAAAGGTAAGGCAAGAGCTAACTACGTCATATATGGTGTATATAAAGACCCTGATACTTATGAAAACAAAAGTATAATTAGGAACTTATCTGATATTGGAATAAATAGAGCGTATTCTGCTTCTAAATCACAAATGCAAAATTTGGATTATATCGAGAAACAAGCTAAAATAAATCAAGCGAATACTGATGATGAAATAAAGGCTAAATATAAACCTGCAAAACCTGCACCTGCGCCAAAGCCAAAACCTAAACCAACTCCTCCTGCACCGACAGGAAACACAAAGCCGAAGGGTGATGTGAATAAAGATAAAGCTGCACCAAAAGACAATGTGGTTAAACCTACAAAAAGAACAGACCCAAGTAAATTCAATTTAAAACCGTTCCCAACTAAATAGAGATGGCAGAAGAAATTCCAACCGACACACCTATTGAACAAGAGGTAATAGAAACTCCACAAGCGGATGTAGTTGAAACAGAACCTGTCAGCGATGGAGGTAGAACTAATTTACAGAATCTATACGAAGCACTAAAGTCGGATAATGTATTTTCGGAATACGTTCCTAAAGATGGATTTGATTCATTTGTAAAGGCGTATAAAGACCCTAAAGACATTGCGAATTTATACAATGCTTTAAAGGATGATTCTGTATTCTCAGAATATATGCCTCCAACATTAATGGGAGCAGTTGAATACTTCGGCTTGGGAAAGCCATCAGCCGTTCCTTCCGCATCGGTAAGTGGAGGTTCGGCTACGAAAGGACGTGGAGTGGAACAACCATCTATGTTACAACCGAGAAAGGCTAGTGAGGTAGAGCAGTCCGTAATGGGATACGGGTTACCAAAAAATATTAAGATTGGTGCAGGTAAAAAGGAGGAAGCGCAAGAAGAGTTAAGATTACCTACAGAAGCAGAGTTTGCTACTATAGAAAAGATGCCACTTACAAAAGAGGCAAAGCTAGAGGAAGCTGTTAGATTAGGAACTCCTCCTGTGGAGAAAGCGACTAAAGACATTACGCAAAATAAAAATAATTTACTTTCTACTGAAAAAGAATTAAAAAAAGTAGAGCAAGAGTTAAATGGATATAAACCTCAAATAGAAAGCCTTCTTGACATTATAAATAATGAAACGATGTCATTAAGTACATCGGGTCGTAATGAAAAGAATAAGGCAATTGGTGAGTATAATAATTTAATTGAATATGTCGCTCCATTAAATGAGAGGTATAACGAACTTGCTAATAATTACAATGGATATATCGCCAATGAAAAGGTGTTATTCGGCGATTTAGACAAGGCGGAGAAGATGCGCCAAAAGGGATTAGAGAAAGAGTATAGCCATTTATTAAACCTAACTCAATCTGTAGGAAGGGACTTAGTAAAGACTGTTGCGGGAATGACTAGAATGGGATTTACCCTAAATGATCTCATCCCTAATTTTGGATTAATAACGCCAGAGCAAGAGCAAGCAGGGAAAAAAGCATTATTTGAAGGACTTGAGGCAACAAATAAATTTGCCGAAAAACTTATAACGCAGGAAACTCCTGAGAATTACAAGAAGATATTTGAAGGCGATTTTTCTTTAGGGAAGCTCGCATATATAACAACAAATGCTGTATCATCAACAGCTCCAACAGTAGCAGCAGGATTGCTTACAGGAGGGATTGGAAGTGTTGCAGCAGGAGCTGGACTTGGATTCGAAGAAAGTAAAAGCATAATGAAAGATGCAGGATTATCGGATGAGCAATCTGATTGGGCTGCAATGGGATTAGCTATCCCTATAGGTTTATTAGAGAAGTATGGGGCAGATGATGTAGTTAGATTGCTTAATGGTTCAGGCATAAGAAGGCAAGTGGCATCTGAATTAGCTAAGAAGATTGCCGGAAAGACATTAAGTCGAGAAGCAATATTTTTAGAGGCGAAGAAAACATTCGGAGAAGTAATAAAATCTAAAACTAGCAAGATATTAAAAGAGGGGCGCAATGAAGCTTTAACAGAAGCAGCTCAAGGAGAATTACAAGAATTAACCAAGCAAGTTGTACAGGAGTTTACGGGAGTTGACAAGGATGAGAATATGTCAACACAGGACTATGTTATGCAGCAGTTGACGCAAAGAGCAGAAGAAGCGGCAGGAGGTTTTCTTGGTGGTACAAGTATGCAAGGATTCGGTACGGCTTATAGTGCAATAGCGAACAAACAAGAATTTAGCCCAAGCGCATACACTAAAGCGATGGAATTTGCTGACCCTGCAAAGTTTCAGCAGTTTCAGAATGATTTAATGCTTGAGGTGCAAAGTGGTGTATTGACGGAAGAGCAAGCTAATGATGCGATAGTCAATGTACAAGCGATACAAGAAACAAATGCTTTAATCCCTAACTCAGTACAGAATTTAGATTTGCGTACTGAAGCTGTAAATCTAATCATTGAGAAGAACAATATAGCGCAAGAGATTGAAGGCAAAGACCCTGATTTAATAGCTCCTGAGAACGCGAGATTAGCGGAGATTAAGAAGGCGTTGAATGAAATAGCATTGGGTAATAAACCTGGTGCTGAAGAGCAACAAGCGGAAGGTGAGAAGAAAGTTAAAACACTTGCCGATGATATTGAGGTTGGTGACACTGTTGATTTAACGCCACAGCCCACAACAGAACAAGCACCACAAACACTTCCAGAGGTAACGAATGAAATCGCTAATCTACGACAGCAGGAGCAAGCGGAGAACGAAGCTATTGACCCCAATGACGAAGTAGCAAAGAAAGAGATATACGATAAGTACGATGAGGCAATCACGCCGTTGTTGGAGCAAGCTAAATCTATCATAGAATCAAACAGAGAAGCGGAATTAGAAGCTGTTAATTTAGCAAGAGCTGAGAGTGAAAGAACAGGAGAAGTTCCAGTAGTTGATGGAGAGCCTGTTAATAATAAAACGATTGATGACATCAATGCTAAATACGATGCAGAACTTGATGCTTTAAATAAACCTACCACCGAAGCACAAGCACCCGTTACAGAAGAAGCGAAGGGTGAAAAGGAGGAGGTGAGTGTGTCTAAGGAAGAAGAATCTCCAAATCCTTTAACTGGATGGATTAAAATCCCACCTTTATTAGCAAGAGCAATTGAAAGAATATCATCAAAAAACAGACAAAAAGAAAGCAAAAATAATGCTCAGTTAGATGGAGGGCAAGCACTTATTGAACCTTCTATTATTGCTGAAAATATTAACAAATTAGGTAGTAAAGAAAAAATAACAAAAGAAGAAGAAAGTGTAGATGTAGAGCGTTATGCCAAAGAGAATAAAATATGGATAGGCGACCTTGATTTAGTATATGAAAAAGAATATAGTAGCGGAGCAGAAGCTAAGGTGTATTTATCTGATGGAGGTAAAACAGTTACCAAGGTTATTAAAAATGCGTCACATCATAAATCATGGAACAGTTTCTTAAATAGAATCGCTGTATATAATAATATTTTCCCAGAGACAAAATACGAAGTAATTGGTTTTGGGAATAAAGATGGAAAGTTATCTATAGTTTTAAAACAACCATTTGTTAGTTACAAAAGAGGAGCTTCTATAGAAGAGATAGATAACGACATGAAAAATAGGGGGTTTGAAAAATTAGGTAAAGGGGCATTTATTAACAGGGATACAGGCGTTTATATCAGAGACTTATACTATGAGATGTTTGATATGAAAAAAACAAATAGAAATGTAATAATATCAAAAAATGGAGAGATTCGATACATTGACCCAGTAATTAAAATTGGTAATGAAGAAGAATCAATCGTAGAAAAATCATTAACACCTAAATCGTCAGAATCGCAAACAGCAGCCACCCCCACCTCCGAACAAGCACCACAACCATTTCCAGCGCAAGAGGGAGCAGAATCAGTAGAGGATAAGTTCCAAGCGAATTCTGAACTAGAGCAGATATATCGTGAATTGAACGCAGCAGTAATTAAGAATGTTGATAAGGATACAATTAGAATGTTGAAAGAAAATCCAACAGAGGCGATGGTTGATAAAGCGTTGAGAGAATTACAGAAGAAGGGTATAATTAATATTGAATGTTGATAGTATGTCAAAAGACCCGTACGTAAACTATATGCAGTATAACCATTATCCAACGATGGGTTATAATGACATTGCTGAAAAGATGCAAGACCAAGGCACGTTGGATAATGCCAACAATTACTTCAAGGAGCAGTATCCTGAGATGGAATCTATGCAAGCTCCTCCGGAATGGGAGAAGGGGAAAGTGGCGGAGATGGCAGGAGCTAGTGCATTGAAAGGAGCAGGTATGGGAGCATCTATTGGTAGCGCTATTCCCGTAATTGGAACGGCAGTGGGAGCAGGTGTTGGTGCAGTGGTTGGTGCAGCAGCAGGATGGTTGAAGGGTAGTAAGCTAAAGAAAGCAGCAGAGAGCGATGCAGCAGAGTTCAAAGCGAGTAAGGCAAAGAGCGAAGCATCTGCAAAGGAGCGTGATTACAGAATGGGGCAAGCGCAGAAGCAAGCTGATTACATGAAAACATTAAGTTCAGGAAAATTACGTTAAGAAACTATTGATATGGGTAAGCCTTGTAGGGTAACATTTGGGGATAGAGTATTTTTTAAGCCAGATTTCATAAAGCGATTTCTCGATACATTGCATTTGGAGGATAATGTAGTAGAGGAATCTAAGTATCTTAAATCCATTGGTTATGATAACGCCTTCAACGAGGGTGATCCAATGTTGATACGTGAGAAGAAAGCGGAGGCGAAGGCGGAAGCTGTTAAAGAAAGTGGATTTTCTCCTGATGACAATATATTCAATAAGCCTGAATTGAAAAACAACAAAACTCATGGATGGAGAACTATGAGTGAAAGTGAGTTTAATTCATTATCCACAGGCGAAAAAACATACGAAGGAGGTAAACCTAAAAGCGGAAATTGGATAGCAGGCGTTCCTCAGTCTGCTGCTAAATTTGGCAAAAAAGGAACTGTGATGGTTGAGTTCGGCGGCATCAATATGATGGGCGCTGAAAATATGGAAGAAGGTACAACCGCAGATAAATCAAATGTCACTAAAGTTTGGAGATTTAATGAAGATACAAATCAGTTTGAGGAAGCATCGGATTTGTTGCAAAATGTAAAAGATGGAAAAGCTATCGAGATAGGCAATAAAAAGCAATCCGCTCAAGAAAAACAAGCAGAAATTCAAAAAGAAGTAGATGATATACAGGACAATCAAATTCCTGAATTAACAAAAAAATTATATGAAGCACCTGTAGCTCCTGGAGGAGAAGTGATGGTTTCAGATATTCTTGAGTTGCAAAGGAAAGAAAGAAAAATATATACGATAAAAGAAGCTGTAGATGCATATTTTGAAAAACTAACAAAATATATTGAAGAGCCTGTAACTAAAGAAGAGTTAATAGATGACTATTTAACTAAAGAGCAAAAGGCAATAATTGATGAAATACAGAAATTAGAAGAAAGGTCTTCTGATTTAGAAAATGAAATAGGTGAAATAGAAGATGCGGAGGAGCAGAAGTTAAAAACACCTAAGGTGGAAGCGAAGGCAGAAGCGAAGGCAGAGGTGAATGCGAAAGACGTTGAGAGTACGGCTAAAGCATTAGAGAAAGTTGGAAATATAGATAAATTTAAAAAACTACTTAAATCATTTTCAATAAATGATGTTAAGCAATTCTTTCATGCTTCAGGTAAAAAGAGAAAGGGTAAGTTATATAAGGGGGTAGCACCACAATTTGGAGAAGGAGTTTATTTTTCTACAAACAAAGATTTGGTGGTGGATGAATTTGGTGATAATGTAACCGAAGTGGCATTGACACTTAAAAATCCTGTATTTACTAATACTAAAGAATGGAAAGCGGTAGAAAGAAAGGCTCTTGAACTAGCAGATGAAGACTATGGTAAAAAGAATGGATTAAAGCTAGAGGAAGGTGAAACATATTTTAGATATGATAAAGATAATACATCAGATGTTGGCGAAATAAATCCAATATTTATTTCTAAGGCAGCAGAACAATTAGGGTATGATGCAATAATTGACAAAAACTCTAATGTATATGATAATGAAATATCTGTATTGGATGACTCTCGTATAGTATACGAAGAGGATATGCCAATGGTTATTGCAGAGGAGTATCATAGAGCCAAAGCAGATGGTAGCAATCCTGAATTAGTAAAGGCTGTAGATGAGTTACTAGGCAAGCAACCACAAGCAACAGAAACCTCCATCTTCGATGATTTCGATTCTACGAATAAAGGTAAAAGTATAAAGAGCAAGGCAGAGGCGAACAAAGCGTTCAAAGAAAAGTACGGAGAGGATGCTGCCGTAGCTAAAGCAATAAGTAGTAACTTTGAAGCCATCGCTGATGAGTTGAAAGCAAAAGGGATATTTACCAAAATTAAATGCTGATTATGAGAGCATCACTACTAAGTACAGAATACAAAAAGAAGATAAACGAAGCCATCGGATACGAGCTTGACGCTTCCAATACATACAAGCACATCGCTAATCACTTACAAGGATTAGGATGGTTTGGCAGTACGGCATTCTTCCAAAAGGAATCAAAGGATGAGTTAAAGCATTATCAGATATGGGTGGACTTCGTGAACGATAGAGGCGATGTAGCAGACGTTCCAATGGTGAAAGCTATGAAGGATGCTATTCCAACATTACGTTCGGCTTTTGAGCTGTATTACGAGAAAGAAGTTACGTTAGGTGAGTTCTATAACGATTGGTATATGGACTGCGATGATGCTACGATACATCAGCAGTTGTTGTTCTTTGTGGAAACACAACGTAAGAGCGTTGGTGAAGCTGGGGATTTATTATCTACGTTAGATAGATTGATGGGGAATAGTGCAGGGGAATTATTGTTTGACCAACAACGAGGAGCATAATGGCTAATCCATGTAAGTACACATTAAAGGACGGAACAGTGCTTGATTTCACTCAGGCACGTCAGTACGTAATGGATAACATTGCAGAGCTAACAAAAGAATCACCAACACTAAAAGCGAAATACGATGCCGCTACTAAAGGGAAAGTCGAAGGAGACAATAAGCAAGAATATAAAGAAGGAGATAAAGGCGGGGAAAGACCAAAAGCAGGCAGTCGCAATCGCGCTAAATCAAGCAAGGCGATCCCCGAAGAAGTAAGAACTCCCGATGTTACTGCTGTGTTCAATATGCTTGGAGATATTCTACCGCAATTCATGGAAGAAGTGAAAGAAACGGTAGCACCAATTGTGCAGGAGGAAGCCAAGCCGATGACTGAAAGAGAGCGAGCAGATGCAATCGCCGATAGGTTGGATAGTTTAGCTGATGAAATTGGGAATCAAACTAATTCATCAATTCCATTCTTACCGCAAGCTGTAAAGGCTGCGTTAAAAGCTGCTGCAAATTTGATGAGGTCGAATGCAGGAGCAACACTTGTTGAATTAGTGGATGCGGCAATTAAAGCATTAAGAAGTCATACAGATTACGCAGGGCTTACTGATAGTCAAAAGAAGGATATTGAGGATGATTTAGCGGATAAAGTTGCCAAGAATTCTGTAGAGTTTATTGAATCTCAAAAGGGTAGTGGTAAGTTCAAAGTATCCAAGACTGCGGAAGATTTCATAGCTGGATTACGTAAAGATGGTAAGGATGATTTAGCTGATATTGTAGAAGCTGGAAAGTATTACGAAGTGCGAAATCAGAAGAAGGTGTTAGTTGATGCTCAAAGATTACACGATGCAGATGCTGATATTGCATATGAACTAGCAAGGAAAGGCGAGCTTCATCCTGATATAATAAATTCAATATTCGCACAGAGATTAATTGATGCGCAGGCTGCATTTGCAAATGATCAGAATGCAAATACAACAGAAGCATTTGAGCAGGCGAATAAGGACTATCAAACCTATGGAACATACATAGCACAAGGAATGTCTATGCGTGGATTCTTAGCGAATTTAATTCCTTCAATGATGGTTGATAGGATTAGAAGGAAATTAACGAATGACGTTAAGAATTCTTTTGATGTTAAGGATAATCAAAAAATTGCAAACATAGCAACGGAAGCAAAACAAATACGCAGAAATGTATTTGAATCCATTGCTGCTGTTGTTAGTGGACAGAATGTTAATGTAAAGGAATTGTCTAATCCTAAGATAAAGAAGGCGTTAGATGTACTTGTTTCATTTGGTGCTAATCTCAATAAGAATGGAGCAACAGGAACTGGACTTGCACAGCTTTTAGAATTAGTTGATAATGAAGGAAAGCTTGCTGTTGATGCAACGAGAGCGCAGGTGAGAGAGATGGTTAATACCAATCTAAGAAGTATTAACGAGGGGTTGAAGGCAAATAAAATGTCAGAAGCTCAAGTAGAGAAAGCCACTAATGCGTTTATGGAAGTGTACGAGGATATTGCATCTGCAAGAATGCAGAAAGCGATAGAAAACGCATACAAAGAAGGTAAAGGAGCATCAATAACTAAAAGCAGAAATCCTGCAATAGCAAGACTTATATTGTATGGTGGATTAGAGGGCGAGGCTTATCGTAATAAGTTTGCGGCTAAGTATAACTTGCCAACACTTACTGATGAGGATGTAGCAACGCTAACGCAGCTCGCACAGAATGTAGCAGCATCAATGTCGAGAGGAGCATTTGCAATGAACAATGCAAACAACGCTCTCAATAATTACATGAATTCGCTCAAAGCAAAATCTCTTTCGACAATAAAGAATCCTCTTAAGAAATACGCTAAAATACTTAATTATGTAGCAGCATATCAATTCAATAACTTGCTATTAAAATTATCAATATTGAATAAAGCTACATTATCCAACTTACTACAAGCATTGCCAAAGACAATACGTCAAATGGTAAGAGAAAGGGATATTACTTTAGGAGGCAACGTATTTAATACAGTAGAAACAACATCAGAAGACCCAGTATCAAAAAATCAAATAAAAGTAAAGCTATCTCCTACTAGAGATAATATGATATTTGGTTCAGAGGGGATGAATAGAGAAGGACTTTCAGATTTAGAAGCTGACATACTAAAAATGAAAGGCAAGATGTTTGGGATAATACCAAATAAAACAGCATCTAAAGTATTTCTTGTTGGTTCATCGAGATTTTTTGCTGTTACAGATGCTTTAACTATTCCTCTTGCTACAGCAGTGGCATCACGACAAGCGTATGCTGCATTATTAAAATCATTATATAAGGAGCAAGGAAACCCAAAATCAAGGAGTGCGATATATGCAGATGTAAATGCGCTATTAGGTCGAGATGTCACTACGGTAAGTGCTGCATTTGCAAAGGCGATGGATGAGATTAGAAAAGGTCAGACGTGGAGAGATTTAGGATTTAAACCTACAGATGCTTTCCCACAAGACCCAAGAATAAAAGGATTAGCTACAAAAGAAGCAAGGATATATAACGAAGCAAAGATTCGTATGTATGAGATTCTTGCTGATGGAGTAACAGAAAGGCTTATTCAGTTAAATCTAAACATCGACCCTGCATTAACAACTGATAATGCATTATTATTAACTAACGAGCAGCAGAAAGAAATCAATCGTTTCATATCTGCTACTACGAGGGAGATATCATTCTTAGGAAGACCACAAGGTTCTCCAGGTCAGTTTGCTGATATTGTAGTTAAAGTGGGGCGTTCATTCCCTGCATTGAAGCATTCTACATTATTGCCATTATTCCCTTATGCTGTTGGCAATGGAATGTCATTGTTAATCAAATTCAATGCAATACTTAGTGCGCCTCGATATGCAGCGTATAAGATATTAGGAAGAAGAGGTACAATGTTTTTACCGGGTCTTGAAAACGAGAAGAAGCAAGCGTATAAGCAAGACTTTATGCGCAATATGGATCAAGATAGATTAGGTGAAGCTATGCTTGCAGGATTTGCTATAACAGCAGGAACAATAGCGATGCTTGTTAAGCTGAGAGGTGATGATGATGACGATGATAAGCGTAGAGCTAAGGCTATTGATGGAGAATTCACGGGCATCTTCACTAAAGAGATGGAGGGTAGAGGACTTAAAGGAGCAGATGGTAAAGATTTGCAAGGTGGATATATTTATGTTGATGGCGTTAAGCAATACAATTGGATGGTTACACCATATTATGGAGCATTTGCTGCTGCGGCTGTATTAGATAATTACACGATATTCCAAACGCTCCCAGGAATTGCTACAGGAGGAAGAAAACCATTTATAGAAGAGGATGAGGAAGTGATGAGTGCTATTGGAATGCTTTTAATGAATACAATGTCAGGAGTTATGAATTATAGCTCTATGACGCAGCAGTACAAGATGCTTTCTGATTTCATGGCACTAACATCAGAAACTACTAAAAATGTAGCAGAGAGGTCAGGAGAGGCGTTTGTAAATAGCTTTGCCAATATGATACAATCTTTCGTTCCATTATCTGGATTGCAGAAGGATGTACAGAATGCCTACGATGCTTATAATGGAAACCCTAGTAAGTTAGCATTAGACTTCGGACAGAAGGTAGCAATCAATCTAGCATTTGTCGATGGGGTGTTAAGAAGTAATAAGACTGATTGTTTTGGTCGTCCTGTAGAGGAGGAGTTGAAAGTAGTAGGGCCATGGCTTGGATTTGATTTATTTCAATTCGACAATGGGAAAGTATCGCTTCCATTTAATAGAGCGTATGACAAAGATCCATACATGAAGATGCACACGATGCATAACTACTTTCCAGTAATACAAAGTTCTACTACTATACCTGATGTTGTAGGTATTGAAGAAGGAGAAGATGATGCAGAATTAAAAGAATCATTGAAGAGATCTGCAATGAGAAGGGGGCGTCCTGTTAGATACGATTCTGCTGTTGATAGGGGTAATCTAGAGAGTTTCATAAGTGAATTAAAGGCGAGCGAGAGGGTTAAAGAAGGTTCAATAAAGAAAGAAGCGTTGAATCCTGAGTATCCTGAATACGTTACGTATAACTTAGAATTAACTACGGAGGAGAATCAAGCTGCTAATGAATTGATGGGTAAATTGGTGAAGGAAGTATTTGATTATGTCGTAGACTATGACGATGATACAAAGCAGGATATCACCAATATGAGCAAGATGCTTAACTTCAATAACAATGAGCAGTATAAGCAATCAATGACCTCGTTGTATTCTATTTGCAAGAAGATAGCTATGATAAGACAGATACCTGATGTTCAATCTCAGAAGTTATATTTAAGAAGCACGAGGAATGCTATTAGGAATTGGGATCAAGACAATCTATTGTTAAAATTTCCTCAAAACTTAAAAGATGAGCTTTCTGGTTATAAAGAGAATATTGATTTGTATGGGTATTATTTAGAAGATAGTGGTAAGAAGTCTTATGAGAATTGGTTGAAAGCTGGTAAGCCTGAAAAAGATTAACGTAAAATTATTAATCATCCTTGTTCAATTTATTTGTAAATTTGGAATCGTAAAATTATAATAACACAATGGGAGTATTACTAAATTTCTGTCTTGCCGAACAATGTGATTGTAAGACTGCGCTGTTCAATGACACGACAGGGGTGTATGATGCTGTAACGAACGAAGGGGGATGGGGAGCGCCGAATACATTAAGCTCTGCTATTACATCTGCTACGATAGAGATTACACCGAAAGGATATATACTACCTATTATATTCACGTTTACGATTGCGAATGATGTAATTACAGCAGCGACTAGAACAGATGAGTTTAGCGTTGTAGTGAATGTACTACCATTACTTAACAGCACGATATTCCCATTCTTTAATTTTGAGTTCAATAGCGAGTTGTTATTTAATGCAAGTCCTAGCAGTGATTTATCTGATGGCTCTTACTTAGTGTCATATGAATGTACAGATGGAAATGAAACGTTCTTTAATGAGCAGTGGGTGTTCTTTACTTGCTTATCAAAGCGTTGTAAGGACGATACAGTGGTGAAGGGAGCAGCAGGTCATGTAACGACTGAGAATCAGATTAAGATATTCTTAAACTACGAGTACATATTGGGAGGCGTAAGTTTGGGCGATAAAGATTTTGTTAACGCACAAGTGGATGCAATGGCGAGCTTATGCTTGTCTTGTGGCTGTGGGTGTGGATGTTAAACTAAAAAAACTATAAAGAGATGTCAGATTGCTGTTTACCAAATTTAGGATGTTTAGCCATACCCATTAAAAGCACAGAAATAACAGGGCCTATTGGGCTTCCTGGAAATAATGGCGTAGGTATAACTAGTGCGCTTTACAATAACGCTAATGGTACACTAACTATATTCTATACCGATAACACTAGCCAAAATGTAGGAGTAGTACAAGGAGCGCCTGGTGGAGTTGGGCAAGATGGCATTCCTGGTTTAGCTAGATTATATAGCAATTTTGTTTCAAGTTCATCAGCATTGCCTGCGTTTGGTACTTATACTGTGGATACGTATTCAGTTCCTGCTAATACGTTTCTGAGTGATGGAGATGCTTTAGTGATTAATCTAAGGACATCAAGAGCGTCAAGTACGGGTAGTTGTCAAAGAAAGATATCTTGGAATGGAGTATCAATTTCAAGACCTATATTAAGTGAAGTTGAAATGTTTACTGCATCAGGAACGTATCAATACAATACAAGGATTGAAATAGTTAGAACGAGTGCAAATACAGCAGTATGTAACGCTGTATCAGATTATGATATAAAGTCAAACAATGCCAATGGCATACAAACTTATACGTTTCAGAAAACTATATCGGCAGTAAATTTTGGTATAATTAATATCATTAATGTTGACTTAACTCAAGCATTAGCAAACCAAGCGGTTTTTAAATCATTAACTATTGACAAAATAACAGCATTATAATGAACTATATTAAACAGCAAATAACAAGCGCAGGATTAAATCTTGATAACGTAGATGGCTACGGATTTGTCTATAATGTATTGGCATACACCACAGCCCCTGTTACATTACTAGGGAATGTTGTTATCAATCCTATATCTATAACAGCAGGTATTGAAGAATCCTTCTCCCTACGTTGGGAAGCTAATCTATCACTAAGCACATTTAGTGTTGTGATTGCAGGGATTACAATGGCGCAAGACCAAGTGAATCAAAATGGTACGTTCAGTTGCTATTATGATGGCACTACGTGGACTGTTCAGTATTTCGCTGATGGCAAAGACCAACCACAAGCAGCGCAAGGGGTAACGAATGTTCCTGTTCCTGTAGGTGGTACGCTGACATTAACAGCAGGTGTGGATGCCGCTTATCAGCGATTAGTAGGTAGCCCTACGACGTTAACATCCAACTACACTGTAACAGCAGGAACTACGGGTATCAAAGCTGGTAGTCAGTTTCAGATAGAGATTGCAGGCGGCATCACAATAGGTGCTAATACGTTAACAGTGTTTGGTATCAGCATCAATGCTAATCAAGCGCTTACGGGTGGTGTAATCATCCTCGCTACGTATGATGGAGTTTCTGCATGGGTGGCAGCATCTACGTCAAGACCAGTATCAACGGCTGACATTGTTCCAATAGTAGCACGTACTGTAATGGGTAATGCATCTAATGTTACTGCTGCTCCAACTGACATTGCATTTCCTACGGATTTTGGTGTGTTACAACGCAACGGAACAGCATTGACAACGGGATTGTTGACGGCTGATAATTTCGCTGTAGGAACGCCTGTAATGCAGTTAGCTGTAACGAGCATATCGTCAGCAGAGATATTAGCAAGTTTCACAACACCGATTCTGATTCTTCCTACACTTGCTACATTCGCTATCATACACAATATTGTAATATTGATTAACGCAGCATCGTCATATGCAACAAATACTAATGCTAGAATTTACTTCCAATTAGCTACGGATGACTTAATGGTGGCTGATGGAGTATGGGGAGCAACGAGCAGTGGAGGATACCAAGCGTTCTTTTTAAACTTAGGAACGACAGCATATCAGGTAGGTAAAGCAAGTGATTTGTATATAGCAACATCTACTGGTAATCCAACAGGAGGAACAGCGACAGCAGAGGTTCTTGTTTATTATACATTATACAACTAATGGCTAGTTTAGGACAATATCAATCATTCGCTCTGATAAGCTATTCAGCTATACAGAAGCAGTTAGCATACGTAAATGGACAGATTGCCATTGGATGCGATGAGGGAGATGTTCCATCTACGCTATTCATAGCAAAGAACTACACAGATACGATATTATCCTATTCCACCAATTGCATTAGTGTGATTGGATTACAAGAGCGTGACATTGTAACAATATGTAATTGGATAACACGTAATGTAAATTTCACTACGAAGCCTATTGCTACATTAGACCCAACATACCTCAACGGAGGATTTGATTTCAACCAATACGATTTTCAACCAAACGATTTTGCATAATGACACAAGCCCAAATACAAGTATTGATAGATCAGATACAGCCTAATGCAAATTATAGGGCTAATCAGATGAATCCATTGCTGACTGATATATTAACAGCAGCATATGGCCCGATGTTTATTGATAATGCTCCCCCTACTGTTAGTGAAGATGAAACAGGGGGGTATCGCCCAGGTTCTGTTGCTTATGATACGCTATCGCAAAGATTTTATATCTGCAAGGATGCTACAGCCGGTGCTGCGGATTGGGTATTGATTCCATCTGATGCTAATTATGAGTATAAATTATATTCAAGTGCAGGTGATGGAATGATTTTATTCCAAAACACATCTGTATTTAAAGCAGACAATAATAGTTTAGCGGTAAATACAGGTTGTTATGTTAATTTACCGGCCAATCCTTATAGAGGAAAGGTGGTAATATTGTATTTACAAAATTCAATAAATCAATTTGACATAAGAGATAGTTTAGGTATACCTATATTTGCTGGGGCAGGATTAACAATTATAGGTGGTGACCAATATACAATAGTTTATAACGGATCTATTTGGGAGATTATTGGTATAGCTAATATTAACCCTGCTACATTATCAGGTGTGGCTGTATCTGAGGGAGCTACAAACATTCCCAATACAACATTCTTAAACTTCATTGGTACAGCAGTTACAGTGACTCCAAGTGGAGCAGGTGCAGATGTTACAATCAATCCGATAATAGGGGTTGATGTTAAAGAAGGTGGGACAACTATACAAGCCGCAGCACAATTTGTTAATTTTAATGCTACAAATTTTGATGTTACTGTTAATGGAATAGGTGCTGATGTAGCATATCTATCTAGTCTTTCTGTAAAAAAGGATTATGTGTCAAAGTCAACAACTGCGACAGGATTCAATTATCTCGGAACAATGTTCGAAGATATAACTATGTCAGGGAATGAAGCATTGATAACGTCAAATGGAGCATTAACATGGTATGGATTTTCCAATATGATTCCAAGTGTTAATGATGATGAAACGTTAGGATATTCAAGGGGTTCTTTTGGTATTAATGTAGGGAATTTAAAAAGAAATTACATCTGTATTGATAATGGTACAGCAGCAGCTACTTGGGTTAGTATATCTGAAGATAATGGATATGAGTCGCCTGCTTTATTAGCAGCCCCTGCTTTACAATTAATCTCGAATACTGCTAATGTTGCGTTTGCAGCAGTGTCTACATTAGCAGTAACAAGAATAAACCTACCTGCATTTCCTTATATCGGAAAGAAGGTGTATATATCATTTCAGTCAGATGTTACAAGCGCACAATTTAGAAATTCGACACCAGTATCGCAATTCACAGCAGTAATATCAGGCGCAACACCTGCTAATCCTAAAATGATTGTAGCGGTTTGTATTGATGATGTTACTCAAACATGGGTGAGATTACAATAAGACATGTAACTAATACCTACTAAGTAGGAATAACGAGGAGTGCCTTGATGCGTATAACAGCGTATGAAGGCACTTTTATTTTTGCTAATAAGCATATCGGCAACAGCACAATGTAATGTAACGAGGACGGCTAATTCATATCTAGCGCTCCCCTCATTCTTTAGTTTATATTTCACTAACCAATGTATCTCCGGAGCGATACACGACACTACAATATGCGTTAAAGTGCCACGTAAGAACGTAGGGCAGTTAGCAGCATTCAGCTATTCTTCTCCATCGGGAGCGCCAGCTTTCGTTACAAGTGTGAATCAGTATAACTCCGCTTGTATTATGATTGACAACACTACATCTATTCCACCAGGAACGGATACGATAACAGTATGCTATACGATACAGACAACACTGATTGATAACTTCTGCCCGTATATGATACAGATGAGTGCGCTCGCTGTGGAGTTCTGTGGTGTGTATGCGTATCATTCTGAGGGGATACTACACGTACGATGGCTCACTTGCTCCAATACAGGAACGAGGAAGTTCGAGATTATAGAAAGTCCTGATGCTGTAAATTGGAGAACGTTGTACACGCAGTTTCCATATGTGGAAACAAATTCTAATCTATCTGATTACAATATTCCATTGGATTATAACAAGGGAGGAGATCATTACATAGCAATACGAGAAGTGGACGTTAATGGCGATGTTACGCTATCAGATATAGTATATGTCCATATTGATGAGAAAACGCACGTAGGCGAGTCCTATGACATAATAGGGCGCAGAATAGCCAATGGGAGCAATCAGATGTATTACATTAAATCTAATTGACAATGACGATAAGGAGAAGGAAGAGCAAGTTTATGGTTGTATTGGATATAATCATAAAGCATTGGAGAGGTACTATAGGCTCTCTATTGGTGATACTTATGGTATTTCTTCTTATCTTTAAATTAATATCAGTAGAAACGATGGCTGCGTGTATAGCTGCATTGATAGCTGCTGGTTATCTTCCTAAAAGAAAGGATGGCGATGAATAAGGAAAATAAAGATTCAACAATTGTAACGTATGTATTGGATGACGTATGTATTATAGGGGGTGATTGCAAGATTCATAACCATAAGCATACTAGAACAATTCATGAAAAGGGTATGGGTGCGTTTCATCAGTATGCTCCTGACTATACGTCTGCCCTTGATGCTAATTACGAATATTTTATTTCTGATAGTGGACAAATCCTATATCACGAAAAGGATACGTCTGCATATAGCTTTAGTGAATTCGAAATGGAAGTCAAAAAAAATACGTTGAAGCTTGCCTCCGACACTATTGCACCTACATACTACCACTCACAAGGAGATACACGCAGCGCATCACAGATTATAGGAACTATAAAACCTAAAGCTATGTTGCAAGAAGAAAAAATAGATTACAACAACGAAGTGCATTCAGGTGCATTCACGTTGATGCTATTGATTGCGATACTATACGCATACAATAGTTATTCTCATTGGACATCATTAATCGCAAAAATTAAATTGGCGATTAGAAATTGATTAAATTTGCATCCATACAATGTGTGGATGATACCAGGAAATGTAATACTAGAGAATTCGATTACCGTGTTTTATGTACGCTGCAACAACGAAGGCGACATAACATACAGCAATGAGCTATTCAATACGTTTGCTTCGCATATTTCCCCAACGAATGTGGAGCATTTCATAACGATACAAGAGGATATGGAGCTGCTAAAGAAGTCGATGGGTCGGGCTATTGACGGCAGCCCATTTCCTTTTTCTTTTCAGTGCAGGTTGTTACATAAGAATGGGGCAAAGCGTTGGAGTACATGGGAGGTGGCATACGGGAATGATACATTCCATCTTGTAGGTATACAGCTATTCGATGTTGTATCCATCTCCTCACACGATTATGAAATGCAGAAGCGTGTGTTAGAGAACATCGCTTGGATACAATCACATAAGGTACGCAAGCCATTGGCTAACATAATTGCATTGTCAGAACTTATGGCAAAGGGCAACGAGTATAGCGCTGAAAAGCTAGAGGTGCTTAAAATGTTAAAGACATCATCACAAGAGCTGGACGATGTAATTAGAGAAATTGTAGATTTGTGTAGCAGTATTAAAAATAATACATAAATTCGTAGCGATTAATAGTTATATGGACAAGCGATTCCCCACTGGCAGAACACATAACAAGAGATTAATAAACGTATTGGCTTGTCACGTTGCTCAGAAAACAATGTGTGAACACACAGCACTAAGGATAGCAAAGGATTCTTGGAAAACAATAACAGGGGTATTCTCTGATGAAGATAATGAAGTGATGAAGATTATGTGGGATAAATACTTCTACAAATACTTAGAATACGAATTAAACTAATTGCCTCGTTCTTTATACCACCCTCAGATTTATGCGATTAGGGGGTGGTTTTTTAATGCCGTAATGAATCTGATTTCCTGCGCTTCGCTGATGTATTTATTTCCTAATTCTATTTGACATACCAATGTCTGTGAGCAAGGCTTTCCTGATGCCTTTGCTATAATGTCTGCTGCTTGATGTTGCGTTAGATTCATAGATATGCGCAGCGTTTTGATGCGCTTTGCAATCGCCATTATCTGTTGTTGCTTCTTGCGTGTCATATCAACAAGCCCAACGCTTTAACGCTGCTCCCTTACGTGTTAGTTTTCCATCCTTAGATGTCGGTCCAGGTACGCCACTCATACGAGCGCAGAATGATTTCTTACGAGGCCCTCCTTGTGGTTGAGGTGCTTGTAGGTTTGACCCATTCTTCTTATTGTACGCAGCACGTCCTTTGGCTGTCATTCCTGCGCCTTGTGATGTAGGTAAATAGTTCTTATCCTTTCCTGTTGTTGTCTTAGGGATTGCTTTGGATGCTTTGCGTGCCATAATGTATTGCTTTGTGCAAAGTTAATCAAAAGACAAATGCAAATACTCGCCAGGATTTGGGATGTATAGTGATAGTTTTTCGGAGCAGTACTGCTGTATGCGCTCAATGAATTCGTTAAACTCCCATGTTGCGAGAGCAGAACTCTTGCCTAATGATTTAAGAACCTCTCCTGTCTCTGTGTTTACTATTTCTGTAACAAGACAATTAGCCTTGACGAAGTCAAACACCCACTCCTTGCTCTGCGCTTCGTTTATGCCGAGTTCAATTAGTCTGTTTCGTATTATTGGAAGCACAGCCCCATGCAGATAACTATTCTGTGGGTTGCTACGCTTCCTTCTGTGCTTCTCTATTGTGATATCGACATCCATTCCTTCGAATGAAGTCATTGTCTTTGCAAGTAATTCCCTATTACTTGTAATTTTTCCGTTTACAACGCTTGTGGTTATCGTTACTTTCATACTGATTCCAATTTTACATTACGTAGTTTAATCAATTTTAATAAGAAATAACATTCCTCCAAGTAAGACTCATACACTCTACTATCCACAACAGCGTGATTAAGGTAGTTGCGGTGCGATATAAACGCTTTTCTTGCGTCAGTTATATGAATGTGCCGCCACGTTAAAGATACGCTCTCAGGGATGCTGTTATTCATTGTGTGAATTATCTTATCGGCTAACTGCTTTTCCATCATATCAATTGGTCATCTCTCATCCAAGATGCATCGGTGAAGTTACTGAAATCAGTTGATGCAGTTGGTAGGGGTAGCGGTGCAGGATAGTCATTGATAGCGAAGAACTGACTTAGGTTGTAGTTGTGTCTGAACTCCACCGACCCCGTTGCTCCGTGTCTATGCTTCTCGAACAGATAGAATATCTCGTTGGTGTATGGAGTGCCATCATCCTTCTGCAATCCGTAGTATGCAGGGCGATAGATGAATGCTACAGTGTCGGCATCTTGTTCCAAAGAACCAGATTCACGTAGGTCAGATAGCAATGGTTTCTTATCGGGGCGCTTCTCGCAATCTCTATTCAACTGCGCCAATGCTATGATGGGAATGTTAAGTTCCTTCTGCGCTGAACGTAGTATCCTACTAATCTCCGCAATCTCATTCTCTCTATTGCTCCCCTTGTTGCCCTCCAACGTCATCAACTGTAAGTAATCAATGATTGCCCAATTACATTTACCCTTACGATGCTGCTGCTTCATCACACGTACTGCTTGATGTACACCGCAGCGTGCCTTATCGTAAATCATAAATGGAACATTCTCAATCTTGCCAATGGTACGCTCAAACTCCACCATCTCATCTTGCGTTAGTGTTCCATCACGTAGATGCGAACCAACGATGTTGTCAGTATGCTGTAGAATCAATCGCTGTGTTAGTTGGCTCTTGTTCATCTCTAGGTTAAAGTATATGCCGGGCTGACCACTCTTCACTCCGTGAAACAACGCCAATGCTGTCTTACCCATACTTGGACGAGCAGCAATGATGATGAATTCGTTCTGCCATCCTCCAGTGTATTTATTAATGCTTCCAACGCCTGTTTCCATTCCCGATGTCTTTCCACTCTTGTATAGTTCAGAACGCTTGTAGTATAGTTCCCTCTCATCACTCGTTAGTTCAGCAAGCGTGATTAGATTATCGCTGCTAGTATTCGTATCAAGGAGTTCTGTCATCTTCTTCCCAATGCTCATAGCAATATCACTCCCCGACTTATTCTCCAATAGCCCCATAGATTCTTGTGCAATGACTAATGCTATCTGCCTCTTGATGTGTTCATCCTTCAACTCATCAACGTATTCGTTAACGGGTTCGTTGTATGTGATTGCTGTAGTCCATACAGTAATCTTATGGATATCCAATTGTGATATTAAATCCATCGCCTTACCCTTAGTGATTAGGTTAATCAAGTTAGGTGTTTTCCCCTCCTTAAACAGCGCCTCTATCACTCTGAACACTTTGATACAGAATTCGTCAGTGAATAGATTAACGTTGAGTTGGGGGATGATATCACGGAAGTGATCTCCTGGCGATAGTAGTACGCCAAGGATGGCTTGTTCTGTAGTTGTATTTCTCATAGCTTATTTAATTTGTAATCCGTTTGATGCTCTACTGAATGTGTTCGGCGAGACCGCCGGCAAGCCATTCTTTTTTTCAAAAGAAAGATTTGAGGAGGAATTGTTTGATGGCTGTAAGTAGATAGTATAAAATTGTCCTGCTATAGCTTTCTGTATTGAATGAATTATTTGCTCAAGGCTTTCAGCTTCTCTAAGGATATTCATTATCATCTTAGCGGAACGCTCTGTAGGAGAACGTTTTTTTTCTACTAAGTGGTCGAAGAATTCAATAATTAACTTATTCGCTTTATCATCCTTAAAGAATATTTTTGATTTGTAATCAAAGCGTTCTTTTTTTGTTGGCTTCTTTTTATCTTCAACAGCTATTGCTTTAGCAATATTTAAAATATCATTATCATTATCATTATCATTATCACTACCATTATCACTATCGGCTTTTTTGGCTTCGTGTTGGTTATCTAATAAACCATTCGCATCACTTGGGTTAATTAATAACCCACTGGGTTTTTTCGGTTTATCACTACTATCCTTAGTAGGTCTACCACCTTTTGCTCCATTCTCTTTATTGCGAATAACCTTTGCTTCGTACATTTCTAAGTCACGAATTAATGATTGCTTGATAGGTTCAAATACAACTTGCAATAACAAATCATCGGGAGGATTGTAATCCCCATTAACATAATTAAGTATCAACTTAAATAATTTTCCAGCAGATTCATCAGGTAGTTTATCAATAGTAAACTTCAAATCCGCATACATCAAAAACGATTTCTTCTTATTCATAACAACAGAAAGCCCTATGAGGACTGCGGTAGAAACGACCTCGATATTACTCTTGGCCTCGCAGTCACCATAGGGCGACAATGTTTTACAATCAATTCAGGTTTCTACCTCTGAACACTGCAAATATAAATATTATTTCTTTCTTGCTGATTTAATAGAATTCTGAAGAGTGACTTTCTTTTTTTCAGCTTTCATCCAATTTGGAGTCTTCATTGTTGAATCTAAAGAAACACCACTATTTCTACTTTGGCGAGTAATTTTAGCTTGCTTAACAAATTGATCTCTCAATTCTTTTTTCTTTTTTATATCATCTCCTGGCATAACATTAAATTTAAAAGGTTATTTGAACATTGCAAATATAAATATTATTGTGATTATCTGCTGTAAAATATTTATGAGTAATGCTTTTCCACATAATCAAAAAGTATTCTTGCTGTATAGTTATTGTCTTGCAATACATCAAGTTCTTTTACGAGCTTCTTCCAAAGCTTATCGCTTCTTTTCTCTTTCTCTTTAATAATTAGTTCAGATAACTTTAACTGTGATATCTGCTTATTCACTAACGTGTCAATCAACTCTAGGTCTTTAGATTTATCTTTTTTCATAATTTATTTGTTTAGCAGTGTGAACAGGATTCGAACCTGTATGAATTACCGCTTCCATCCACTCAGTAATTCTCTATTCTTGGGTATGTGCGTCTACCTTGAAAGGACTTCTAATGTTCCTAACTATTCCGCCACCACACTGATTATTATTTACCCCTTTCCTCGTTAGTCTTTTTTAAATGACATGCTTTGCATAATACTTGAAAAGCTTTCGGGTCTTCCGGAGTAAGGCGCTCAATGAACGTAGCCACATCTTCGAAGCTTCGTAATGTACCACAAGGGATGATATGGTCAATCTCTACGCTTGTACGAGCGTAATACACTGTACATAAAGCACATTGATACTCATACTTCAACTTCTTATTTAAGCCCTTGTGTACACGCTTGGAGTTATCCAATGCCATAGACATAGGCTTCCACCATCTGAATGCACTACGCAGTGCGCCACGTAGCTTCTGAAAGAACTGAGCCTCCGTCATCGTACCGCCATTACGAGTCCTCGCCACCCTTGGTGCAAGTTTGTTCTTAGCTTTGGGCGCTCTCGTTCTTTTCGTAGGTGATGCGCCTCCTTTTCTTTGTAATCTTATCGCCATTGCACGTTAGTATTTTTTCGTATTTGATTTGAGAGAGAGGAATGTTATCCTGCAATCGCCGTTTCTTTAAATCCATATTTAAGGAAGTAGTATAGTTCAAGTGTATAAGGTGGTTGAGTAGCGAATGCTGATGGATGATATTTAAGTTCTTGTTCTGTATGTACAACTTCAATCTTCGGTGCTGTGTTAGGTAAATCCATATCAACTTTTTCAGCCATTTGTTTCTGTATAAGAAGCGTTAGCTTATGCAAATTTACACGATATGCAGTAGCGAAGTACGATACAGGTATCATACCATAATCACCCCACCATGCTTTAGCAGCCATATCTAGGAGTGATAAGTTCTCCATTACAGCAAAGCGTTTACGTTGTTGGTAAACTTCTTCGGCAATCTCTTCTTCCCTCGTCATAGCGCAGTGATTTTAACAGAGATGCTATCTGCTCCGTGCATATAATGAGCAGGCTCAATTACACATTGGTCGCCATCCAAAAGCATTGCGCCCTTCTGTGATTGATTGTATGCTGCTTTGGCTTGCTCTTGCGCTTCCTTTAGCTGCGCTGCTACATCTTCCACTCGTGGACATGATTTGTAATCCCAACGCCCAGCATTAGCCTTCTTCGTTATCTCCGCTCCATTAAAGGAGAATGTCTTTTCAGAATACCTAGATGCTTCTGTTAGTGCTTCGGGGAACACTTGCTTGAGTGATTCTTCCACCACCTTTTCTATTCTCTTTAATTCTACGTATGCTTTTAAAGCATTCTCATTCCCATCTTCAACAGCCATAAGCATAGCTGCTATTTCATCTACTATATGTTTCATGATTTTAGTTTATTTATTGTTTCAAATACTTTATAAGATTCAAGTTCAGCCCAAGTAATAAGTTCTTCTTCGTCAGTATGCAAATCAAAACTAAGGTGCATCAGTTCGTGCATTATTAATCCAAAGGTTTCAATGTCATTGTTACATCTGCTTAGGTTTATAAATACATAATGCCTATGTAAATTTGGAATTAAATTGCACCACCCAGCAATGTATGCTGATTCCTTAGTGTTATTATGATTTACGCAGTTATGTAAATTCAATCCATGCATCTCATCAACATTGTAATGAGTGAATATATCGCAAGGATCATAGCTTAATAGCAAGTCGTACTTGTCTTTAATTACTATATGTTTCATCTGTGTATGTATTAAAGGGAGAGGAGAATCCTCCCCTCCCATAAGTTTATATTAGTATTCTAATGTTTCTGCTCCATCGAAGAAGCTACTAGGTAAATCATCCACCTTCGCTTCTACTTCCTTCTTAGGTTTAGCAGCTTTCTTCTCCTCATCGAATGATACTGGAGCAACCTCTGTGCGCTCATTGCTCAAAGGATTAACGGGAGGCGTAGGAATCGGGCCATTCATTTCTGCTTCCATCATAGCGATGAACTCAGGGGATAACTTAATCTCATCCTGCAACCATTCAGGCATCATAGCGAATGCTTCGGCATCGTGCATTAATGGTGAATAGCTTACCAATGGATTGATAGCCATCGGAGATGGGAATCCTTTTGGAATAGGCATGAATGATTTGATGTTAGCATAAGTCTTGCTGCCATCTTTAGATGGTTCGTGTACCACGTTAATCATACACGCTTTACCAAGCAAGTTACGGAAGTCATAAGACGATGCTTCTTTATCGTTAGCGAATGCTTTACCACTAATACCCTCAATCATCTTGCGTAGTCCTGCTTTCTCGTTCATAGAACGTGTGAACTTACAACCAATAACCATTGGCTTTTCTGCTTCGCCTTCCTTGAACTGACGTAGTTCTGTTGGGGATTCAAACGTAAAACGCATTGTGTCTTTGACACCAGGGAATTGTCCTCCCTGCTCTTGGTTTCCGCAGTGTACCATAGAGTACAATACTGCAATTTGCGCTCCCGATGGGAACAGCTCTTTCTCGAATGTTGTGCCAGATGCCGGCGCTGTAAATGGATTCATGGATGTTTATTTATTTAGTTATTAAATTGTTCGTTGTATAATAGTTCTTGCTCTTCAGCAAGTTTTGTAATGATGTCGTTGTGTACATCAAAGAACTCCGCAGCAGATATAATCTTATACTGAGGACTATCACTTAGAAGCGTATGTACTAACGTCTTGATAGCAGGGAAGTCCGTTACAATACGTATCCCACGTTGGTCTTTGTGATTGTACACGCTTATCATTTGCTTACGTGCGTAGTCTATACGGAAGTATTCTTCTCCCGATGTTAGTGCGAATATAAACATCATATAAGCCCCTCCGTTAGTAGTTCAACAAAGTATGCTTCACACTTGTGCTTCTTAGCTAGTTCAGCATAACGCTTCACCTTCCCCCAATGAGGAGCGTTGGAAGCAATGTTAGATACATCACCCTTCGGCTTCAAGTTCATAGGTTCTCCTGTTGGTGGCTTCGCCGTAGAGAATCTGTCGGCAGAATACCTGTTGCCGTTGGTGTGGAAGTACGTTCCGTAGAACTCTCCATCATACACTTCGCCATACTCCAGCTCAGTTCCCTGCTCTGAAATACAATACATTGTTACTGTTTTTATCATGATATTGGTTTTAATTGGTTACAAATTTAGTTGAATAATAATACCTATGACAAGGCATCGCATAATAATTATTAATAATTACGCAATGCCTTGAATAAGTGGTGATTAAAATTATTTATTTATGATTTCTACGTCATCAATTATGATGGACGCATTCTCGCAATTGGTATTCATCTTCGCAGTTGTAGTACGCTTGCCATAACGGAAAAGATTAAGTCCAAATAGCTTCACTTGATTAGTTCTCTTACCCTCATACACGATAACACTTGCTTGGATGTCAAGCTGCAGGTCAACGTACACTGTATCGCTTCCTTCGGGTTCAAATAGTTTAACAGAAAGGCAGCTATCATCTATAGATACACAACGTCCAATACGTACTGTATCACCGGCTATCAAGCTATCCCTCCACTCCACTCTTACTTGTTGCTTCTTGCTTAGTTCGAATTTAGTCAAACGAAGAACGTGAGAGAGTTTAATCTTATCGTCTGATAGTTTGTTAATGCTATCGAGATAAGCTCCTTCACGCTCTTTAAATTGGTCTTGTGTTAGCAGTAACGTACGTGTATGCCCATTAGCTAATTGCTTAGATGAGAGAAGCTGTGCTTCGTAGTTCTCATTAGCGATGATTGCTTTGTGCTTCCACGCATTGCGTTCTGCCGTTAAAAAGAATATAACGCTAAGTAGTATGGCGCATATAATTGCAACCAATGTTCTTTCTCTGTTAATCATTCACCAAAGATACAGATTCTTCTCTAAATCTTTTCTTATCTAGCTTGCGTTCATACCTCAACATACCCTCCACCATCTTATTAAATACTGATAGGGATATGTGCTTCGTCTTGCCAGCTTCAAACGTACTAACCTGCGCTTGTGTTAGATTACACAATAGCGATAAGTCTTTCTGTGATAAGCCAAGTGCCGCCCTACAGATTAATATCTTGGTAGGATTCGGAAAGTCGTGTTCTAATAATTCTACAATGCTCGTCATACATCCTTAGTTAAAGTAGATTCAGAAAGACGTTTAGCTCTGTTCATCTTACGCTCTTGACGTTTGATTTCCTTCGCCATATACCCATTAGCCATTTCGATAGCTTTGTTTAAATCGTCATTCTGCACAACCAATTTAGCGTGAGCAGTACGCCAATATATTTCTAGCTGCTTAACCTCTAACAATGATCCATTAACAGAAGCATACGCAGCCTCTGTTGATGTTCTGCGAATACGTTCTCTACGTAAGTCCATGAATAGAAATGCGCATACAGATGTTGCGATTGTCAATGCAACGCACATAGCAGCGAATACATCAGGTGATATTTGAATTGTGTCCATAGTTATTAAAGTTTGATGCAAAAATAGGTATTAAATATTGCAAAAACAATTAAAATATTAATACGGGTCTTCGTCCCAATCGCGTTCAGCATCAGGCTCTATACCTAATCCACCACACGCAGTGCATGGGTCTTGCTCGTTAATTATTTCATTTGTTTCCTCGTCAATGTATGTTGTTTCTGTAATGCCAGAGCCATCACAATATGAGCATAGGATAGGTTCATCCTCGTAGGCAGGATGCCCTATGATGTAGCTTTCATCGTCCATTGTTAGTTAGTTTTAGGTGTATATACGAAGTATTTTAGCGGCTATAAGATAGTTACCAGCAATGCCACCGACACCGCTAAAACAACCGCAGTTGTGATTTAAATTCATTAAAACGCTTTTCTTGTTTCTCATAATATTCCGCATCAATTTCAAATCCTACAAAGTTGAACCCGCCTTTATACGCTGCAATCCTACTGCTTCCACTTCCTAAATGTGTATCTAAAATCAAATCATTTGGCTTTGCGTAGCGTTGTAAAATCCAATCGTATAACTTAACGGGTTTTTGAGTTGGATGAATACGATTTTCTTTATTTTTCATATCGCCTTGCAACATTCCATTCCACCTAAAATCAAACTTTCTAACCGCAGAGTTAAATGAAGTCCAAGCCAATTCACAATCAGCAAAATCCCCTGTATTTAATTTATTCCAAACTATCCAACAACTACTATCAAATGGTAATTTGCTTATAAAATGATTTGCACCCCAAACGATTTGATTTTTAGAAACTCTTTTTAATTCATAAAAATACTCCGCATTAGGCGACGAACTATCCCAGTTTTTTTTTGTATAAATAGGGGTTTTAATTCCTTTAGTCCCTCTTTTTTTATCACCACCATCTTCTCCAATCCCGTATGGCGGGTCTACTATTGCCAAGTCAAAATGGTTATCTGCATAGCGTTTTAAAGCCGTTACACAATCTTCTAAATACACCTCCGACAAAGGCACTGCTGGTAACACGTGCTTTGCAAAAGCGGGGGTTTCCGTTTTCAAAGGAACATTATCGTTAAATATATTATTCATCTTTCTAATTAATTTTAGTGGTTAAATGCCCCGCCTTCGCAAAGCACCATACGTTATAAGAAATATTATTTTTTTGCCAACGCTTCAAAGACAATCTGCTTTGGAAGTAAATCTTTGCAAACATACACACTCGAAAACGGTGGATTTAAACTTGGTTTTTGGTCTGCATAGCTTTTGAAGTAGCTAATCCTTTTGTCAAAATACATTATTTCAAAGTCGTTATTTTTGAACATTGTAAATCGTTTTTGGCTTTCAAATAATCCTACTACTCCAACAAGCATTGCAAAAGGAATATCAAGTTTAAATAATCGTTCAAAAACTTCGTGCTTTATTGAGTAAGGTGGATTTGAAATAATGTAATCAATTCCTTTTGGTGGTTCTTCTGTAAAGAAGTCCATTCCTGCTTCAATATGTGTCCAATGAACATTGTGTCCTGCATTGATTAACATTTTTACAAAGTTGCTTTCGTGTGTATCAAATGGACACCAAATAAAGCTACTTGGTTTTAAGTATTTCAATAGCGGTTCAATCGCATAATTTGGAGTGTAAAATTCATCGTTTGGATTTACTTCTCCTTGCTTTTCAGCTTTGTTTGTTATTAAATCTAATTTCATATTTCTATTTTAAATTTTAGTTATTTGCCCACGCTCAAAAAAAATAATACATCTTATAACACGTGCTATACAAAAGAGGCGGTTCGGTACTCCGCAGAAACATTTGTGGTTAAACAAACATTTGTACTCCGCATCAACTTTAGTGCTAATAATCGCCTCCTTCGTATAGCACCATACGTTAGCAACAATTTAAAAAGTTCACTGCACCAGTATCGTCATATCTCAAGGTTGGCTCTGCTATTACACCCGTAGATGTGCTTCTTTGCCTCTGACGTATCCTGATATACTGTATGTGTGCAGTATAGATGATTTTTGTCACGGTATCACCAACCTCTACAACCGAATTTACGGTTCTGTGCAGTCTAACCTATTTCAGAGGATAATACACCTCACCTGCCGTTATCTTCAAAGATAGAACCTAAGTGTGCATTCTATCTACATAATTATAAAAACTGTTGCTAACAACAAATAAAACACATTAAAACGATGTTTTATTTGCAACCGTTATACGCAATTTAAAAAAAACACCCCACCACTCCTGATGGGGCGCTAAACACACACACTATATTGTTGCAGTCAATGGCTGCTCATCGGGAATAGATACATAGAACATATGCGTACATTTCTGACATTCCCATTTATTCTTTATCATCATAATCTTCTTCTCTTGCACAAGTTCATAAGACAATATCCTACGCCTTGTTGATTTACATTTAGGACAATTCATCGTTTCTTAGTTGCTACGTAGTCTGCGAAGCTGCTTCCAGCTTTTAACATAGGTATATCAGATTCATCAGTGGGATTCCCACCGAGTAGGGAGCGTTGTGCATTCACCATTTCCATTACATCAATAGCAACATCCTTGATGTTCTTACCAATATCACGAAATCGTTCAGGCATTCCATTCTGCTTATCCACCATAACGGCCACCTTCTGTGGCATCTGCTTGATGATTGGATCGCCCATCTCATCCACCCCATCCTGTACCTCCACGAGTTCATCACCCGATAGGTATATCATAGCTTCATCAAGAGAACTCTTAGCGAATTGTAAGTAGTTAACCATAGATTGTATTGGCTCACCTAACACTTGGTCTTTAAACGCATAATAGATGTCTAGGAGCTTCTTAACGGCTTCATCCTTATCCTTTAGCTTCTCCATACGTTTGAGTTCATCTACGTTGAGCATTGTAGCCTTAACGAGTGTAATCAATAACGCTTCCTTTTCTTTCTTAATCATAGCTCATTGTTTTTAGCCATACGTTCTTTGCATGGCTCATTGAGGAATGTAACCTTAGTAGCTGAAACGGCAAATGGCTGCATCAATGTACCTTCTATAATAACAATACATTGTGTTTCAATCTTACGATTGTAGTACCTAGCTGACGCTGTTAGCGTGTTGGTTGGTTTGTACGATATAATGGATGCTCCTTCTTTAGAGTTCTCCATTGCCCAGGATTCATAGTTGTCGAATGTTTTCATAGCTCTGTGTTTGTGATTTTGTTTTCAAATACTTTTTTTAGTCTGTCGTTCTTGCGTTTCATATCACGTAGGCATAGCAGAACGAGATGTCTATACCCTTCGCTTTCAGCATACGTTTGTTTGTGTCGGCTTATAAAATGCTGAATTGATTGCACGTATTTCAAGCCCCATTGGTTTGCGAAATCACGAAGTGAATACACACAATTGGTGTGGTGCTGCATGAGAAAGACATAGCACCCTACAACTTTCGCCTTGTTTTTTCGCTTTCCAACAAGCTCTATTGGGATGTGTTTATTGATTATTCTCAGCACATCCTTAGCATTCACGAACACAAACTTGGTAGTAAGTAGTTCATTCTTGCTATGTTCAAAATTATCAGTTTGTTTCATTATTGCAAATTACGTACAATTGAAATGAAATACCAAATGTACAATGGCAATAGCACGTATCCCTTGCTACCACTACAAAGTAGTATGTCGAGAAACGTGCTATATTAATGTAACTATCTAATTATCACGATTATGAG
>Ga0315293_10000437_pt1 | contig 38383 bp, 31 predicted proteins | sample YL17G13_20_MG_FD_203071 | JGI IMG/M metagenome (GOLD analysis project Ga0315293, IMG submission 203071) | Sediment microbial communities from Yellowstone Lake, YNP, Wyoming, USA - YL17G13_20 | ecosystem: Environmental > Aquatic > Freshwater > Lake > Sediment | place: USA: Wyoming | collected... | reverse complement strand
AGGCGCACGCCCTAGGAGTCTCCGATGCCGCGGTTTTGCTACAGGATCAATCCAGATCCACTTATGAGGATGCCCAATATTCCCTGGCTATATTAAAGAAGTTGAATCTGAAACGAATAATTTTAGTTACTTCTCCAAATCATATGAGGAGAGCCCGGGCGGTTTTCAGAAAAATGGCCAGGAAATATGATATGAAAATCATGGCCCATCCCGTGCAAAAAAGCATTTTTAACCCCAAGCATTTCTGGGGCCGGCATGAAGATACCCAGGCAGTGGTTTCCGAGTACGTAGCCCTGTTCGGATATTTATTGAAGGGTTGGCTCTTTTAAGGTAAAATTCAGGAGAAAGGAGAATATAATGGCTGAATTTGCGAATATAGAAGGCGTGCAGAAGATACCCTTGGTGCGTCGGGCGGATGACCGCGGATACGTAACTGAGATCATGCGGGCAGACGATAAATTTTATCAAAAGTTCGGACAGGTCTATATTGCCACCTGTTATAAAGGGGTGGTCAAGGCCTGGCACATGCATAAGATCCAGACCGATTATTTTTACGTGCCGTTTGGCACCACTAAAATCGGACTTTACGATGATCGCCCTAATTCCAAGACCAAAGGAAAATACCAGATGGTCATCCTGGGCGAAAAAGGAGGGGAGTCCCTTTTAATCATTCCTCCCCAAGTGTGGCACGGCCAGATGGCTATTTCCGATTTTTCGGGAGTGATTAATGTTCCTACCGAGCCCTATAATAGAGAAACCCCGGACGAATATCGAAAAGGAGTTGAAGAATTGGATGACATCTGGACAGTGAAAAATAGATGAGCAAAGATATTATTTTAGTGACCGGCGGGGCGGGCTATATCGGTTCGGTTTTGGTTTCCGAACTGGTGAGCCGCGGAGAAAAAGTGCGCGTTTTTGACAAGCTTTATTTCGGGGATAGCGGATTAAACGGAGTAAAGGAAAAGATTGACCTGGTTCAAGGGGATGTCCGTGATTTTCCTGAAAGCGTTTTGGAGGGGGTTAAGGCAGTGATCCATCTGGGATCGCTTTCCAACGATCCCACGGCGGAGTTCGACCCCAAAGCCAACCAGCAGATCAATTTTGAGGGAACCCTGCGGGTGGCGGAGGCCGCCAGGAAAAAGGGGGTTGAAAGGTTTACTTTCGCCAGTTCTGCGGCGGTGATCGGTTTCCATGTGGATACCGTTGCGGATGAAGTTTTCCCACCCAATCCCCAATCCGAATACGCCCAGTCCAAACTGGACGCGGAAAATGGCTTGAAATCGCTCGTTTCAGAAAAATTCTGTCCGGTTATCTTTAGGCAAGCCACGGTTTTTGGCTTTTCTCCCCGCATGAGATGGGACCTGGTAGCCAATACCATGACCAAAGACGCTTTCTCCCGTGGGACGATATTCGTCTATTGCGCCGGGGAGAACTGGAGACCATTGGTGCATATAAAAGATATAGCCGCGGCCCACATTTTGGCCCTTAGGGCCCCGGCTGAAAAGGTCCGGGGTCAGATTTTTAATCTGGTATACAAAAATTACCAGATCCTGGAACTGGGCCACTGGGTGAAGGAAGTATTAAAAAAATACAAACCCATAGCGGTGGAGACCTCTTTCGGGGCCAAAGAAAGCCGGAGTTACCGCATTGCGGGCGTAAAAGTCAAGGAAATCATCGGCTTTGAGCCCCGGCATTCGGTGGAGGAGGCGGTCCTGGAAATTTATGATATTTTAAGATCAGGACGCTACACTGATTTTGACAATCCCATTTATTACAATATCGATTGGATGAAGCTTCTGGCGGATATGGAATCCCGGCTTAAGGTGATGGGGCGGGTATTTTGATGAAGATTGTTATTATTGGGGCGGATGGGCAATTGGGGCATGACCTTTGCCGGGTTATAGATGAAAATGAGCAAATTCCCCTTACCCTTAAAGATATAGACATAACTGATCCTGTTAAATGTGATCAGATTTTAAATAAATATTTACCCGATGTAGTTATTAATACCGCAGCTTATCATCGAGTGGATGATTCCGAAGAGAACGATTTAGAAGCTTATCGGGTTAATGCCCATGGAGTAAAAAATGTAGCTTTGGCTTGCCAGAAAGTTAAGGCAGTAATGGTTCACCTGTCCACAGATTATGTTTTTGATGGGGAGAAGGGTTCTCTTTATATTGAAGCCGATATTCCTAATCCTAAGACCGCCTACGGGATTTCCAAGCTGGCAGGGGAATATTTTACAAAGTATATTTTAGATAGACATTTTATCATCCGAACTTCAGGTCTTTATGGTCGCGCAGGTTGCTTGGGAAAGGGTGGGAGTAATTTTGTGGAAAATATGCTCCAGAAAGCTCGGGCAGGCCAGAAAATCAGGGTAGTAAATGACGAGATGATTTCCCCAACTTATACCCTTGATTTAGCCCAAAAAATCAATGAGCTGATCCGAACAAAACATTTTGGTTTATATCACATTACTAATAATGGACAATGCTCCTGGTGGGAATTTGCGGTCAAGATATTTGAGCTGGCGGGACTAAGGATTGAAGTGGAAAAGGTTTCTTCGGGTAGCTACCAGACCAAAGCCCACCGCCCCAAATTTTCAGTTCTCGACAATCATGGCCTCAGAAAGATTGGCCTGGGAGAGATGCGCAAATGGGATGAGGCCTTGCAGGCCTATCTTAAGGAAAAGAAAGAGAAATGAAAGTCTTGATTACTGGGATCACGGGGTTTGTGGGGAGCCACTTGGCGGAATATCTGCTATCTTATGGTTATGAGGTATATGGTATTGTCCGCTGGCGCAGCCGCATGGAAAACATTGAAACTATTAGAGATCGAATAGTTTTGTTGGATAGCGACATTAAAGACGCCAGCTCAGTTAAAGAGGCGATCAAGAAAATCCAGCCAGATCAGATCTATCATCTGGCCGGGCAGAGTTTTGTTTTAAGTTCTTTTACCATCCCCGCGGAAACCTTCCTTACCAATGTAATTGGAGAATTGAATATCTTTGAAGCGGTGCGGGAAATAAAGTGCGATACATTAATCATGGTGGCTGGCAGTTCAGAGGAGTATGGATTGGTTTATGAGAAGGAATTGCCCATTAATGAGACCAATCCACTGCGCCCCTTATCACCCTATGCGGTTTCTAAGGTAGCCCAGGATCTTTTAGGGTTCCAATATTTCAGAAGTTATGGAATGAAAATTATCAGGACCAGGGCTTTCAATCATACTGGGCCGCGGCGGGGAGAAGTTTTTGTGACTTCGAATTTTGCCAAACAGATAGCGGAAATTGAAAAAGGCAAAAAGGAGCCGGTCCTTTGGGTGGGAAATTTAGAAGCAGAAAGGGATTTCACCGATGTAAGGGATATCGTAAAAGGATACCATCTGGCCCTGCTAAAGGGAGAGCTGGGTGAGGTTTATAATCTATGTTCGGGATATGCCTGGAAAATCTCCAAAATCCTGGAATATTTATTATCCCTTTCAAAAGTAAAAGTGGAAATTAAAACTGATCCATCACGCTTAAGACCTTCAGATGTGATGAGGCTCCTGGGTGATTGCACCAAATTCCAAAGGAAAACCGGGTGGAAATCTGAGATCCCATTCGAAAAAACCATGGAAGACCTGTTGAATTACTGGAGGGCAAAGGTTTGAAAAAGATTGCGATCATACATGATTGGTTGACCCATATGGGCGGGGCGGAAAACTGCCTGCAGGTCTTTTTGGAGCTGCTGCCCCAGGCCGATTTGTTCACCTCGGTTTATGATCCTTCTAAAATCAAATTGGACCTTAATAATAGGAGCATCCATACCACTTTTATACAAAATTTGCCTTTCAGTAAAAAGATTTATCGTAATTATCTGCCCTTGATGCCGCTGGCTTTCGAGGAGTTGAATCTGCAGAATTACGATTTTATCTTAAGCAGTTCAGATGCCTGCGCTAAAGGAATTATCCCCAACCCCCGGGCCGCCCATATTTGTTATTGCTATACGCCCATGCGCTATGTCTGGGATATGTATTATGAATACATGTCGGACGGACATTTTGCCCGTAAATTGGTTTCATTATTTTCAAATTACTTGAGAACTTGGGATGCGGCCTCGGCTTGTCGGGTGGATAAATTCTATGCCATATCCCAATTTGTGGCCAGCCGGATAAATAAATATTATCGCCGGGAGGCGGAAGTGGTTTATCCGCCGGTGGATTGCGATTATTTTGTTCCGCAAAGTAAGGATGAAGAGTATTTTTTAATTGTTTCGCGTTTGGTCCCGTATAAAAAGATTGATCTGGCGGTCAGGGCATTCAATAAATTGAAACTGCCCCTGGTCGTCATTGGCGAGGGCCGGGAGGAAGCCAAACTTAAAAAAATGGCGGGACCGAATATTAAATTCATGGGGTATCAATCCCGAGAAGTAATCAAAGATCGTTTTGCCCGCTGCCGCGCTTTTATTTTTCCCGGGATAGAGGATTTTGGGATAACGGTTTTAGAAGCACAGGCGGCGGGTCGGCCGGTGATTGCTTTTGCCGGCGGGGGGGCGTTGGAGACCGTGATCGAAGGAAAGACCGGATTGTTTTTTGACGAACAAACGCCCGAATCCCTGGTTTTAAAGGTGGAAGAATTTGCTAAAATGAGTTTTGATAAAAAGTCACTGCGACAGAACGCCTTAAAATATGATCGTCAAATATTTAAAAATAAGATAAGGAGCATTTTGGATGAAAATAAAGTATTTTGATCAAGCGATTGAATGGTTGTTTCTGGTTTTGCTTTTTCTTTCAGCGGTGATATTTGACCGCCGTATCGGGATAGTCTTTTCTCTTACCAAAGTCACCGCTATGCGCATCTTTTTAGTTGTTATTTTGACATTTTGGGCGGTCAAGTTGCTTTTGGGAGGGAAACATCATTTTCATAGAACACCACTGGATTGGCCGGTGCTTTCATATCTTTTAGCCATTACCGCTGCGACCATTACTTCAGTGCATGTTCTGATAAGTTTTATGGGATTTTACGGCCGGTTTGAAGGGCTTACCACTTGGTATATTTTTGGGTTATTCTTTTTCATCGCAACGCAATATTTTAGGGGGATAGACAAACTTAAAATTTTAATTGCAGCAATTGCACCTACCATATCAATTATGGCAATCTATAGTATTACTCAACGGCACTTGTTGGATCCTTATGCTTGGGGAGGAGTACATACTTGGCTAAGGGTAATTGGAACAATTGGACAGCCCAACTTTTTGGCCGCTTATATGGACATGGCCTTCTTTCTGCTTTTGTTTTTATTTTTATTACCCAAGAAAGAAGGGGGTGAGAGAGAAGAAGAGAGAAAAGACAATAAGGGAAAAAGTCATCAAGAAATAAAGAAGAAGGAAACCGGTTCCTGGCTCTCGATCTTTGCAGGTAAAGATTGGTATTTGAAATTGCTGCCCTTGGTTTATTATCTGATCCCCAATCTATTGTTTGTAATCACTATTTATTCATTGACCGGCGAGCAGGTGCTGATCTGGTATTTGAGTTTCATTATCATGGCGGTCTTTTCTCTGCTTTTCGCTTATACTTTCGAAAAACTGCCCAAGATTATATTAACCCTGGTCATCGGTATAAGTTTGATTTTGACTTATATCAGCATTTTTTATACCCAGAGCCGGGGCGGATATTTGGGATTTGCAGTGGGGGGGGTGCTGTTTTTACTGCTGGTTCCCCGGCATTTTCTTTTTAATAATTTAAAAAAGCTGGGGGCCTTATTTATAGCGATTTTATTGGTGACCTTAGGGGTGGCTATGATGCCGGATTATAATCCTTTTAACAGATTTTCCTCGGAAATTTCCGTTCGGCAGGAAGCGGCGCCTTCCGTAAAAATTGAGGCTCAGCCAGAAGTTAAATCAGCCAAAAAAGTAGACGTCCAGCTGGGCGGGGCGGCAGGGTCCCGGGGAGAAACTTGGAAAAGCGCCTTTGGAATAATCGCCGACAATCCCGTCCTGGGTATTGGGCCCGAAGTGTTGAAGATGGTTTTCCCGCGTTATGAAACCGATCTTTTCCGCTTTAAAGAGGCCTTCCATGTAAAACAGGATCGTTGTCATAATGAAACTTTCGATTCCGCGGTCACCAAAGGCCTGATCGGATTCTTTTTATATTTTTGGATAATATTTTTAGTTTACAAAATAGGAATTGAGAAATGGTTCAAGGTTGATGTAGAGAATAAATTGCTGATCGCGGTGCTTTTGGCCGGAATAACTTCATATATTGTTCAAAATCAGTTCAGCTTCGGGGTGGTGGCCATTACCTCACTTTTTTGGCTTATGTGGGCCATGGTTTGCAATGTTGACAGTAAACCCCTGGAAGAGGAAAAGGGAGAATTTAAAATTGAAGAGATTCCCTGGATCCCGGCAGCCATCATCCTGTTGCTGGCCTTGGTCTTGATATATGCTTCCACTATCCAATTCCGCGCCGACCGCCTGTTTAAGAACGGCAAGACCTATTCTGAGATGGGGCAGTTGGAGGTAGCCTTGCCCTTCTTTAAAGATTCGATCCAAACTTTACCGTTCGAAGGCGGGGCGGTGACCTATTACGGCATCACCCGGCTCAACCAATCGCAGCGTTTGCCCGAGCCGGAAAGAAGCCGAACGCTCACCGAGGCCCAAAAGACGTTTGAATACGGCATGCAGGTGGATCCCTTAAATGCCGATAATTTCTATATTGTTTCGCGGATTTATTTGATGAAAGGCGATTGGCAGAAAGCCATTGAATTGGCCAATACAGCTTTAAAGGTCGATCCCTATTATGCCGAGGCCCATCTGACCCTGGCCAACGCCTACGAAAAACTGGGGCAAACCATGCAGGCCCAGATGCATTATGAAAAGGCCTTAAAAATCAATCCTGAATTGACTGAGCCCAAATTAAAACAAGCCTGGAATTTATTCAACCGGGGGAATTTGGAAGAAGCCTTCAACTTATTTCAGGAACTTCTTATTTCCGAACCGAAGAACCCGGAAGTGCATAACGGGCTGGGGGCGATCTATTATAAACGCGGCGAAAGGTCCCGCGCCAGAGAAGAGTTCGAACAGGTCTTATTAATTTCTCCCGGCAATGCCTATGCGCAAAAGATGCTGAAATGGTTAAAATAATAATTGACGCGGCCTTAATTTATTTTTCCTTCGCGGCGGCATATTTTCTCCGCTTTAAGGTAATGACCGGATCCTTCCCCGCCGAAGTGATAGGTTTTCGGGGGTATTCCGAGACCTTGATTTTGATCGTGGTGTTGTGGCTGGCCATTTTCAAGCTGATGGGTATCTATGAAGAAAAGAAAACCGCGGTTCTGATAGATGAGATCGCCTTGCTCTTTATTTCGGTCTCCATCGCGGCCTTTACCCTGCTGGGTTTCCTGTTTTTAAACCGCGGTTTATGGTTTTCCCGGCTGGTAATCGTCAACGCCTGGGCGGTTTCATTGGTATTGTTGAGTCTGGAACGATCCCTTAAAGTGGGAGCCAGACGCTTTTTTTTCAGCCGGGGCATAGGCTCCCAAAGGGTTTTAATTTTGGGGGCGGGGGATATGGGACAGACCCTGGCGCTTAAATTAAAAATGGATAAATCCCTGGGCGGGATTCCCGTCGGTTTCTTGGATGACGATCCGGCCAAGCTTAATTTGAATTACTACGGAGTTCCGGTGTTGGCCAGTCTGGCAAAAGTCAAAGACATCATTGAAAGACAGCGCATAGACGAAGTCATTTTCGCCTCCACCCGCATTCCTTATCAAAATATACTGGATATCATCACCGAATGCGAAGTTCTCAAGGTGAGCTTCAAGATCGTTCCCGGGATCCTGGAAATCATCGCCTCCCGGGTGAACATTGAAGAAGTGGGGGGCATCCCGCTCCTCTCGGTGAGCGAAATCGGGCTTAAAGGATTTAAGGCCTTCCTCAAAAGAACCGTGGATTTATTGGCTTCGAGCGCCTTGCTTATCTTATTATCTCCTTTTTTCACTATGTTCGCGGTGTTGGTAAAGTTGGACTCTAAAGGGCCGGTCTTTTTCGGTCAGGATCGGGTGGGGAAGGACGGCAAAATATTCAAAATGTACAAATTCCGCTCCATGATAGAAGGCGCGGAAGAGATCCTGCCGGAAATCGAGGAGCTTTCGGAGACCGAAGGATATATATTCAAAATCAAGGAAGATCCGCGCCTGACCCGCCTGGGAAAATGGCTGCGGAGATTTTCTGTTGATGAGTGGCCGCAGCTTTATAATGTTTTTTGCGGAGAGATGAGTCTGGTGGGCCCCCGGCCCCCGCTGCCCCGCGAGGTTGAAAAATATTCCCCCTGGCACAGGAAAAGACTGCGGGTCGCCCCCGGCATTACCTGTCTCTGGCAGGTGTCCGGCCGTTCGCTTCTGCCTTTTGAGGATATGGTGCGGCTGGATATCTATTACATTGAGAATTGGTCGCTGTGGCTGGATGTTAAAATATTGTTCAGGACCATTCCGGTGGTGATAACCGGCAGCGGCGCCTTTTAATTTTTCAAAACTATGATCTTTCCCCGCACTATCTCTTTTTTCCCCGAACTGTCGGAAGCCACCAAAGTGCAGGGATAAACCCCGGCCGAAACAATTTCCCCATAAGCGTTCTTTCCATCCCAGATATAGGGGCCGGAGGAGATATTTCCCAGATTTTTAGACAGAATTAAATCTCCCAGCAGTGAAAATACGTATAATTTGGTTTCCGCCGCCCTGGTCAACTCAAAATTAATAATAAATCTCGGATCTTTTCCTATAATAAAGGGGTTGGGCCCATAAGCGAATTTTAAAAATTTAACCTCTGAAGCTGTAACTGATCCCGAACCTAGGGCGTTTACGGAATCAAGCTTAAGTGTCACCGCTTTCTTATCACCCAGGTTGCCGACCAGATCGCGCGGGGTTATGGTTATTTCATAATTAGCTTCTGATAGTGGTTGGCCGGGGATAAAGATCAAATTCTCTCCCTGTTTTTGGGTTTTTCCCGCTACTTCTTTACTGGCTTGTTTTACTACTATAAGGGAAGAAGAGAGGTCTAAACCGCTGCCTTCTTCTTGAAAGGGAATAATGATTTTATCTTTAAAAATGGAAATATTTTTATCTTTGATCTGGGGTGGGCGGTTATCAATGTTTAAGCTGTAAGTGGCCGTTCCCATATTGCCATTTTGATCGCTTAGCTTAATTTTAATTAAATGATTTCCATGCGATAAATTGGCAGGGAGAGGGACAAAACCTGATAGACTATGGGTGCCTTTATCATAAAGCAAGGTTTGGGACAGTAAAATGTTATCAATTGATATTTCAGCTTCTTTTTCATCTTCTATGTCATTTTGATTGTCAGAAACGGCTGCTTCAATGAAGACGGTGCCTTCCTTTTTAAACCAGTCAATGGCCTTCGGCTTGGTAATTGAGATTATGGGAGCATCCTGATTGTAATTTATACTTATGACTTCCGAGGTTGAATTCCCTGCCTCATCGGTGGCGCAGAGGACCATGCGGTTTTCTCCCGCTGAAAGCGGCAGGCTTTTCGAGAATTTAAGGCCACCTGATAGTCCGACCAATTCCTGGTTAACGGAAAGAACCGATTTTTCGGAGAGAACTCCCTTTATCTCCTGTAAGGCCTGATTGGTTGTGGGCTGAAGAGGGTCTAATGATATTTGAGGAGGTTCGCGGTCAATGATGAAGATCTGCACTGCGGACGGTGGGCTTTGGGACAAACCGTCCAGCGCATAAACTCTTAGATAATATTTCCCGTCCGGCAGGGGGGAGATGATCTCGGCCTCGGAGGTTAAATTTTCAAATGTCCAGGTTTTAACGGGAGTAAAATTCTCATCCCAGCTGATCTGCGCCCGGTAATATACGGGATCCTGATCGGGATCGGAGGATTGCGATTTGATATTTATTCTGGAGGTGTTTAAATCGGGCTTGAAGTCTATAAGGGCGGGAGAAGAAGGAGGATGATTTAAAACGGGAAGAATTTGGATCTCTTCATTTTTACTCCAAATGGAATATAAAACGTCTTTTATCTGGACCAGCCCCTCAAAATTCAGGTTAGCTGGAAGATAATCGGTCATATTTCTAGATGTGACTTTAAGGTTTTGTCCCACCACCGCATATTTTAAGAGATCTCTTTCGTTATAATAAATAACCAGTTTCTGATGGTCATTTGTTATGGCTTCCAGATTTATTATGGGATTTTGACTGGTAAGAAGCGGCTGGATTAGCAGGGGCGGGGAAGTGGAGGAGGAAAACAGGCTATAGCTGTTTTCGGATTCTTTTTCGGAAATGAGCAGTTGGTTCAGCCTGAAGACCAACTGTTGGATTTCGTTTTTGGTTGAATAAATATTGAGGGGCGAGGTGAAATTCTGCCCGTTATCGCCAGAGGTCAGCAGGTATATTTTATCCTTTGAGGCAAAGCAAATTTTTAAGCCGTCCTTTATGTCTATTTTCGGATTCAGGGAAAGCGGCAGATTTTCATTCAGGAGGCGGGCCGGGGAGAAGGTTCGGCCGTAATTATCGGAGTTTTGATAATAAAGAAAATTAGCTAAAGTGTAAATTAAATGCAGGCGGCCGTCTTTGGCTTTAATCTCCCAGTAATCCGGCAGTTTATCGAATTTAATCGCAGCTTCAGGTTTTCTGACAGTTTTCAAGTTTGAGACATTGAGCTTTAAATCTTCAATCCAGGCCAAATAAAGCTGATTATCCGGGGTTTCAATAAGTTTGACTTCCTGGCTGGTCGGGGAATTATAGGTGGTCCAGCCTTCTCCTTTATTAGCGTTGATGAAGAGTTTGCCGTTTTTCGAAAGATAAAGATTATTTTGGCTGTCTTTGAACAGGAGGGCGGAAGCGTTAAAAGCCAGGAGCAAAACCATAAAACCGATGAAGCAGAATAACTTTCGCATTTTCCTCATTTTATATTCTATTTCTTGAAAAATCAAGCCGGTGAAGGTATAATCTAAAAATGGAGCTGATTCCTGAGGCGCGCCTGGCGCTTTCTCTTTTGGAGAAACGGAAGACCCGCGAAAAAGAAGGAAAATTCGTGGTGGAGGGGGAGAAGCTGATTTATGAAGCCGGGGAGAATTTGCTCTACCTTCTCTATGAGAGAAAGCTTCCGGTCGTGGCCTGGGCCGAAGGGAAGGGTATCCCGGCCTATAAGGTTTCCAAAAAGGTTTTCGCTCTTATAACTTCGGTTGAGACCCCGCAGGGGGTCCTGGCGGTGGTTAAGAAACTCGAGGTTGGTTTAAAAGACGCCTTAAAGGGCCCTGATCCTCTGATTATCGGTTGCATCGAGATCCAGGATCCGGGCAATTTAGGAACCATAATCAGGAGCGCGGATGCGGCGGGGGCGGCGGGGGTTTTGCTGTCCAAAGGGACGGTGGATCTTTATAACCAGAAGGTAATTCGGTCCAGCATGGGATCGATCTTTCACCTGCCGATAATCGAAATGGGGGAGGCGGAGGAGGAAGCTAAAAAGTTGAAAGTTAAAGGTTTAAAGTTGATCGCGGCCGATCCCGCCGGACGGAAGGAATATTGGGCGGCGGATTACCGGGGTGCCGCGGCGATCTTAATAGGGAATGAGGGAGCGGGCTTGTCCAACAGTGTGTTAAAAATCTGTGATGAAGTGGTGAATATCCCCATGCCGGGAAAAGCGGAGTCTTTGAATGCCGCCATGGCGGCGTCTATAATTTTATATGAGGCCTTGAGGCAGAGATGGTAGAAAGAATAAAAGCCATAGAACAGGAAGCGCTGGCCGCGATCGAAGCCGCAAAAGATGCGGCTGAGGTCGAGGAGTTGCGGATCCGCTATCTGGGAAGAAAAGGATTGGTGGCGGAGCTGCTTCAAAACCTGTCCAGCTTGTCAAATGAAGAACGCCCCCGCTTTGGCGCGGCCTTAAACGAAACTAAAAATAAAATAGATAATCTCATAAAAGAGAAGCAGTCCGCGCTTTCCGCCCGTCAGCTTGACCAAAAATTAAAGACCGAGATGCTGGATATCACCCTGCCGGGAAACGGAGTTAAAAGAGGGAAGCGGCATCCTATCACCCAGGTCATGGACGAGCTTATAGATATTTTCGGCCGATTGGGATTTAAGATTGCTGAAGGGCCGGAGGTGGAGACGGATTATTATAATTTTGAAGCTCTAAACATTCCCCGGAATCACCCCAGCCGCGATATGTGGTCAACTTTATGGATTAACGATGAATTACTGCTCCGCACCCATACCTCGCCGGTCCAGATAAGGGTGATGGAGAAAAGGAAACCGCCCCTGGCGGTGATCATGCCGGGCCGGGTTTACCGCCGGGACGCGGATGTGACCCATTCTACGGTTTTTCACCAGGTAGAGGGCCTGTTGGTGGATACCCATGTTACTTTTGGCGATCTGAAGGGAGTCCTGACCGCCTTCCTGCATTCGGTTTTCGGCAAAGAAAAAAAGGTTCGCTTCCGCCCCAGTTATTTCCCCTTTACCGAGCCTTCGGCGGAGGTGGACGTGGAATGCGTGATGTGCCAGGGTGCGGGCTGCCGGCTGTGTTCGGGCACCGGCTGGCTGGAGATACTCGGTTCGGGTATGGTGCATCCCCAGGTCTTCAAGTATGTTAATTATGATTCCGAAAAGTATACCGGTTTTGCTTTTGGCCTGGGGGTGGAGCGTGTCGCCATGCTTAAGTTCGGAATAGACGATATCCGCCTTTTTTATGAAAATGACATTCGATTTTTGAGGCAATTTTAATGAGAGTACCACTGGAATGGCTCGGTGATTTTGTGGAGGTGCGGCTCCGCCCGGAAGAGCTGGCTGAAAGACTGACTATGGCGGGGTTGGAGGTGGGGGCCATTGAGTATCACGGTAAGGGGATAGAAAAGGTGGTGGTGGGTAAGATCAAATCGGTGGAAAAGCTGCCCTCCGACCACCACCTTTTATGCCAGATCGATATCGGCCGGAGCATTTTGCAGGTTATCACCGAGGATTTAAGTCTTAAGGGCGGAGAGAAAGTTCCGGTGGCGCTTATAGGAGCGAAGATTGCCAGAGGACTCATCATTGAAAAGACCGAACTGCACGGGGTAGAGGCTTTCGGCTATTTATGCCGGCCGCACGAGCTGGGGCTCTATGAAGAGCAATATGTTTTAAGACTGCCCAAGGATGCGGTGTTGGGCGAGGACGTCAGGAAATATATCGGACTGGGCGGATGCGTGCTGGATGTGGAGGTTTTGCCCAATCGAGGGGATTGTTTAAGTATTTTGGGAGTGGCTCGGGAAGTGGCGGCGGTATTAGGACTGAAACTAAAAAACACTAAGCTCAAAACCTTAAACCCTAAACAAATCCAAAGTTCTAAATCCAAATTAATAAAGGTTGAGGTGCAGGATAAGGAACTTTGCCCGCGGTATATGGCGAGGATAGTGGAGGGTGTCGCTGTTAAAGAATCTCCCGAATGGCTGAAGAACCGATTACTGCTCGCGGGACTGCGGCCTATCAATAACATCGTGGATGTTACTAATTATCTTTTAATAGAGCTGGGCCAGCCCATGCACGCCTTTGACGCCTCCCTGATCGGCGGCCAAAAAATAATTGTGCGTCGGGCGGGATCCGGGGAAAAGCTTAAAACTTTGGATGGAGTGGAGCGGAAATTGGAAAAGGATATGCTGGTGATCGCCGATGCGGAACGGGCTATTGCCCTGGCGGGGGTGATGGGAGGGGTCCATACCGAGGTTTTCGCTTCAACCTCCGCTGTAGTCCTGGAGTCGGCCTATTTTAATCCGGTGTCTATAAATAAAACCTCCAAGGAAGTCAAACTGCGCACCGAATCCTCGATCCGATTTGAAAAAGGCGTGGATTGGGAAATGGTGGAGGCGTCCTTGGAATGCGCGGCCCGGATGATCGCCGAACTGGCCGGGGGAAAAGTCCTCTCAGGCCGGATAGATATAAGATCCCGGGAAAGAAAACCCAAAATATTGGAATTGCGGCAGGAAAGGTTGAATAAGGTCCTGGGGATCAAAGTCCCACTCCGGGAAGCGCTAAAAATTCTAGAAAAATTAAATTTTAGAAAGGTAAAACTGAATAGCAAGAAGTTAAAAGTTAAGGTGCCGACCTGGAGGGAAGGGGACATAGAGCAGGAAATCGATCTCATCGAAGAAGTAGCCCGCCTGAATGGTTATGATAAGATTAAAACCAGCCTACCCCAAATTCGAGAAGAAGCCGTGGAAAATGACCGTCAGGTCCTATTAAGGAGAATGCGCGAGGTTCTGACGGGCTGCGGCTTATTTGAGGCGCAGACCTTCAGCCTGGTGGATCCCGGAATGGCCGATGAGGAGGCCCTACGGATTAGGAATCCCCTGACCCCGGAAGAGTCCGTTCTAAGAACCGATATGGTCCCCGGTCTCCTGAAAGTGGTATTGCATAATTTAAGGCATCAGGCGGAAGAAGTGCAACTGTTTGAAATTGGAAGCGTTTATCTAAAAGGGGGAAATAAACTGCCTGATGAAAAGTTGATGTTGGTGGGGGCCCTGGCGGGAAAAGGGGTAGACTTTTATCGGGTCAAGGATATATTGGAAAACCTGTTAAGCGAATTCTCCCTGTCTTATAAGCTCGAAACCATCATGAACCGGAAGTATCATCCCGGAAAGTCAGCCGCAATCATAATTGGACCAAAAAATAAGTTACTGGGTCAATTCGGGCAGCTGCATCCGGAGATGCAGAAAAAGTGGGACCTGATGTCAGAAGTTTATATTTTTGAAGTGGATCTGGAAGTGCTTTCCGCATCCTATAAAGCGGTCAAGCGCTATAAACCCCTGCCCAAATATCCCAAGGTGGATCGCGACATCGCCATGTTTGTCCCGGCTGGCGTGGCCTCACAAGCCATCGTGGATTTGATCCACAAAGTAGGAGGGGAGCTGGTGGAAGAGGTGATTTTATTCGACCGCTATAAAGAAAGCCAGGCCTACCGGATTTCATTCAGGGATCCGGCCAAGACCTTAACCGATGAAATAGTGAATCCCAAGTTCCAGGAAATTTCCGAAGCTTTAACAGAAAAGTTTAAGGTTAATATTAGAAAGGGAACCTGATATTGAATAACAGGTCATTTTGAGCTAAAATATAGACCTCATGCCCGAAGAACGCATCCCACCGCAAAACCTGCAGGCCGAACAATCCGTGCTCGGCTCCATGCTCATAGATAAATCGGCCATCGTCAAAGCCATAGAAATACTGCATCCCGACAGCTTTTATCGCGACGCCCACAGCAATATCTACCGCTCCATCTTGGAACTTTTCGACCGGGGCGAACCCATCGACCTGGTGACGGTTACGGAAACTTTAAGAAAAAACAACCGATTGGAGGCGGTGGGGGGCTCGGTCTATGTGGCGGATCTTATAAACTCGGTGCCTACCGCCGCCAACGTGGAATACTACGCCCGCATCGTTGAGGAAAAGGCCACCCTCAGGCGCTTGATCGACGCCGGCACTCAGATGGTTTCCGAGGCCTTCTCCGAGCCGGAAAACGTGGACCAGATATTGGACCGGGCGGAGAAGACCATCTTTGACATCGCGCTGAAGCGGGTCCGGGAAGGCTTCCATAAAATTGATGAGGTCCTAAAAAGAGTTTTAGACCGCATTGACCGCCTCTACGGCAAAAAAGAGAATATCACCGGCATCCCCACCGGTTATGCGGATCTGGACAACCTGACCGCCGGCTTTCAAAACGCGGACCTGATCATCATCGCCGCCCGTCCTTCGGTGGGAAAAACCGCGCTGGCCCTGAACATGGCCATGAACATGGCCATCAAGTTCAAGCTTCCGATAGCGCTCTTTTCCCTGGAGATGAGCAAGGATCAATTAGCGCAGAGGATGCTCTGCTCCGAGGCGGAGATAGATGCCATGCGGCTAAAGACCGCCTCCCTGCCGGATACCGGCTGGAAAAAACTTACCCGGGCGCTCTCAAAATTATCAGAGGCCCCCATTTATATTGACGATTCGGCCTCCATCACCGCCATAGAGATCCGCGCCAAGTGCAGGAGATTGAAGATCGAAAAAGGGCTGGCCTGCGTGATCATTGATTATCTTCAGCTTATGTCCGGCCGGTCGCGGATCGAGAACCGGGTGCAGGAGATCAGCGAGATCGCCCGGTCGCTTAAAACCCTGGCGAGGGAGCTCGAGATCCCGGTGATCGCTCTCTCCCAGCTTTCCCGGGCGGTCGAACAGCGCACCGACCGCATCCCCAGATTGTCCGACCTGCGCGAATCGGGCGAGATCGAACAGACCGCTGATTTGGTGATGTTTATCCACCGTGAAGATTATTACAATCCCCAATCCGAGCGCGGCAATATTGCGGAGATCATCATAGCCAAGCAGCGCAACGGTCCGATAGGCACGATCGAATTGGTTTTCCGCAAGGACTTTGCCAAATTCTGCAGTAAAGAGAGCCGCTACGAAGAGGTAGGATGAGGAAGTTTCTGGCGGTGGGCTGTTGGCTGCTTATGGCAGGTCTGGGATTGGCGCAGGAAAAAGACCTCGTCATTAATGCCGCGCATATCAATTACGAACAGGACCAAAACATCATCGAGGCCATGGGTTCGGTGGAAGCGGTTTATAAGGACTTTCAGGTCACCGGGGAACATCTGATCTATTATACCGACAAAAAGACTATTTTCCTGGACGGCGGGTTTAAATTCAAGTATGAAGACGTGACCCTTTCCGGAAAGATTTTGGATTATAAAATCAAAGAGCGGGAGGGCCGGGCGGAGAGCGTCCGGGTGAAATACCAGAATGTAGGCCTTACCGGCGGGGCGCTGAACTTTGACGCGGAAAAGATCGATCTATTAAACGCCAGCTTTACCACCTGCGATCTTATTCATCCCCATTACCATATTACCGGCAGTGAGATCATTCTCTATCCCCGCAACGGCTGGCTGGTCACTTACTGGGGGGTTTTTTGGGTGGACAGCGTGCCCACGGTCCCCGTTCCGGTCTATATCTATGATGTGGAGGCGCAGAGAAAGGGGCGCGTCAATGTACTGCCTTATCCGGCGATCGGAACCAACGATGAGGACGGAATGTATGCCAGCGAGAATTTCGCCTGGAACATAAAACGGGAATTAAACGGCACAATCAATGTCAATTACGCCGCCAAAAAGGGGTGGGGAGGCGGGGCGGAGGCCAATTACATTTATAATGATTACAATGAGGGGAATGTGCGTTTTTACGGCAATCCCCAGGACAATTTCTGGGGCGGTTTAACCCATACTTATTCCTTCGGCGAGGAAATAAAGGCCAGATCCAGCGAGCCCTGGTCCTTGGTGATGCCGTTTTACCGCCAGTTTGAGTTAAACACCCTGCTTTCTTACCGGGAACGCATCAATTATGAAAGGGTCAGCCAGTTACCCTCCCTGACCTTTAACGTGAGGGAAGGGTATATCAAGAATATTAAGGTATCCGGCTCGGTTTCGGCCGCGTTGATTTCAGAAGAATCTTCGGGCACCTCTCTTTTCGCAGGCAGTGGCATGGTCGACTTATCCACACCGGTATATAAAAACTCAATAGGGACATTCACTCCGGGGATCAATCTCAACGAAACTTATTATGGCAATAAAACTTCCTGGACCAGGTTGTCCGGAAGGATAAGATGGGACAAGGATTGGCGTGATAATTTTTTAACTTTTGCCGGTTATTCGCATTATTTTTCCCTTATCGGCACCAGTCCCTACCGTTACGAACTCTACCGTTTCCAGCTCTGGGATACGGTCAATCTGGGATTCCTTTTTTCCTATAATCTAAGCCAGTTCGGAGCGGAGGCGGTTTATAACCTTCCGGCCTTAAATCCCCAGGATATTGATCTGCTTTTTAAGATCGGCATTCATTGTTATAATATAGCTGTGACCTATCGGGCTTTGCGGAACGAGTTCAATTTAGGAGTAAATCTTAATTAATATGTTGATAACTTTTGAAGGGGGAGAGGGCTGCGGCAAATCCACCCATGTTAAATTGCTTAAAGAATACCTGGAATCTTTGGGAAAGAAAGTAATTTTGACCAAAGAACCGGGCGGCACCGAAGTGGGCAAAATAATCCGCCAGACCCTGCTCGATGCCGATCTATCGCTTGAAGTGCTGTCAGAAATATTCCTGTTCGCCGCTGACCGTATGGAACATGTGGAAAAAGTCATACGCCCCGCGCTGGCTGAAGGCCGGATCGTGATTTCCGACCGCTTCACGGACTCCACCCTGGCTTATCAGCTGGGGGGCCGCGGCCTGCCGGAGGATTTGGTCAGATATATAAACTGGATTTCCTGCCGCGGTTTGGTTCCGGAGTTTACTTTCCTTCTGGATATTCCGGCGGCCGAGGGCTTGAAACGGGTGGCGGGGAGGGGGGCTTCCGACAGGTTTGAGAAGGAGATAATGGCGTTTCATGAGCGGGTAAGGGATAAATACCTGGAAATCGCCTCCCAAAATCCGGAGCGGATCAGGGTAATTGAGACTTTCAAGAGTGAGGAAGAGGTTCAGAGAGAGATACGGAGTCACATCCAAGCATGAAAAGCGAAGAAATCAGAAAAACTTTTTTGAAATATTTTGAGGAGCGCGGGCATAAAGTTATGCCCTCCGCTTCGCTTATACCCGCCGACCCTACCGTGCTTTTGACCCTGGCGGGGATGCTGCCTTTCAAGCCCATCTTTCTGGGGGTGGAGAAGCCGCATTTCAAGCGCGCCGCCTCCGTGCAAAAATGCCTCCGGATGAATGACATTGAAAACGTGGGGAAGACCAGCCGGCACCATACCTTCTTTGAGATGCTGGGAAATTTCTCCTTCGGCGACTATTTTAAGAAAGAGGCCATCGCTTTCGCCTGGGAACTTTTAACCGGGATTTTTTCTCTGCCGGCAGAGAAGCTGGTGGTAGCGGTATACGAAAAAGATGACGAGACGGCCGAGATCTGGAAAAAGGATTTTAATCTTCCGGGGGATAAACTTTACCGGTTAAGCGAAGACAATAACTTCTGGGCGGCGGGCCCTACCGGCCCCTGCGGACCCTGTTCGGAAATATATTACGATTACGGCTCAAATCGAGGCTGCGGGAAACCCGACTGCAGTCCCGCCTGCGACTGCGAAAGATTCCTGGAGGTTTGGAACCTGGTCTTTATTGAATTCAACCGCGATGAATCCGGCCGGCTGAATCCTCTGCCTTCAAAGAACATCGATACCGGGATGGGGCTGGAGCGCATCGCCCGGCTCCTGCAGAACGTGGAAACAAATTTTGAAACGGATTTATTCGCTCCCATCATAGCCCAACTTCCCCAGGGAGCGGAAATTTCCCGGCGCATCGTGGCCGATCACCTGCGCGCCGCCGTTTATTTGATCGCGGATGCGGTCAGACCCGGCAATGAGGGCCGGGATTACGTGTTGAGGCGGATCATCCGGCGGGCGGCCCTCCATGGCCGGAAGCTGGGGTTGGGTGAGGCCTTTCTTTCCAGGATTTCCCCAACGATTATAGATATAGGGAAAAATGTCTATCCCGAACTGAAATCCCGATCCAAAACAATTCAAGAGACCATTAAGGCCGAAGAGGAAAGTTTTGAAAAAACCCTGGATGCGGGCATGAAACTGGCCGCGGAGATGTTTAAAAAATACGGGAAGGTTTTGCCGGGTGAAGAGGCCTTTAAATTGCATGACACCTACGGTTTCCCCATAGAGATCACCCGCGAGATCGCTGCGGAGCAGGGAGTGACCCTCAATGAGGCCGGATACGCCTCGGCCATGGAAAAGCAGAAGAGCCGGGCCCGTTCGGCCCTGAAAACTTATGAGGACATAAAAAAACAGGTCGAGGTCAGCCGTTTTCCTAAAACCAATTTCATCGGATATGATAAAACTGAAGGCGAGGCCAGAATCCAGACCATCTTAAAAGATGATAACCTTGTTATTCTGGATAAAACTTGTTTCTATCCGGAGGGTGGGGGCCAGGTGGGGGATACCGGAATACTGATTGCCGGAAAAAAAGAAATACTGGTGCAGAATACTTTCGGGGAGATCGGCGGAGTTATACTGCACCGGGTGGAGAGCGTTCAGGATTTAAAAGAGAAAGAGACGGTTAAGTTCAAAATCGATGCCAGCAAGCGTTGCGCCACCTGCGCGCATCATACCGCTACTCATCTTTTGCATGCGGCCTTGCGCTCCATTTTGGGGCCGGAGGCCACCCAGGCGGGCTCCCTGGTGGCGCCCGACCGCCTGCGCTTTGACTTTAGATGGCCGCAGGCTTTAACTATTGCCGAGATTGAAAAGATCGAAAAAATGGTCAATGAGAAGATTAAAGCCAAAATAAAAGTGGAAATCTCAGAAACCAGCCTGGCTGAAGCCCAAAAGCTGGGAGCTATGGCCTTGTTCGGGGAGAAATACGGCAAGAAAGTCAGGGTGGTGAAGATACCCGAAACCAGCCTTGAATTGTGCGGCGGCTGTCATGTTAAAAATACCGGGGAGATCTCCTTTTTCAAGATCACAAAGGAGGAGGCCCTGCAGGCGGGGGTGAGAAGGATCGAGGCGGTGGCGGGGCCCCTGGCCAAGGTTTATATAGTTTTCCGGGGATCGGGACTTAGGGAACAGATCAACAAATTGATGCGGCAGCACCGGATCAGGCAGGCGGAAAATGAGCTCCTGGGCGGATCTAAGACCCTGGAGGCGGAGATTTTTGAAATAGACCAGGAAGAGCTTGATCGTCTGGGCAAGGCCGTGGACAAGTGTGACCTTGAAAGCGTGAATAAATTCTTATCCCATCTCATGGGCCGGCTGGAGTGGATTCAGGAAAGAAACCATAAGCTGGAAAAAGAGATCGAAAAGTTAAAAGGCAGCCAGATTTTGGGACAGGCGGAAAAAATTTTAAGTGAAGCCCAAACCATCAAAGACATAAAAATTATAGCTAAGGATATAATTGACGCCCCTATGCCGGCTTTGCGCAATCTTTCCGATAAACTGCGCTCTTTAATGGGATCCGGTATAATTATTTTGGCTTCAGTGGGCAAGGACAAGGTTTCGTTCCTGGTAACCGTATCGGACGATCTTACCGGCCGCTATCAGGCGGATAAATTGAGCCAGGTTTTAACGGTGGTGACCGGGGGGGGCGGGGGCGGAAAAGCCACCAAGGCCGAGGCCGGCGGACGCGACCCCTCTAAAGTCGGCGAGGCCTTTAAGCAGGCTCTGGAGTCGTTATGAGGATACTGGGCATCGATTTCGGGGAGAAACGCATCGGCATAGCGATTTCCGACCCGCTGGGCCTGACGGCCCAGGGGGTGGCGGTCATCGGTAAAAGCGAAACTTTTGAAGAAGACATTAAAGAATTAAACAAAATCATCAAGAAATGCGGCGGGGTGGATGAGATTCTGGTGGGACTTCCCAAAACTTTAGCCGGCGAGATCGGCATCCAGGCCCAGAAGGTTTTGGAATTTGTGGAGGCACTGAAAGCCGCTTTTAAGATCCCCATTAACACCTGGGATGAAAGGTTGACCACCGTTCAGGCCGAAAGAACCCTGAGGGAGATGGGTTTATCGGCCAAAAAGCGCAGGAAAGTCGTGGATAAATCCGCCGCGGCCTATATTTTGCAAAGCTATCTGGACAGCAAACCCCGATGCTTTGATCGGGGTGAACGCAAATGAAAATCAAGTTATTGATTATCCCGCTTATACTTACTTTAATTCTTTTATCCTTTGCCGTAACCTCCCTGTTTTTCCAGACCGGGGTAAATGACCGGCAGATTTTACTGGAGATCCCTAAAGGAGCTTCAGTCAATCTGATCGCCCGGCTTTTGTATTCTAATGGAATAATAAGGAGAGAATTGGATTTTAAGATCATCTCCCGCCTGCTGGGCCTTCAGGAAAAATTGCAGGCCGGCTCTTATAAATTCCGTCCATATCCTTTTCTTTATGAGGTTTTATTCAAGATCAAGAAGGGAGAGATCGTCGGTGATGAGCCGTTAAAGGTGATTTTTCCGGAAGGAGCTTCCATTTATAAAATGGGATCCTTCCTGGAAAAAGAAGGGGTAGGGTGTTTTGAAAATTTCCGCGGCTTGACCAATAATGATCTGGCAAAGGAGTTTAAATTACCCACGCGCTCGCTGGAGGGTTATCTTTTCCCTGATACTTACATCTTCAATAAAAACGTCTCAGCGGAAGCTTTGGCCCACCTGATGCATAAACGATTTAATGAAGTGGTGATTCCTTATTGGGAGCAGAACAAAAAGTCAACTAAATATGATCTTCACCGGATTTTAACTTTGGCCTCGATCATTGAAAAGGAAGCGGCGCTGGAGAGCGAGCGGCCCATCATCTCTTCGGTTTTCCACAATCGGCTGGATATAAATATGGCGCTGGATGCCTGTCCAACCATAAAGTATGCCCTGGAGCGCCCCAGCAAAATCGTTTATTTTAATCAGCTAAAAGTCAGGTCACCCTACAATACTTATTTAAACCGCGGCCTGCCGCCTGGACCTATTTGTAATCCGGGATTCTCTTCCATTAAGGCCGCCATTTATCCCGCCAAGACTAATTATCTGTATTTTATAGCCAATAAGGACGGCTCGCACACCTTCTCCGCCACCTGGGCTGATCATCAAAAAGCTAGAGTTATTCCACCAAAGAAATAAGTAAAGCCCCAACAGCCCTCATCCAATCTTTTCTTAAACTGAAATTAATAATTGCTAATTTCGATAATTATATAAAAGGAAAAGAGTAAAAATGCAAGCATCTTTTTATCCCCAAACGCACATCGATAAGAATGTCCGAGGACTAAGGCGCAGGCCTCGGAATTTAGAGGCGGTCAATCGGATATTATCTAAGAGATTTCCCAGCTTGAATTTAACCGGCTTGGCGGCCCTGCCGCATCTTCTAGTTGCTGTCGAATGCGAAGCGGATAATGGGCGGAAGAGTGTATTACATCATTTTTCTGTTTTTCATGGTGGTCAAGCCAGGGGTGAAGAAGGATTCCTTCGGATTTGGCAGGGTCTCGAGCGAGGCAGTGTCACGGTAACTTCGGTTTTTCCCAAGCTGCCCACTGGACAGGGATTGGGGCAGACCTTATTTGAATTGATCTTGTTAAGAGGCAACAGTTTTACGGGTAAAGAGATAATGGTAGTGGACATGAATGGCGCCTCCAAAATGATGGTGAGCAGGATGGATGGATTTCATCCAAAGGGTCATAGGTATTTTGGGGAAGGGGATGGGGAACATTGGACGATTATGGCTCCGAAATTATCAGCCAGGGAATTATATGCGGTAGAATGGTATTGGGTCAATGTTCTGCACTGTCCGGCGTTATAGGAAAATTATTCCCACTCGATAGTCGACGGCGGCTTGCTGGAGATATCGTAGACCACGCGGTTGACAGTCGGCGTTTCATTAACAATCCTATTGGAAATCTGGTCTAATAATTCATAGGGCAGGTGGGCCCAGTCGGCGGTCATGGCGTCAGTAGAGGTCACCGCCCGGATAGCCACCGTATTCAAATAAGTCCTCTTATCACCCATAACCCCCACAGTTCTGATAGGCAACAATACCGCAAACGATTGCCAGACTTTCTTATAAAATCCGGCTTTCTTAACTTCGGAAACCACAATGTCATCCACTTCTTGCAGGATTTTTACTCTTTCCGGAGTAACTTCGCCGATGATTCTTATGGCCAAACCCGGCCCGGGAAAGGGCTGGCGGGATATGATCTCTTCAGGAACCCCTAATTCTCTGCCTAAAGCGCGCACTTCATCCTTAAAAAGGCGCTTGAGCGGCTCCACCAGTTTGAATTTAATGTCTTTAGGCAGGCCGCCGACGTTATGATGGGTTTTAATGCGAACCGCGGTGGTAGCCGTCAAACCCGGGACTGCCGACTCGATTACATCCGGATATAATGTACCTTGCGCCAGATAGGGTAATTTTCCCAGTTTTTTGGCTTCCTCTTCGAATACCCGGATAAATTCGTTGCCAATGCGGTGACGCTTTTCTTCCGGATCAGTTACGCCTTTTAATTTCTCAAAAAATCTCTTAGAGGCATCAATATGCACGAATTTGATCTTGAATTTCCTGGTGAAGATCTCGCTGATTTTCTTGGCCTCATGCTTGCGCATGAAGCCCTGATCGATGAACATGCAAGTCAATTGCTTGCCGACCGCTTTATTTACCAGGGCAGATACGGTAGTAGAATCCACTCCTCCGGAGAGAGCGCAGAGGATCTTATCCTTGCCGACTTGTTCCTTGATCTCTTTTACGGATTGCTCAATAAAATTCTTGGTGGTCCAGGTGGGCTGGCAGCCGCACACCACATAGACAAAATTCTTTATGATCTCAGTGCCGTATTCGGTATGCACCACTTCGGGGTGGAACTGGACTCCATACAGCTTTTTCTCGGGATTGCCGATCGCCGCCAGAGGAGTGTTTTTGGTGTGCGCTAAAACCTTAAAATCTTTAGGAAGTTTGACCACGCTGTCGCCGTGGCTCATCCAGCAGGTAAGATGGTTGGGCAGGCCGGCAAAAAGGTTGGTTTCATCATCTATCTTAAGCTCGGTGCGGCCGTATTCTTTTTTTCTTTCAGCTTTAACGCGCCCCCCCAGATCTCTGGCCATAAGCTGGGTGCCGTAGCAAATGCCCAGAACCGGGATACCTGATTTCCAGAGTTTAGGGTCCGCTTTGGGGGCGCCTTTGTCATATACGGAAGAAGGACCCCCGGATACGATTACCCCTTTAACTTTGCGCTTCTTTAATTCGGCAACCGGAGTATTGTGGGGGAGGATCTCGCAGTAAACATTGCATTCCCGGATCCGCCTGGCGATGAGCATGGCATACTGCGCTCCGAAATCAAGGACAGCGATGAGGTCGTGCTTCATTTATACATCCCGAGCTGTTGGGCTTTCTGGTAAACCTTGCCTTCAGTAAGAATTGAAGGGGCGATCACCACTTCCACCTGCTGCATTTCTTTAATATTAGCCGCACCTAAAGTGCCCATAGAAGTTCTTAAGGCCCCCATAAAGTTCATGGAGCCGTCATCAAATTTGGCCGGGCCGAGAAGGATTTCTTTTAGGGTTCCGATGGTCCCCACTTTAATGCGTGATCCTCTGGGCAGGGTAGGTGAGGGCGTAGCCATTCCCCAATGATAACCTCTTCCTGGGGCCTCGGAGGCCTTGGCAATGGGCGATCCGATCATCACCGCGTCCGCCCCGCAGGCGATGGCCTTGCAAATGTCACCGCCGACCGCCATCCCGCCGTCACCGATTATGGGAACATATACATTATTCTCTTTAAAATAAGCGTCCCGGGCGGCGGCGCAGTCCGCTATAGCGGTGGCCATGGGAACGCCTACCCCCAAAACCCCCCTGGAGGTGCAGGCGGCGCCGGGGCCGATCCCCACCAATACTCCCGCCACCCCAGTCCCCATCAAAGTCAAAGCGACCTCATAAGTTACGCAATTGCCGACCAGGACCGGAACCTTCATCATCTCGCAGAATTTTTTTAGATCCAGCGGCTCGGAACTGCTGGATTTATGTTTGGTGGAAAGAACCGTTGACTGGACGACGAAGATGTCCACTCCGGCATCGCGGGCGAGGGGCCCTAATTCCAAAGCTTCCTGGGGAATGGAGGAAACCGCCGCGATCCCGCCGCCGGCCTTGATCTCCTTAATGCGCTTAATAACCAATTCCTTTTTAATAGGTTCGAGATAGAGCTTTTGCATCAGTGGGACATATTCTTCTTTGCTGACGGAAGAGATCTTTTCCAAAACCTTTTCGGCGTCATCATATCTGGTCCAAACGCCTTGCAGGTTTAAAACTCCTAATCCGCCTAGCCGGCTCATTAAAATCGCGATTTTTGGACTGACCACGCCGTCCATGGCGGAAGCGAGGATGGGGGTCTCAAACTTTTTACCGCCTATCTCGACTGAAACATCAGTGTCCTCGGGATTGATGGTGACAATACTGGGGCAGAGCGAGATCTCGTCCAATCCGTAAGCGCGCCGGGACTTCTTGCCTTTTCCTAATTCTACTTCCATTTTTTACGGCCTTTCTTTTATCTTTAATTTAATGCTTAAATTCTTCCCATCCCTGAAGATGAGGAGGGCAACCTCCTCACCGATTTTTTTCTTCTGGACCCAGTCCGCCACCTCGCCGCTGGATTTAAATTTATTATTATCCACTTCCTTGATGATGTCATATTTGCGGAGGCCGGCCCTTTCAGCCGGGCTGTCTTTGACCACATCGGTAATGACCACGCCTTCGGCCAGGGGCAGATCCAGATAGGCGGCGATCTTTTCGTCCACGTCCCGCATGTAAATTCCTACCCACGGCCTCACTACCTTCCCCTTGCTTATCAAGTCGTCCCGCACCTCTTTGGCGTCGTTAATGGGAATGGCAAAGCCAATGCCCTGGGCCTGGGCCACGATCGCCACATTGATCCCGATCACTTCGCCGTTAATGTTGATCAAAGGCCCTCCGGAATTTCCCGGATTGATGGCGGCATCGGTCTGAATGAGATCTTTCTTCCCCAGCTCTCCCAGGGTTCTGCCTACGGCGGAGACGATCCCGGCGGTCACGGTATTGGAAAAGCCGTAAGGATTGCCTATCGCGATAACCCCTTCACCGGGGCGGATCTTACTGGAATCTCCCAGGGGAATGGTGGGCAGGTTATGCGCGGAAATTTTAACCACCGCCAGGTCCAGCGTGGCGTCTGAACCGATCACCTTGCCGTCAAACGACCGCCCGTCTTTCAAAGTTACTTTGATCTTATCCGCGCCGCGGACCACATGCTCGTTGGTAAAGATATAGCCTTCTTGGTCTATAATAAAACCCGATCCGGCGCCCTTGATGGGGATGATCTTGTCCTCAAAAAACTTCTTAAACTCCGGGTCCATGTCAAAGCCAAAATCCTGAAAGGGATTGAAAATGCGGGTCTTTTCCATCTTGACCACATCCAGGTTGACCACCGCGGGTCCCACCTTTTCTACTATATCGGCGATGGCGTTTAACCCGTTGACCCTGGGCAGGGCCGGGGCCTGGGCCCAGCAAAAATTAAAAGTCAAAAATAAAAATGCAAAAATAATGAATTTAATACGCAAGATACACCGTTCCTTTTTAGTTAAAAAGTTTTGTAATTCTATCAGAAAAGATGGGGTTTAGTCAAGGTTATTTCTTCTTCCTGGGGGACTGGGTCTTGTGGTGTTTGGCCACATCCATCATCTTTTCAAATTCAGCCAATACGGGCTCGGGCACCCACATCTCGCCGCAATTTTCGCACACATAAGCGGCCACATTCTCCATAAGATACAGCTTGCCGCCCTCAAATTCCTCGAGGTTCACCTTCTCCAATTTCAACGGCCCGCCGCAGGCCTGGCAGATATTCTCTTCTTCCTCAAAAACATTTTCCAGCTTATCGCTGGGCTTATCATCCGCTTTCTTCAAGATGATGCATTATAGTATTTAAATATCTGCTTGACAAGTTTAAAACAAAGATATAATCTTGACTCCGAAAGGGAGGGTCTAATGAAAAAAATAATAAGTGCACTGGTTCTCATCGCTTTCGTGTTTTTTGTTTCTTCCGCCTCTTTCGCCCAGGACGAAGCCGCCAAGATCGTAAAGTTAGAAAAGGAAATCTCTACTCTCAATGTCAAGCTGGTAAAGATCAAGAACAAGACCCAGCGGGCCCGCCTCCAAAAGACCATTGCCGGTCATAAAAAAGTGATCGCTGAGCTCAAAAAGGAGCTGGCCGCCAAACAGGCCGCCAAGCCCGTAAAGGTTGAAATTTTAAAGGTTCGGGTCGTCGAACAGCCCCAGAAAATATTAGCGGTCAAGGGTGGCTGGGCAGGCGGGGCGGGGCTTTTGGCGGTTGATTTCTTGATGCCGGTTGGACCCGCATATCTTGGAGGCGAAGCCGGATATGCGATCGGCACCAATTTTGGGATAGTGGATGCCGCAGTAAAAGTCGTTTATTCTTTCGGCGCGCCGTTTGTTGGTCTCGAAGTCGGCTATGCCGGATATTCCAAGGATGTCAAGGAAGTTCCGGGGCTATCCGGAACCGTCAAGGCCGGAGTAGGTGTTGGTTTAATAGCCGGCACCGCTTTCGGACCGATCCAGGTTGGCGTAGGATATAACACCGCGCTCGGCGCGCGCGCCGACGCAGGTTATCGGTTTTATCTTTAAAGGAGGGTAAAAATGAAAAGATTAACTTGGTTTCTATTGATTTTGGTTCTTTTTGCTGGCCTTTATGGCTGTGCAAAGGTTGTTGATACTAGTAGCGGTGGAGGAGGTGGTGGCGGATCCACAACATTGGGGGCCTTGACCGGCACGGTTACGGAAATTGACGGTACCACCGCTCTTGGGGGTGCTGTCGTAACTATCACCGGAGTTACCTCCACCGCTGCTACCAATGCTGGCGGATGGTTTGCCATCGGAAATATTTCAGCTGGTGGAAAGACCATAAATATATCTAAGGCTGGTTTTGTTACGGTTCAAACCACAGCTGAAGTGGTCGGCGGTCAGACCCGACATCATAATTATACGATGGCCCCAGCCAATGCGGCTGTCACCGGTTTAGCGGCCACTTCTACTGCTACCGTTTCTGCCACGACCACCGGAGCCAGCGCTCTGGGAGCAGTTTTAACCGTTGCGCCCAATTCCCTGGTAACCTCTACCGGAGCTCCCTACACCGGAACTTATTCAGCCTCCGTGACTCCGGGAGATGCTTCTTCCTCGGGGGAAATTGAGGCTCTGTTCCCGGGCCAGTTCATAGCCCAGGATTCGTCCGGAGCAAGCGCTTACATATTTTCATATGGATTTTCGAATTTTAATGTCACGGATGGCAGCGGCGGCTCCCTCAATCTGGGAAGCGTTTCTGACAACCATAAATTGTCCCTAGCCGCGGGAGCGACCGCCACCTGGAAGCAGGAGATTCCCGCCAGCATGGTTGCCGGTGCTCCGGCCACGATTGCCATGTGGTATTACGATGAAACTGCTAGTATCTGGAAGCGGGGGGTTTCTGCCAGCGGAACCCCGTTAGTTGGGACTTTAACCACCGAAGCCGGCAAAAGTTACTATGTAGGACAGATCACCCATTTCTCCACCTGGAATTATGATGTTTCCAACCCGCCGGCCTTTATCAGCGGCCGGGTGGTAAACTCTTCCGGCGAGGTGATCTCGGGAGCCGAAGTGAAATGCTGGGGAGAAGGATGGGTATGGAGAACCTGGAGGAGCGGGGAAACAGGAACAGATTCTCTGGGCAGGTTTATTGATATACCCGTGGAAAGAGATAAATATTTCTTCTGCCAGGCTATAAAGGGAAGCCAGAGAAGCAGAGTTTATACATTTGGACAGTACGCAGGCAATTCTCACACTGACGTGGGGGATATCGTCATCGAAGGCGGTTCCACGGCTAATATTCAGTTCATATTAACCTGGGGGCAGTATCCTTCCGACTTGGACAGCCACTTGACTGTGCCAACTACCACCGGTATAACTACCCGCGGCCATGTCTATTATCCGGCTTCGAACCGGGGAAGTGCAACCACTTATCCGTATGCCTGGCTGGACATAGATGATACCAGCAGCTATGGACCGGAAGTCATAACGATTACCAGGAAGCTTCCAGGAACATATCGTTACTGCATACATAATTATAGTGGCCAAAGTGGTGGGCCCATCGAGAGTTCTAGTGCGAAAATCGAGGCTTTCATAAGCGGTCAATATTATGTATGGACGGTACCGACCTCAAATCCAAGCAATTACAATGTTTGGCAGGTTTGCGACCTGGTCATAGATTCAAGCGGGAATGTCACTGTCAATCCGCTCAATACATTCGCGCAAGCTTCAAGCAGCTATGATCCTGTACCGTTTAACCCTGCAGGAGCAATCGGCATCCCGAGTATAACGGAAATTAGGGTGAAGGACACCAAAAAGTAAATAGTGTCGATAGTCTAATTGGAAGGGGCTGGAATTGTTCCAGCCCCTTTCTTTTGTTGACAATTGATTCCCTTCGAGACCCCATTTTTTTGACGCCCCGGCTTTTCTATGATAGAATTATTTTATGCATTTTGATATTGAACACATTCGCAAAACCGATCCCGAAGTAGCTAAAGTTCTGGATCTGGAGATGGAGCGCCAGCAGACCCATCTGGAGCTCATTGCCTCAGAGAATTTCACCTCCCGGGCAGTTATGGAAGCGGCAGGTTCGGTTTTAACCAATAAATACGCCGAGGGTTATCCCGGCAAGCGCTATTACGGCGGCTGTCAATTCGTGGATATGGTCGAGGATCTGGCCCGGGAGCGCGCCAAGAAACTCTTCGGTTGCGACCATGTCAATGTCCAGCCGCATTCCGGTTCCCAGGCCAATATGGCGGTTTATCTGGCCTGCTTAAATTACGGCGATACGGTCATGGGATTAAATCTTTCCCACGGCGGACACCTAACCCATGGCTCGCCGGTAAATATCTCCGGCATGTATTTTAAATTCGTTCCCTACGGCGTTCGTCAGGATACCGAAGTGATAGATTATGATGAGTTGAAGAAACAAGCTCACGAGGTCAAACCCAAGATGATCGTAACTGGAGCCACGGCTTATCCTAGACTATTGGATTTTAAAAAATTCAGGGAGATCGCCGACGAAGTCGGAGCCATTTTAATGGTGGATATCGCCCATATCGCCGGTTTGATCATTGCCGGGGAGCATCCCTCGCCGGTCCCGCATTCCCAAGTCGTTACCACTACCACCCATAAAACCATTCGCGGCCCGAGGAGCGGCATGATCATGTGCCAGGCCGATTACGCGCAGAAAATAGACAAGGCGGTCTTCCCCGGCTTGCAGGGCGGACCTTTGATGCACATTATCGCCGCCAAGGCCGTGGCCTTTAAGGAAGCCGGGACTCCGGAGTTTAAAAAATATCAGGGGCAGGTTGTAAAAAACGCCAAAGCACTGGCCGCCGCGCTGATGAAAAAAGGTTTCCGTCTGGTTTCGGGAGGAACAGACACCCACCTGATATTAGTGGACTTGAGGAGTAAAAAGATCACCGGCAAGGAAGCCGAGAAAGTTCTGGATGAAGTAGGCCTTACCATTAACAAAAATACCATTCCCTATGATCCGGAAAAGCCGTTTGTAACTTCCGGGATCAGGGTGGGGACCCCGGCAGTGACTACGCGCGGCATGGCCGAGCCGGAGATGGAAGCCATCGCCGAATTTATGACCCTGGCCCTTGAGAATAAAGATAAGGATAGCGTTAAAAAGGATATCCGCGAAAAGGTAAGGCAGCTTTGCGCTAAATTTCCGCTATACGCATGATCGAACTAAAAGGCGTTTCAAAAATCTTTACCAGCGGGGTGGAAGCCCTCTTTGAGGTCAATCTGCATATCGGCAAAGAGGAATTTGTTTTCATCGTGGGCCCCTCCGGCGCCGGCAAGACCACCCTCATGAAGCTCCTCTACCGCGATGAGCGCCCTTCCTCCGGGTCGGTGATTGTGGACCGAGTGAATGTGACGGACTTGACCGCGGAACAGGTGCCTTATTTGAGAAGGAATATCGGCGTGGTTTTCCAGGATTATAAACTACTCCCCAAGCGAACCGTGTATGAGAATGTGGCTTTTGCCCTGCAGGTGACGGGAGCCCCCCGCAGCCAGATCCGCCGCCGCACCATGCAGGCGCTGGAACTGGTGTCTATGCTTAAACGCGCTTCCTCTTTCCCTGAAGAGCTTTCCGGCGGGGAAAAACAGCGGGTCTGCATCGCCCGCGCCATCGTCAATAACCCGCCCATCCTGTTAGCCGACGAACCCACGGGGAATTTAGACCCGCAGACTTCCTGGGAGATCATGGAGCTTTTAGATAAGATCAACCGGCGCAATACCACTTTATTGGTCGCTACCCACAACAAAAGCATTGTGGATAACATGAAGAGAAGGGTGGTGGCGCTCGAGGGTGGAAGGGTAATCAGGGATCAGCAGCTGGGAGTGTACAGCCATTGATTAATTATTTATCCCATCTGGAGTTTTTCATCGTGGAGGCCTTCCGCGGCATGCGCCGCTCGGGCATCATGAGCATGGTGGCCATCGGCATCGTCACCGTATCCCTTACGGTTTTCGGCATCTTCCTGCTGTTCGTGGCCAACATGGGGAATATGGTCTCGGATGTGGCTTCACGGCTGGACATCGTGGCCTATGTGGAAGGCGAGCTGACCCCGGATCAGGCCGATAACTTAAAATCTCAAATGTTGAAGATCAACGGCGTGGAAAAGGTGGAATATGTCAACCGGGATGAGGCCTGGAAAAGCTTCCAGGAGGATTTCGCTTCCAAACTGGACCTTTCCGAAGTGATGCGCGAGAATCCTCTGCCCAATTCCTTCGCCCTGCAGGTGCGCACCCCCGACATTCTGCCCCAGGTAGCCAATGAAGTGGCCAAATTCACGGAAGTGAATGAGGTGCGCTACAGCGGCAAGCTTATTGGGCAGATCCAATCCTTGGTCTCAGCGGTAAGGATCGGCGGGGTGGTGCTGGTGTTTTTGCTCTTTCTGGCTACTTTATTGATCGTAGTCAACACCATCCGCTTGACGGTTCTGGCGCGGGAGACCGACATTTATATCATGCAGCTGGTCGGCGCCACCAAGTCCTTCATCCGCTGGCCCTTCGTGATCGAAGGTATCATGATCGGGGTGATCGGCGGTGGTTTGGGGATCCTTCTGCTCAAGACCTCCTATGACGCCATTATTTTCCGCGTATCTTCCGCTCTGCCTTTCCTTCCGGTCATGACCAACGGAGGCGTTTTGACCATGATCTATATCATGGTAGGGCTGGCCGGCACCCTGCTCGGAATGCTGGGCGGATATCTTTCCATTTCCCGGATTTTAAAAGAAAAGGAGTAAATATATGCTTACCTGGTTCAGAAAAAACATGAAATCGATCATGATCACGGTGGTGGTGTTGTTTGCGGCTTCAATGTTCTATGGTCTGGGGTACCGGGGACTTAAGGGTATAAACGAACAGGGGGGCAATAAATTCTTGAAGATCAACGGCTCGGAAGTCGATTATCAGATTTACCAACAGATCTTCAATCGCTTAAGGAGCTCCTTTCCTGCGAACCTAAAGCCCCAGGAAGCGCTGTATCTCCAAAACCTGGCGCTTTCCCAGACCATTGATTTTTCCATCATGCTGGCCGAGGCCAAAAGATCGGTCAGGGTGTCCGGAGGGGAACTGAACCAGGCCCTAGAAGAAGTCGCTAAAAACCAAAAATTCCCTTCAGTTAACGATTTTAAAGAGGCGGTAAAGAAGGCGGGGTATGACTGGGAAGATTTCAAAAAGATGGTCCGCAACGACATGCTGGTGCAAAAGATGGTCAATAAGATCAAATCCGAGCAAAGGGTGGATCCGCGGGATCTACGGGAAGTCAAAGTCCGGCACATTCTGGTGCGGGACGAAAAATTGGCCCAACAGCTTTTAGAAAGAGTTAAAAAGGGCGAGGATTTTGCCGCCCTGGCCGGGAAATATTCAGAGGACCCGGGATCCAAAGATAAAGGCGGGGATCTGGGATTTATCGGCGCAGGATTGATGCTGAAGCCGTTCGAAGATCTGGCCTTTTCCTTAAAGGTGGGAGAAGTGGGCGGCCCGGTCAAGACCGATTTTGGCTATCATATAATAAAGGTAGAGGATGCCCGCCTGAAGAAGTTCCCGGGACAAGCTGATCCGGAAAAGGCCATCCTGGCGGAAAAACAGGAGCGGGCTTTCCGCGAGTGGTTTTATAAAATAAAGCAGAAAGCTAAAGTGGAGATCGAGGACCCCGCCTTGCGCGCCCTGGAATTGAGGTCTAAGGGCAGGATGGGCGAAGCGGTGCTGGAGTACCAGAAAGCCATAAAAGCCACTCCCCAGAATGCCTTTCTGCATCTTTACCTGGGCATGCTGTACGACGAAACCGGCAAACCGGAACTGGCTATATCCGAATACCAGTCCGCCGCGCGGCTCGAACCGGGGGATCCCAACATGTATCTTACCCTGGGGTCCGCCTACCTGAAAAACAAACAGCAGGGAGCCGCGGTCGAACAGTTCAAAAAGGCCTCCATGATCGCCGGCGACAACAAATCCCTGCATGAAGAGCTGGTCAAATTGTTCGGGGAGTTGAAATTAAGGTCCCTGGTGGAGAATGAAAGAGAAGAAATCAAGCGCATTGAGAAGCGGGAAGCTTTTGAAAAGGGATTACAGGAGAAGACCAAGGTCAAGACCGAATAAGCTTCTGTCCTTCGGATAATAAAAGTTCCACCTGATCGGATGATCTTCCCTCGGCATAGATCCTGAGCAGGGGTTCGGTGCCGGAAGGCCTGAATAATATCCATGATTCGTCCGCAAAATTAAGCTTTATTCCATCCAAATTTTCTATCTTTTTGATTTTCATTCCCCCAAATTCATTCGGCGGTGAACTGGTAAGCTTCCCGGCAATTTCTTGGGCTTTATCGGTGTGCAGGTCCACCCGGTCATAATAATAGTAGCCCAGCTCGTCCATGATCTTATCCAGTATTTGTTTTAAGGTCTTTTTCTCATAAGAGATAAGTTCCAGCAGCAGCAGGGCGCAAAGGTTGCCGTCGCGCTCGGGAATATTGCCCAGAATGCCGATGCCGCCGCTTTCCTCGCCGCCGATCAGCACTTTCTCTTTTAACATCAGATCCGCTATATATTTGAAGCCGATGGGGGTTTCGGCAAACGGCAGGTTATACTTTTTAGCCTGTTTTTCCACCAGCCGGGAGATATTGAAGGTCTTTACCACTTTGCCGGCAAGTTTCTTGTTCACTACCAGATGGTAAAGCAGCAAAGAAAACAGGTTATGGGAGGAAAGATAGGTTCCGGTAGGATCCATCCCGCCGATCCGGTCGCCATCCCCGTCCAGTACCAGCCCTACTACCAGGTTGTCGGGATACTTCAGGTATTGCTCTTTCAGGTAAGAGGTTAATTCTTCAAGATTTACGGGTATCGGCTCGGGATTGACCCCCCCAAAGAGCGGATCGCGCCACCCTCTAATCTCTTCAACTTCTATCAGGTTTTTTAAATATCCGGCCGCGCTCCCGTGCATGGGGTCGATTACCGCTTTGATATTGGCTTTCTTAATCAGGTCCAGGTCCACAAAGGAGGCGATGTGTTTTAAATAATCGGGTTTGGGGTTGAAACCCGCGAGTAAACCTCGCGGTTCCGGAACCGCCCCGGCTGGCCGGGGCAGGTTCTTCAGCTCTTCCTCCACCGCACGGGTTACCTCCGGCCGCGCTGATCCCCCCCATGCTTCCTTGATCTTAAAACCATTCCATTCATACGGATTGTGGCTGGCGGTGATCATGATGCCGGCACACAAATGGTGGGCCTGTATATAATAGGAAAGGGTCGGGGAGGGCAGGGAAGCGGACGATAGATGGGTATTTATTCCATTGGCGGCGCAAATTTCCGCCGCGGCTCTAGCAAAATCCTCAGATTGAAAGCGATTATCATAACCGACCGCCACCCCGGACTTATCCAGGCCGCTCTTTTTTAAATAATTTACCAGCGCCTGGGCCACCAGGCGGACGTTGTCAAAAGTGAAATCTTCCGCTATTCTGGCGCGCCAGCCGTCGGTGCCGAATTTGATCATGGCTCCTCGTCGATCAGATTTTCTTCCACACCCTGGTTTTCATCATCTTCTTCGGTTGAGGCGGGAGATTCCACGGGATGCACATAACACTCGGAAATAGGCGCATCCTTTTCAAAGAAGGTTCCGGTAACAATGCGATTTTTGGGACAGGAAGCATTGGGCAGCAGCCCGGAGCTTAAACAAATTCTCACATTGATCAAGCCGGTCGGAGGAGGAAAGTCCAACACGGCTTCGTTAACCAGCGCGCGCTCCATGAATTCCTTAAAAATGCGCGGGCAAACCGCCACTTCCGCCACTCCCTTCATGTGGGAATTGTCGTCGTTGCCCACCCAAACTCCGCAAACCAGCTGCGGGGTATAGCCGATTATCCAGGCATCCTTAAATTCCTCAGTAGTCCCGGTTTTGGCGGCGGCGGGGCGGCTCAATCTCCCCCGCACCCCGGTTCCCCGGATCAGCACCCCTTTCATCATATCCACCATAATGGCGGCGGTATTGGCATCCAGTACTTGCTCGCCCTTTTTGGGGTTTTCAAACACCGTCATGCCGTCGCGGTTAACGATCTTTTTGATCAAAGTGGGTTCCACCCTGATCCCCTGGTTGGCGAACACACCGAAAGCGGAAGTGATCTCCAGAGGAGTCACTTCGCAAACCCCCAAAGTCAAAGCCAGGGCATATTCCAGATTGGAGCGGATGCCTAATCTTCTGGCCAGGGAAATAGCCGAGGGGATGCCCACTTTTTCCAAAAGTTCGATGGAGGGCAGGTTCAAAGAGTGCTCCAGCGCGTAGCGCATGGTCACATTGCCGCGGAACCGGCCGTCAAAATTTTTAGGACTCCACTTCCCGCTGGGGTTCCACCGGTTGCGGATCACGTCAATTTGGCGGGGACGGTCGGAAAGCACCGTGCCCGGAGAGATGCCCTGTTCGATGGCGGCGGCGTAGACGAAGGGCTTAAAAGCCGAGCCCGGCTGGCGCTTCATCTGGGTGGCGCGGTTGAACTGGCTCTTGCCGAAATCGGCTCCGCCCACCATAACTTTTACTTCTCCCGAGCGCGGGTCAAGCGCTACCAGCGCGCATTGTGAAAAATTATATTTGGGCCCTTCTTCGGTGATAAATTTCGTGACCACTTCCTCAGCGACCGCCTGCATTTCCGGATTGAGAGTGGTGTAAACCTTAAAGCCCCCGCGATTCACCGCTTCCTCGCCGAATCTTTTTATGAGGTCCGAGGAAACCTGAGCGGTGAAATAAGCGCCTAATCTGCCGTATTTTTTTAGATTTCCCGGCTTAAAAGCCAGGGGCAGGACCAGGGCCTGTTCGTAATCCTGATGATTGATAACCCCCTGCTCTAAAAGTTTATTAAGCACGATTTTCTGCCGCTCTTGGGCAATCTGAAAATTTTTATATGGCGAATAAATCTCCGGACCCTCAATGATTCCCGCCAAAAGCGCTGATTCGGCCAGATTGAGATCGCGGGCATGCTTGCCGAAATAAAGATCGGCCGCCGTTTCCGCTCCGTAAGCATTGTGGCCGAAATAGATCTGGTTCAGGTAAAACTCCAGAATTTCTTCTTTAGTGAAGCGCCGTTCGATCTGCAAGGCCAAAATGATCTCGGCCAATTTGCGTCCAATGGTCTTGTTGCGGGTTAAATACAGGTTGCGGGCCAGCTGCTGGGTTAAGGTGGAGCCGCCTTCCACGATCCGGCCGTACATTAGATTTTTCCCGCTGGCGCGCGCGATCCCGATCAGATCGATGCCGTGATGCTGATAGAACCTCTCGTCCTCCACCGCCACCACCGCTTTTTGCAAAATGGGGGAGATCTTGGACAGCGGCACCACCCGGCGGTTTTCCTCCTCGTGGAAGCGGGCGAAGGGCTGGTCATTGTCCGCGATCAAAACCGTGGCCTCATGCGGGATGTAGTAACTCAGGTTTTCAACCTCAGGCAGGGAGATGACGATCTGCAGAAAAAATCCCGCCGCCATGGCCAGCAATATCAAGAATATTATAATAAAAGTGCGGTTGAGCTTCATTTTCTTACCATATTATACCATTTCATGCAAGTTTTTCGTATCTCCCCCCGATTAAATAGACGGCATGCAAGTAACAGACAAAGTCATTGATCTGATATCGCAGTACACCGATGGTCAGGGATTAAATATAATGGAACCGTCCCGGCTTGCCGGGACAGGTTCCGTAGAGCCCGCTGATAAACCCCATCCTTTAGATCAGGAATTGGGTCAGCTGGGCAAGAACGTTTACACTTTAGCATAAGCCCCGATGTGATCGGGGCAGGGAGATAAAATGGACGGCATTGCAGGATTTGCACCTATTTCTAATTTTGCAAAAATAGAAACTCAAAATAATTTGAATTCCTCGGATGTTAATTTTCTGAACAGCATGCTGGAGGTTATGTCTGTAAATCCCCTGGAAGTCAGCGGAGTATCTCAGGGTAATCTGGAGCAGTTAGATCTTTTAAACCAGAAGGAACCTCAATACATTAAGAAGCCGGATGAAAACACCATTGAAGATACTATGGCGGAGATCGAAAAGATCTTAAGCCAGATCAAGAAAGAGAAAGACAAGTAACGCAAGTTATCGGCTCCTGGAGCCGATAAGATAGGCACAAGGCCTGAAAAATTAAAAAAAACAAGGAGGTGAACGGAAATGAGTGATTTAGGAGAAATGGCAGTAGCTGATGCATTGGGTGACAAGTCCGACATGTTTGACAACTTTTTACAGGATCTGGCGGATGGGAACATTGGTGCTGATTATACGATTGGTGGTACTACGATCACGGCAGGGAGCGACCCGGGCAGCCCGGCGACCATGT
>Ga0315293_10000436_pt1 | contig 38634 bp, 37 predicted proteins | sample YL17G13_20_MG_FD_203071 | JGI IMG/M metagenome (GOLD analysis project Ga0315293, IMG submission 203071) | Sediment microbial communities from Yellowstone Lake, YNP, Wyoming, USA - YL17G13_20 | ecosystem: Environmental > Aquatic > Freshwater > Lake > Sediment | place: USA: Wyoming | collected... | reverse complement strand
CCTTCGGCATGGTGCTCGTTCTATAGCCCTCCGCGGCACGGGGCATACCGCCTCCACTCCATAGTCGCCTGCCAACGTGTTTCCGAAGGCAGGCGGCGTCATCGGAGTTGCATCAAGCCGCTCCAGGTCGCGTGTGGGACAACGTGCGGCGGAAGAAGCATCCGAGGCAGACTTATGGCAACCCTTGCCGAACTCCCAGATACGCCTCGCTTCAATATCAAGCACGTGGCCGAACAGACCGGCATCCTGCCGGTCACGTTGCGCGCCTGGGAACGGCGCTACCGGTTGCTCACCCCGCGCCGCACGGCTTCAAATTATCGCCTTTATTCCGAGCGAGAGATCGCAATGCTGCGCTGGATGAAGCGCCGGGTGGACAGCGGGCTGCGCGTGCAGATGGCCGCGGAGGAATTGCACGCCTTGCGCCGCTCGGGCGAGTGGCCCGACCTGCTCCCGCCGCTTGAAAAGCGGGCGCCGTACGTCGGCGAGAGCTCCCCTTCCCTCTTCTCGGCGCGCCTCTTTCAGGCGCTCAAGGTACAGGATGAGTCCAAGGCGGCTCAGGTACTGACCCAAGCACATGCTTCCTTCGATGTCTCGACCCTCGGCCTCGAGGTCATCATCCCATGCCTGGTGGAAATCGGAGAGGCCTGGCATCGCGGCGAGATGCGAATCGCCGAAGAGCACATGGCCAGCACATTCCTGCGCGGTCGATTGCTTACGCTTTATCAGGCCTTTCCTGTGCGGCGACGCGGCCCGCGCCTGATCGTCGGCGCTGCGCCGGGCGAGCGTCATGAGATTGGCGCATTGGTCTTCTCGCTGCTCGCCCGACGGGCTGGATTCTGGGTGGAGTACCTCGGGCCGGACGTCGACATCGCCGATCTGTTGGACTTCGTCCGGGCCGATCGCCCGGCGCTGGTTTGCCTCTCAGCCACCACTCGCGAGCCGGCCGTGCGGCTCCACAACGTGCATAAGGCGCTCTCCCGCCTGCGCCCGCGTCCGCGCTTTGGATATGGTGGGCGCGCCTTCAACAGCGACCCGCGTCTGCGCGAGCTCGTCCCGGGGGAATTCCTTGGCCCAACGCTGGGCGAAGCGATCGGGCGCGTCGCCAGCCTGCTGAAAGACTAGTCTCCCCCTTCCTCCCTCGCCCGCCCGGGCAGTTTTCGCCTGGCTCCCGGCGGCCGGCAAACCTTGTACAAACCCCGTTTCCAAAGTGTTCGCGGGTTATAGTTGACGCATGAGGAGCGACCCCCTTCACCTGGATCAGCCATCGCTGCCCAAGTACAGCATTGGTGCGGCGGCGCGATTGGTCGGACTCTCGCCCGTGACGCTGCGAGCGTGGGAACGGCGTTACCGCTTGCGCGCTCCGATTCGCACGCGCAGCGGGTACCGGCTCTATTCCGACGAGGACGTGGCGACTCTGCGTTGGTTGAAATCCCAGGCCGAGGCCGGGATCCCGCTTGCCCACGCCGCCTTGATGATTGCCGCCTGGGCCCATCCGCAGGGCGATCTCAAACCGCAGCCCAGGTCGATACCGGCGGTCAGCGATGCGACCCATTCGCTCGCGGCCTTTGCCGAGTTGTGCCTCGAAAGACTGCTGGCCTTCGACGACAAAGGCGCCGAAGAGATCCTGAGCCTGGCCGCGCACAGTCACTCGACCGACGCGGTGGTGGGCTACCTCATCCCGGCCGTCTTGCGCGAGGTGGGCGAACGCTGGCAACGGCAGCAGGCAACGATCGCCGGGGAGCACTTCGCTAGCCAATGTCTCACCCGGTACTTGATGCACACGTTGCACGAGATCCACGCGCGGGATCATGCCCCTCGTGTGTTGGCGGCCTGCGCTCCAGGCGAGCAGCACCAGATCGGGCTGCTCGTGCTCGCCGTCCTGCTTGCGCGAGCTGGCGTGGAGGTGGTCTACTTGGGAGCCGACATGCCCTTGGAGCGTTTGGAGCATTCGCTTCGCCGGCTTCGTCCGCGCGTCATTCTCTTCTCGGCCACTCGTCGCGAGTCGGCGCATGCGCTGAGTCCCCTCCAGACTACGCTTCATAAGGCCGGAGACCTCCTGCCCGCGGTCGTCCTGGGAGGTCTTGCGTTCGACAAGACACCCACAGAGGAATTCCCCTTCGCAACCATCCTAACTGGCGACGCCCCAGCATGCGTCGATCGAATCCTTCACCGTCTTACGCAGGAAAGCATCCTATGAATGAAAGACCTCATTACCGGCAATTGCTACTCGGGGGCTGGGCACTGGCTGCCGGATTGACGGCGGTTATCGCCCTCACCGCAGCCGGACTCCAGCGTTTCGATATCGTCGGCCCGACGGTTCCCTTCGCCTACCCCTGGCGGTTGGCTGACCCCACCACCCTTGGCCGCCTCACCGCCTGGGTGGGGTATGCGCTGCACAACATTGGAGCCTGGGTCATCATCTATCTCTCGCGGCGGGAGCAGCCGAAGTACTCCGGCCACTTGCGTTGGTACAACTGGGCCATGCTCGCATTGCACGGCATCTTCATCATCCTGCACTGGGGGCAGTCGCAGCTCTTGTACGACGGCCTGGCCCAAGATGTGCCCGAGATCACGGCCCTCGGTTCGGTCGCGCTGATGTTGATGGTCGTCCTGATCCTCGAAACCCCGCGGCGTGGTCTGTTCTTCGGAAGAAAAGTCAAGTTCCCGAAGCAGTTTCTGAGTATCGTCCGCGAATACCACGGCTATCTCTTCACCTGGGCGATCATCTACACGTTTTGGTACCATCCTGCAGAGGCAACTCTGGGGCATCTGGCCGGCTTCTTCTACATGTTCTTGCTGCTCTGGCAGTCGGTCCTGCTGTTCAATCGTGCCCATCTCAACAAGTGGTGGACCTTGGCATTGGAGGTCCTTGTCCTGCCTCACGGCGTGTTAGTGGCCCTCAACCAGGGCAGCGGGTTATGGCCGATGTTTGGCTTCGGGTTCGGCGGGGTCTTTGTGTTGACGCAGATGCACGGGCTGGGGTGGGCGAAACCCACCAAGAGGTTCGTGTACGTCGGGTTCGCGATTGCAGTCCTCGCCGCCTATCTGCTCACCAGACGGCTGGCGCAGATGCACGAAATTACACGCATCCCGGTGCTCGAATACGGAGTTGTCGCCTTGCTCTACCTTCTCTTCCTGACGGGCAATGGTGTATTGGGCCTGGCACGGCGCCTGCGAGGGCGCGCACTCCCAGTCCAGGTCCGCTCGACCGAGGCGAGGGACTGATGGCCGACCGTCAAGTTGCCGTCGTGACGGGCAGCGGGCGAGGGTTTGGCCTGGCCCTGGCGCGTGCTCTGCTCGAGGCCGGTTACTGCGTCGTAGTCTCTGCACGCTGGCAGGCCTCGCTCGACCGCGCTCTGGCCGAGCTGGCCGCGTATGGTGAACGAGTACACGGTGTGCGTTGTGATGTATCCTCAGCGGCCGAAGTGGAGGCACTGGGCGCGGCGGCGCGCACGATGTTCGGCCGGCTCGACGTGTGGGTCAACAACGCCGCCTACGCCGCGCCCGCCGCCAGCCTGGCCGATCTGCCTCTGGCCGAGGCAAACGCCGTTGTGGCGACCAACATCCTGGGGACGCTATTCGGGGCAAAGGCCGCCTTGGACCACATGGTGCCGGCGCATCGTGGGACAATTGTCAACCTCTACGGGCGTGGCGATGACATGCGAGCGACGCCGATTACGGGAGCCTACGCCGCCTCGAAGGCATGGTCCCGCTCGTTCACCCGCACGCTCCAATCTGAACTGCGCGGCTCCGGCGTGAGGGTGCTGGGGTTCAACCCCGGACTGATGCTTACCGACATGACCCTCCGACCAACGGTCATTGGCAGCCAGGCGGCTCGCGCCATGCGCGTCTTCCCCACCGTGGTGCGCCTGCTGGCGGATCCACCACACGTTGCCGCTGAACGCCTGGTGCGCCGCCTGGGCAACCGCTCGCATCAACCTGGGGAGCTGCGCATGCAGGGTCTGCTCCCCATGCTGCGCAAATTGCCTCGGTTGATCGCCCATCGGACTCCTGCTACGCCCGTTGGAACGGGCGGTTCCCCGACACGGATGAATTGATGAAGAAACGATTGCTCGCCTCGATCTTCCTGGTCGTATTCGTTGACCTGCTCGGGTTCAGCCTGATACTGCCGCTGCTTCCGTACTACGCCGACAGCTTCGGCGCAAGCAGCCTGGTCGTCGGCCTGCTCGTTTCGTCCTATGCTGCTGCGCAGCTTGTGGGCGCGCCCCTGCTCGGCCGGCTGTCCGACCGTTATGGGCGGCGGCCGATTCTCCTCGTCAGTGTCCTGGGGACTTTCATCGGGTTCGTGATGCTCGCGGTGGGAGGATCGTTGTGGGTCCTTTTCGCCAGCCGCATTCTAGATGGCCTGACCGGAGGTAATCTCACCGTCGCTCAGGCCTACATCGCCGATTCCACCGACAGCCGAAACCGCGCACAGGGGTTCGGCCTCCTCGGGGCCGCCTTCGGCCTGGGTTTCATCCTTGGGCCGGTGACGGGCGGGTTCCTCAGCCAGTGGGGCTATGCCGTGCCCGCACTTGCCGCGGCCGGGCTGTCACTGCTCAACCTGGCGCTCATCACCTTCTGGCTTCCAGAATCCCTTTCCGCCGAACGGCGCGAGGCCAGTGCCCGGGCCGCGGCGCGCCCGGGCATCACGCTGCAGGCGCTTCGATCGGCGCTGCGCCGCCCGCGGGTGGGCCCGCTGCTGCACACGCGCTTCTTCTTTGGCCTGGCCTTCGCCATGCTGCAGACCATCTTCGGCTTGTACGCGTTGCGGCGCTTCGCGTTGGGCGCGGAGAGCACCGGCCTGATTCTCACTTACGTGGGTGTGCTCTCGGTGATCGTGCAGGGCTTTCTGGTCGGCCGACTGTCGAGGAGATTCGGCGAGGCGCGCCTCATCGTGGCTTCGGTGGTCCTCATGGCCCTCTCGCTTGGGGCCTGGGCGCTGGTGGCCAGTGTGCCTGCGCTCTTGGCGGTGCTTGCGCCCATCGCGCTCTCCGGAGGCATTCTGAACACGGTTATCAACAGCGCGATCACCCAGGCTGTGAGCCCGGACGAGGTCGGCGGCACGCTCGGCCTCTCGGGCGCGCTCGAGAGCCTGACACGGGTCATTGCTCCTACGCTTGGAGGATTCCTCTTGGGGAGCCTGGGCACCTGGGCACCTGGGTTGTTCGGCGCGCTCGTTCTTGTTTGGTTGCCGACCTTCCTTTGGCGCAAGTTGCCGCGCCTCGCCGAGCCGTGAGCCTTGGCCTTGCGCCCTGTAATGGATGCGGCCATTGTGACGCATTCTCCAGGAAGCGAGCAGCATCTGTGATCCGCCCATGTGGTTTGGGGCGCCCTCGACCGTGCCATCCGATCCATGCGGGGCCGAGCCGCACCTGCCAAACGTGAAGAGTTATGCCTAAGGGAATTGTAAGATGAGCATTCGTGTCGTGGCCGATAGCACAAGTGACCTTCCGCAGACAATCCTGGACGAATACGGCATAGCCGTGATCCCGCTCGTCATTAACGCAGATGGTCAAAGTCATCTTGATGGGGTGGATCTCTCGCGGCAGGAGTTCTAGGAGCGCCTGCCGCACTTCACGTCATTCCCCACAACGGCGGTTCCCGGCATAGGGGCATTTCGCAGTGTGTACGAGCGCCTGGCGGCCGAAGGGGCGCGCGAGATCCTCTCGATTCATATCGCCTCCTCCTTGAGCGCGGTTGCCGATACGGCCCGCCTGGCAGCCCAGGAGGTAGGTGCCGCCAGGGTCACCGTCCTCGATTCCGGGCAGCTCAGCTTGGGAACCGGTCTTATGGTCCTCACCGCCGCGCAAGCGGCCAAGAATGGAGCGTCGATGAGCGAGCTTCTCGACCGGCTCGCCGACCAGGGGCAGCGGACTCACGTGATCGCCGCACTCGACACGGTCGAGTTCCTTCGTCGCAGCGGTCGCGTTTCCGGGTTCTGGTCGGGGATCGCGATACTGCTCAAGGTGAAACCGCTCCTGACCATGCACAATGGACGCGCCAGGTCCGAACGAACCCGCACACGCGCACGTGCACTACGCCGGGTCGTCGAGCTGACAGCCGCTCTGGGGCCACTTGAACGGCTGGCGGTTGTCCACACAAATGCAGCGAGAGAGGCAGAGGCGCTGGCCAACCAGGCCCGCCATCTGATTCCCCCAGGCCAGGCGCTGCTCTCGGCCAACGTCACCTCCGTGATCGGTTCGCACATCGGCCCTGCTGCGGTGGGGTTCGCGTGCATTGCAGCGCGGTGATCCTCCGCTTGAAACCATCACTCACCCTGGGGCTCTCGAAGTACAATGCGCGCGGCGGATGCCGCGCGCATTGTCTTCGCTGTTCGCAACCCCTCGGTTTCAACTCTGCTGGGGCTTGGGGCGCGGAAACTCTCCGCCTCCGGCCCGAGATCGGAACCTCGCACGACATGCCGGCCGTCGCCCGCGCGAATTGCTGCCCCAACCCCCTTACAGCCAGTCCTTGCGCCAGAACACGAGCAGGGTTCCCATCATGATCGTCACTGAGGCAATGCCGATGAACACAAATGCCATCGCGTGCCCGCCCAGCGGCAGCTTGACGTTCATGCCGTAGAAGGATGCGCGCATGGTCGGCAGGCTGAGGATGATCGTGACCGAGGCCAGGAACTTCATCACCACGTTCAGGTTGTTCGAGATGATTGAGGCAAAGGCATCCATCATCTGGCTCAGGATGTTGGAGGAGATGTTGGTCATGCCGATCGCTTGCTGCACCTCGGTCAACACGTCATCCAGCAAGTCCTGGTCTTCGGCAAACAACTCAAACAAGCGGCGCTTCTGCAAGTGCTGCAACATCAGCATGTTGGAGGTCAGCCCGGTCGCAAAGAAGGTCAGGCTCTTCTGGAACTTCAAGAGCTCCAGCACTTCGCGGTTGCGCAGGGAGAGCTGCAACTGATCCTCGAGGCGATCGACGGATCTATTGATCTCGCGCAGGTAGGCCAGAAACTGCGAGGCCGTCAGCAAGAGCAGCTGCAAGGTCAGGCGGTTGCGTTTGCCGGTCTGCAGCCCGCGTGCGCGCCCCGCCACCAGCGCCTGGATCACATCAGTTTCCGTCTTGCACACCGTGGTGATGTAGGACTCGGTGAGGAGGATGCCAATCGGGACCGTCGTGTACGGAATATCGGCGGTCTGTCCTTGGTAGTGGGGCACGCGCAGAACCATCAGCGTGGCGCCGTTCCCGCGCTCGGTGCGCGCCATTTCGCCCACGTCCAGGGGATAGGTGATGAAATCCTGCGGCACGCGCAACACCGCCTGCAATTCGGCCACCTCCTCGGCCGAGGGGGCCACCACGTTGACCCAACAGCCGGCCGTCGGTTGCGCCAGGGTTTCCAATCCGTGATCGGTGCTCAGGTAGTAAGTGATCATTGACGTGCCTCCCGATAAAACCACGCTCCTTCCGCGAATGTCGCCCGGGCGCCACGCGCCTCGACTGCACCGACGCCACCACCGGCGGCGTGCTCCCCACTCACGCGCCTGCCCGGGCGAACGGGACCCATTGGGGAATGCCGCTTTCGCACTCGGTCTTCCTCGCCACCTCTTCCATCCTGCCTCGGACGCACCGCCCGAGCTCTCGCGGAACCCGATTGCGGGGATCTACTGGATACTGGGCCTCGAGAGAGGCCATGTCAATGCATACTTGCGCGTAACCCGTCTCCCTCTCCTGGGCCACTGGTCCATCCTGGATGACCGTCACCGCTTGGCTCATCATCCATGGGGGCCATGACCGCCGCGTCCGATGGTTTTGGGAGAGGTGCGCCGCCTTTCCTCCTGCCAGGCGGCCTGAGGGACACGCCTTCCCGCGGCCTCCCGCGCGCCTCCCCATGGCCGGGCTGCTCGCCGATGGCCGCCTGCGCCGCGCTGGGTGCGAGTAGAATGGTCTCAGCCAAGCGGAAGGCGACGGTGTGGCGCCCATGATCGATATCACTCCGACCCTGCGTTTGCGCGACGATGAAGTGACCATTGAGTACGTGCGCTCGCCCGGCCCGGGCGGGCAAAACGTGAACAAGGTGGCCACCGCAGCCCAGTTGCGTTTTCGCCTGGCGGGGTCGTCCTTGCCAACTCCCGTCCGCGAGCGGCTGGCCCATCTGGAGCGCAAGCGCATTAACCGCCTGGGCGTGCTCACCCTGGCCGCGCACACGCATCGCACGCAGGAGGCCAATCGCCGCGAGGTGCTGCGCAAGCTAGCGGTGGCCATTCAGCGCGCCACGCGCCCGCCCCGCCCGCGCGTGGCCACCAAGCCTTCGCGCGCTGCCCGCGAGAAACGCCTTCGTACCAAGAAGCTCCGCTCGCAACTAAAGGGCTCGCGCAGCAGCGGGCGCGGCACCCAAGGTGAGGAGAGCTAAGATGACATGCCGCCAACGGCGCGGCCGCACGGGCACGCGCGCCCTCCGCACAGCGCCTCGCCCTGTCGCCTCCGGCGGGAGATGCCGCCGGTGATCATCGTCGTAATGGGTGTCGCCGGCGCCGGCAAGACGACCGTGGGCAGCGCGCTCGCCCGTGCTTTGGGCTGGCCCTTCGTCGACGGTGACGATGTGCACCCGCCTGCGAACCTCGAGAAGATGAGACGCGGCGAGCCGCTCGACGATGACGACCGCACGCCATGGCTGGAAGCACTGGGCAGGCTCATGGCCGGGATGGATGGAAAGGGAGAAAACGCGGTGTTTGCTTGTTCGGCGCTGCGGGAGGGTTATCGCGCCAAGCTGACCGAAAGTTCGCCGCGCACCCTATGGGTGTACTTGCGCGCCGAGCCGGCAGCCATTCGCGCGCGGCTCGCCGCACGCCGCGACCACTTCGCGGCGGAATCGCTCATCGACAGCCAGTTCGCAACGCTGGAAGAGCCGCGCTACGGCCTGGCCCTCGACGCCGCGCAGCCGGTCGAGGCGATCGTCGCCCAGGTGCTGACAGAACTGCGGTCGCTCGATACACAATCGGTCGGGCACAAGAACGTTGGGGCCCGCCGCCCGACCGGGTGAGGACTCGCTGCGCATGATGTTCTCTTCGCGACTTGATGCCGATCTGAGCCCCGGGCGCTTGCAACGTGCGCTCGACCGGCTGCGCGCATCCGGCACGCCGCTCTTGGATCTTACGCGCTCCAACCCGCCACAATGCGGGCTGGGGCCGCCGCCCGAGGCTCTGACCCGCGGGCTGGCCGTCCCTCGCCTCGCAGAGTACAGCCCCGATCCGCGCGGCATGCTGGGGGCCCGCCAGGCCGTAGCGCGCTACTACGCCGATCGTGGGCTGCCCACGAGGCCTGAGGCCGTATTCCTGAGTGCGAGTACCAGCCAGGCCTACGCCGAGTTGATTAAGTTGTTCGCCAACCCCGGCGACGAGATTCTCGTCCCGCAGCCCTCGTACCCCTTGTTCGATATGCTGGTGGCCCTCGAGGGGTGCCGCCTGGTGCGATTCCCCTCGTACTGCTCTGCCCAGGGTGGCTGGCGCATCGACGAGGGGGCGCTCGAGCGGGCGTTTACCTCGCGCACGCGGGCCGTCATCCTGGTAAGCCCGAACAACCCCACCGGAGCCTATCTTCCTCCCGACCAGCTCTCGGCAATCCAGCGCCTGTGCGCCGCCAAAGGTTGCCCGATAATCCTGGACGAGGTGTTCTACGACTACCCGGCCGAAGGCTTCACGGCGCTGGCCGCACCGGGCGAGGATGAAGCGCGCGGCCTCACCTTGCGCCTGAGCGGCCTCTCCAAGGTCGTCGGCGCGCCGCAAATCAAGCTGGGTTGGGTCCGTATAAGCGGAGCGGATGCGGCGGTGCGCGAGGCCGGCGGGCGGCTCGAGTATATTGCGGATGCGTATCTCTCGGCCTCGACGCCAGCGCAACTCGCCGCAGAGGTGCTGCTGCCCGCGCGCGGTCCGTTGCAGGCTAGGATCCGCGAACGCCTGGGGGAGAACCATCGCGCCGCGGGGCAAGCTTTCGCGGGCGGATCGCCCGCGCACCTGCATTCACGCGAGGGCGGCTGGTATCTGGTGGTGCGTCTGCCGGAAGGCGAAGACGACGAGGATTTGACTTTTCATTTGCTCGTGGATGACAGAGTCATCGTGCAGCCGGGTTTTTTCTTCGACTTCCCGCAGGGCGAGCATCTCGTGCTCAGCCTGCTGACGCCGGTGGCCGAATTCGCAGAGGGTCTAAGTCGCGTGGCCGCACGGATTGCGGCGCGGGCATACGGCAAACGCATCAAGGTATGATCCACATCTAACTCGGTTCGCGCCGCTCCCATCGGGATCACCACGCATCCCTGATCATCGTCCCTCGCAAGGCCCCGCCCGACACCGGGCAAGAGTGGTTCTTGGGCTATACTTCTATTTGGACCATCGGCGGGCTCACCCGCCGTCGTGAACTCCCACACCTGACCGACCCGCACGGGGCACCATTCGGCGCTGCCTCAGGAGACCCGCTATGCCCAGCGTTGGCATTCTTACAGATACTACTGCGGCCATCCCCGAATCTATGGTGAGGGAGCTCGGCATCCGCCTTGTGCCCTACTACGTGCACCGCGGTCTTGAGACGCTGCGCGATATGGTCGATATCCGTCCGGATGAATTCGTTGCCTACCTGCGCCAGGCCGTCAACCTGCCCACCACCGCCAACCCCAGCCCCGGGGATTACCTAGCCAGCCTGCAGGACCTGGCCCGAACGACGAAGCAGATCGTCGCACTGACGATGACCTCCAAGGGGAGTGGCGCCTACCAATCCTGCAAGGCGGCCGTCGCGATGCTGCGCGAGAAGATGCCCGAAGTCCAGGTGGAGGTGATCGACACATTGCGCGTGGCCATGTCCCACGGCTGGGCAGCCATCGAGGCCGCACGGGCTGCACTGCAAGGTGCAGGCCTACCTGAAGTGGCGGCCCGCGCCGCCGAGGTCTCGCGCCGCGCCATGATGATTCAGACCGCAGACACGCTGCGCTACCTCTACATGGGCGGGCGCATCGGGCGAGCCCAGCACCTGGTGGGATCGCTGCTCAACATCAAGCCGCTGATCGGCATCGATCAAGGCTCGATCGTGGCCCTGGGCGCGGCACGCACCCGGCCGACGGCCTACGCGCGCATGGTGCAAATCGCTCGCAAGTTTGTCGGCGACGGCGCCAAGGTGCGCGCCGCCTTCACTCACGTCGGCGCACCCGAAGAAGCCGGCGAGTTGCGCCGCGTGTTCGAGAGCGTCATCGAGTGCGTGGAAGTGATCACCGGCAGTCTCTCGCCGGCGTTGGCTGTGCACTCTGGCCCGGGCACCGTGGGGGTCAGCTTCTTCGCCGTTTGAGACGCCGTCCTGGGTCTCGAGGCGTCCGAGGTCATGGAAGCCCGCCTGTATTCCTTCCTTCGCCTGCAAGCGGGGTCGCGCTCGTTAACCCTTCACCTCGCCCAGCCGACCTCGCTGGCCGATGTCCTGGCATTGATCGTCCGCTTGCACCCTCAGCTTGGCTCATCTCTTGTGGGCGACGCGGGCGGGCCGGCCGAGCACCTGGTGGTGACGATCAACGGCAGCCAGTGGCGGGGGGACGGAGGCGCGCTACCGCTGATCCGCGACGCGGATGTGCTCGACCTTTTTCTGGCGATCGGCGGCGGCTAAGCCAGATATCACTGATGCTGCGATACGTCGACGGCCCCCACGAGCGGGTCGGCGGAGGCTAGATGCTGCGCAAAGAGAATCCCAAGGTACCCGATACGATTCGCCCGGCGGCCAAGGTCGAGACTGTCATCGGCCCAGGTATCGCTTTGCAAGGGACCCTCACCGGCAAGGGCGGGGTTCGCCTGGAGGGCAGCTTCGAGGGCAAGATCCATCTCGAGGGGCTGTTGGTGGTTGGCGAGACCGCTAAGGTCATTTCTGAGGAAATCCGCGCCCAATCGGTATCGGTCGCCGGCACAGTGCAGGCCAATATCGTTGCTTCGCGCGTGCACATCACCCGCACGGGCCGGGTATGGGGCGATGTCTCGACCGGCAGCCTGAGCACCGAAGAGGGAGGATTTCTCAAAGGCCGGGTACAGATGCAAGATGCGGAAAACCCTGAGGCGGCCAACGAGGCTGGGGCAACCTGAGTTGGCTGAGAGCCCCCGACCGCGCACGGAAGCTCCCAGGCTAACCGAACATCGGCCCCCTCCTCATGCGGAGGGGGCCGTGTGCGTCTCGCACGATCGCATGTAGCGCCGCGCCCAAGCTCGGTTGGGCGCAGGCTCTCGACGCGCGGCTACCCGACCGGAACCCACTCGTTTTCGCGGTATCGCCGCGCCCGCATGCCGCGCACGACCGACACTCTGCCACGGCCGCATACGCGCCAGGTTCCATCCTCACCCACCAACGCCTTGTCGCGGTCGATGCCCAGCAGCATATGCGCGGCTCGCGGTGGGCGGAGAGCAATTTGGACCAGCAGTTCGGGACTCTGGTCGAAATGCGGCATGATGGCCCAATCCGGGGCAAGCCCCAGCCCAGACCGCCAACCCTTCCAGCCGATCATCCTTGGCTTGTGGCCACAGTTGGGTACGAAGGCGCCGATGATCATGGCCCCGGCGGAGCAGCCCGCCACGAGGCCGCCCCGCCGCCTAACCTGCAGCACCGCCTCCCACAAAGGCGCGCCGACGAGCGTCCGCAACAAGGTGTCGGGTTTGCCTCCCGAGGAATTAACCAGCGATGACGCAGCGACCCTCTTGACGTAAGGGGAGGCATCGCAGTCATCGCGGGTGAGGGCGAGAACCCCAAGCGCCTACGTGCCCAAACGCTCGATGTGGGCCACGCCGTTCCCTGCCCAGTGTTTGTGGCACCCCTTCCCCATCCGGCGCGCAGGCGGTCGGAAGGATGGCAACCCGGCGCCCGCCGGATCGGTCAAGCAGCATGCGGTCGCATACTTCCATTGTGGGCAGGAATTCGCCTGCCCCAACGAGCGCTAGCGTTCCATTCATGCTCATCTTGGTATTGCTGCTGCACTCATCTCCAACCTACTATAGACAAAGAGGGATCCCATGCTTGCACCTGGCCGCCTTAGTGAAATTAAGGACTGGGGTGCGCCCCAGCCCAAGGAATGCTTCTTGAGGTGTGTGCCGGCGCCGCGGCGCGCTCGGCTAGTCCTGGATCTCTCGCACGTAGGCCACCAGGGCGAGGATTTGATCGTCGGAAAGCAGACCGCCTGAGGCGCTGGACCACGCGGGCATCCCCTTCTCGAGGCGGCCTTTGGCGATCGTGTCAAACAGTTGCTGGTCGCTTGCGCCTGAAACGAATGTGCTCGTCTTAAGGGAGGGGGCCGTCAACCCCACGCCCTTTTCCCCATGGCATGCAATACACGACTTCTGGAAGAACTGGAGACCGAGGCGAGCGTCGCCCGCTTGGGCGGCGGCGATCGGCCTGACGGCCGCGCTCAGACGCGGATCGAGCGTGGCCAGAGGACCGGCCGCCGTGGCGATGGGAGTGGGACCGGGCAGCGACGGGTTGGCATCGCAGGCCACCACGGCCAGCAGCCCACCCAGCGCGGCCAGGGTCATGAGCGTTCGATGCGGCATGCGGTCCTCCAGTCGCCGGGCGCGTCGCGCGCACCTGGCTGGAATGCGTACTATTTCTGCAGGCTGCGAACGAAGTTGATCACATCCCAGCGCGAGGCCGGAGAAAGATTCTCAGCCAGGCTGGGCATCTGCCCGCGGCCCAGCGAGATGACCAGAAAGATGTCGCTGTCGGAGTAGGCGCGTACCTTCTCGCCCGTGAGGTCCGCCGGTTTGGGGTTGAAGTAGGCGGCTAGTCGTCCATTGCCCTGCCCCTTTTCGCCGTGGCACATGAGGCAATTGATTCCAAACAGAACCTGTCCACGCTGGATGGAGGCCGGTGAAGAGGCCACCGACGCAAAGGCCGGTTGACCGGCAATGAACACGGGGCCCTGGACCGGCACGGCCTCGGCCGGCGCGGCCAGCCGCGGACCCTGCAGATGGGCGACGGAAACCTGGTCGGCCATGTTGGTCGGGAACGGAATCTTGATCACTTCGAATGAAAGCAACAGGACCGCAATCAGCGCTAGCGTGGCGGCCGCGCCCAGGCCGCCCATGAACTTCATCCAGGTCGCTTCATTCGCGCGCGCCGCCTGATCGAAGCGGCGCACGTCGCTCGCCCCGGCCTCGCGAAGCAGGTGCTCGATCTCGCTCGCGCGTCTTTCTTCCACCACGACCTGCACGCCGATCAATCCTTCGACAATGCGTTCATCGAAGGGCGGCTTGCCAAATACCGGCAGGCGATTAACGACGAAGAATCCGCCGAAGGCTGCCCACATCATGCCCAACATCGTCAACTCGAAGACGATGATCAGCGTGGGCGGGATAGGTATCAGAGGCTGGCCACCTGCGCTCAAGGGGTACAGCAGGTAGGTGCCCGCCGTGACAGCCAACCCAAGAATCACGCCCACCAGCGCCCCGATCCCTGCGAAGGTGGCAATGCGGCTGGCAATGGCCGGGCGGCGCAGCATGCGCGGGCGGTAGGGGACGCCGGTCATCACCGAAACGCTCTCGTCGCTCACCCCCGCGCGGCGTAGGCGGTCGACCCCCTCGGCTGTCGCCGTGGCCTCATCGAAGAACCCCAGCAGTTGAATCTCGGCCATGCCTGCCTCCTAGTCCGCTTCGGTCTTGGCCGGGAAGATGGCCCGCCCGATGCGCCGCGTACCGTGCAGCAGTTGACCCTCCACCACCTCCCAGATGGGGATGATGGGCACCAGCCGGCTCAGGACCGTCACGCCCAGCGCCACGAAACCGAACACGCCCACGGTGATGAGGATCTCCGGCAGGCGCGGAACGTAGACCGACCAGTTGAACGGCAATTCGGGGTAGCCCAGCGCGACCGCCACGATCAGATAGCGCTCGATGTACATGCCTACCTGGACGAGCACGGCCACACCCACCAGGGCCGGGATCGAGGAGCGCACTTTGCGTGACCACAACGTGGCCCAGGGCACGACGATGTTGGCAAAGAGCATCGTGTACCAGAACGGCGCCGCCCAGCCGGAGGAGAACAAGCGGAAGAGCACGGTGAGGATCGGCTCCTTGTGGTACCAGGGGATGAGATAGTCGTTGAAGTAGAAATACACCCAGGTGAACGAAAGCACCAGCAGGAACTTGCCCATGGCGTTGAAGTGCTCTTGGCGCAGGAAGTACTCCAGGTGCAGCGCCTTACGCAGGATGGCCATGATGATGATGACCGCGCCCACACCCGAGTACAGCGCGCCGATCACGAAGTACGGGCCGAAGATGCTGGAGTTCCACCCGGGCTGCAGGGTCATGGCAAAATCCCACGCCACGACCGTGTGCACCGAGAACATCACGGGGATAATGCCGTAGCTGAAGATGTTGAGCGTGGTATCGAGGTTCTTCCACTCACGCTCGGTGCCGCGCCACCCCAAGGCCAGCGCCGTGTACAGGCGCTTGCGCCAGCCGCTCGCCTTCTCGCGGGCGATGGCCAGATCCGGCAGCATGCCCAGGTACATGAAAAGCACGCTGCACGAAAGATAGGTGAAGATGGCGGTCATATCCCAGAAGATCGGCGAGCGCGGGTCCGGCCACAACTGGCGCTGGTTGGGGAAGGGGATCATCCAGTAGAACTTCCACACCCGCCCCATATGGATGAGCGGCATGGTGAGCGCTACCAACAGCGCAAACACGGTCAGGCTTTCGGCCGCACGACTGATCGGCGCACGCCAATCGAATTTGAGCACGCGCAGCGCCGCCGAGATGAAAGTGCCGGCGTGACCGATGCCGATGAAGTACACGAAGTTGATGATGTAGGGCGCCCACATGATGGTGCGGTTAAGGCCGGTGACCCCCATGCCCTGGGAGGCCTGGTAAGCCCACGTCACCAGCCAGGTGGCGGTGAGGCCGCCCAGCACCACGAAGGCCAGCCAGAACACCCGCCCCAAGCGGGCCATCGGGCCAAGCACCTTCTCAGCCACCTCGCGCGGTGGGCGGGCATCTTGCAGCAGATGCTTCTCGCGCACCTCGCGCACCTGCGCGGCGAGCTCGGCATCCTCGGGCAGCGGCCGGTTCCACACGGGTGAGTCGAACTTAGCCTGCTCCGCCATCGGACCCTCCCGCCTTAAGATAGTAGACGTTGGGCGCGGTACCCAGATGCTCGAGCACCTGGAACTCACGCTGGCCGCCCAACCGCCGCGCCACCTGGCTCTCCGGATAACTGCGATCGCCGAAGACAATGGCGCTGGTGGGGCAGGTCTGGGCGCAGGCCGGGGTCACATCGCCCTCGCGCAGCGGGCGGCCCTCGACCAGCGCGTCCTCTTCCGAGCGCCGGATGCGCTGCACGCAGAAGGTGCATTTCTCCATCACCCCGCCGCTGCGCACCGTCACGTCCGGATTGAGCATTTCGGTGATCGGTCCTTCGAACTGGGGCGCGAACCAGTTAAAGCTGCGCGCGCGGTAGGGGCAGTTGTTACCGCAGAAGCGCGTGCCCACGCAGCGGTTGTAGACCTGAAGGTTGAGGTTCTCGCGCTCGCTATGCACCGAAGCGTACACCGGGCAGACCGGCTCGCACGGCGCATTGGAGCACTGTTGGCACAGCATGGGCAAGAAGGTGGCCCGCTGCGTGTCGCCCTCCCCCTCCCAGTAGCGCTCTATGCGGATCCAATGCTGGCCGTGGCCGCGGATCACTTCCCGCTCGCTACGTATGGGCACGTTGTTCTCGACATGGCACGCCACAACACAGGCGTTGCAGCCGGTGCACTTGTCGAGATCGATCAGCATCGTCCATTTGTGAGACGGCAGCTCGGTTTTGGGCGCCGCCGCGGCGCTCTGACCTCGATCCAAGAGGCGTGTCTCCAACTCACTCATAGCCCAACCCCTCCGTGACACCCACCTTGCTCTCCAGTGAAGCCGTGGCGATGCGTTTGCCCGTGCGTGCCAGGGCCACTCGCACGCCGTTCCAGCGCAAGCCTCCGCCCTCATCGGTGAGGGCTGCACCCAGGAGCTGCACCACGTTTGAACCGCGATCACATGCGAAGCGTCCCAAATCCTGGTGCCCCTGCCCGGCGGGGATGGCCACTGTATCCGGGCGGATGCCCGGGGTGACATAGGCCGCCGCCACGATCTCGCCATGTGGCGAGGTCACGCGCAGCAGGTCGCCGTCGCGGATCTCCAGGCGCTCGGCCGTCGCGGGGTGCAGCTCCACCCACGATTGCCAGGCGATGGTGGTCATCGGGTCGGGCACACCCTGCAAGAGCGGCAAGGAGGCACCGCGCCCATCCGAAAGCAATACCGACGGATAGACATGCAGGAAGTAAGGGTAGTCGGACTCGTTGCCGTCGAACGCGGCGCGTTGGGCGGTGACGGTGAAGGGCTGCGGGCGAGGTGTGGGTGCCGCCGCCGCGGGCGCTTGCCACCAACCGCCATGTTGCCGGAAGCGCGCGCGCTTTTCTTCCGGTGTCGACGCCGGGTAAGCCGCCTCGGGCAGCCCGGCGACGATTTGGCTCAAGTAGTCGACCTCGTCATCCCAGGGCATGGCGGCCGCGGCGGCGGGGATGCCGCGCGCCGCGGTCAACAGGATATCGCCCGTGGCTTGCGCATCGAAGACCGGCGTCACGACCGGCTGCTGGCTCGAAACCACCGGCGATCCGAAGTCGGGCGACACCACCTCGTAGCCAAAAGATTCGAGATACGAGCGATCGGGCAGGATGAGATCGGACCAGACAGCCGTCTCGTCGACCATCGCGCCGAACGAGACGACCAACGGCACCTTGGCCAGCGCTTCGAGGAACCCGGCGGCTTCGGGGAGTTCAAAGGCCGGGTTGGCGCTGTGAACCAGAAGCACCTGGACCTCGCCCGCGCGCATGCGCGCGATGAGCGACTGAACATCCGCAAATGTGTTGAGCGACTTGCGCGCCAAACCGAGGTCGAGGGGTGATATGTTAACACCGGCCGGCGCACTGCCGGACACCACGTTGAGCGCCTCGATGGCTCGCGCGGCATGCATCCCATTCGAAGACCCGGCCAGCGCGCCGCCGGGGATCGCCACGGCGTGTTCTGCCTCGGCAAAACGCCGCGCCCATCGTTGAAGCGCATCAACTGGAATCCCACATTCGCGCGCGGCCTGCTCGACATCCAGCGACGGCGCAAGCCCGCGTGCACTTTCCGCGCGCCCGGGCAAACCCAGGTTGCCGTCGGCGATGAGCCGCAACAAGGCTCCGGCTACAAGCCCCTCGCTGCCCGGCGCAATGGCAAAGTAGTCATCGGCCGTGACGGCCGTCGAGGACTGGCGCGGTTCGAAGTGGACCAGCAGGCCCCGCTTGCCGTAAGGCTGGCTGCGGAACGCGCCGTACTCGACGCCGTAGCGGACGGCCGATGTCCACGTACCCAGGAACTCCGCGCCGAAGGAGAAGACCACATCGGCCTCGCCCAATCGGTAGGCCGGTACGGCCGCGCGCCCGTAGACTTGACCCATGGCTTGCGCAAGCATGCGGTAGCCGCCAAGTTCCGTGTACAGGTCGTACATCACTGGCGCGGGAGCCTTGACGGCGGCAAGCAGCCTCGAGAACAAGTCGAACAAGTGGTCCGACATAGTTGCGCCGCCAAGCACCGCCACAGCCGGGCCGGCCTTTTGGAGCGTCTGGAACAACCGGTTGATTCCCTCATTCCAATCGATGGCGGAGAACTCGCGCGAGCCGCGCGTGGATTGCACCAGCGGGCCGCTCAGACGATCCGGGTTGTACAGCATCTGCAGCCCGGCCTGACCGCGCGCGCACAGCTTGCCGCGGTTGAGCGGATGCTCGGGGTTGCCCTCCAGCTTCACTGCGCGCCCGTTCATGAGACGAACGATCACACCACAGCCGGCCGGGCACTGGCGGCACGTCGTGGCATACCACGTGGCAATCCCCGAGACCTGCTGCTCAGGAGGACGGACAAACGGTTCCAGCACCACCCAGCGCCGAGGCGAGGTGCATCCCGCCAGGACGCCGGTCGCGGAGCCGGCTGCCCCCAGCCGGAGGAAATCACGGCGCGAGATTCTCTCGGTCATGTCGCTCTCCTAGCGGTGACAGATCACGCAATCGCGCAATTGCGGCGCATTGGGTTGCTTGGAATGACAACTGAGGCACCAGCCCATGCTCATCCTCGCGACGGGCTCGACCACCTTCATGTTGCCTACATCGCCGTGGCAATTCTCACAGTTGAGGCCGCCCACCGTGAGATGGACTTTGTGGCTGAAGTAGACGAAGCGAGGCACATAGTTGACGCGCGCCCAGGGGATGGGTTCGCCGCGCGCGTAGTAATCAGCCAGTCCCTTGATGGCCGGCCGATCGGCGGCGATCGTCTTGTGGCAGCCCATGCACAGTTCTAGGCTGGGCATTCCGGGCGAGGGCGAGCGCAGTGCATCGTTGTGGCAAAACAGGCACTGCACGCCGGCTTGCACCATGACTTGATGGTTGAAGGCCACCGGCTGGGTGGGTCCAGCCGTCACGACCGATCCCGAGAGGGCCGCAGCTCCCGCAACGAAAACACCCGCCAGGAGGTAGAGGCGCGCCGGAGAGGTTCGCATGAACCGTCCGACTCGCCACCACAATGAGGAGATCATGGATGCCTCCTTCAGAGGGATGGGACTCACGCATTACACTCGCGCCATCGCACGCCCGCGGAGCGCCCGGATGGCGTCACGGCAACTAGCCCGTGCTCGCAAATGGCGTGCGCTTGCGACGGATGACACAGCAACCGGTTGTGCACCTAGGCTCGGACAGGAGCGGGTGTGAACTGGGGCTGAGGTGGCACCCTTGCTCTCATGAGTGGTGCTCAATAATCGCGGCCTGCGGTCGCCGCCCTGTCCATTGTCCCACGTACATCCGAGGATGCGTCCCTCCCAAAAAACAAATGCGCACCGGGTCCGCCTCCGAGGAATGGGCCCGATTATATCTGATTTGCTCGATTCGCAGGCAAGTGCTGCCGAATCGGAGGGCGTGACAATCGGTTCCCGAGATCTTGCGCCCGGAGCAGGTCAGGCCACCCGGCAGGCAGGCCCTGGGCGGCACAACCACTGAGGTTGAGAACGCGTGGATCCCCAGGCGGCGAGCCCCGCGATCGAACGCGGAGTCTCGGATTTGGCTCCACCCCTCGCCACGACCCGCTGGGCCGCCGGTTGCCGGGGCTTGCCAAGCCCCCCTTCTTGTTTTGCATTGCTTACCGATTAGTAGTGATTCCTGTTTAGTCCGTATCTCGCTCGATCGATTCGATAGTTTCTCTCCTGCGCCGCTCTGGATTGAGGATGACTCCCCAGAGGCGGGCCGTCGTTGCGCTGCTCGTTGCGGCGAAGACGCACCCCACCGCCGAAGAGATCTACGATCGGGTGTCGGCCCTCCTGCCCGATGTGTCCCGTACCACCGTCTACAACACGCTCCACGAACTCGTCAAGCCGAAAGTGCTCACGGCGGTGGCGGAACCCAACGCGTCCAGCCAGCGCTACGATACAAACGCCGAAGAACACCAGCACCTCTCGTGCTTGGGCTGTGGTGCGCTGATCGATGTCCAACGGGAACTCCATGACTTGGATCTCAGCCGTGAGGAGACTCAGGGCTACCGGATCGTGCGTCACCAAGTGACGTTCTACGGCTATTGCCCGAAGTGCAAGGGGAAGGATGCCGATCATTCGTCGGACAAAGGGAGGACAACCGCTGATCCTCGTGGCTCAAGCGAATGGAGGCCGCCTCGGATAGTTGCGCGACACCCACAACGATAGGGGCCGTGGCTACCCATCAGCCGCCTCATTTGGTGCACATCTAGGAGTAATGAAGATGGCGAAAATCGCACGGGAGATGGTTGAAAGATCCGGAGTCAACCCCGACGAGCTGGTCGAGCTGCTGGTCAAGAACGCTAGCAGCTGAACTCATCACTTTCTACTACTACACGATTCTGCGCGCGAACCTGATCGGGCTCGAAGGCGAGGGGATCAAGGCCATTGCTGAAACGGCGCGCATCGAGGACAGGAATCACTTCGAGGCTTTGGTGCCGCGCATTTACGAACTCGGCGGCAAGTTGCCCGCCGACATGAAGGTCTTCCACCACATATCGGCCTGTCCGCCCGCCTCCCTTCCCAAAGACCCAAGCGATGTCAAGGCGATTCTGAAGGTGCTCGTCGAGGCCGAGCGGTGTGCGGTTGGAGACTACACGCACGTCTGCAATCTCACCGCCGGCAAAGACCATCGCACGTACGCCTTGTCGCTCGCGATTCTCAACGAGGAGATCGAACACGAATCCTGGTTCTCGGAGTTCCTCGGCGAAGGACCCTCGGGGCACTTCATGCGCCAGGGCGAGACTTCGCCCTTCGTACGGCCCTTCATGGCATAGAGTTATCCCGCACGCGGAGGGTGGGCCCTGAGCCGTCGGGGCCCTGCCTCTGTTGATTGAGCGCCTTGGATGAGACCTCCGGTGCGCACCTTCACCCGCACAGAGCTTGCTCGCTATGACGGGCGGAATGACTCCCCCATCTATCTGGCCTATCGGGGCACGGTGTACGATGCTTCTCGCAGCTTCTTGTGGCAAGGGGGCCCCCATCAAGCGCGCCATCGGGCGGGACGTGACTGCACCAGGGACCTCGGTCAAGCACCGCACGGGGCACGGTTACTGCTCAGACTACCGGTGGTCGGGATTCTCCTGCACGACAAAACGTGAGGCGTACCCTGCGCAGATCATCGGGCCGAGCTCGCTCTCGAGAGTGCGGCGCATGAGGCTCCGCGGGAGCGATGCAACCTCGCGGGGGAAGCTCCCCCGGCAAACCGGCCGGGTCAGCGCCATCTCTCTTGTGCCGGGGAGGTCAAATACCACAACGCCCGGCAGGCACTCCCAGGTCAAGGCGCCCGTGAGGAGAAGATCCGCCCGCGATCGCGGAATGGAATCGTTCTCGGAGCCGGATGAGAGCCCGTGTCACCCCATGCGTGTCGGTGTCGAGGGCTGGACAGCCTCCTATTGACAGCCTCATGATTCCAGGTATAATCCTGCCAGCACGGGGGGAGGCGCCCCTCGCCGCAGTGTGGCGGTGAGCGCCCAGCCAGCTGTCAATCGGCGCCCCCAGGGACCTGCTCGCGATCGTATGCCCGGTAGCTCCCACTTTACCGACCCCATCTTGGCCCACTAGCTCAACTGGCAGAGCAGCTGACTCTTAATCAGTTGGTTGTAGGTTCAAGTCCTACGTGGGTCACCTGTACGTGAATGGCGCGGTGGCACCCCATCTTAAGGAACGCGTATCCTTGCATCCATCGCATGCGGCGCACGCCCCGGCTCGGCCGGGCGGGCGTTGGACCTTGCCCGTGTTTACTCGCCCCGAGAGTGTCTGCACACCCTTAGACTGAGACGGTCCACCGATCTCGAATCACCCCGACCCGCCGCCGGCGATGCGGCCATCCGATGTCATTCCACCCTCCTCAAGAGATAAGCGAGAGCCCACAATGCACATAGCCGAACTGGAAAAGATGACGCTTGCCGAATTGCGCCGCACCGGCAAAGAATTGGAGATCCCCGCCTTCACCCGGATGAAGAAGGACGATCTGGTGCTGCGCCTTTTGCAGGCCAATGCCGAGCGTCAGGGGCTCGAGCTGCGTGGAGGCATCTTGGAGATCGTCGAAGAGGGGATCGGCTTCTTGCGCGCCGAACACTACCTGCCGGGGCCCAACGACATCTACGTCTCGCAATCGCAGATTCGGCGCTTCAGCTTGCGCACTGGCGATATGGTCATCGGCCAGGTCCGCGCGCCCAAGGAATCCGAGAAGTATTTCGGCCTGCTGCGGGTGGAAGCTATCAACGGTCTCGACCCAGAAGCGGCCAAACAGCGCCCCACGTTTGAATCGCTCGTGCCGATCTTCCCCGAGAAGCGCTTTGATCTGGAAACCGACCGCCACGAACTGGCCACCCGCTTGCTCAACTTGGTGGCCCCTATCGGACGAGGCCAACGCGGCCTGATTGTCTCGCCGCCCAAGGCCGGCAAGACAACCGTGCTCAAGCATGTCGCCAACGGCATCTCGCGCAAATACCCGGATGTGCACCTGATGGTGGCGCTCATCGGCGAGCGGCCCGAAGAAGTCACCGATATGGACCGCTCGGTGGAGGCCGAGGTCATCTCGTCCACCTTCGATGAGCCGGTCACCTCACACGTGCGCGTGGCCGAGATCGCCCTCGAGCGCGCCAAACGGCTGGTGGAAATCGGCCGCGACGTGGTCATCCTGCTCGATTCGATCACCCGCCTGGCACGCGCCTACAACCTGGTCGTGACGCCCTCCGGGCGAACGCTTTCCGGCGGCCTCGACCCGGCCGCGCTCTATCCGCCCAAGCGGTTCTTCGGCGCGGCGCGCAACATCGAGGACGGCGGCTCGCTGACCATCATCGCCACCTGTATGGTGGATACCGGCTCGCGCCTGGACGACATGGTCTACGAGGAGTTCAAGGGCACCGGCAATATGGAGCTAATCCTCTCGCGCAAACTGCAGGAGCGGCGTATCTTCCCCGCCTTCGATATCGAGCGCTCCTCCACCCGGCGCGAGGAATTGCTGCTCGGCCCAGATATCACTCCGCGGGTGTGGTTGATGCGGCGCATGTTTGGCCAGATGATCACGGCGCCGCCTACCGGCGCGGGCATGGATATCACAACGGCCACCGAGGCCATCCTGACCCGGCTGAGCCAGACCGAGAACAATATCGAATTCCTGGAAACCCTGACCAAAAACAATTAGAATTGTCCATCCTTATCGGTTGATCGCTTGCTATGGAGAGGGAGTGGTGCAGAAACGATTCTTGTGGATCGGATTGGGAATTCTCGTGCTGGCCCTGGCGGCCGGCGGCGTGTGGACGTGGCGGACCTATGGTCCGGCGCGCACCGCCGCAGCCAGCGGCGGGCCGCCGGTTACCGCCGCGTCCCCCTCGGGTGGAAACGGGTTGGCCAAACTGCCCGAGTATTCGGCCCGGGCCAACGACACACTCATCCGGCGCACGATTGACGTGCACACCGTACGCCCTGAGCGGCCCACCCAGGGCATCACCCCTTACACAGTGGAGCGCGGCGATTCGGTCTTCTCCATCGCCACCAAGTTCCAGATCAAACCCGAAACCATCTTGTGGGGCAACTATGACACGCTCGAGGATGACCCGGAGTTGCTGCGGCCGGGGCAAGTGCTCAACATCCTGCCGGTGAATGGCCTGTACTACAAGTGGCAGGAGGGCGACACCATCGAGAAGGTCGCGGAAGAATTCGACACCACGCCCGAGGAGATCCTCACCTGGTCAGGTAACAATCTCAATCCACTCAATCCGACTGTGTTGCCCGGGGATTGGATCATCGTTCCCGGCGGCAGCCGGCCGTTCAAGGATTGGGGCGCTCCGGTCATGATCGGGACGCGCTACTCCTTCCCCAGCCTCGGCCCAGGGGCCTGCGCGGGCGGGTATGGCGGCCCGGTGGGCTCAGGTGCGTGGTCGTGGCCCGGGCACTTCACCACCATTTCGGGCAATGACTTCTGGCCCGGTCACCCGGGGATCGACATCGCCGCGGCACCCGGCACGGGCGTGTATGCCGCCGACGCAGGCGTTGTAGTGTTCGCCGGCTGGAGCACGCGCGGGTACGGCAACCTGGTCATCATCGACCATGGCAACGGCTGGGTGACCTTCTATGCCCACTTGGATCAAGTCAACGTCCGGTGCGGCCAGGGCATCGGTTATGGCGGGGCCTCGCTGGGGCTGGCCGGCAACACCGGCAATTCCACTGGATATCACATCCATTTCGAGATGCGTTACATGGGGACTCCTGAGAACCCGCATCTCTACTACTAAACGTGCTGCACCAAGCCGCGCTAAGGCAATCGGCGGTGCAGGCTGGCTTGACAGAACGGGAGGCGAGAAGATATCCTCCCGTTCTGCATTGGTGAAGAATGACTCCCGAACCGATCCGCGCGTCACCCGACGTCAACCAACCCTCCCGCGAATCGCGCCCAGCCTGGTTCAGGCTGTGGGAGGATCTAGTGCGCTCCGGCCTGCGCGAGCCGATCTTGCGCTCGGCCAGCCATTTCCTCGTATTGGGGCTGGTGATCCTATTCAGTTGGATGGCCCGCCCGAGCCTTTGGTCATGGCTTCCAGCCCGTATCAACCTGAGCAGCGCCCCGACACCCTCCGTGAGCGCGCCGCTGGCCGCCGGGCCGGCCGTGCTGCCGGCCTTTGACTCGGGCGCCGGTGGCGCGATTATCGATCGCGAGATCTTGCTGCACACCGATGTCCCCGCGCGGCCGCGGATCGACGTGACTCCCTACACCGTGCAGCAGGGCGACTCGCTTTTTGCGATCGCCGCGCGCTTCAATCTCCAGCCGGAAACCATCCTGTGGGGCAACTACTCCATCCTCAAAGATGACCCGCACACGCTGCGCCCCGGCCAGGTGCTCAACATTCTGCCGGTGGATGGAACCTATTACCAGTGGCAGGAAGGCGACGGGCTGAACGGCGTGGCCAAGTTCTTCAGCGTGACACCGGACGTCATTGTCAATTGGCCAGGCAACGCTCTTGAACCGGATGTCGAGCCGGCCGCGCCGGGCATCGCGGCCGGCTCGTGGATCGTCATCCCCGAAGGGCGGCGCGACTTCGTCCAGTGGCGGGTCCCCATCTTGCGCCGGACCGACAAGGACAAATGGCAATACGGCGGCGAGGGCGCCTGCCAGGGGCCATACCTGAGCGATGTCAAAGGCGAAAACTGGTGGGTGTGGCCGAGCGACAGCCATGCGGTGACCGGCAACCAGTATTCATCGTTCCATCCCGCCATCGACCTGCACGCACGTCTGGGCGACAACATCTATGCCGCCGCCAGCGGGGTGGTCGTGTTTGGCGGCTGGTCGAATTGGGGCTATGGCAATCTGATCGTCATCGACCACGGCAATGGCTGGCAGACGGTGTATGCACACCTCAGCCAGTTGTCGGTGGGCTGCGGGTTCAATGTGTATCAGGGAAACGTCATCGGCTATGCGGGCTCGACCGGCAATTCCACCGGTCCGCACCTGCATTTCGAGATGCAGAGTGGGGACTACGGCAAGGTCAACCCGCTCGATTTCCTGCCCTGAGGTTCACGCCAACCGAGGATGGTAGCTGGGCGCAATGAGTCGCGCGATAGCCCACGCCATGAGGGTGAATCCCGGCAGCGGAGCCAGGCCGTAGATCAATTGCGCGCACGTCCAGCGCAAACCCAAGTAGTCTCCGAGGTCGCTGGCCAGCACACGCGAGGTGAAGCCAGCGAAGCGATAATCCCCCACGCTGCGCGCACGATCGATTTCCTGGGCGGCCACCCGCCCATAGGCCAGACTGGCACCGATCCCCTCCCCAAACAACGGATCCACGCCGGCGGCATCGCCGACGAGAAGGAGGCGAGGCGCAGAAAGCCTCGCCAGGGGAGAGTAGAGTCGGACGGGATGGCCCTGGATAGGTTCGAGGTTGCTCACGCCCGCGCGCCTGGCATACTCCTCGAGCCCGGGTTTGAGATCGGGCGCGCGGCGGGCAGCGTACATTCTCGTATCGAACAAACCCAGGTTGTGGAGGGGCCGCGCGCCGCCCGGCATGGGGAACCGCCACGAGTAACCGTGGCGCCCTCGCGCCAGCGGAGAGAAATCGAACTCGACCGATGACGGGCCGCAGACTCCTTCGGCGGGCTCTTGTGAGGCAAAGGACTCGACAGCCCGCGCAACGCGCTGCGGCCCGATGGAGGCCCCCCCCGCCACGCGACAAGATCGAGGCCCCGAGAGCCGCACGCCAGAACCACCGCTTTTGGGTGGTAGGCGCGGGCCGCGGTGTGCACGGTGACCTCGCTCGAGGTTGGTTCCACCGCGCGTACCGGTGAATCCTCCTCCACACAAACGCCACGGGCACGCACTTCGCGCACAAGCCATGCGTCCAGGCTCGCTCGGTCGACAACTGCCAGCAGCGGCTGCCCGCGCACCTCTAGCGCGCGGCGCTGAAAGCGGATGTGCGCCTCGTTCACTTCGACATGCGGCGCATCGAGCGTGAGCCCAAGCCCGCGCAAAACCAACAAACCGAAAACCGTGACGCCACCGCCACACAACTTGGCGCGGGGATGATGCTTGGCCTCCAGCACCAAGATACGATCGCGCCAGGCGGGCGACTGAGCCACCAGATGCAGGGCCGTCGAGCACCCTGCAGGACCGGATCCAATGATGATGGTTTCGGGGTCGGTCATGGCGCAGCTGCAATCAACAATGGACGGTGCCCGCCGGCAGGGCGGCCCAGTCAGCGCCCGCGGGGCACCAGGCGCAGGCGGCGCAGCCCGACGGCCGTCGAAGCCGACTTGCCCTCGCACGCAGCGGCCAACCCGCAGGTCTGGCACGCCACGAAAGTGTCGTTCGTTGCGTGGGCGCATTCCTCCGGCGGCACGACCTCCTCAATCCTTCCGCCGACGATCAGGACCTGGAGGGCAAGATCCACCAGGGCCGGGCTCGCCTTCAGGCGGGCGGCCAGGGACGACATCGTGTGCGAACCTCCGCTGGCGATGACGGCCAGCAAAGCGCGCGCTACCTCGCCGACTTCGCGCGATGGGATTGGCGTACCGGGGTGTGCCGAGAGGTCAGCCATATCCCACTCGGCTCGCGATTTGGAATACGGCAATGCCCATGCCGATCGAAATGGCGAGTTGCAGCAGCACGCTTAACGACGCCCAGCGCCAGCCTGCCTCCTGGCGCAGGATGCTGAGGGTCGCCGCGCAAGGGATGAACAGCATTTGCACGACAAGGAATGCCAGCCCTGCGGCAGGCGCCAGATGGGCCGCCACCAGCGCCGGCCAGGGGGTGTGTTGAGCTTGGCCGGCGAAGAGCACGCCCAGCGTGGCGATGGTGTTCTCCTTGGCGACGAAGCTCGTCAAGAGCGCAGTCAGCATGCGCCAATCGCCCAGCCCCATGAGCACGCCCAACGGCTCGAGACCCCGCCCCACCCAGGCCAAGACGCTCGAGGCCGGGTCTCCCGTCGGCAGGCGCGAGAGGGCCCACACGCCGGCCGAGGCCAGCAGGATGATCGAGCCCGCCTTTTCGACGAAGGAACGCGTGTTGTGCCACACGAAGCGCGCCAGCGTGCGAGGCATCGGCAGATGGTAAAGCGGCAGTTCCATGATGAAGGCAGGCGGCGTCTGGCGCGGCATGAGGCGGCCCACCACGAGCCCAAGGAAAGCGATAATGAGGATATTGAACGCGACCAGGAGAGACGAGACCAGCGCTGCCCGCGCTCCAAAAAACGCAGGCGCCAGAAAGGCGATTACGCCCAGGCGTGCCGTGCACGGAACGAGCGGTGTGAGCAACAGGGTCAACAACCGCGAGCGCCGGTCTTCCAGGATGCGCGTGCCGAGCGCCGCCGGCACGTTGCAGCCGAACCCCAGGAAGAGAGGCAGGAAGCTCTTGCCGTGCAGGCCGAGGGCATGCATGAAGCGGTCCATGACATACGCGGCGCGCGCGAAGTACCCCACATCTTCCAGCACGCCCAGCACAGCGAAGAAGAGCACCATCACCGGCAGGAAGGCCAGCACCATTCCCACACCGCTCAGCAGCCCGTCGATGGCCAGGCCCGAGAGCCAGGCCGGCCATGCAGCCAGTGCGGTGCGCGCCACAGCGGCAAGCGTCTGGGTGGCCCCGGCCAGCAGGTTTACCATGGGAGTGGCCAAGCCATAGATGAGCCAGAAGGTGAGCCCCAGAATCGTTATCAGCGCGAGCAGGCCCCAGGTGGGGTGCGTGGCCACGCGATCGATGCGGTCGGTGAGGCTGACAACATCGGTTCGTGGCCGCCGGACAACCGCACGGGTGACCTCACGGATCCAGTCGTAGCGCCCCCCGACGATGTCGAGGAAGGCATCTTCGTGCGCGTGAAGCAGGCGGTCGAGTTCGGCCAAGGCGTGCGGCGGGAGGCTCGCGCGCGCCATCTGCGTGAGCCGCGGGTCGCCCTCCAGGAGCTTGGTGGCCAGCCACTCCAGCGGGTACGCGGAGGGGATGTTCCCATCCAGAAGTTGCATCAGGTGGCGGATGATAGGGCGATGTTCCGGCCGCGAAGAGGGCCGTGCCGCGATGGCCGCCCGCGGCCCTCGGGCGGTGGCGAGCGCGCAGACCCGCAGCGCCTCGAGCCCCTCGTTGCGCGCTGCGCTGAGGGCCGTCACCGGCAGTCCGAGGGCGGTCTGCAGCGACTGCAGGTCCAGCTCAACACCTTCGCGGGCCGCTACATCCATCATGTTGACTGCCACGACGAGCGGCACGTTGAAGGCCAGCAGCTCGGCCACCAGATACAGGTTGCGTTCAAGTGTGGCCGCCCCGACCACAACCACGACGGCCTCCGGCGGCTGGAAGAGCAGATAGTCGCGAACGATTTCCTCTTCGGCCGAGTGGGCGCTCAAGCTGTACGTTCCGGGAAGGTCCACCAGCTCCACCGTCGCCTGGCCAAAACGCACAAACCCGCTCTTCTTCTCAACGGTTTTGCCCGGCCAGTTGCCTACGTGTTGGTCGAGGCCGGTCAGGCTGTTGAAGACGGTGGACTTTCCGACATTGGGCTGGCCGGCGATGGCAATGCGCACCGCTCGGCCCGGCGGCGGGCTGCCAGCACCGCCGGCGGGCGCGCCCCTCCCCTGCAGTTGTGCTCCGTCGTCGAGGATTCGCACTTCGGTGGCGGCGGGGCTCCCACGCGCTGGCGAATGGCACGAACCGCGAAAGGCAGGCCTGAGCGCCGCCAGCTTCATTCGTGACCGGTCCTGGCCGGTTCGACAATCACGCGCACCTTGGCGGCTTCGCCGCGGCCCAGGGCCAAGCGCGCACCTTGCACGGCCACCAGCAGCGGGCCGTGGCGGGAATTGCGCAGCACGGAGACGCGTGCCGATGGGACAAGTCCGAACTCCGCCAGGCGCTCGCCGACCGCGCGGCCGCCATGCAGCCCGAGAACCAGAGCCGTCTGACCGACCGCCACCAGGCTGAGCACCGTTTCAACGGAGGTCTGAGGCTGCGTCATGCGCTGCCCCTGCGCGGCGGTGCACGCCGGGCGGCGCATTCCGCACACAGCCCGTAGAGCACGAGCGAAGCATTGTGGACCTTGACCGCATGGCGCCGCTCATAGCCGCGGGCAACGGCCTCCACCTGCGGCGCATCGAACTCCAGCACGCGCTGGCACTGCGTGCACAGGAAGTGGTGTTGTCCGCGGGCGCCGGCCAGATCGAAATGATCATGGCGTCCGTGGCCGCGAAAGCGGCGCGGCTCGACCAAGCCTTCGGCCTCCAGCCAGTGCAGCGTGCGATACACGGTGGACAGGTTGAGGGCCGGGTCGCGGCGGGCGGCGCGCACGTGCAGCTCCTCGGCCGTCGGATGGGCCGGCAAGGCGGTCAACGTTTCCAGGATCAGCCGGCGTTGCCCGGTCATGCGTCCGCCGGCAGCGCGCACTCGCGCGCGGGCCCGTTCCAGCAAGTCCGTCATCGCGGTCCCCTATTTGCAAATTACTTGCAATAATGATAGCCGGCTGCCGCCAGCCGGGTCAGTGACATGCATCCCCGCGGGCGGGTGATAAGCATCATGCCGCGGGCGGTGCGCAGGGCCGGTGTGCTACAATCCTGGCCGCAATGGGCACGCTCTTCCTCGTGGCTACCCCCATCGGCAATCTCGAAGATGTCAGCGCGCGCGCGCTGCGCGTGCTGCGCGAGGCCTCCCTGGTGGCCGCCGAGGACACCCGCGAGACACGCAAGCTGCTCTCGCACTTCGACCTGCACACGCCACTCATGGCCTATCACGAGCACAATAAGCTCACCCGCCTGGAGGCGGTCCTCGCGGCCCTGGCGCGCGCGGACGTGGCGCTAGTGAGCGATGCTGGCACCCCCGGGTTGAACGACCCCGGCTATGAGTTGGTGCGCGCCGCGCTGGCCGCCGGTCATACGGTGTCACCGGTGCCCGGACCCAGCGCACCGATCGCCGCGCTGGTCGCCTCCGGCTTGCCAACCGACCGCTTCTTCTACATGGGCTATCTCCAGAGGCGGGCGGCCGCACGGCGCACCCAGCTGGCCGCGGTAGCGGCCATTGAGGCCACGCTGGTGGCTCTGGAAGCCCCCCACCGCCTGCTGCCGGCGCTGGGCGACATCTGTGACGTGCTTGGCGACCGGCAAATGGCGGTGGCGCGCGAACTCACCAAGCTGCACGAGGAAATCCTCCGCGGCCGGGTGAGCGAAATCCAGGCCCACTTCGAGCGCCAGGCGCCGCGCGGCGAGGTGACGCTGGTGATCGCCGGCGCATCGCCTGCGGCTGCCGCCGCCTGGGACGAATCGCGCGTGCGCAAAGAGGTGCAGGGACGGATGGATGCTGGCGAGACTGCCGCGCGTGCGGCGGCCGAGGTGGCACAAGAATCCGGGTGGACACGGCGCGCGGTCTACCGCCTAGCCACGACCGAGGCCGGCCGCGTACAAGCAAACGCACCGCCAGGGCACAGGAGGGCAGATGAACCTCGACGACCTGCCGCGACTGAAAGAGATTGACTCGGCTGAAATGCTCGGCTTTATCGACCGCTTGCCCGACCAGCTCGAGAGCGCGTGGCAGGCGGCAAGCAAGTTCCCGCTCGAAATGACCGGCGACGGGATTCGCCACATCGTTCTGGCCGGCATGGGCGGCTCGGGCATCGGCGGCGCGCTCCTGGCCGCGTATGCCGACCGCATCGGAACGGCTCCGGTCACGGTGTGGCGCAATTACGGGCTGCCGGCCTGGGCTCGCAACCGCGACACCTTGGTCATCGCTGCCTCCCACTCGGGCGACACCGAGGAGACCCTTTCGGCCTATTCTGAGGCGCGAGGCCGCGGCCTGCCGGTCTTGGCTATCACCTCAGGCGGACAACTTGCCGCCGAGGCGCAGGCGGCATCGCTGCCCCTGTGGCAGTTTGCCTTCCGCGCCCAGCCGCGCGCGGCGGTCGGATTCCTCTTCCTCTTACCCATGGCTTGCGTCGCCCGCCTGGGGCTGATGCCTGACCCTTCGGCAGAGCTCGCCGCCGGGCTCACCGCGATGCGCGCTCAGCAGGCGCACTTGCGCGCGGATATACCCGCAGTGCACAACCCCGCCAAACGCATGGGCGGGCAATGGATGGGACGCTGGGTAGCCGTCTACGGGTCCGACCATCTGGCCCCCGTTGCCCGACGTTGGAAGACGCAAATCGCAGAGATTGGCAAGGCCTGGGCACAGTATGAGGAGCTGCCCGAGCTCGATCACAATACGATTGCCGGCACGCTGCAGCCGGAGGATTTGACCGGGCGCTACATGCTCATCTTCTTGCGCTCTACGCTGGCACACGAACGCAACGAACTGCGCTCCCGGCACACGCGCGAGCTCTTCATGGTCCAGGGGTTCAATACGGATGAGTTCCAGGCCGGGGGGCCGAACCTGTTGGCGCACATGCTGACCGCGCTGCACTTCGGCGACTACTCAGCGTTCTATCTGGCCATGGCTTACGGTATCGATCCCACACCGGTGGCCCCGATTGCTGAGCTGAAGTCCCGGCTGGCGGACGCCGGGCGCTGACGGCGACAAACGCAAAGGCACCGATTGCTCGGTGCCTCAGGCGGAGAGGGCGGGATTTGAACCCGCGGAGCCTTACGGCTCACGCGCTCTCCAGGCGCGCGCGTTAGGCCAAACTACGCTACCTCTCCGTGACATGCAAGTTGGTTCGACAGCCTGCGCCGCGGATCGGCAACGGCGCGGCAGGATTATAACATCCGGCCGCAGGATTTCCGTCCTCACCAACTCGGGACGCCATGATTAAAATGACACGCGACAAGGTTGGAGGAGTGAGCCCGGCCCTCGCCGAGTGGGTCACGCGCGCGGCGGTCGGTGCGGTCTTCCTGATGAACGTCTGGTGCGCGGTGACGTTTCTCGGATGGCCCGAGAACTTCACCACCTCGTTTGAAATAGGGGGCGCGCCGGGGCGGGCAATCATCCAGGCTTTCGGGATCCTGTTTCTGATGTGGAACGCCACCTATCCCGCGGTCATCTGGCGACCGCGCACCCAGCATGTACTATTCGCGGTCGTCCTGGGGCAGCAGGCCATCGGCCTAGTCGGCGAAACCTGGCTTGTGCTCAGCTTAGCGCCCGGGCACGCGGTGTTGTGGGCCACGGGGATGCGCTTCATTTTCTTCGACGGGGGAGGGCTGGCGTTGATGCTCCTGGCCTATGTAGTGCTGTGGCGCACCAAGGCCAGGTGAGAGGGCAAGACGGAACCCATCAGCGGCCCGGTCAACGCGTGATCACCCTGCCCGCGCGAATCACACCCCAGGATCCAACCTCTTCTAGATTCCCGCTTTCGCGGGAATGACCAACTCCTCCAGCGTCCGGGCCTCCTGAATTACACAAACGAACAACGCCTCCAGCCAGCGACCTGCTCTGCTGCATGCTCGCCTTGGCGGAAAAGGCGAAAGCGTGTTTGCGATGGACGGCGTCACTCCACGCGGCGAGGCGCACCCCCGATGGCAGTGTGGCGCGTCTCCCTGATGCACTTGTCTGGGACACGCCAACCTGGATCGTGGGCCAAGCTCGGTTCTTCCAGAGGCTCTGCACCCCGCGCGCCAGATCTCCCATTTACGCAGGGGGGCTTGACACGGGTGATACAATGTTTGAAATGGGTAGTCGAAGCGCACGCCCGACCCGCAAGGACTTGAATACCTGCCGTGGCCCCGAGAAGGCCGCCGGGTCTGGGATATGCGCGTCTTGACCTGCCACCTCGCGCAACATCTTGGCCCCGGCCTTCGGCCGGGGCCTTTTTGTTTCATCTCGCAATCCGCCTGCGGAGGAGAAGACCATGGCAGCCCTCGTCGATCGCCCCGTCACGGTCGTGCCCGAAGAGCGCCTCGTCCCGGTGAGCGCGCATCTTGGACAGATGGCCGAGATCCCGCCGTCGCGCATGTTCCTGATCAACAAGAGCCTGGCGGTATTCGTCAAGAACTCTGCGGAGCGGCCGAGCTTCGACGCCTCGCAGGGGGATGGCGGCGCCTCGCTGCCCGGCGTGCCGGGCGAGATTCTCGAGCGCGCGGCCGAGCTGCAACGCGCGCACGGCAGTGCCTACGACCTGCCCTACGGTACCGACGCGTTCCGGCGCACAGTGCTCGAGGCTTACTGGCACGCCTCGCCCGAGACCGGCCTCGGCCCGAATAACGTGATAGCCACCGTGGGCGGCCGCGACGCGCTGGCGAAAGCGTATGCCGCAATGCTTGCGCTCGGGCATGGGCGCACCGGCGACTTCATCGTCGTCAGCCGGGTGCCGTGGATTTCGTACAACTGGGGGCCGTACGGCGTGGGGGCCAATGTACTGCTGGCGCCCGGCGATGCGCAGAGCGGATGGGCTTACACCGAAGATGGGCTGCAGGCGTGCAGCGAGCACGCGGCGCGGCTCGGGCGCAAGCTGGCCGGGCTCGTCATCACCAGCCCCGACAACCCGACCGGCGGAGTGCTCAGCGCCGATCGACAGATCGCGCTGGGCAAGGCCGCATTGCGCCTGGGTGTGGCCTTCGTGCTTTACGATTGGATGTATCACTACGTGACGGACCAAGCGGCGATGGACCTCAACCACTTCCTGGCGGCGTTCGACCCCCACGAGCGTGAGCGGATCCTGATCCTCGACGGCCTGACCAAATCCCTCGGCGCCTCGAACGTGCGCAACTGCCACCTGATCGCCCCCGAGGCCGTGGTGCGGTTCATCGTCGCGCGCGCCTCGCACACCGTGATTCCCTCCTTCTACTCGATGGCGGTGGCCATCGCCGCGTATGAACTCGGTTACGCAGAGGCCACTCGCGGTATTCGCGAGCCAACCAACCTCAGCCGTGCGGCGCTGCGCGAATTCTTTTGCGCGCACGGGCTGCGCGCGATTATCGGCCAGGGGTATTACGCCTTCGTGGACGTCGGGCGCTGGCTCGCGGCGCGCGGCTGGAGCGACAGCGAACCGCTCGGGCAGTATTTGGCCGAGCAGCATGGCGTGGCAATTGTCCCGGGTGCCTTCTTCTCGCCCTACGGTGCCGAATGGCTGCGCTTCTCGTATGCAACGCCGGTGGAGAGAACGCTGGGCGCCGCGCAGCGCCTGATGGAGGGATTGGATGCCCTGGTCCAACACTGAGCTTGCACGTTTCGTCGACCGTCTGGAATTGGCGCGCCAGACGGCCGCGCGCAATTTCCCCGAGCGCGGAACGAGCGGCCTGGAGCTGGAATGGAACGTCATGGGAGCGGACCTCCGGCCGGCTCTCCATTGGCCGGGTGCGCACTCGCAGGCGACGTTGGCCGATGCGCTGCGCGAGGCGTACTTACCGGAGTGGCTGGCTCGATACAGCCAGCTCGAGGTGTTCAACTGGATGATCGAGTGGGCCACCGATCCTTTCTATTCGCCGCCACTGGCCGTTTATCAGGCCCGCCTCTTCGAGGCGTGTCTTCTCTCGACGCTCGAGCGAGCCGCCATGGGCGGCGCCGGCTCGCTTCACGCGTGGCACGGCAACCTTCTCTATCCGGTGGAGGTCGGACATCAATCCATTCCGCGCGGCTGGAATTTGGCCAAGCGCTGCTACCTTGAGCGCTGCGTCGACCTCTTCGGTTCACGCCTGGCGACGGCCGGCATTCACGCCAACCTCTCGCTGCCGGAGCCGCTGCTGGCATGGGACCTTGTTCATCTCCCGCGCGCACGGCGCCGGCCGTCTCAGTTGGATGCCTATCGCAATGAGGTTTATGCGCGCGCCACCCGCCTCTTGCGAGCTCATGCAGCGTTGTTCATCGCCACCTCGGCCAGCACCCCCTTGCGCGCCGAGGTGCGAGAGGGCCAGCCGGTTGTGGTATTGACCGAGCACGCCTCGGTCCGCACGCTGACGTTTCCCAGCCCGCCGGAACTCGACCCGCCGTACCTTTACCGCACCCATGCCGACTACGTCCGGCTTTCGAAGGATCTGGTACGGCGAGGGATTCGCTTCGGCAACAACAACTGGACGCCGGTGCGGGCTCGCTCGCTGGCCGAACCGGTGGAACGGTTGATCGCCATCTCGTCCGAGGAATTGGAGGCGCTCGGCCAACGCGGACTGTACGAGGAGAATGGGCGCGATGCGCCTTCGCGTGAGCATGTGGCGCGCGAGATTATCGTCCACAATCTGCTGGCTCGGATCGACCTGCCGATGGCGCGGGTCGAGGTGCGCACCGACGAGGGCGGTCTGCCGCTCGACCTGGAGATCGCCAACCTGGCCCTCAAGGAACTGTTGCTGCTGCGCGGCTACGCGGATGCGGAATTCGGCGGTCTCTTCCACTACGGGCGGGATGACTTGCGGCGCGCGCGCGGCAATGAGGCGGCCGCGGCAATCAAAGGAATGGACGCGGAACTCGAGCATCCGTTCTCCCGCGTGCGAGTGGGCATGCGGGCATTCCTGGGCGAAACGCTCGACAACGTCCGGCCGCTGGCCCACGCGCTGGGCTGGGACGAATGGCTGAAGCCGCTGGTCGAGATGGCACGCGGCGCCCCCAATGCGGCGGAGCAGATACGAGCGCGGTTGCTGCCGGATGCGGATGACCATTCGGTCGTCGATGCGGAAGCCCTCGGCCGCCTCTTCGATGAGCGACGCGCCCAGGTGGCCGGCGATATCGAGCTCATTCGGCGCGAGCTCGCGGGCCTTGGCCCGATGGCCGGCAAGCTTGAGGCATTGTGGCTGCGGGCGGAGGCCGCGCACCTTTTGCCGACGGCCGAGGCACGGCCCGCTGCAATCAACCTGGACCCGACGGTGGACGACGTCACGCTCGAAATCGTGCGGCTGGCCAGCCGGCTCATCGCCATCCCGTCGGTCAGCGTTGCACCCGGCGGATCGCCGCGGCTGGAAGCAATCCACGCGGCTGTTCATCTTGTCGGCGACGAGCTGAGGCGCGGCGGCCTGGAGGTGCGCGTATTTGCCGAGGGTCGCTTCCCGGCACTCCTCGCAGGCTTTCCCGGCGAGGGTCCCGCGCCGGTCGTGCTCCTCGGACACTTGGACGTTGTTGGGCCCGACCCGGATGAGAGGCAATTCACGCCCAGGCTGGAGGGCGACTACCTGGTGGGGCGCGGCGCGGCCGACATGAAGACGGTGGCGGCGACTTACGTGGTGTGGATGAAGGCGGCCCGGCACGCCGGGCCGCCCTACCCGCCCCTACGATTGCTGCTGGTGGGCAATGAGGAGCCGGGAGAGACCGAGCCGACGGGCACGCCCCACATTCTGCAGACCTTGGCGCATGAGGGCGAGCCCGTTCCGGCGCTGATGATCGCCGGCGAACGCACCGGCGAGCGCGGCGATGAACTCGTGGGAGAGGTGTGCCTGGAGAACCGCGGCTTGCTGCGCGCCGAATTGCGCGCGCGGGGCACGCGCACCCATTCGGCAGTGCAACCCGGCTCAGACGTGATGATGCGGCTGGTCGAGGGCCGCGCCCGCATACTGGAGGCGGCCCGCCTGCACCTGCAGCTCCAGGCGCCGATCTCTTGGCGATCGCAGGTTGCCTTCCCCTATCTGGTTTCAGGAGAACGCGGCGTGTTCAACCTGACGGCGGACCGGGCGGCCTTGGGCCTTGAGGTGCGCAGCCTCCCAGGCGATAGCCTGCGCAGACTGGTGGACCTCCTGCGATCCCTGGCCAATGCAGAGGGGCTCGAGCTCGAACTCCTCTCGTGTGAAGAAGGCGTTCGCTGCGACCCGGCCAACCCGTTTGCTCAGCATTTGCTCCAAGCGGTGCGTGAGACCTCCGGTCGAGAGCCGGTTTTGGGGCGCAAGCTGCACGCGACGAGCGCGCGCTTCGCGCCGAACGGTCAGGCCATCGTATGGGGGCAATCGGGGCTGGCGCCTCACGCGGCCGGCGAACGGCACTACCTTCCAAGTATTCTGCCCTACTTCAGGGCGCTCACGCGCTTCGGCGAGTTGGCCGCGACCGCGCGGGTGCCCGAGCCTCTTATCATCCAACGAACGTGAGGAGACGCTATGCCCAATGCAATAGGTACCCCCAGCCGGCACGGGTTAGAGAACCATGGGCTGACCCACTTGAACTTGGTTTACTGGACTCTGCCCTCGCCCATGCTGGTTGAGCGCATTGTCTCGCGCCGCGAAGGACAGCTGGCCCATCTTGGGCCGGTGGTTGTGCGTACCGGCCATCACACTGGACGCTCGCCCAACGACAAGTTCATTGTCCAGCAGGCGCCCAGTGACTCGCGGGTGTGGTGGGGTAAGGTCAATCGGCCGATGACCCCGGCGCAGTTCGAGCGCCTGCATCTGCGCATGCGGTCGTACTTCCAGGGACGAGACGTTTTCGTTCAAGATGCTGTGGCCGGGGCACACCCCGCGCACGCGGTGCCGATCCGCATCGTCACCGAATACGCATGGCACAGTCTGTTCGCCCGCAATCTCTTCCTGCGCCTGCCTCCCGCCGCCCTGCCCGATCACATCCCCCAGTTCACCCTGCTGGACGCGCCGCGCTTTCACGCCATCCCCGAAGAAGACAGCACCAATTCGGAAGTGTTCATTGCGCTCGATCTCGAAAGGGGACTGATTCTCGTCGGCGGGACGAGCTATGGCGGCGAGATCAAGAAGGCGATATTCACCGTCTTGAACTACCTCCTGCCGCAGCGCGGGGTGCTCTCGATGCACTGTTCGGCCAACGTCGGCGAACAAGGAGACGTG
>Ga0315293_10000435_pt1 | contig 38643 bp, 30 predicted proteins | sample YL17G13_20_MG_FD_203071 | JGI IMG/M metagenome (GOLD analysis project Ga0315293, IMG submission 203071) | Sediment microbial communities from Yellowstone Lake, YNP, Wyoming, USA - YL17G13_20 | ecosystem: Environmental > Aquatic > Freshwater > Lake > Sediment | place: USA: Wyoming | collected... | reverse complement strand
GCGCGTACGAACGCGCACTCTCCGAGTGCATGTACCCAACCGAGTAGACGTGAATCACAAAACCCACAAACGTCACGAAAAACAACATCACCGCCGAAAGCGCATCCAATCGCAACGTGAAATCGATGGTGAAGTTGGCGAGCAGCCCGTCCGCGGTGAGCCCGGGCCCGGCCGGGATCCAGGTGAACACCCGGTTGGCGTGCACGGCGCTCGTGCCGAGCGCCGTCGCCCAGTCGATGATCGCCGCGAAGCCCGCCACCATCGCGAGACCGGAGCCGGTCAGGGCGACGGCCGACGTGGTCTTGTGTTCCCAGCCGCGCCGGTTGCCGACCAGGCCGTTGACGATCGCGCCCAGGAGAGGGAAGAGGGGGATCAGCCAGAGCAGGTCTCTCATGCGCTCACCCCTCCATCACGTTGACCTGGTCGAGGTTGACCGTCTGCTTGAGGCGCACCAGCGCGATGATGATGCCGAGGCCGATGGCGGCCTCCGCGGCGGCGATCGTGATCACGAACACCGCGAACACCTGGCCGGTGAGGTCGCCGAGCTGGCGGGAGAACGCGATGAAGTTGATGTTGGCCGCGTTGAGGATCAGCTCCACGCACATGAGGACGGTGATGAAGTTGCGGCGCACGACCATCCCGACCACGCCGAGCGTGAAGAGCACGAGCGAAAGCATCAGGTAGTGGGTGGTGGTGATCACGCGCCACCCTCCTTTCCCGGCTCCTTGCGACCCATGACGATGGCGCCGATCATCGCGACCAGCAGCACGATGGAGACGATCTCGAACGGCAACAGGTAGTCGCGGTAGAGGCTCCAGCCCACCGCCTCGGTGTTGCCGAGGGGCAGGCCCTGCACCTGGCGCAGCGCCGCCGGATTCGCAAGGGGGGCCTGGGCGGCCGCCCACAGCCCCACGCCCACCAGCACCGCAAGCAGCCCGCCCACGCCCAACGCGGCCGGCGCGAGGCTGCGGAGGTACTGGGGCTCCTCTGGGATCGTGCGCACCCTCACGAGCATGATCACGAAAAGGAAGAGCACCATCACGCCGCCCGCGTACACCAGGATCTGCACGGCGGCCAGGAACTCGGCGTGCATCAAGACGAACAGGCCGGCAACCGAAAGGAACGTCCCCAGCAGCGAGAGCGCCGCGTTGACCGGGCTGCGGAAGCCGACCACCCCGATGGCCCCGGCCACCGTGCAGGCGGCCAGGAAATAGAAGACGATCTGCGCGAAGTGGACGATGAACCAGCTCATCGCTTCTGCTCCTCGGGTCCTGCTGACGAGGCGCCGGTAGGGTCGTTGGGCATCTGCCCCATGTTCGGAGGCACCACCCCGGGGTACGGTTTCACGCCTTCCCAGTTCTGCAGGCGCTCCTTGTCGAAGTACAGCTGCTCGTTGCGCTCGTAGGCGGCCGTCTCGTAGCTCTTGGTCGTGAGCCAGATCGCCACCGGCTCGGTGGGGCAAGCCTCCTCGCACAGCCCACAGAACATGCATCGCTTGACGTCGATGTCGTAGCGGTCGAGCACCTTCTTCTTCTTTTTCTTGCCATCGACCTCGACCTCTTCGAAGTGGTCGGCGATGTGGATGATGTCGATCGGGCACGCCTTGGCGCAGATGTGGCAGACGATGCAGCGCTCCTCGGAGAAGCCGAACATGCCGCGGAAGCGGCCAGCGGGCTCGGGCCTCACCTCCGGGTATTGGATGGTGGCCTTGCGGTGGAAGAAGAACTTCCCCGTCACCGAAAGCCCCTGCGCCAGGTCGATCTGCAGCACCGACGTGAGGAAGCCCCAGAGGCTCATCGCGCGCCTCCCATCAGAAGCACGCCCAGAGCCACCACCAGGAGGTTGGCGAGGCTGACGGGCAGGAGCACCTTCCAGCCCAGCGCCATCAGCTGGTCGAAGCGGTAGCGAGGGAAGGTGCCCCGGAACCAGATGTAGCAGAACAGGAAGAAGCCGACCTTGGCCGCGAACCAGATGAACGGCGGGATCACGTCGAGAAAGGCCAGCGCGGCCACGTTGGGGAAGGGACGCAGCCAGCCGCCGAGGAACAGCACGGTGGCGACCGAGGAGATCACCACCATGTTGGCGTACTCGGCCAGGAAGTAGAACGCCCACTTCATCCCCGAGTACTCCGTGTGGAAGCCGGCCACCAGCTCGGACTCGGCCTCGGGAAGGTCGAACGGGTTGCGGTTGGTTTCGGCGATGCCACACACGAAGTAGATGAAGAACGCCACGATCCCCGGGAAGATGAACCAGACCCCGGCCTGCTTCTGTGCCTCGACGATCTTGACCATCGAGAGGCTCCCTGCCATCAGTAGCACCGCGATGACGGAGAACCCCATCGGCACCTCATAGGAGACCAGCTGCGCGGCCGACCGCAAGCCGCCCATCAGCGAGAACTTGTTGTTGGACGCCCACCCGCCCAGGATCACCCCGTACACGCCCACCGATGAGACGCCGAGGATGAAGAGGATGCCGATGTTGATGTCGGTGAGGTAGGGCGGGATCGGCTGCTTGAGAAGGCCGAAGAACGTCGTGTCGGCGCCGAACGGGATCACCGAGAACACAACCAGCGCCGGAGCCGTGATCAACGCCGGCGCCACGATGTAGACGAACTTCTCGGCCCGCGACGGGATGATGTCCTCCTTCACGAAGAGCTTGAGGGCGTCCGCGATCGGCTGCAGCCACCCGCGCGGGCCCACGCGGTTCGGCCCGATTCGGATCTGCATGTAGGCAAGGATCTTTCTCTCGAAGTAGCTCAGGTAGGCCGCCATCAGGATGACCACAAGCAGGATCACCACGATTTTCACGAGCGGGACCACCAGGAAGGCAATCCAAGGGCTCCCCATCATGCCTCCCTACCTGTCGATCTCGCCGAGCACGATGTCGAGCGTCCCGATTACCGCAATCATGTCGGCTATGAGGTGGCCCCGCACCAGCTCGGGCAGCGCCTGAAGGTTGATGAAGCAGGCGGGCCGCACGTGCAGCCGGTACGGGTTGGTGCTCCCGTCGGAGACCGCGTAGAAGCCGAGCTCGCCCTTCGGGCCCTCGACCGAGAAGTAGAACTCACCCTTGGGAGGTTTGATCACCTTTGGGACCTTGGCCATCACCGGTCCGTCGGGCAGCTTTGCAAGGCACTGCTTGATGATGCGAACCGACTGCCGCATCTCCTCCATGCGCACCAGGTAGCGGTCGTAGGTGTCGCCGTTGGCGCCGATCGGGATCTCGAAGTCCACCTCGTCGTAGCGGTCGTAGGGGAACACCTTGCGGATATCCCACTTGACACCGGAGCCCCTCAGGGGTGGCCCGGTCAGCCCCCACTCGATGGCGTTCGCCGCGGAGATCACGCCCACGCCGATGGTGCGCAGCTTCCAGATCCTGTTGTTGGTGAGCAGGCGCTCCCACTCCGCGATGCGGGCCGGCAACTGGTCCACGAAAGCGCCGCAGCGGCCGGTCCACCCCTCGGGCAGGTCGAAAGGCTGCCCACCCACGCGCATGCAGTTCAGAGTGAGACGGGCACCGCAGTACTCCTCGTAGAGATCCAGGATCGTCTCCCGCTCCTGGAAGGTGTAGAAGAACGGGGTCTGCGCGCCGATGTCCAGGGCGTGCGTGCCCAGCCAGATGGTGTGCGAGGCGATCCGCTGCAGCTCCGCGAGGATCATGCGGATGTACGCGGCGCGCGGGGGCACCGTGACCCCCATCATCCGCTCCACCGCGCCGACCAGCGCCTGGTTGTTCGTGGCCGCGGCGGTGTAGTCCATCCGGTCGGTGTGCGGAATCGTCCCGTTGTAGGTTTCGCGCTCGAAGATCTTCTCGGTGCCGCGGTGGAGGTAGCCGATGATCGGCTTGGCGTCCACGATCTTCTCGCCGTCGACCCTCACCATCACACGCAGCACCCCGTGGGTCGCCGGGTGCTGGGGCCCGAAGGAGATCTCCATTTCCTCGCTGTCGGGGAAGGGCCGGGTCGCCTCGAGGTTGCCCATCACTCCCCCTCCCCGCCGGCAACCGGGCCGCCCCCGGGCGGGTAGACGTCCGGGTAGATCGCGGCGCCGGTGTCGATCCCTTCGATGGGGAAGTCCTTGCGCAGGGGGTGGCCGGAGAAGCCTTCCCAGGTCAGGATGCGCTCCAGGTTCGGATGGTCCGCGAAGTAGATGCCGAACATGTCGAAGGCCTCGCGCTCCATCCAGTTGGAAACCTTCCACACGCCGGTGACCGAGGACACCTCGACGCCGTCGGCCACGCGCACCTTGAGGCGGAGGCGCCTCGAGTCGGAGAACCGGTGCAGCCAGTAGACAACGTCAAAGCGCCCCTCCGGCCGCTCCGGCCAGTCCACCGCCGTGAGGTCCACCAGGAACTTGTACTCGAGCTTTTCCTTGCAGGCTCGGCACACGTCCAGAATGCGCTCGCGAGCCACCGTCACCGTGACCTGGCCGGCGAACTCCACCGCCTCGAGCACGGCGTCGGGGACGATCGCAGCGATCTCCCGCACCTGCTCGTGTTCCCGGGCGTCCCTGGACTCCGGCGGGACCGGCTTCTCCTCCCACGGCGGCTTGGGCGCCTCCGGCGGCTGGGGCGGCACGTTCTGCTGCTCGTTCAAGGCTGCCTCCTCGCTATGCGAAGCTGACGGCTCACAGCTCACAGCTGACAGCGGGAAAGACCAGTAGTCCGTGGGCAAGACCCCGCACGGCCATGCTGTCGGCTGTCGGCTGTCGGCTGTCAGCTTGCTTGGCCACCGGCCCGAGCCTTCGCGTTCCCGACATGGTCACAGCGCTCAACTGGCCTTCTTGGCGATGGTCATGCGGTCGATCTTGCGCTGCAGCTGCATCAACCCGTAGATCAGCGCCTCGGGCCGCGGCGGGCACCCGGGTACGTAGACGTCCACGGGCACGATTCGATCGACACCCTGGGTGACCGCATAGGTCTTGTACGGACCCCCACAGGTCGCGCACGAGCCCATCGCGAGCACCCACTTCGGCTCCGGCATCTGGTCGTAGAGCCGCTTCACGATGGGCGCCATCTTCTCGGTCACGGTGCCCGCCACCAGCAACAGGTCGGCCTGTCTCGGGGACCCGCGGAAGACCTCCATCCCGAAGCGAGAAAGGTCGAACCGAGGATCCATCGTCGCCATCATCTCAATCGCGCAGCAGGCCAGACCAAACTGGAGCGGCCAGATCGAGGAGCGGCGTGCCCAGTTGATGACGGTGTCGTAGGTTGAAATCAGGATGTTGGGTTCGAAGCGGTTCTCGATCAGACCCATTGCAGCGCTCCCCGCCGCCATGCGTAGACGTACCCCACGACCAGGATGGCGAGGAACACCACCATCTCGACGAAGCCGAACAGCGCGAGCTTGCGCAGCATGACCGCCCACGGGAACAGGAACACCGTCTCCACGTCGAACACCACAAACAGCACCGCGATCAGGTAGTAGCGAACGGAAAAGCGGTGGTCGTGGGCCTCGCTCGTGATCGGGTTGCCGCACTCGTAGGGCTCCACCTTGACGGGATCGTACCGCCCCGCACGAACCAGCCAGGCGATGGCGAGCGTCACGAATGGAAAGGCGATGGCAACAACGATAAAGAGCAGGACGGGTATGTACTCTGTCACTCCCCCTCCTCGTCCCCGCGTCCGCGTCACTATAGCGACAGCCTTCACAAAGTCAAACAACTAACTGATTGCATTTTGCGTTGATGTCTCGACAAGGATCGGCCTGGTGTCGGCCTCAGCCGTTCTCGAGATGGGGCCGCGGCTGTCAGGCTTGCGACGGACTACGGTATGCGACCGCCGACGGTGGGCAGGAGACGGTTCAGAGAGCCGGACCGCAGACCCTCGAGGTCGAGGGCCACGAATGCGAACCCGGCCTCGCGCACCCGCCGCACGATCTCCTCGGCGAGGCCGTCGGCGAGCACGCGTCCCATCTCGGCCCTGGGCAGCTCGATGCGGGCCGTGCTGCCGTGATGGCGGACCCTCAGCTCGCGGAAGCCGAACTCGCGCAACGCGGCCTCGGCGCGCCCGATCTGCTCCAGCTTCTCCCGTGTGATCGGGTCGCCGTACGGCACCCGCGACGACAGGCAGGGGCTGGAGGGCTTGTCCCACACCGGCAGTTCCAGCTCCCTGAGGGCCTCGCGGATCGCGGCCTTGCCCCAGCCGAGCTCCGAGAGCGGCGAGCGCACGGCAAGCTCTTCGGCGGCGCGCCTGCCGGGCCGGAAGTCCCCGAGGTCGTCCGCGTTGGTCCCGTCCAGCACCGCCGCGAGGTCCCGCTCGTCGGCTATCACAGCCAGCCGCCGGAATAGCTCGCCCTTGCAGACGTAGCAGCGGTCCGGGGTGTTGTCCGCGTAGCCTGGAATCGCGAGCTCCGAGTAGGTGATCTCCTCCTGCCGGATCCCGATCCGCTCTGCGAGCGCACGTGCCGCCGCGGCCTCGCCCTCGGACAGGCTCTCCGAACGGGCGGTGACCGCGAGCGCCCGGTCCCCGAGGGCACGATGCGCGGCCCACGCGACCAGCGCCGAGTCCGCCCCGCCCGAGAACGCAACGACCGCGCTCCCCAGCGGCCTCAGGTGCTCTACCAGGAGTTCGAGCCTCTCCATCGCCATGAAGTGTAACCCCGCTTCGCGGGGCGGCTCATCCCCCGACGAGGCGCAGCAGGCGCTCAAGCAGGAAGCTCGCGAGGCCCTTCGGGGCCGCCGCGGCGCCGGCCATCGCCTCGCGGGCTGCCAGCTCCTCCTGCCGCGAAGCCATGCGGTTGGCGAGCTCCTCGGCGAGCTCGCGGCGCTCCGCGAGCAGCGCCGCGAGCGCGCGGCTGTCCACCTCCACGACCGCAAGGGCGCCGGCCGCCCGCACCGTGGCTGCTCGCGGCGCCCCGGATAGGAACGCCATCTCGCCGAACACCTCGCCCCCGCCCACCCGGGCCACCTCCTGACCGGCGTGCAGCACGATGGCCTCGCCGCGCGCCACGACGTACAGGGCACGCGAGGCCTCGCCCTCCCGCACCACCGCTTCGCCGGGCGCGAACACCTGCCAGCGTGCGGTGTTTGCAAGGAGGGCAACCGCGTCGTCGGGCAGGCCGGCGAAGAGGGTGCAGCCGGCGAGGGCGTCCCGGCTCATCCGCACCGGATCCTCCGCAAGCCTCTCGGCCACGAGGTGCACGCTTCGCTGGGGGAACGGGATCTCCATGCCGGCGCGGGCGAGTGCGGCGTGGGCGCGGGTGAGGAAGGCGTCGGTCAGGTCCGCCGCCAGCCACGGCTCGTGGGTCCAGAGCCGGCACTCGTACGCGACGGCGCTCTCCGCGAACTCCCGCACCAGGATCTGCGGTGCCGGGTCGGCGAGCACGAGGGGGACGTCGGCAGCCACACGCTGGAGGACCTCCTTGACCGCGTAAGGCGAAGCGCCGTAGGCCACGCCCAGGCGCACCGGTACCGCAACCGTCTGCTCACCCTCGCCGTAGAGATGCGTCCGAGCCCTGGCGACCTGGGAGTTCGGGATCAGCACCCGTTCCCCCAGGCGGGTGCGGAGCACCAGCGAGCGCCATCCGAGCTCCTCGACCTCGCCCACGATGCCGTCCACCTCGACCCAGGCGCCCGCCTCGAAACGTTGCTCCCACGCCAGGGCCAGGCCCGCGAGCAGGGCCCCGAGCGTTTCCTGGAGGGCGAAACCCACCACGACGGTGACGACCGCCGTGCCGGCGAGCAGCCCCCCGACGTTCATCTCGAGGCCGTAGCGCAGGACTGTGGCCACGACCAGCACGTACAGCAGCAACGCCACCACGTCGCGGGCCAGGCGCGGCACCACCACATGCATGCGCTGCGCCAGCAGCCAATCGAAAACCACGAGCAGCGCGAGCTTCGCCAGCAGGTAGCCCAGGGCCAGGAGGACCGCGACGTCCGACCAGAGCTCCCAGCGCCCCCCCACGTTTGCCGTCAGCACGAGCCACTGCGCCAGCGCCGAGAGACCCAGGAAGGCCACCGCGCCCGCCAGGTGTCGCAGCACCTGCGAGCGAACCAGACGGCCAAGACCGAGGATGGCAAACGCCGCCCCACCGACCAGAAGGCTGAAGGTCGCGCTCATGTCGGGAGCGATTGTACGGCGACGGCGGTTCCCCTGCCCCCGGTTCAGGCCGCCAGAATGCACCCAACCACAAAAAAATGAGAGCGTTACGGGTCAAACACCGGCGTCATCCGGGGAACTTGAGAATGGCCGTGACGGACGCTTGACATGCGTCCGCGACGACCTTAGATTAGTGGCGCTGTAAACGATTACAGTGTTGCTGACGGAGGGCAATCCGTGCCCGATCGCACCGCCAAGCCGCGTCGCTCCCCGGCCCGACGGGAGGGCCATCTCTTGAGCGTCACGATCAAGCAGGTCGCCCGTCAGGCGGGGGTTTCGGTTGCGACCGTTTCGCGCGTCCTCAACGACAAGGGCCCCGTGGCCGAGGAGACCCGGCGGCGCATTCGCGAGGTCGCCGAGAGGCTCAGGTACGTTCCGCACGGCGCGGCCCGCAGCCTCATCACCAACAAGACCAACACCATCGGGGTGCTGCTGCCGGACATCTACGGCGAGTTCTTCTCGGAGATCATCCGCGGCATCGACCTGGCCGCGAGGGGTCGCGGCTACCACCTGCTGGTTTCGAGCTCCCACGGCGACAAGAGCGAGATCGAGGCGGTCCTGCGCGCGACGCGCGGGCGCGTGGACGGGCTGATCGTGATGTCGCCGGACGTGGACGTCCAGACGCTGCAGGCCAACCTCCCCGGGACCCTGCCGATTGTCATGCTCAACTGCCGTGGCGACGGGGCCTCGTTCGACTCCATCACCGTGGACAACTACACGGGTGCGTTCGAGATGGTGGGGCACCTCGCGGAACTCGGGCACCGGCGGATCGCGCTGGTCAAAGGCCCCTCCAACAACTACGACGCCCGGGAGCGTTTGCGCGGCTACCGCGACGCCGTCCGCGCTCTCTCGATCGAGCGGTCGAGAGACTTCGAGATCGAGGGCGACTTCACCGAGGAGTCCGGCCATCGTGCCGGGCAGCGCATCGCGGCGATCAAACCCCGGCCGACGGCGATCTTCGCGACCAACGATTCGATGGCGATCGGGGTCCTCTCGGCGCTGCACGAGGCCGGTCTGGTGGTCCCGCGGGACATCGCCGTCGCGGGCTTCGACGACATCCCGATCAGCCGTTTCGTCTCGCCGTCGCTCTCGTCGGTGCACGTCACGATCCCGGAGTTGGGGGGTCGCGCCATCGAGCGGCTGATCCACGCCATCGAAGCCAAGAACCTGCACAGGCGGCGGCACGAGACGCTGCCGACCACCCTGGTCGTGCGGAGCTCGAGCGGAGCGGCGCTCGGCGGCTTCCAGCCGAGCCGCGACCGCACCAGACGAAGGAGGGGCCACACACGAGACCCGAGCGATTCGGCTCGCCGCGACGCGCAAAGCGGCACGGCGCGTGCGGGAAAACCACGTACCAGATCGCCAATCGTAATGAAAGGAGGAAGGTGAAATGAAACGGAAAGGTAGGAAACACGGCGCAGCAATCTGGTCGGCGCTCCTGCTGCTGATGCTCCTGTTTGGCAGCCAGGCCGGCGCGCAGGTCACCACGGCGAGCATATGGGGCACCGTCGCCGACAAGACGGGACCGCTCCCCGGAGCAACGGTCAGCGCGAAGAACACGCAGAGCGCGTTCGTCTACAAGGCGACCGCCGGGGACGACGGCTCGTTCCAGTTGAACGGCCTCCCCCCGGGTACGTACGAGATCACGGTCTCCTCCGAGGCCTACAAGCCGCAGACCCAGACCGTGACGGTGCTGCTCGCGCAGCAGAACAAGGTTCGCTTCGAACTCTCGCCGGAGATGGTGGTCATCGCCGACACGACCGTGGTGGGTGAGACGACCAAACTGCTCGTCGACACCCGCTCACCCGCGGTCACGACCAACATCACCCTGCAGCAGATGCAGAGCCTGCCGCAGGAAAACCGCAACTTCCTGAGCTTCGCGCAACTTGCCCCCGGCATCGCGGGGACCCTCAACACGGAAGCAGCCGGGCAGTACTTCACCGGCGGCGGCGCCAACCCCAAGCAGGTCAACGTCTTCATCGACGGCCTGTCGTACAAGAACGACATCATCCAGGGCGGCGCCTTCATGCAGGACTCCAGCCGCGGCAACCCGTTCCCGCAGGACGCCGTCCAGGAGTACCAGGTCCTGACCCAGAACTACAAGGCCGAGTACGAGAAGGCGGCGTCGGCGGTGATCACCGCGGTCACGAAGTCCGGCGGCAACGACTTCCACGGCCGCCTCTTCTACCTCTTTCAGAACGACAACATGGTGACGCAAGACGAGTTCGCCAAGGCGCGCGGCGACACGCAACCCTCGTTCACCCGCGACCAGTGGGGGGTGGCCATCGGCGGGCCGATCCTCAAGGACAAGCTGCACTTCTTCCTCTCGACCGAGCAGAGCAAGAAGGACCTTCCCACGTCGGTCTACCACGGCTCGGCGTGGGGTTCCCCAACCGTGCCCGCGAACGTGACGGCCAAGCTCTCCCCCTACCAGACCGGCACGCTGACGATGCCATTCGATGAGGACCTGTACTTCGGCAAGCTCTCCTGGCAGCCGGACTTTGCCCAGACGATGGACTTCTCCTATAACCAGCGTTCCGAGAGCGAGATTCGCGGTTTCGGCGGCACGCGCACCGAGGACGGCGCCGAGAGCTTCGAGGACAACACCAACGTCCTCGTGCTGCAGCATCAGATCGCGATCGGCAACAGCACATTCAACCAGGCGAGCCTCACCTGGCAGAAGTTCGAGTGGATCAACGGGGCGGTCAATGCAAACTTGCCGCACGAGAACTACACCAACCTGCTCGACGTCGGCAGCAAGGACTACATCCAGAACCTGAGCCAGCAGCGGACGGGGATCCGTGATGACCTGAGCATCTTCGCCGACTGGCACGGAAGCCACTCGATCAAGGTCGGCCTCACGGCCAACTGGGCGAAGTACAAGTTCATGAAGGCCGCCTACGGCATCCCGTACTACGAGTACCGCAGCGACGAGAAATGGCAGTACCCCTTCCTGTCCCGCTACGGCTTCGGCGATCCCTCGCTCGACTTCAGCAACACCCAGTACGGGCTGTTCGCGCAGGACGACTGGACCCTCGCGTCGAACTTCACGCTCAGCGTCGGCCTGCGGTGGGACTACGAGACCAACATGCTCAACAACGGTTGGGTCACGCCGGCCGACGTGGCCAGCGGGCTCAAGACCTCCTGCAGGACCTACTCGCAGCCGGTCGGCGGCAAGACCACGTGGTGCATCCCCGAGATCTTCAACCCCGACGACTACATCTCGAACGGCGACCGGAAGTCCTACGCGGGCATGTACCAGCCTCGCATCGGCTTTGCGTGGGACATCAAGGGCAACGGCAAGTCAGTCGTCTTCGGCGGCTGGGGCCAGTACTACGACCGCGTGACGCTCAACGACATCTACGACGAGCAGTACCGCCACAGCTGGAAGCAGTACACCTTCTGCTTCACCAACGACCCCGCCAAGGTGGGGACGGCGATTGCAGGATGCAGCGTTCCCGCGGTCCTCTGGAACCCCTCGTACGTCACCCCCGCCGGTCTCGACGGCATCATCGCCAGCGGCCAGACGCCGGGCCCCGAGGTCTTTCTGCTGAACAACAACACGAAGCCGCCGCGTGCCACGCAGTGGACGCTCGGCCTGCGGCAGCAATTCGGCTCCTGGCTCACGTCGTTCACTTACGCGAACACGCAGGGCTACAACGGGCTCGTCTGGAGCTTCGGCACCGACCCTCCAGGGACGCCGGCGAGCGAGAAGTGGGGGAACTGGATCCCGATCCCCGGGTACGGCTTCATCATTCGGAGCTACAACACCCGAAAGACCGACTACGACGGGTACTTCCTTACGGTGGACAAGCCGTTCACCGCGGACTCGGGGTGGGGCTTCAACTTCTCCTACACCTACTCGACATCCCAGTGGAACGCCTCGAACGACACGGGCACGGCGTTCGCCTTCGACGAATACCCCCCGCCGGACTTCCCGATGTTCCCGGGCAAGCTCGCCCAGCGCCACGTCTTCATTGCAAGCGGCACGGTCGGGCTTCCGGTGGGATTCAAGCTCTCAGGCATCATCAACCTCGGCTCGGGCCTGCCATACGACACCCCGGACGCCTCACAGGGGTGGGGCAACTTCGTCTACCGCTACAACGCGGCCCAGCCCGCCAAGCAGAGCTTCCTCGGCATCAAGCAGTTCGCCTACCGGAGCGTGGACCTGCGCCTCGACTGGACGGCCCACCTCGGCGGAGGTATGGATCTCGGCCTAATCCTCGAGGGGTTCAACATCTTCGACTACGCCAACTACTCGTACGACGCCTGGGTGTCGGGCTTCAAGCCCCCGCCAGGCGAGACCAACCCCAAGTTCGGGCAGCCCACCGGGGAATACAACACGCGCCGCTACCAGATCGGAGCGAGGTTCACCTTCTAGGGCGGGAAGAGGCCTGATCGCAGAAACCGGCGCGGCACGGATCGGCAGCATCGGATCCGTGCCGCGCCTCCTCTCTTCACGTTCGCGCCGGCGCCCCGGCGACTGGAGTAGGCTATGCGTGGAATGGCCAAGAGAGGTGGTGAGCCCGGGGTGGTTCGAGCGCGCCCGATCGTCGCCGCGGTGCTGGCCGCCCTCTCGCTCCTGGCCTCCTGCGCCGCGACCCACTCGGCTGCGGGCGACCCGGAGGCCGCGGTGCGCAAGCCGCGTCTGAGGCTCCCCGCGGAGCGCTCCGACCCGTTCCTCGACGAGCTCCAGGCGCGCACCTTCAAGTTCTTCTGGGAGCTCCCCAACCCGGCGAACGGCCTGGTGCCGGACAGGTGGCCCGACGGCGCGCTGCCCGACTTCTGCTCGATCGCCGCCGTCGGCTTCGGCCTCACCGCGTACCCGATCGGGGTGCAGCGCGGCCTGATCACGCGCGAGCAGGCCCGCGACCGCGTGCTGGCCACGCTCCGCTTCTTCGCCGGCGCCCCGCAGGGGCCGGAGCCCACCGGCAGGGCGGGGTACAAGGGTTTCTTCTACCACTTCCTCAACATGAAGACGGGCGCCCGTTACGCCCAGGACGTCGAGCTCTCCAGCATGGACACCTCGCTGCTGCTCGCCGGGGCGCTCGCGTGCCAGACGTACTTCGACGGGGCCGACCCCGGGGAGGCGGAGATCCGCAGCCTCGCGGACGCGCTCTACCGGGCGGCGGACTGGACCTTCCTGCAGCCCCGCCCGCCGCTCGTGAGCATGGCGTGGACCCCGGAGTACGGCGCTCACACCCACGACTGGCGCGGCTACGACGAGGCGATGATCCTCTACATTCTGGCGCTCGGCTCACCGACGCACCCCGTGAGCCCGCAGGCATGGTCCGAGTACACGAGCACGTACGTCTGGGCCCCCTGGTACGGGCAGGAGTACGTCGCCTTCCCGCCGCTGTTCGGGCACCAGTTCACCCAGGTGTGGGTGGACGCCCGCGGCATCCAGGACGACTTCATGCGCGGCAAGGGAATCGACTACTTCGAGAACACCCGGCGCGCCGCCTACGCGCAGCGGGCGTACGCGATCGCCAACCCGATGGGCTGGGTGGGCTACGGCGAGGACATCTGGGGCATCACCGCCTGCGACGGCCCGGCGGACACCGAACAATCTGTCAACGACACGCTCAGGAGGTTCTACACCTACGCCGGGCGCGGGGTCGGCGCCACGTTCATGCTCGACGACGGAACGATCGCCCCGACCGCCGCCGCGGCCTCGATACCGTTCGCCCCCGAGATCGCCATCCCGGCAGTGAAGGCGATGTACGAGCGCTACGGTGCGTACCTCTACTCCACCTACGGCTTCTTCGACGCCTTCAACCCCACCTTCCCGTTCGACGTCACGCCCGGGATGGGGCGCAACTCTTTCGTCGGCTGGTTCGGGACCGACTACCTGGGACTCGACCAGGGGCCGATCGTCGCGATGATCGAGAACTACCGCAATGGGTTCGTCTGGAAGCTGATGCGGAAGAACCCCTACATCGTGAACGGGCTCCGGCGCGCCGGCTTTTCGGGCGGATGGCTGGCAGGCCTGCCGGAGTGAGCCGGGCCGCCGTGGGTCCCTACCCCCGGGCAGCCGATCTCCTCCGAATCGCCGCGGTTCTCGGCGCGCTCGCCCTCGCGGGGTGCTCGCGCGCGCAAACCGAGAAGAGAGTCACCCTGCGGTTCTGGGCGCTCGGCCGGGAGGGCGAAGTGGTGCAGTCGCTGCTGCCCGAGTTCGAGCGCGCGAACCCCGGCGTGCGCGTCCAGGTGCAGCAGATCCCCTTCACCGCAGCCCACGAAAAGATCCTCACCGCCTTCGTGGGCGGCTCGACCCCCGACCTGACTCAGCTCGGCAACACCTGGATCCCCGAGCTCGTCGCGCTCGAGGCCCTCGAGCCGCTCGGCGCGCGTCTCGCCGGCTCGTCTCTGGCCCCCCGCGACTTCTTCCCCGGCATCTGGGCCACCAACGAGATCGATGGCGAGGCGTACGGCGTGCCGTGGTACGTGGATACGCGCCTCCTCTTCTACCGCACCGACCTCTGGACCCAGGCGGGCGTCGTGCGCCCGCCGCACAGCTGGGAGGAGTGGCGCGAAGACATGCGCCGCGTCAAGGCGCTGCCCGGGGCGGAGCGCTACGGAATTCTCCTCCCGATCGACGAGTGGGCCCAGCCGGTGGTGCTCGCCCTGCAGGCCCGCGCGGACCTGCTGCGCGACGGCGGCCGGTACGGCGATTTCCACGATCCGCGCTTCCGGCGGGCGTTCGAGTTCTACGTCTCGCTCTTCTCCGAGCGCCTCGCGCCGCCGCTCGGCAACGCTCAGGTTGCCAATCCGTACCAGCAGTTCGCCGACGGGTACTTCGCCTCGTGGATCACCGGGCCCTGGAACCTCAGCGAGTTTCGCAACCGCATTCCTCCCGAGTGGCAGGGCGACTGGGCGACCGCGCCCCTCCCAGGGGTCGCCGAGGGAGACTATCCGGGCGTCTCTCTCGCGGGTGGCTCGAGTTTCGTCATCTTCCGAACATCGCGGCACAAGGACGCGGCGTTCCGCCTGATCGAGTTCCTGGCCGGCGTGAGGCAGCAGGTGGAGTTCTACCGCCTGATCGGAGACCTGCCCGCGCGGTTAGCGGCATGGGACGACCCCGCCCTGACGGGCGAACCTCACCTGCGGGCGTTCCGCGAGCAACTCCAGCACGTGGAACCGACGCCGCGGCTGCCCGAGTGGGAGCGCATCGCGTGGGCGATTGCCGAAGCCGCCGAGCGCGTCATCCTGGGGCAACAGACCGTGGATGCGTCGCTCGACCAACTCCAGGCGGAGGTCGACAGGATGCTCGCGAAGCGGCGGTTTCTGCTCGACCGGCAGAAACCCGGAGCGGGCTCATGAGCACCGGGACGGCTCTTCCCCCCCGACGCTCGCGGGCGGAGGCGCGCGCCGGGCTCGCCTTCATCGCTCCGGCGCTTGGGCTCATCGTTCTTTTCTTCGTCGTGCCCGTGGTGGCCGGTTTCCTCCTCGCCGCCACCGACTTCGACATCTACGGCATCGGCGATTTTTCGACGGCCCGCTTCGTGGGTCCCGGCAACTTCGCGGCGCTGCTGCACGATCCGGTGTTCTGGAAGGCTCTTGCCAACACCTTCTACTTCGTGGTGGTCGGCGGCCCGCTCTCCGTTGCGGTGTCGCTCGCCGCGGCCATGCTCGTCAACGCACGCCTGGTGCGCCTCAAAGGGTTCTTTCGCACGGTCTACTTCGCCCCCGTCGTGACGACCATGGTTGCGGTTGCGGTGGTCTGGCGTTACCTCTACCACCCGCGTTTCGGCCTCCTGAACCAGATCCTTGCGCTGCTCGGCCTACCCGACGTCAACTGGCTGGGCGACCCCCGGTGGGCGATGCCCGCGATCATCCTCATGGCGGTCTGGAAGAACTTCGGCTACAACATGATCATCTTCGTGGCAGGGTTGCAGAGCATCCCAACGAGCATCTACGAGGCCGCCCGGGTGGATGGCGCCGGACCGTGGCAGCAGTTCCGGCGCATCACCGTCCCAGCCCTCCGCCCGATGTTGATGTTCGTCGGGATCATCACCATGATCGGCTACTTCCAGATCTTCACGGAGCCGTACGTCCTGACGGGCGGCACCGGCGGCCCGCTCAATGCCACCCTGTCCCTGGTGATGTACATGTACAAGCAGGGGTTCCGCTGGTGGAACATCGGCTTCGCCGCCACCGTGGCCATAGTCCTCTTCGTGATCATCCTCGTCGGCACACTCATCCAGATGCGGGTGCAGCGGGAGCGGGAGTGAGAAAGCTCGTCCCCGCCCTCGCGCTGCACCTGGTCCTCGCGATCGGGGCGGTCGCGACGCTGCTGCCCTTTGCATGGATGGTCTCCGCGTCGCTCATGCACCGCGGCGAGGCGAGCAAGTGGCCGCCGTCGTTCCTCCCGAGCCGGGCGACGTTCGAGAACTACCGGGAGTTGTTCGAACGCCTGGACATCGGCCGCTGCTTCCTCAACAGCACATTCGTGGCGGTCGTCTCCACCGCGCTTGCGCTCCTGATCGTCTCCCTCGCCGGCTACGCGTTCGCCAAGCTCCGCTTTCCGGGACGCTCGAAGATTTTCAAGGCGTTGCTCACCGCGATGGTGATCCCGGCGCAGGTCGCGATGCTGCCCCTGTTCCTGCTGCTCAGGACGATGGGTCTCGTCAACACCTACTGGGCCGTCATCATCCCGGGCATGGCGCCGGTGTTCGGGATCTTCATGGTCCGCCAGTACGCGCTCTCGATTCCAGACGAACTGCTGGACGCCGCACGCGTGGACGGGGCGGGCGAGTTTCTCATCTACCGGAGGATCGTCTTCCCGTTGCTGCGGCCTATCCTCGTCACATTCGGGGTGTTCAGCTTCATGGGTGCGTGGAACGACTTCATGTGGCCCCTCATCGTCCTCACCGATGACCGCAAGTACACCCTGCCGGTCGCGCTGGCCAACCTCATCGGCGAGCACGCGCAGGACATCGAGTTGATGACGGCCGGCGCGGTCCTCACCGTCCTGCCGGTGCTGCTGCTCTTCCTTTGCCTGCAGCGTACGTACGTGGAGGGGATCACGCTCGGGGGGATCAAGGAGTGAGAAGACAGGGCACAGTGGAAACCTCGAGACGAGCCGCCCTCGCAAGTGTGCTGGCGCTCCTGGTCGTAACGAGCGCTGCAGCGCAAACGCGGGAGCTCGACGACTTCGCGACCGTGGCGACGTGGACCACGGCGCCGTCGGAGGGTGTGACCCTCGCCGTCTCGTCCGATGCCGGCCCGGCGGGGCGCGCGATGCGTCTGGAGTTCGACTTCCACGGCCGCGGCGGCTGGGCCGCGATTCGAAAGCCGATCGCCGTTGAGCTCCCGCCGAACTACGAGTTCTCGTTTCGCATCCGGGGTGAGGCACCGGCCGAAACCCTCGAGTTCAAGCTCGCCGACCCCTCGGGCGACAACGTCTGGTGGTCGGTGCGCCGCGACTTCGATTTCCCGCACGAGTGGCGGGAGGTCCGGATCAAGAAGCGGCAGATCTCGTTCGCCTGGGGCCCCGCCGGCGGTGGGGAGCTGAAGCGCACCGCCGCGATCGAGCTCGCGATCACCGCCGGAGCCGGGGGCAAAGGCTCGGTGTGGATCAGCGACCTCGCTCTCACCGAGCTGCCGCCGCCGCACCCGTACGCGGGCACACCGGGCGTGACCGCGTCGTCCTCGCTGCCGGGCCGCTCGCCCGCCCAGGCGTTGACCGGCACCGGGGGCGGCTGGCACAGCGACCCGAAGGCGTCCGGCGAAGCTTGGCTGCAGACCGACTTCGGCGAGAGGCGCGAGTTCGGCGGGCTCGTGATCGACTGGGACCGCGCGCCGCGCTCGTTCGACGTGCTGACCTCAGCGGACGGAAACTCGTGGACCGCCGCGTGGAAGGTGACCACGGCCCAGGGGGGCCGCTCGTACGTGTCGCTGCCGGAGGCCGATGCGCGCTTCGTTCGCCTTCTGCTCGAGGGCGTGCCTCAAGGCGGGGTGGGAATCCGGAAGATCGACGTGAAGCCTCTCGAGTTCGCCGCCACACCCAGCGAGTTCATCTCCAGCGTCGCAAGGGACGCGCCCCGGGGCCGCTACCCCCGAGGGTTCCTCGGGGAGATGACGGCATGGACGCTCGTCGGCAGCGACGGCTCCCGAGACCCGGCCGGGCTGCTGGGAGCCGACGGGGCTTTCGAGCCGGTGCCGCGATCGTTCTCGATCGAGCCGTTCGTCTGGCTCGACGGGAAGCTCATCACGTGGGCCGACGTCAACGCCGAGGCGAGCCTGCTCGAGGGGTATCTGCCGATCCCGACCGTGCGCTGGACACACCCGTCCTTCACCCTCGAGGTCACCGCCCTCGCATTCGACACCCTCAACCGGGCGATCCTTCTCTACCGCCTGACGAACACGGGGCGAGAGCCGATCGCGCCCAGGCTCTGCCTCACGGTTCGCGCGTTCCAGGTCAACCCGCAGAGCCAGTTCCTCAACACGGCCGGGGGCGTCGGCCGCGCCACGCGAATCGCCCGGGAGGGCAACGTCGTCGCGGTCGACGGCCTCAGGGTCGCACCGCTGACCGCGCCGTGGTCGTTCGGGGCGACCGTCTTCGACGCAGGCGACATCACGAGCTTCCTCGCCAAGGGCGAGATGCCGCATTCGGAAGCGGTCGACGATCCCGGCGGCCGCGCGTCTGCGGCCATTACCTACGACGCGAACCTCGAGCCAGGCGCCTCGCGGGAAGTGTGGCTCGTGTCCGGCCCGGAGCCGATGCCGACGCCGCCCGCACCTTCCGACGCCGCACGCTGGGTCGCCGAGAAGCTCGCCCTCGTGGCGGCCGGTTGGCGCGAGCAGCTCAACCGCGTCGAGATCCGCATTCCGGGAAGAAGCCAGGACCTCGTGCGCGCGGAGCAGTCCAACCTGGCCTACATCCTCATCAGCCGCGACGGGCCGGCGCTGCGACCGGGGACACGGTCGTACTCACGCTCGTGGATCCGCGACGGCGCGATGATGGCCGCGGCGCTGCTCCGGCTCGGCCACGCCGAGGAGGTGCGCGACTACCTCCGGTGGTACGCGTCGTACCAGTTCGCGAACGGCAAGGTGCCGTGTTGCGTGGACGCCCGCGGTGCGGACCCCGTCGCCGAGAACGACAGCAACGGGCAGCTTCTCTTCCTCGCCGCGGAGTACCTGCGCTTCACGGGGGACCGTGCGACGGTGGCTTCCGTGTGGCCGCAGGTCGCGTTCGCGGTCGCCTATCTCGACGAGCTCCGGCAGCAGCGCCGCACCGAGGTGTACCGCTCGCCGGAGAAGCTCCCCTTCTTCGGGCTGCTTCCCGAGTCGATCAGCCACGAGGGATACTCGGCCAAGCCTATGCACTCCTACTGGGACGACTTCTGGGCGCTCAGGGGGATGAGCGACGCGGTGTGGCTCGCCGACGAGCTCGGCCACAGCGAGGAGGCCGCAGCCTGGACGGCGATGCGGGACGAGTTCCGGAGGGACGTGGTGGCCTCGATCGCCCTCGTGCGCGAGGCCAGGGGGCTCGCCTACGTTCCCGGGTGCGCGGAGCTCGGTGACTTCGACGCGACCTCGACCACCGTCGCTCTCTGGCCGGCCGGCGCCGATGCCGATCTCCCCCGCGAGGCGCTCGAGACGACGTTCGAGCGCTACTGGCGCGAGGCGGAGCAGCGCTTCACCGGTCAGGCGACCTGGGAGGCGTACACCCCGTACGAGTGGCGCAGCGTCGGGGCGTTCGTGCGCCTTGGGTGGCGCGACCGTGCCGCGAAGCTCGCGAGCTGGCTCATGGCCGACCGCCATCCGGCGGGCTGGAACCAGTGGTCGGAGATCGTCCATCACGACACGACCAAGGCAGCGTTCCTCGGCGATCTCCCCCACGCCTGGGTCGGCTCCGATTTCATCCGCTCGCTTCTGGACATGCTCGCCTACGAGCGCGTCCGCGACGGCGCGCTGGTGCTCGCCGCGGGCGTCCCGCACGAGTGGCTCGCGGGCAGCGGGTTGGCCGTGCGCGGCCTAAGAACGCCTCACGGGATCCTCTCATGCGAGATGAGGGAGGAGGGCGACGCGATCTACGTTCGGATCGAGCCGGGCCTCACCGTCCCGCCGGGCGGGATCGTGCTGGCCCTGCCGGTGGCGGGCCCTGTCCGCTCGGTAACCGTCAACCGGAAGCAGGTGACACCCTCCGCGGGCGGCGAGGTGATGGTCCGGGAGTGCCCGGCCGAGGTCGTGATCCGCTCGGGGTCCGCGCCGCGGACCGGCGGCTCGGGTCCAGAAGTCGGCGGCGACACGCTCCAGGCGAGGACACGACCATGACCGCAAGGCTGCTCATCTTCCTCGCAGCCACGCTGGCGACCAGTTGGGCGGGTATCGGCAACGCAGGGGGGGCGAACGTGTCCACCGGGTTCCTGTTCAGGTCCATCAAGGACAACGGCCGCGAGCTCAGGTACGCGGTCTACGTTCCGCGCGGGTACGACCCTGCCCGCGCATGGCCCCTCATCCTCTTCCTCCACGGGAGCGGGGAGAGCGGCACCGACGGCAGCAGGCAACTCGCCCAGGGCCTGCCGCGGGAGCTCGTCTGGAACCCGGACCGCTGGCCTTTCATCGTGATCATCCCCCAGAAGCCCTCGCAGGACGCCGAGTGGGAACAGTACGAGCTTGAGCTGATGACAATGCTTGCGCACGCGCGGCGCGAGTACAGCGTGGATCCGACGCGCCTCGTCCTCACCGGGCTCTCGCAGGGCGGCCACGGCGCCTTGGTGCTCGCCGCCCGGCACCCCGAGCTGTGGGCCGCGGTCGTGCCCGTTTGCGGATACGGTGCGGTGCGCTCCGGCGTGCCTGGGGCGTTCACCGGCACCGTCACGGACATGGCGGCAGTCATCAAGGGCATCCCCGTGTGGGCGTTCCACGGGGAGGCGGACGACGTCGTCCCGGTCGGGGAGACCCGCGCCATCGTCGCGGCGCTCGAGGCGGCGGGGGCGCACCCGAGGGTGACGATCTACCCCGGGGTGGGCCACGGGTGCTGGGAGCGCGCCTACGGCGAGCAGGAGCTGCCCGCCTGGCTGCTCGCCCGGCGCCGGCCGTCGCCGTGAAGATCGGCGATCAGGCCCCGGCGTCGTCCGCGAGTGCGGCGCCGTTGGTCCGGACGACCTCCGCGTAGAAACGCGCGCTGTCCTTGGGCGTGCGACGCTGGGTCCCGTAGTCCACGTGGACGATCCCGAACCGCTTCGAGGTCCCGTGGCTCCACTCGAAGTTGTCGAGCAGCGACCAGACGAAGTAGCCCCGCAGGTCCACGCCCTGTGCGATCGCCCGGTGGGCCGCCCGCAGGTGCTCCCGCAGGTACGCTACCCGGAGCGGGTCGTGCACGCTCCCCTCCGCCGTGGGCGCGTCGTGGAACGCGGCCCCGTTCTCGGTGATGAAGAGCGGGATCTCACCGTAGCGCTGCCGTACCCAGGTCAGCGTGTCGGTGAGGCCCGGGGGGTAGACCTCCCAGTTCAGCTCGGTGTAGGTCGAGCCAGGCTGCCGGACCCGGCCGGCACGTATCGGCCAGACCGCCGGGTCGTGCCTCATCACGCCGCGGCTGTAGTAGTTGATCCCGAGGAAGTCCACCGGTTGGCGGATCGCCGCCAGGTCGGCGGCCGAGATCTCCGGCCACGCCTCGCCGAAGATCTCGGGAAGCTCCTCGGGGTAGCTCCCGAGGAAGATCGGGTCCAGGTACTGCCGGTTCATGTAGGCCTCGGAGCGCGCGGTCGCGGCGAGATCCTCACGGCTCTCGGAGGCCGGGTACTTCGGCTCCAGGTTCACGACCAGCCCCACCGCGTGCCTGCCCTCCACGCGGTACGCCTGCACCGCCGCGGCGTGGGCACGCAGCAGGTTGTGGGTCACGATCGGCGCCTCGAAGAGGTTCTTGTGGCCGGGTGCCAGGACCCCGTACAGGTACCCCCCGTCGGCAACCACCCATGGCTCGTTGAGTGTCGCCCAGAAGCGCACCCTGTCGTCGAGCGCCCGGAAGAGGACGTTCGCGTACTCGGCAAACCACCCCGCGATGTCCCGGTTGAGCCACCCCCCGAGGTCGTCGAGAGCGGCCGGAAGGTCCCAGTGGTAGAGCGTCACGAACGGCTGTACGCCGTGCTCCAGCAGCGCGTCCACGAGCCGGCTGTAGAAGTCCAGCCCCTTCGCGTTGACCCGCCCCCTGCCCTCGGGAAGTACCCGCCCCCAGGCGATCGAGAACCTGTAGGCGGACAGGCCCAGCCCGCGCATGAGGGCCACGTCGTCCCGGTACCGACGGTAGTGGTCGCAGGCCACATCCCCGGTCCCGCCGTCGCGGACCCAGCCGGGGGTGTGGGCCAAGCGGTGCCAGATGCTGGGACCGGCCCCGTCGGCGAGGGGCGAGCCCTCGACCTGGTAGGCGGAGGTCGCGGACCCCCACAGGAACCCGTCGGGGAACGCGAACTCCCTCGGCCTGCCCTCTCGTCCGTGCATCCCTGAAAACCCCCACGATGCCGCTGCCGGCGCTGCCTTCCGGGTCACGATACCATGCGCCCCCCTGCCCGGCCCGCCCGCCCCCACCGGTTGACTTTGCCCGCAAAACGGGACTCTAATGTAACCGTTTACATCCCGCCGGCTCTGTGCGTGCAGCCACGTGGAGGACGCGCGGCATGAGAACCATGTCGAAGAGGTCCGGTCACCAACCCGAAAAGGGCCGGCCTGCTTACCCGGCCCCGTCGCGCTACGGCCACTTCTCGGCCGACGGCACCGAGTACTGCATCACCGAGCCGAGCCCCCCCCGCCCCTGGGCCAACATCATCGCGGGCCCGCGCCTGGGCCTGGCGGTCAGCCAGTCGGGGAGCGGCTTCACCTGGATCGACAACTCACAGCTGGCGGTGATCAACCGCTGGCAGCAGGATCTGATCCGGGACACATCGGGGAAGTTCCTCTACGTGCGGGACGCCGAGTCCGGGACGCTGTGGTCCCTCTCCCCCGCGCCCGCCTGGACCCCCCACGACCGCTACCTCTGCCGTCACGGCCTCGGCTACACGACGTTCGAGACGGAGCTCGCGGGGATCGAGGCCCGCTGGACGCTCTTCTGCCACCCCGTCGAGACGGCCGAGCTCTGGCGGGTCGAGCTCGCCAACCTCACCGACCGCCCGCGCCGCCTGGAGATCTGCGCCTACCTGGAGTGGAACTGCGGCGTGGCGCCCTCGCCCCGGCGGGAGTTCGCCAAGCTCTTCCTCGAGACCTCCTACGACCCCTCCCGCGGCGCCGTGTTCGCCCGCAGCCACATGTGGGACGTCCCCTCCCGGCGGTACGGGCACTGGAACGCCGAGTTCCCCTACGTCAGCGCGCTCGCCGGCACCGAGAAGGTCGCCTCGGCACAGGGGAACAAGGGTGCGTTCCTGGGGCGGTACGGCTACCTCCGGTCGCCGCAGGCGCTGCAGGAGGAGGCCTGGAAACCCGCCTTCGGGCGGCACGAGGACCCCATCGCGGCGCTGCGCAGCGTGGTGAGGCTGCAGCCCGGCGAGCGCCGCGACCTCGGGTACGTCCTGGCCGTCACCGAGTCACAGGCCGCCACCGAACACCTGGTGGACCGGATGGTCAAGGTCGAGGCCATGGACGCCGCCCTCGAGGAGGTCCGCTCCGCCTGGAAGGCCAGGCTCGCCGCGCACCGGATCGAGACCCCGGAGCCCGCCCTCGACCATCTCGTCAACGACTGGGCGCGCTACCAGGCGATCTCCAGCCGCCTCTGGGGACGTTGCGGCTACTACCAGCAGAGCGGCGCGTACGGGTTCCGCGACCAGCTCCAGGACTCGCAGGTCTGGCTCACGACCGAGCCGGCGCGCTGCCGCGACCAGATCAACCTGCACGCCGCCCACCAGTTCGCGGACGGGTCCGTCTACCACTGGTGGCACCCGCTCACCGAGCAGGGCCACGTCACCCGCATGACCGACGACCTCCTCTGGCTGGCGTTCGTGACCGCCAGCTACCTCAAGGAGACGGGCGACCTCGGGATCCTCGACGACACAACGCCCTTCCTCGACGACCCCGCGCCGAAGCCGCTCTCGGAGCACGTGAGGCGGGCGTTCGAGCGCGTGTTCACGCGCACCTCCCCGCGCGGGCTGCCCTACATCGGCGCCGGTGACTGGAACGACGGTCTCTCGGCGGTCGGCCTCGAGGAGCGCGGCGAGTCGGTCTGGCTCGGCCACTTTCTGGCCGGCCTGCTCTCGGACTGGGCCGAGGTCCTCCGCCGCACCGGGCAGGCTGAACTGGCCGCGGAGTACGTGGAGCGGCGCAGGGCGCTCGTGGAGGCGATCAACCGGCACGGCTGGGACGGCGGATGGTACATCCGCGCCACTCTCGACGACGGCTCCCTTCTCGGCAGCGCGAGCAACCGGGTCGCCAGGATCTTCCTCAACGCCCAGACGTGGGCAGTCCTGGCCGACGTCGCGCCCCCCGATCGCGCGGCGCGCTGCATGGCCGCGGTCCGCGAGCACCTGACGAGCCCGGCGGGCGCCCTGCTGCTGGCGCCTGCATTCGATCGGCCGGTGCCCGAGATCGGCTACATCACGCGGTACGCCCCCGGCCTGCGCGAGAACGGCGGTGTCTACACGCACGCCGCCACCTGGGCGATCGCCGCAGCCTGCAAGGTGAAGGACCACGAGCTTGCCGGCAAACTCCTCACCGCCATCAACCCCGCCCTCAAGGACCCGGAGAGTTACTGCGCCGAACCGTACGTCTTGCCGGGCAATGTGGACGGCCCGGACTCCCCTCACCACGGCCGCGCCGGCTGGACCTGGTACACCGGCGCGGCGGCCTGGCTCCACCGTGTCGTGTGCGAGTGGGTGCTGGGCGTGCGCCCCGAGTGGGACGGGCTGCGCATCGACCCGTGCCTGCCGCCGGGTTGGCAGCGTGCGCGTATGGCCCGTCCCTACCGCGGCTGCACCTACGAGATCTCGATCGAGCGAAGCGATGTCCTCGCCGAGGGAGCCACCGAGGTCTCGGTAGACGGGGAGCGTCTGAGGGACACCGTGATCGCCCCACCCTGCGAGTCCGGCGCCCACCACCGGGTCTACGTGCGCTGCCGTTGAGCCGTGCCCGGGACCCGCGGCTCGAGGGCGGGAATCATTCTGGGCCGGATAGATTTACCATAGCCGCATGAACGACGAGCCCAAGAAACCGGACTCCTTCGGGCCGAACGTCTGGCTGATCGACGAGATGTTCCGGGAGTTCAAGGAGCGCCCCGAGTCGGTCAGTGACAGCTGGCGCGAGTTCTTCTCCGACTACCGCCCGGCGGCCGGCCGGATCGCCCCGCCTCCCGCTGCGGCCCCGCCGGCCGCGCCCAAAGAAGCGCCGGCACTCCCGGAGGCCGCGCCCGCCGCATTGCCGCTGATCGGCCCCGCCAGGCGCCTGGTCGAGAACATGCAGGCCAGCCTCTCGGTCCCCACCGCCACCTCGGTGCGCACGATCCCGGTGCGCCTGCTGGAGGAGAACCGCGCGCTCATGAATCAGCACCTGGCCGAGCTGACCGGCGGTAAGGTGAGCTTCACCCACCTGCTGGCCTGGGCGATCGTCAAGGCTCTGCAGGCGATGCCCGAGATGCGCACGCTCTACGTGGAGGTCGAGGGCGCGCCCCACCGTCGTGTGGCCGAGCACGTCAATCTCGGTCTTGCAGTGGACGTGCAGCGCCGCGACGGCTCCCGCAGCCTTGTCGTTCCCAGCATCAAGCACGCCGAGGCCCTCGAGTTCGCGACGTTCTTCGCCGCCTACAACGAGCTGATCCGCAAGGCGCAGGCCGGCCAGCTCACCCCCGACGACTTCGCCGACACAACCGTCAGCCTCACCAACCCGGGCATGCTCGGCACCACTCAGTCGGTGCCGCGGCTGATGGTGGGTCAGAGCCTGATCATCGCCGCCGGGAGCATCGGCTTCCCGGCGGAGTACCAGCTCGCCGACCCCGCGACCCTCGCCTACCTGGGCGTGAGCAAGGTGCTGACGCTCACCTGTACCTACGACCACCGCGTCATCCAGGGAGCCGAGAGCGCCGAGCTCCTCTCCCGCGTGGCAGGGCTGCTCGCCGGCGACGAGAGGTTCTACGAGCAGGTCTTCACCTCCCTCGCAGTGCCGCATGAACCAGTACGGCTCGCCCGGGACACGAACCCCTACTTCTCGGGGCGCGGGGTGGATGCGCTCGTCGCCAAGCAGGCGGGCGTGCTCGCGCTCATCAACATGTACCGCGTGCGCGGCCACCTCGTCGCGCACACGAACCCGCTCTCGACCGAGATCCCCACCCACCCCGAGCTGGAGCTCGACCACCACGGCCTCACCGTCTGGGACCTGGACCGTGAGTTCTACACCGGCGGCGTCGGCGGGCGCGAGCGCGCACCTCTGCGCGAGATCGAGCGCATCCTCCGGGAGGCCTACTGCGGCACCCTCGGCGTCGAGTACATGTTCATCCAGGAGCCCGATCAGAAGGCGTGGATCCAGAAGCGCGTCGAGGGTGCCGACCCCCTCGCCTGGCTCGACGCCCCGGCCAAACGCCGGGCGCTCGCGATGCTCAACGCCGCCGAGGCGTTCGAGCGCTTCCTCCACACCAAGTACGTCGGCCACAAGCGCTTCTCCCTCGAGGGCGTGGAGGCGCTGATCCCGACGCTCGACCGGCTCGTGTCCGGCGCCGCGGCGACCGGCGCCGAGGAGGCCGTCATCGGCATGTCCCACCGCGGCCGTCTCAACGTGCTCGCCAACATCCTGGGCAAGAGCTACGAGAAGATCTTCCGCGAGTTCGAGGGAGACCTCGACCCGCTCTCCCGCGAGGGGACGGGCGACGTCAAGTACCACCTCGGCGCCACCGGCACCTTCACCGGTCCCGCCGGCGAGACGCTGCACATCACCCTTGCCTCCAACCCAAGCCACCTGGAGGCGGTGGACCCGGTCGTCGAGGGCATGGCTCGCGCACTGCAGGACACGCGAGGTGATGCCGGTCGCGAGGAGGTGCTGCCGATCCTGATCCACGGCGACGCGGCGTTCGCCGGACAGGGCGTTGTGGCGGAGACGCTCAATATGAGCGCACTTTCCGGCTACCGCACCGGCGGAACCATCCATATCGTGGTCAACAACGGGATCGGCTTCACCACCTCGCCCGCCGACGCGCGCTCCTCCGTGTACGCCACGGACGTGGCCAAGATGGTCCAGGCGCCGGTCTTCCACGCGAACGGCGAGGACCCCGAGGCGTGCGTTCACGTCATGGACCTCGCGCTCGCCTTTCGCCGCGAGTTCAAGAAGGACGTGGTGGTGGACGTTGTCGGCTACCGCCGATGGGGTCACAACGAGGCGGACGAGCCCGCCTACACCCAGCCGATCATGTACGCGAGGATCCACGACAAGCGCTCGGTGCGCAAGCTCTACACGGAGCGGCTGGTCAACCGCGGCGACATGTCGCTGGAGGAGGCCGAGAGCGCCCTGAAGGACTTCCAGGACAGGCTCGAGGCCGCGTTCGCCGCCACCCACGAGAGCGCACCCCCCGGCCCGCCGCTCCCGCAGGTCGCGCCCGCCGCCCCCGTGACCGAGGGGCCGCCGCCACCCGTTTCGCTCCCGTCGCTCGAACAGATCCTGCAGCGCGCCACCACGGTTCCCGAGGGGTTCCACGTCCACCCCAAGCTGGCCCGCCAGTTGACCCAGCGCCGCCAGATGCTGGTCCAGGACGCCGTGGACTGGGGCACCGCCGAGCTGCTGGCGTTGGGCTCGCTGCTGCTGGAGGGCACGCCGGTGCGGCTCTCGGGGCAGGACTCCCGGCGCGGCACGTTCTCCCAGCGCCACGCGGTGCTCGTGGACCAGGACACCGGCGTCGAGTACGCCCCGCTCCAGCACCTCGCCCCCGAGCAGGCGCCGTTCCTCTTGTACGACAGCCTGCTCTCGGAGTACGCGGTGCTCGGCTTCGAGTACGGCTACTCGGTGGCGCGCAGCGACGCGCTGGTCATGTGGGAGGCGCAGTTCGGCGACTTCTCCAACGGCGCGCAGATCGTCATCGACCAGTTCATCGCCGCTGCGGAGGCAAAGTGGGGGCAGCACAGCAAGCTGGTGCTGCTCCTCCCCCACGGTTCCGAGGGCCAGGGCCCCGAGCACTCCAGCGCGCGCCTGGAGCGCTTCCTGCAACTCTCTGCCTGCGGCAACCTGCGCGTGGCGGTGCCCAGCACCGCGGCCCAGTACTACCATTTGCTGCGGGCGCAGGCCCACGCCTCCCGCAGCGTGCCGCTCGTCGTGATGACACCCAAGAGCCTGCTGCGGGCGGAGGCCACCAAGAGCCGCGCCGAGGAGTTCAACGGGATGTTCCGGCCCGTCCTCTCCGACCCCGCGCCGCCGGCGGCGGCCACGCGCCTCGTGCTGTGCACCGGCAAGGTGGCCTTCGACATCCTGGACCGCCGCCGCAAGCAGGCCGACTCGAGGACCGCGATCGTCCGGGTCGAGCGGCCTTACCCGTTCCCGGCGGACGAGCTGGCCGCCGTTCTGCGGACGCTCCCCGACGTGCAGGAGCTGCGCTGGGTGCAGGAAGAACCGGCCAACATGGGGGGCTGGAGCTTCGTCGCGCCCCGCCTGCGCGAGCTGGCGCCCGGGCTGCCGCTCACCTACGTCGGCCGCCCCGAGAACCCGAGTCCCGCGACCGGCTCCGCCCGCATCTTCCAGATCGAGCAGCAGCGCCTGGTCGCCGAGGCGCTGGCCGACGCGCCGGCAGGCGCACCGGCCCCCATCGGCCGCTGACCTATGGTGCAAACGTTGGCCTACTGTTTGGGCTCGAAGGTGAACTTCTGCCCGCCGACTGACGCGTCCAGGATCAGCCCCGCCTTCGCCTTCACGAACACCGCCACCCCGTCGTTGTAGGAGGTCTTGACCGCAGCACCCTCCTTGACTGCGACGGCCGACGCCTGGGCGGACATCTTGATCTTCCCGCTCTTGAAGCTCTCGAACGTCGCCTTGTCCTTGAAGAACACCAGCTCGCTGTAGGACTCGTACCGGGCCTGCAGGCCGAAGCTCGCCTGAGTGACCTTGGCATCACCCACCACCTTGCCGCCCTCGAAAACCAGGCCCGTGCCGCGGCTGCCGCCGAAGACGAACCCGGCCTTTCCGATGGTCGGGAATACCACGTAGGCGTAGGCCTCCTTCGCAGCCGTGGCCGGTGTCTGGCCAGCCGTGCCGCCCAGGGACAGGGCAACGGTGTCAGCAACAACCACGACCCCGAGCAGGAGAGCAGCAAGCACCGACGCCGTGCGCGCCACCGACCCACGACTCCCACAGCGCGGCGGCCCGCACCGTTTGCCTACGGACTCCCGGACCATTGTTCTTTCACGCATCTCTCGCTCCTCAACCAGGCACCTCGCTCGACGCGAACCGCTGCTCCGGATTCGATCCCAAGCCTCGATCCGTGTTTGACCTTCTGTTCTCGCCGGGGTATGCGAGCGCTCCTGCCAGTTCGGGCCCGGTGCTACCATCGCGGCAACTCGTTGCGAACCAGGGGCAACCGTCATACTCAGGGGAGGACCCATGGAAGAGACCACCACCAACCGGACGTACGCCGTCATCTTCGTGGTGCTCGCGGCAGTGGGTATCGGGTTCCTCTGCTACCGAGTGCTTTCGCCCTTCCTGGCCGCCATCGCGTGGGCGATTGTCATCGCCGTGGCGTTCCAGGCACCGTGGGCCTGGCTCGAGCGCAGGATGCCGAAGCGCCGCAGCCTCGCGGCGGCCCTGCTCACGCTGACGATCGCCCTCATCGTGATCCTTCCCGGCGGGCTCCTCGCAGGGGTGCTGACCAGCCAGGTCATCGATCTGGCCACCCGGGTCTCGGCCAAGCTCAGCTCCATGAACGTTCGGTCCTTCTCTGATTTCGTGGCGCTTCCCCAGGTGGCCGGCTTCTTGGACGGGGTCCAGAGCCGTGCGGGCATCTCCCCCGAGGACTTCCAGAAGCTGGCGGCAGGCTTCGTGACCAAGGCCTCGGCGGTCGCCGCCGCGGTCAGCGGCAAGCTGGTGCTAGGGGTTTTCGACGCCGTCCTCACGTTCGTGATGGTGATCTTCTTGCTGTTCTTCTTCTTCAAGGACGGGAGGGAGATGGCGAGGGCGCTCTTCGATCTTCTTCCGACCGACCAGGCCGGAAGGCAGAGCATCAGCGGCTCTCTGCAATCCATGCTCGCCGCCATCTTCCGCGGCTCGCTGCTGTGCGCGCTCGCTCAGGGCCTCACCGGAGGGATCGGCTGGTGGATCGCCGGGCTGCCGTCGCCCGCCCTCGCCGGGGCCGCCATGGCTATACTCTCGCTGTTGCCTGTCGGCGGCACGGCCATCGTCTGGCTCCCCGGCGCCATCTACCTCTGGGCGGCCGGTCGTCACGGCTCCGCCATCTTCCTCCTCACCTGGGGCGTGGTCGTGGCCTCGTTCCTCGCCGACAACATCCTGCGGCCCATGCTGATTCGGGGAACCGAGGAGCTCTCCACCCTGGTCGTGTTCCTCGGCGTGTTCGGCGGTCTCGCGGCGTTCGGCCTGCTCGGCATCTTCATCGGCCCGGTGGCGCTGGTGCTCGCGACCACTCTGATCCAGGTGATGCGGAGGGCGGCACAGACCGGCGAACCGGCCGCACAGGAGTGAGGTCGCAGGAAGGAGCAATCTCACTCTGACCCGGTCTTCGTCGGTGCCCGACAACTCGAGAACCTCGGGGCCTGGCTCCTTCGGCGGCTCCGCCTGGGAAGAAGGAGGTTTACCCATGTCGAAACGCTCGGCGATTTCCCTCGCTCTCGCGGTCCTCATCGCGATCGCGACCGCTCCCTGCGGCCTTGCCGTCCCACAGGCCGCCGCACCCACGACGGTACCTGCCGCCGTGCCGGCGCTCGCGAGAATCGTCATCCTGGCCACCGGCGGCACCATCGCTGGGGCCCAGCCCAAGGAGGGCGGGCCCGCATACAAGTCCGGCACTCTTTCCGTTGAAGTGCTCGTCAAGGCGACACCCGGGCTCGACGCGCTGGCAGTCATCACCAGCGAGCAGATCGCGAGCATCGCCAGCCAGGACATGAACGACTTCGTCTGGTTCAAGCTCGCCAGGCGCACCAACCAGCTCCTCGCCTCCCCGAACGTGGACGGCATCGTGGTCACCCACGGGACCGACACGCTGGAGGAGACAGGGTACTTCCTGGACCTCGTCCTCAAGAGCGGGAAGCCCGTCGTGCTGGTCGGCTCGATGCGGCCAGCGACGTCCCTGAGCGCTGACGGCCCGCTCAACCTCTACAACGCCGTGGCCGTTGCGGCCGACGCCGCCGCCCGGGGGCGCGGCGTCCTGGTGGTCCTCAACGACGAGGTGCACGCGGCGCGTGACGTCCAGAAGACCAACTCGACCGCGGTGCAGACCTTCCTCTCGCCCAACCGCGGCAAGCTCGGCGAGGTCTACTACGGAAAGGTGCGCTACTTCAACGTCCGCGCGACCCGCCACACGATCACCAGCGAGTTCTCGCTGGACGGCCTCGAGGCGCTCCCCCGCGTGGATATCGTCTACGCCTACGAGGGGGTGGACGGCACGATGGTTAGGGCCGCCGTCGCCGCTGGGGCGAAGGGAATCGTCCTCGCAGGGGTGGGCGACGGCAACGCGGCCAAGGACATGATCGACGCCCTTGCCGAGGCCGCACGAAAAGGCATCGTGGTGGTCCGCAGCACGCGCGTCGGGAGCGGGATCGTGCGGCCCAACATCGAGCTCGACGACGACGCCTTGGGGTTCGCCGTTGCGCTGGAGTTGAACCCGCAGAAGGCGCGGGTCCTGCTCCGTATGGCTCTCACGAAGACCGGCGACATCCGCGAGATCCAGCGGATCTTCGAGCAGTACTGAGGTGGATCGAAAAGGCTTCCGCTCTCGTCACGGCGCGTTCACGTCAACTCCACCCGCGCGCCCTCCTCGGCGATTCCGGAATCGCTGCCTGCGCGACCGCGCTTTCGAGCGCACCGATGGTACTCTGAGTGTCGCGCCACGGTTGGAGGTCTGATGCCACTGCCCGATCACAAGACCAAAATCGTCGCCACCATCGGTCCGGCCTCCGATTCCCAGGAGAAGCTCGAGGGCCTCATCCGCGCCGGGATGGACATCGCGCGGCTCAACTTCTCGCACGGCGACTTCATCGGTCACGCCGAGCGCATCGCCCGGATCCGTGCGGCGGAGCGCACCACGGGACGACGCATCGCAATCATGGCCGATCTGCCGGGGCCGAAGATGCGCCTCGGGACGATCGAGCCGGAGCCGATCCAGCTCCGCTCCGGCGACACCTTCACGCTGACCACGGAAGAAACGGTGGGCGACGCCGCCCGTGCCTCGATGAGCTTCCAGCGGCTGCCGAAGGTCGTCAAGCCAGGCGACCGGCTGTTCCTAAACGACGGCCTGGTGCAGCTCGTCGTCGAGCGGGTTGCGGGCAGCGACGTGCGGTGCAAGGTCGCGGTGGGCGGAGAGCTGCGTTCGCGCAAAGGCCTCAACCTGCCTGGAATCGACCTCGGCGTCTCGGCGTTCACCGAGCGCGACCGCGAGTGCCTGCGCTTCGCACTCGAGCACGGCGTGGACGCAGTCAGCCAGTCGTTCGTGGAGACCGCGGCCGACATCGAGGCCGTCCGCACCGCCGCCGGCGCCGCCGGCAAAAGACCTTTCGTGATCGCCAAGATCGAGCGGTCCGGCGCACTCGAGCACTTCGACGAGATTCTGAGGGCGGCCGACGGCATCATGGTGGCGCGGGGCGACCTCGGCGTCGAGGTTCCGATCGAGGAGATCGCCATCACCCAGAAGCAGCTTATCGCCAGGACGATCCTGGAAGGCAAACCGGTCATCACCGCGACGCAGATGCTCGAGTCCATGGTGTCGAGCCGGCTCCCGACCCGAGCAGAAGCCACGGACGTCGCCAACGCCATCCTGGACGGCACCGACTGCATCATGCTCTCCGCCGAGTCGGCGGTGGGGAAATATCCCGAGGAAGCCGTGGCCATGCTGGCCCGAATCGCTGCCGCCACTGAAGCCCGTCGCCCCCCGGCCCGGTTGAAAGACCTGCGCGCACTCTGCCTTGAGCAGAAGCCCACGACCGTGGCGACGGCGATCGCCTCCGTCGTGGAGCAAGCGCTGGACACCGTGCCGTGCGCGGCGCTGTTCGTACCCACGCACACAGGCACGACGGCGCGGATGATCTCGCGGTTCAAGCCCTCGGCCTGGATCGCGGCCGTCAGCCATGACCCCGCCGTGTGCCGGGGGCTCGCCTTCTCCTACGGCGTGCAACCGGTCCAAATGGAAGAGGAGCCGACCAACTGGCGCGAGTTTGCCCGGGGTTGGCTGCGCGAGCAGAACGTGTCCGGCCCGATCGCCATGCTCGTGGCCGGCCCTTCCGAGCGGAACCCCGACGCCAACCACCGCATCGAGTTCATGCGCGTGGGCGAACGGCACGAGAAGGCGTGACTCGCCCTCCGGGCCGGCACGGGCTCGCACAGCAACACCGCTACAATGGCCGCGATATCGCCTGAGAGGCCTTGGCGCGACCTGCGCCTGGAGGGGACGATGAACATGAAGAGGATTCTCGAGACCGCCCACGAGCTCGCCGAGCCCTTCCGCGTCAGCAAAGGCAAGGACTTCCGCCTCAAGGTCGTCGACCCCGGCAACACGCTCTGGCTGAAGACCGAGGACAAACCCAGGGCCAAGGAAGCGCTCGCGGCAGGCGTCGCGGCGCTCGCCGAGCTTCAGGAGCGGCTCTACGCCGAGGACAAGTGGGCGGTGCTGCTCATCTTTCAGGCGATGGACGCCGCCGGCAAGGACGGGGCGATCAAGCACGTCATGTCCGGTGTCAACCCTCAGGGCTGCCAGGTGACCTCGTTCAAGGCACCGGCCGCCGAAGAGCTCGATCACGACTATCTCTGGCGATGCATGAAGGTCCTGCCCAACCGGGGCGACATGGGCATCTTCAACCGCTCGTACTACGAGGAGGTGCTTGTCGTCCGCGTGCACCCGGAGTACCTCGCCAGCCAGAAGCTCCCGCGCCAGTCGTCACGAAGAACATCTGGAAGGAGCGCTACGAGGACATCCGCAACTTCGAGCGGTACATGACGCGCAACGGCGTCGTCATCCGCAAGTTCTTCCTCCACGTCTCACCGAAAGAGCAGAAGAACCGCTTCCTCGAGCGCGTCGAGAACCCGGAGAAGTACTGGAAGTTCTCCCCTGCCGACGTCAAGGAGCGTGCTTTCTGGGACCGGTACATGGACGCGTACGAGGACATGATCCGAAACACCGCCATGAAACACGCCCCGTGGTACGTCATCCCTGCGGACAACAAGTGGTTCACCCGTGTCATCGTCGCCGCCGCGGTCGTCGAGACGCTCGCTTCGCTCGGCCCGGACTACCCGAAGGTGGACCAGGCGAGGTTGAAGGAGTTCGCAGCTGCAAAAAAGGCCCTGGCCGGAAAGAGGTGATCGTCCCCGTATGTTCGTGACTCGCCTGTTTGACTTCGCGAACTGGCCAACCTTCGCTTGCAGCCATCATCCCGCGGCCTGGCGGCGTCGCTCGCCTGATCGCCGCCCTTTACCCCGACGACGTCGTTCTCGGGGCAGGCAGCTCCAAGAGACTCAAGAAGCTCCCGGAGGGGTGCCGGGCCGGGGACAACGCCAACGCGTTCCTCGGAGGGTTCCGCCTATAGGAGGGCGTCGGCGTCACACAACGCCCCCCACGCGGAAAGGCTCGTTCCTGACGAGAACGACCGAGACGAAAGGATCACGGACATGACAACAAAGATCAAACCACTCACCGAGCGGCGGGCATGGAAGGCGCTCACGGCCCACCACAAGAAGGTGAAGGAGCTGCACCTTCGAGATCTGTTCGCCGAGGACCCGAAGCGTGGCGAGCGGATGACGGCCGAGGCGGTCGGCCTCTTCCTGGACTACTCGAAGAACCGCGTCAACGACGAGACCATCAAACTGCTCCTCCAGTTGGCCGAGGAGTCCGGCCTGCGGGCGCGGATCGACGCCATGTTTCGCGGCGAGAAGATCAACATCACCGAGAATCGGGCCGTCCTGCACGTGGCGCTGCGCGCCCCCAGGGGGGCATCCATCGTCGTGGACGGAGAGAACGTCGTGCCGCAGGTCCACGTCCTGCTCGACAAGATGGCCGACTTCTCCGACCGCGTCCGGAGCGGCGCGTGGAAGGGTCACACCGGCAAGCGCATCCGCAACGTCGTCAACATCGGCATCGGGGGCTCCGACCTCGGGCCGGTGATGGCCTACGAGGCGCTCAAGCACTACAGCGACCGCACCATGACGTTCCGCTTCGTGTCCAACATCGACGGCACCGATTTCACGGAAGCCGTCGTGGACCTCGACCCGGCGGAGACCCTCTTCATCGTCTCCTCGAAGACGTTCACGACGCTGGAGACGATGACGAACGCCCACGCGGCCAGGAACTGGTCGCTCGCGGGACTCGGGGGCGACGAGAAGTCGGTCGCCAGGCACTTCGTCGCCGTCTCGACCAACGCCGCGGAGGTGTCGAAGTTTGGCATCGACACCGCCAACATGTTCCCCTTCTGGGACTGGGTCGGCGGGCGCTACTCCATGGACTCGGCGATTGGCCTCTCGACGATGCTCGCGATCGGGCCGGCCAACTTCCGCGTGCTGCTCGACGGCTTCCACCAGATGGACGAGCACTTCCGCACCGCGCCGTTCGACCGCAACCTGCCGGTGCTGATGGGCCTGCTGGCCGTCTGGTACAACGACTTCTTCGGCGCGCAGACGGTCGCGGTCCTCCCCTACGAGCAATACCTGAAGCGCTTCCCCGCCTACCTGCAGCAGTTGACGATGGAGAGCAACGGCAAGCACGTCACGCTCGACGGGACCGCGGTGGACTACGACACCGGCCCCATCTACTGGGGCGAGCCGGGGACCAACGGCCAGCACTCCTTCTACCAGCTGATCCACCAGGGGACCAGGCTCATCCCGTGCGACTTCATCGCGTTCGTGGAGCCGCTCAACCCACTCGGCCGGCACCACGACATGCTCCTGGCCAACGTACTCGCCCAGACCGAGGCGCTGGCGTTCGGCAAGACCCCCAAGCAGGTCGAGGCCGAAGGCACGCCGGACTGGCTCGTGCCGCACCGGGTCTTCGATGGGAACCGGCCGTCCAACGCGATCCTCGCCCAGCGCCTCACCCCGGAAGCTCTCGGCAAGCTCGTCGCCCTCTACGAACACTCGGTCTTCACCCAGGGCGCCGTGTGGCACATCGACTCGTTCGACCAGTGGGGCGTGGAGCTCGGCAAGGTGCTGGCCCAGCGCATCATCCCGGAGCTCGAGAGCAAGACCGAGCCTACGCTCGGCCACGACAGCTCCACCAACAACCTGATCCGCCGCTACCGGAAGCTCAAGGAGTCGACGGGAGAGTAGAGGGAAAAGGAACGAGCAGCGTGATTGCCTCGTGGCTGCTGGACTTGACCGCGTCCGCACTGTTGGCGGACCCGACGCTGGCGCAGTTCGCGGGCAGGGTCGGATTACGCGGACAAGCTGCTGTCGGCCATGCGCTTCGGGTTCGGCGGGCACCTTGAAAAAGCACACGGCGCGTGACGAGCTAGGAGCCGCGATGGAGATTAGGGTACTTGCGGATCCCGACGCGGTCGCCAAAGAGGCAGCGAAAGTCATCGCGGCGGAGGCTCGGGCTGCGGTTACCGCGAGCGGCCGTTTCATCATGGCCGTCAGCGGCGGCCACACGCCGTGGGTGATGCTGCGCGCCCTGGCAGGCGAGAAGGTGCCCTGGGAGGGCGTGCACGTCGTCCAAGTGGACGAACGAGTGGCTCCCGCGGGGCACCCGGACCGAAACCTCACCCACCTGCGCGAGAGCCTGCTCGAGCACGCACCGCTGCGCGCCGAGCAGGTCCACGTGATGCCGGTGGAGGAGAACGATCTCGCGGAGGCCGTCGCGCGCTACAGCCGGGAGCTTCGGGCCGTCGCCGGCTCCCCCCCGGTGCTCGACCTCGCCCACCTCGGCCTCGGGCCCGACGGCCACACGGCCTCCCTGGTCCCCGGTGATCCGGTTCTCGAGGTGAGCGACGCGGACGTGGCTCTCACCGGTGTCTACCAGGGGAGCCACCGGATGACCCTGACGTACCCGACGCTCAACCGAGCACGACGCATCCTGTGGGTCGTGACGGGCAGCGAGAAGGCCAGCATGCTCGCGCGCCTGCGCGACGGCGATGCGTCAATCCCGGCAGGGAGGGTTCGCCGGGAGCACGCTCTAGTGCTCGCCGACCGCACGGCGGCAGGACAGCTGGGAACACCCTGAACCGGTGGAAGCAAGCGTGTGCAAAGGCGGTGCCACAGACCACGGCGGGTGGGTTTGAAAGAAGAGCCGGTTCCCCATCTGTGCGCCTGCGCCTGGCTCAGCCGAGGCAGATGAAGAGGTCGAGCGCCACGCCCAGCACCCAGTGCGCCACGATCACGTAGAGCAACGAGCGCGAGCGGAAGGCCACGATCCCGAAGACGAGCCCGCCCACGATGGCGCCGTAGATCTCGCCGGAGGGCTTGCCGATGTGCACGAGGCACGAGAGCGCGGTCTGCACCAGGATCGCGTTCCAGTCGCCCAGACTCTCGCGCAGCCCGAACTGGACGAACCCGCGGAAGAAAACCTCGAAGCCGATGTAGTACGTGAGGTAGGCCGCAGCGTGGGCGAGAAAGGCGGGGGCCGAGGCACACGCCCCCCTGTAGAGCGGGTACTGCGCCAGGAACTCGGGAGCCCTGGCGGCCAGGGCGCCGAGCACGACCATCACCGGCGCCATCACCGCGAGCGCCTTGAGCCCGAACCGCCAGTCGCCGACCGCGAGGCCGTAGGCCGCGAGCGGCTCCCTGAAGACGAGCCTCACGATGGCCAGCGAGACGAGGCCGAGCAAAACAAAAGAGGATAGGAACACATACAGCTCGGCGGCCTGGGCGGCGTTGCCGAGCACCCCAGAGGCCGGTCCCCCAGTGAAGAAACCCATGGCTGCGTAGTACCTCCAGGTGGTGAGAACGAGCGGCGCCCAGAGCAGGACCAGCGTGGGCTTGCGGCTCTCCCCGGAGAGGAGCCCCTTCAGCGAGAGCGAGGTGTCGAAGCGCCTCATGCGTGCGCTCCCTGCTCCGTCCGCCGGCGGCGCAGCCACTCGCAGGTCAGGGAGATCCCCTCCTTCAGCGGCGTCACCGTGTAGCCGAGCTCCCGCTCCGCCCTGGCGGAGGAGTACGCCCAGTCCCGAAGGAACGTCTCCACCCACCCCGGCGTGATCAGCGGGTACCGCCCGAGCCACCGGGCCTTCGTCCCCTCCAGGCGGCCGTACGCCATCGCGAGCCACGCCGGCAGGCCGAGCCGGAGGTGCCTCTTCGCGGTCGCCTCGTCCACGAGGTCGAACAGCCGCGTCAACGAAGCGTTCTCCCCCCCGAGGATGTAGCGCTCGCCGACTCGTCCCTTCTCCATGGCGAGGATGTGCCCCCGTACCAGGTCGTCCACCAGCGCGTAGTTTCCCACGTTCACCCCGCCGGCGAGGAGGAACGGGAACCTCCCGCGGTCGTAGAGGTCGATCATCACGGTCACGGAGTTCCCCT
>Ga0315293_10000434_pt1 | contig 38670 bp, 26 predicted proteins | sample YL17G13_20_MG_FD_203071 | JGI IMG/M metagenome (GOLD analysis project Ga0315293, IMG submission 203071) | Sediment microbial communities from Yellowstone Lake, YNP, Wyoming, USA - YL17G13_20 | ecosystem: Environmental > Aquatic > Freshwater > Lake > Sediment | place: USA: Wyoming | collected... | reverse complement strand
GGATGGATACGGGGGGAGGAGGGCGGCGAGGCGGCCCGCGGCGCGCCGACCCGACACCCTCCCCGTCCTCACAGGTCGAGGGCGCGGCAACCGAGGGCGGCCGCGGCCCTTCCGTCTGGGACACCTTCTCCAAGGGCGCGGGCGACACCGCCATCGACTTTTACCACAAGTGAGCGAGGCGGGGGAGGAGGCGGGAGGGGGAGAGGGACGAACGGCGGCGCGCGCCGGCGCCAACCCTCCTCCCTCCTCCTCCGACTACCCCCTCTCCATCTAGGTACAAGGAGGACATCGCGCTCATGCAGTCGCGCGGCGTCAAAAAGTTTCGCATGTCCATTTCGTGGCCGCGCATCCAGCCGACGGGGACCGGCCCCGCCAACAAAGCCGGCCTCAAATTCTATGCCGACGTCTTCGACGCCCTGGACGCGGCCGGCATCGAGCCCTGGGTCACGCTCTACCACTGGGACATTCCGCAGGCGCTGCAGGACAAGTATGGGGGGTGGACGAGCCCGGTGAGGGGGACAGGGTGACGGGTTGGCGCGCGCGCGCCCTCCCCCCTCGCCCTCGGCGCGTTCGGTGCCGTCCGGTGCCGCGCGCGCGGCGCGGGCGCCCTTTTTTTTCACTTTCCTTCCTCCCCCTCCTCCCCCCCAGTCTGTCGTCGACGATTTCGCGCGCTACGCCGACATCGTCTTCTCCGAGTTCGGGTCCCGCATTTCTCACTGGTCGACCTTCAACGAGCCGCGCACTTTCTGCACGTTGGGGTATGGCGTCGGCGTCCACGCGCCAGGCATCAAATCCGTGGAATCCGCGTGGCGCTGCGTGCAGCACGTGCTCGAGGCGCACGCGGCGGCTGCCAAGCACTGGAAGGCGAAATCACCAAACACAAAGCTGTGCATGAACCTCGACGGCGAGTGGGGCGAGCCCGCGTCGCCCTCAGCCGCCGACGCGGCCGCCGCCCAGTCGCACATCGACTACCACTACGGCCTGTTTGCGGATCCGCTGTACTTTGGGCGGTACCCCGACTCGGTCGTCAAAAACGCGCCCGCCGGCCTTGGCACGATCTCCAAGGCCCTGGCCGCCGACCTCAGGGCCTCCCAAAACATCTACTGCTTCAACGGGTACACCACGAGGTGGGTCAAGGCGGTCGCCAACTCGACGCAGCCGGACGGGCTGGGCGTGGTCGGGTACGAGTCGTTGACGGAGGTCGACGGCAAAACGATCGGCGTCCGCGCCGAGCCGGAATGGCTCTACGTCGTTCCCTGGGGCTTCCGCAAAGCGCTCGCGTATTTGAACAAGCGGTACAGCCCTGGGGAAATGGCGGTGACGGAATTCGGCGTCGCCGCCCCGAAAGAAAACGACATCCCCCTCCCCGCCGTCCTCGACGACGCCTTCCGGGTCGCCTACTACCGCGACTACATCGCGGCCGCGGTCGATGCCAAGCGCAAGGACGGCGTGCCGCTGACGGCCGTGTTTCCGTGGTCGTTCTCCGACAACCTCGAGTGGGCGGAAGGCTACAAGCAACGGTTTGGGTTGACCTATGTCGACTACCCCACGCAGACCAGATTCCCCAAGGCGTCCTTTGACTACGTGTCCCGGCTGTGGGGGAACGAGCCGGCGCCGTGGCCGCCCGCGGTCGCGGCGCTCGCGAAGATCAAGGCGGCGGGGTGAGAGGGAGAGGGCGGGCGCCGCGGCCTGTCGCGCGATTGATGGCGCGCCCTCTCTCGCCGCGCGGCGGGGCCGCGACTGCAAAGAGAGGACGCGTTCGCGGCGGTGTGGCAGAGGCGCGACCGCGCCCCTCCCCCCTCCCTCCCTCGCACACACACTCTCCCCTCCTCCGCATGCCGGCGCCGCCCCGCCCGACGTCGCGCCGCGCCTGGATCGGTGCGCGAGCGCGCTGGGGGTCGTTGCGGGGGTGCGGGCGCGACGGCATCGCATGCAAACTCGCCCTCCCTCCTTCTTCAGCCTTATTTTGTCTCCTCGCCGGCGCCGCTGCCGCCATGCTCCTGTCTGGGCGCACGGCTCGGCTGGGCGTGACGCGGCTGCCGGCGGTCGCACGCCGCGCGCGGCGCGCGGTCGCCCCTGTGCGCGCCGCCAGCGCCGGCGACTCCGAAGAGCGGCCGCCGTTTGGGTGGGGCGTGGCGACGGCATCGTACCAGGTGGGTGGTCGGGAAAGCGGTGGAGAGAGGGGGCGGTCTTGGCTCGAGCAGGGCCGACGCTGCCACCTCTCTAGATCGAGGGCGGCGTCACAGAAGGCGGGCGCGGCCCCTCGATCTGGGACACGTTCTCCCACACCCCGGGCAAAACCGCGGGCGGCGCGACGGGGGACGTCGCCGACGATTTCTACCACCTGTGGTCCGACGACATCGCCCTGATGCGATCCCTCAACGTCACCCGCTTCCGCTTCTCCCTGGCCTGGCCCCGCCTCTTTCCCGCCGGCCGCGGCGGGGCGCCCAACGCGGACGGGGTCCTTTTTTATTCGACCCTCATCGACGCCCTGCTCGCCGCCGGCATCGAGCCCTGGGTCACGCTCTACCATTGGGATTTGCCGCAAGCACTGCAGGACGAGTATGGGGGGTGGGCGAGCGAGCGGGTCGTGGCCGACTTTCGCGCGTACGCGGCGGCGGCCTTTGCCTTGTTCGGCACCCGCGTCGCCCGTTGGACCACGCTGAACGAGCCCTGGGTGTTTACCATGCAAGGGTATCAACTGGGCACGCATGCGCCTGGATTGAAGGGGCAGGGGTGGGCCGCCGCGAAAAACGCCGTGCTCGCGCACGCGGCCGCGGCGTCCGAATTCCGCGCCCTCGTCCCCCACGGCCGCCTCTCGGTCAACATCAACGGCGACTGGGCCCAACCCTGGTCGTCGGACGCGGACGACGTGGTGGCCGCCGGGCGGGCGTTGGATCTAGGGCTCCACCTTTTCGGCGACCCCCTCTTTTTCGGCCAGTGGGTGAGAGAGCAAGAGAGAGAGGGGGGCGGCGTGGTGGCGGCCCAGTGCTCAGGCTCTGACCTGTCCCCTTCCCCGTCTCAGCCTCGGACCGCGCTCGCCGCGGGCGCCACCCCTTTCACGGCTGCAGAATCCGCCGCCCTCCTTGCCGCCACCCCGGACCACTTTGCGCTCAACTTCTACACCGCCGCCTACGTGCGCGCAGCGCCAGGAGGCGTCGACGGCGGCACTGGCGCGGTCGCCGGCTTCGAGCGCGCGCAGGCGTCCGGCCCTGACGGCGCCCCCATCGGCCCGCGCGCTGCTTCCACCTGGCTCTACAAAACGCCGTGGGCGTTTCGGGCCATGCTGAATCACGTGCACGCGCGCTACGGGGCGCCGGAGATCGTGGTGACCGAAAACGGGTGCTCCGCGCCCGGCGAGCGCGCGGGCGCGCCCAAAGCGGCGGCGGTCGCGGACGACTGGCGGGTGGACTACTATGCGAGCTATTTGAGAGAGGCGGCGGCGGCCGTGCGCCAGGACGGCGTGGTGAGCTGGCGGGCGGGGGCGGGCGCGCGCCGCCGCGGCGCGTCCGCCTCCCACCTCTTTTTTTTCTCTCCCCTCCACCAGCCCCTCACCACCTATTTCGCCTGGTCCCTGCTGGACAATTTCGAGTGGGCGGACGGCTACGACGCACTGTGAGAGTGTGGTGGAGGGGGAGGAGAAGGAGGCGGGGGGGGGGGGGGCGCGGGCCGACGCCGACCCCTCCTCCCCCCTCCCCTCCAATTTAGCTTTGGCATCACGCACGTCGACTTTGACGACCCCGCCCGGCCGCGCACGCCCAAAGCGTCGGCGCTCTATTTGGCGGCGCTGTTTGGCGGCAAGTGAAAAGAGGCGCGGCGCGCGGCCCTGCAAACCCTCTTCTCTCTCTTTTACGACACCCTACAGAAACAATCGTCGCGCGCGCGCTCAGTCGCGGCCTTCACTCGCCGCGCGCTCGGTCGCCTCGCGGCCGACCTCGGCGCGGCGCGCCTCGCGCGTGAGCTCCCGCTCGCGCGCCTCCTCCTCCCCTCCTTCCTCCGCCGCGCGCACTGCCGCGCTCGCCAGCCAGGCGGGCGCGTCGCCCGCCTCCTTGGTGGGCGGCCCGCCCCACCGCCCGACGACGGGCGCGCCGCCGCCCGCGGCCAGCGCGGCGGGCACACGGTCGACCGCGCGGGTGCCCGCGCCTGCCCCTGCCTCCGCCCCCGCCTCGACCGAGCGCGAGACAAACGTCGACCAGTTGGGGCACGCGCCCTTGCCCTCGCGCTTGACGCACGAGGGTGAGGGGACGCCGCCCGCCCATTCAGAGGCCGTCCACGCGTTGCCCGCCTCGTCGAGGCACGCCGCGCCGTAGTCGCCCCCGCGCATGTACCCTTTGCCCTCCCCTTTGGGCGCCCACAGCTCGTCCGGCATCGTGGGATAAAGAATCCCGGGCGCGCGGGCCGGCACGCGCACGGCGAGCGGCCCCTTTAAGAGGTCAACTTCCACCACCGCGGGCGACGGAAAAAAGTCCTCCCCCGTCAGCGTCACCCCGATGAACGCGGTCCCGACCCGCGTCGCCGTGATGGCGGGGCGGCCCAGGAAGCGGCCGGGGACGCCAGCGTAGCCAGAGGCCACGAGGCGGGGGGCGAACGACGACCCGTCCCAGCGCGGTTCGACAGCCCAGTAAATGACGCCGATCGTCTTCTCCGCCGTCGGCCCCCCCACCCGCATCACCGTCTGGCTGGACGCCCACACCAGGCCGCCCGAGTAGACGGCCTGCAGGGTGCGGCCGTCGCCGGGGTCGAGCGCGGCGCCCGGCGCGGGTTGGGTGAGGCCGAGGCGGTCGTACGACGCGGGGTCGCGGAACGAGGGCGACTGCAACAGCGCGGCCCGGTGCACGATCGGGGTGCCCGAACCCGGAAAATCCGGGGCGGCAAGGGCCGAGGTGCGGGTCACCGCCCAGAGCGCGAGCGCGGGGATGTTTGGGTCGTTCTGCGTGCCGGGCCCCGTCGACGCGATCCACAGCGTGCCGCCCCGGGCCTCGTCGTGCGGGGTGCCGGCCTGCGTCGTCGTGGGGTGGATGGTGTAGGAGAGGTCGGGGGGCCAGTTGGAATAGGCGGCTACCGCGGGGCGGGCGTGCGCCCCCGACACCAGGTCCGCCTTGGACAGCGCCAGCACGAGCACGCCCGCGTAGCCGTCGCCAAAGAGGTTGAACGCGGAGATCAAGGAGTGTTTGTCCATGCCGACGGAGGGGTAGTCGCCGAGGCAGCCGGCCGGCGGCGGCGCTTCGTCGTTCCGCCCCGCCCTCTTGCACCCTTCCAGCCCTGGCAACGCGTTGCCTTCCGCGTCCAGGCCGTCGTTGCGCACCACGTACGGGCCGAGCCAGCCGTCGGCGGGGTCGGAGGTGCGGGAGACGGCGACCAGAAACTCTGATTTTTTAATTGGGGAATCCGCGTACGCGAAAATCATGAGGTAGAACCGCTTCGTGTCGGCCGCGTCGTAGATGCAAACCGGGTCCGACATGTCGCCCGACACGTTGAAAAAGTCTTGCGGGGAGGTGGGGCCCTGGAGCGGCGCGCCCGTCGTGGCATTCCAGGACCGAAACACCAGGTTGTTGCCCGTCAGCGCGACGCCGTTGCCGACGCACAGGGCTTGGTCGGGGGGGCGGAAGCGGCGGGCGGGCTGGTCGATCGAGGCGGCGGCGGCAAAGCCCCACAGAGGGGCGGACGCGTTGAGGGGGAGGACGAGGCGGGACGCGGAGAGGCCGTCCACGGGGCGCGCCGCCTCCTGATCCAGCACCGGCGTCGCCTGCACGACTGGCACGTCGCCGGGCCGCGCGCCAAACGCGTTGGCGTCGTCCGCGGGCACCGCCGCGCGCCGCCGCGGCCGGTTGTTCTCCCCTTCCTCCTCCATCAAGTCCCCCCGGTTGAGCGCGCGCCGAGGTTCGTCCCCGGACTCGGCTTTGGCCGCGCCGGGCGCGACGCCGCGGCCGCCGGAGGCGGGGTTGTAGTCCTCGGTCAACAAGCGCGCGAGGCTCATCCCCGCCCCCGCCGCCGGCCCGCCCGCCGGCGTGGGCGTGACCGCGGGCGCGGCGGCTTTGGGGTTGGTGCCTTTGAAGGCGCCGGGGAAGGTGGTGCCCAGGACGTCGGTCGCGCGCAGGCGCGGGGCGCGGCCGGGGGCGGGGGCGCGCGCGGGCCCTGGCGCGGCCGCCGTCGCCGCCTCGCCGTCGTCGTACTCGGGCCCGCCCTCGATGAGGGGCGCGGCCGCCGGCGCGGCCGCGGCCGCCCGCGCGCGCGCACTCGCGCGGCTCTCGGCCGCGCGCTCGGCCGCCTCGCGCGCCGCCGCCTCGCCCCGCTCACGCGCCGCCCCCTCCTCGGGCGTCTCCGCCATACGGGCCCGCTCCGCCGCCCAGCGCGCGGCCTCCAGGGCGGCTTCCCGCTGCGGCCTCCCAACCCAGTCTGCGTCGGCCGCATCTTTCGCGCGCGCCGCGGCAGCGAGCACCGCGTTCGCGTTGGCCGACGCCGCCGCCGCGTGCGCGCCAGCGAGCAGGGCGAGTAAGGCCAGGGCCCAGTTGCGGGCGGTCATGGTGGGGGGCTGCGGATGGGAATGGGGCGGCATCGGCGCGCGCGCCTGCAAGCGGACCGCGCGCGGGCCCCCACCACCTCCGAAAGACGCCTGTCAATCGCACCTGGCGTCCCAAAGTGGCTGCGTCGTCAGCGGGCGCCCCGAAATCAAACGGGGACCGAAAGCAGCTGGGCGCACGCGGCGCGGCGGCCGCGGCTCAAGCGCGGGGCCGGGCGTGGGGAGGCGGACGCGGTGGGGGCGCCGCGCCGCGGGGGGGGTGTGGCCGGGTCGCTCGACGTTGCTCTTCACAGCGCCAAGCGCGAGCGCGCGCCACGCCTCTCCCCTCCCTGCGCCCCTCCCTGCGCTCCCCCACTCCCAAATTAGCACGGACTCGTGGTAGCTGCTATTTCGACGCCGCCGGGGCGGCGGCCGCGACGGCCGCGGCCCTCTGCGCGGCGCGCTCGGCCCGCGCGCGCGCCGCCGCGCGCGCCGCGCCGCCGTCGTCCGGCCCGCCCTCCGGCGCGACCGCGGCCTCTGGCACGTCGTCAGGATCGTAGTCGTACGGACCCCCCGGCGCCGGCGCGGCCGCCGCCACCGCCGCCGCGCGCGCGACAGCCGCCTTGGCCGCCCACTCGCCCGCACGCGCGCCGGGCACCGCGGGGCCCGCCGTGCCCGCGGCGCGGAACGGGGAGGCCGCCACGCGCTCCGCCGCGGACCGGGTGTCGGCGGGCGGGTCGAGGGACGCTTTGCCGACGAACGACGACCAGGTGGGGCACTTGGACTCGCCGAATTTGGCGACGCAGTCCGCCGACGGCACCCCCCCCGCCCACATCGTGGCCAGCCAGGGCGCCCCGGCCGCGTCCAGGCACGCCGCGGAGTAATCGCCCGCGCGCAGGGTGCCGAGGCCGTTGGTGCCCTTCCACTTTTTGTCGGGCGTGCCGGGGCCGAGAGACGACGGGGAGATGGCCGGCACGTGGCCGATCTTGGGCCCGTCCACCAGATCCGCTTCCACAAACACGGGCGATGGAGCCACGTCGGGGCCGGTCATGAAGGCGGCGATGAACGCGCGGCCGCCGCGCGTCGCAGTGATCGCCGGCCGCGCGAGGTGGCGCCCGCCGCTCAACCCGGCGTACCCCGCCGCCGCTAGCCGCGGCGCGTACGCGCCGTCGGGCGCCCACCCCGGGACGAGGGCCCAGTACGCGACGCCGACGACAAGGGGCGACGTCGCCGCCCCGACATGCATCGCGGTCTGCGTCGCGACCCAGTTGACCCCCCCGGACGCCACGTGCTGCAGCGTGCGCGCGTCTCCGGTGTCGAGCGGGACGCCCGGGGGGGGTTGGGGCATCGCGAGGCGTTCCGCTTTAAACGCGCCCGGGTCGCGGTACGCGGGCGTCTCAACGAGCGCCACCTTGGACACGACCGGCGACCCGCCCCTCGGAAAGTCGGGCGCCGCCATGGCCGACGTGTTGGTGATGGCCCAGGCCGCGAGCGTGGGCACGTTGGGCTCGTTCTGGGTGACGGGGCCCGTGGAGATCAAGTGCACGGTCCCTCCCCGCCCCGCGTCGTGCTTGGTCCCGGCCTGCGTCTGCGCCGGCTGCACCGTGTAAGCGAGCTCCGCGTTCCAGTTGCTATAGGTGGCGTACGCGGGTTCCGCTTTGTCGCCCTTCAGCAAATCCTTTTTGGAGATCGTCATCGCCAGGACGCCCGCGTACTTCTCCCCCGGTTCGGTGACAAAGAGATTAAAGGTTGCGACGAGAGCATGCGTGTCCAGGCCCACAGATGGGTAGTCCCCCAAACAGCCCGGCGACACGGTGCGCAGGCCGTCGCGCGTCGGGCCGCCGCCCGCGCAGTCTTCCAGCCCCGGCAGCGGCTTCGACTCCTTGTCCAGCCCGTCGTTGCGGAACACGTATGGGCCGTGGAAGCCGTCGGCCGGGTTGCCCGTCTTGGAGACGGCGACGACCCAGTGCGAATATTTTCCGGGCGACCCTTCCGCGAATCGGAAGATGGAGTAGAAAAAGCGCCCCGTATCGGGCTCGTCGAAGATGCAGACCGGGTCGGAAAAGTTGCCGGTGAGGCCGAGGAAGTCGGGCGCGGCGACGGGGCCCTGGAGGGGGGTGCCCGTCGACGCGTCAAAGGTGCGGATCACGAGGTTGTTGGCCGTCAGCACGACCCCGTTGCCCACGCAGAGCGCTTGGTCGGGGGGGCGGAAGCGGCGGGTGGGCTGGTCGACCGCGGCGCCGGCGGCGAACGCGAGGGAAAAGGGTTTGGCGGCCGACGTCGACGCGGCGCGCGACGCAGCGGCAGCCGACGCAAACGCGGCCGGCGCCGGCCCCAGCGCCAGCGGCGCCACGACCGGCACGTCGTCCGGCTTGGCGCCGTGCGCGTTGGCCTCCGCGAGGCGGTAGCCTGCCGTGAGAATCGTCTCCTTGCGCGGCCTCGGCCGCTCAATCTCGGCCGCCAGAATGTCCTCCGGTGCCGGCCCCTTGCGCCTCTCCGCTTCCTCTTTCTCCGCCCGATGCCGAGCCGCCGCAAACACGGTCTGCTTGGCCGCTGCCGCTTTGGGCGCGACGCCGCGGCCACCAACCGCCGCGTCGTACTCGGGCGGCAGGGACGACGCCAGCGACAGGCTCCCCACCTTTCCCGCCCGCGCCGCAAAGGCCACCGTCGCCGGCGAGGGCCAGGCGGGGTTGTAGGGGGGGGTCGCGGTGTCGACGTCCCCGTCGCCGACGGTTTCGGGCGACGCGCCCGGCGAGGCCGCACCCCTCCTCTTCTCGGGCTCGCTCCCCTGCAGGTCGTCGATCGTCAACCCATCGTCGTCGTCCGACACCGACTCCCGGAACGAGGAGCGCACCGACGCAAAGCGGCGCCACTCGCGCGCGCGGCCCGCGCCGCCCTCAAGGCGGGGGAATGAGGCGGTGGTGGCGGCGGTCGCGTGGGCGGCCGACGCGCAGAGCAGCGCCAGCAGGGCCAGGGCGACGCCGCGGGCCGCGGGCGGCCGCATCGCAGCGCGCGCGCGCGCGCGCCGCGCGCGCGCAATCCGCGGCCGGAGCCCGGCCGGGCCGCCGGCGGTGGCGGCGGCGACGCACGCCCGAACGCGGGCGCGGGAAAGGGGGCGCCGAGGCGAAGCGGTGGGGGCGCGAGTGCCCCAGCTGCTCGGCACGCGTTTTTTTTGAGAGGGCAGAGGAGAAAGGAAGGAACGGCGGTCGCCGCCGCACACGCCGTCGCGCACAGGCCGGTCTTGAGGGAGGCGGTCTCGACCGAGGTCTTGCCGACGGGGCGCGCGGCAAAGCGGGTCCCGGCCTCGGTGCGCGCGTCGCCGACGGCCCACCAGCGCTCGGCGGCGTGTGAGCGTGTGGGCTGCAGCCACGCCCCCTTCCTCTCTCTTTCTCCTCTCGCAAAAGGGTGTTGCAGGCGCCGCCGTCGCCCAAGAATGCGGCCGGGGCCGTGGGGAGCGTGTGCCGCGGTGAAGGGTGGGGTCTCTCGCTCGCCCTCGCCCCCGACTTCGTGCGCCCACGCACGGGTGGGGCCCGCCTGCTCCCACCCGCCGCCGGCGCCGCCGCGCGCCCGTCAAGGCGTCCCAGCAGCACTCTTGGTCGCCGGCCGCTTGACGCTGCGGTCGCGGCCGCCGCCCGCGCCCTCTTCCGGCACGTCGTCCGGCGCGAACCGCGCGACGGTCGCGCCGCCGCCCGGCTTGACCGAGTCCAGGCTGGACCCCGGCGCGGACGGGCCGGCCACACCCGCGACAAAGGGGGCGGGGCCGGCCGACCCGCCCCCTCCCACCCCTCCCTCTGGCGGCGCGCGCGCCGCCGCGGTCGGCCCGCCCGACGACCCGAGGTCGACGCGCGTCACAAACGTCGACCAGTTGGGACATTTGGACGCGCCAAACGCTTCCACGCACAGCGGGGACGGCACGCCGCCCGCCCACTCGGAGGCGAGCCACGCGTGGCCGCGCTCGTCGAGGCACGCGGCGGAGTAGTCGCCCACGCGCAGCGTGCCGCCGCCGGCTGCGTCCCCCGCGCGCCACAGGCGGTCCACGGCGGAGGGTTGGAGGGCGCCCGGCGCGCGGACGGGGACGATGATGCGTCTCGGGCCCGCCAAGAGATCGACCTCGATGACGACGGGCGACATGTGGAAATCCGACCCGCTCATGTAGGCCGCGATGAACGCGGTCCCGGTCTTGGACGCCGTGATGGCGGGGCGGCCGATGAAGCGGCCCGGGGCGCCGACGTAGCCCGCGGTGAGGAGGCGGGGAGCGTAGTCAGACCCCCTCCACCGCGGCAACACGGCAAAGTAGGCCGGCCCGATCGTCAGGTTCCCCCCCGCCGCCGCCCCCACGTACATGACGGTTTGGGTGGCGGTCCACAACACGCCGCCCGACAGGACGTGCTGCAGCGTGCGCGCGTCGCCGCCGTCGAGCGGGAAGCCGGGGGCCGGCTGGAGGACGCCCAGCTTCTTGGCCTTGAACACGCCGGGGTCGCGGTACGCGGGCGTGTCGATGAGGGCGACGCCGGAGATGACGGGGATGCCGGAGGCGGGGAAATCGGGGGCTGCCAGGGCGGACGTGTTCGTCGCGGCCCACGCCGCGAGCGCCGGGACGTTGGGCTCGTTTTGCACGACCGGCGCGGTCGACACCAGGTAAATGGTCCCGCCCCTGCCCGTGTCGTGCGGCGTGCCCGCCTGCGTTTGCGACGGTTGCACGGTGTAGGCGAGCTCCTGGTTCCAGTTTGAATACACGGCGTGCGCGGGGGACGCGGCGCGGCCGCCGACCAGGTCCGCTTTCGACACCGCCAGCATCAGCGACCCCGCGTAGCCTTCATCCTGTTTGAACAGGTTGAAACCTGCCCAGAGCGAGTGCTGGTCGAGGCCGACGGAGGGGTAGTCGCCGAGGCACCCCGCGTCGACGTCGGGGTCGCCGCCAGAGCCCTTGCTTCCGGCACACTTTTCGAGGCCGGGCAAGGGAACTCCCTTTGGGTCCAGGCCGTCGTTGGAAAAGATGTAGGGGCCCAGGAAGCCGTCGGCGGGGTTGCCCGTTTTGGAGACGGCGACGATGTACTGCGAAAACTTGCCGGGGCTCGGCTCGTTGAACCGGAAGATCGACACGAAGAACCGCCCCGTGTCGGCGGCGTCGAAGATGCAGGTGGGGTCGGAGAAGTTGCCGGTCAGGTTGAAAAATTCGGGTTGGCCGACCGGCCCCTCGAGCGGCGCGCCGGTGTCGGCATCCCACGTGCGCAGCACGAGGTTGTTGCCGGTGATGACCACCCCGTTGCCGACGCAGAGCGATTGGTCGGGCGGGCGGAAGCGGCGCATGGGTTGGTCGACGGCCGACACGGCGGCAAACGCGAGGGTGGCCGGCGGGGTGCCGGACCTGATGACGACTCGGGACGCGTCGACCTGCGACGCTGGCGTCACCGCGGAAGCCAGCACTTCGATGGGCGTCGCCTTGACCACCGGAATGTCGTCCAGGCGCGCGCCGAGCGTGTTGGGCGCTTTCGGGTCGAGCCCGGCAATCAGCAACGACTCGCGCCGCGGCTCCGGCCGCTCGTTCTCGGCGGCCTGCATGTCGTCGTCAAAACCCAGGCGGCGGGCGGCGGCGGCGGCCGACCAGCGCGCGGCAAAGGAGACGCGCGCGGTCGCCGCGGCGCGCGGCGCGACGCCGCGCCCGCCCGACGCGGGGTCGTACATCTCGGGCAGGGCGACGGACAGGGAGAGCGAACCCACTGGCCCGCCCGACCTCGGCACCCCGCGGCCGATGGGCGAGGGGAACGCAGAGTTGAACGGCGGGCCGTCCTCCTCCGACTCGCGCGACGCGTCCGTCCCGGCCGGGTCGGCCGACGGCGACGCGGTGCGCTTGGGGTCGGCCGCCGACCCTTTGGGCTGGACGGGCGTCGCGGGCGGCGCGGGGTCGCGCGGCCAGCGCGCGCGGCGCGCGGCGGCGGTCGGCGCGGCGCCCGCGCCGGGCACCGCGGCGCGCGCGTCCGGGGCGTCCTCCACCGCGTCGCCCGCCTCCCGGTCGCGCACGCGGCCGTACGCGTCCCGGTCGCGGGCGGCTTCGGCGACCTCTTCGGCCGCCTCACGCGCGCCGCGCGCGGCCAGCACCGCCGCCTCGCGCGCCAGCTCGGCCGCGTCGTCCGCGTCGATGGGGTTCAGGGCGGTGTCGCTGGTGCCCAGGGGGAGGGCAAAGGCCGACGCAGCTGCGAGGAGGAGCAGCGCGAGCGCCGCACGCCGCGCATGCGGGCGTGCAGGGGGCATCGAGGGCCCCTGCTCGCCTGAACGAGTGGGAAGACCGCCTGGAGTGGCTGGAGAGGGGAGAAGGGGTGTCGGCGGGGCTCAATGGGCGGGGCTGACGCGCACCGGTTCGACCGCGCGCGCGGTGGGCGACGCCCTAGAGGGGTGGTGTGCCCCGTTCGCCCCACCCAGCGCGTCCTCGTCACCGCTCTCACGCCTGGATGGGCAATGGGGGCGGGACGAGGCAGGCGTTGCGCCGCGCCCTCCCCCCTCAATCCACGCACACTCGCCACGGGCGCGGACTCCCCTTCGCGCGAAGTACCACGCGGCGCGGGGAGGCGGGCGGGGCGGGCGCGGGCCGCGCGCGCGCGGGTGTGGGGGGGAGCCGTCGGCTCCAGAGGGCGGCCGGACGTGCGCGCGCTTCACACGCCCGCCGGCGCCCTCCCTTCCGGCCACCCCACCCACTCGTAGTCCCGCTGCCCGTCCGGCTCGCGAGCCATGACGGCGGCATGCATGGCGGCGGCGGGTCCGCCGAGGAGGGCCGCCATCTGGGCATACGCCGTGCGGCGGTAACCCCACGCCTGGCCGACCCCCCACCCGAAATGGTCGCTGGCCAGCTCGGCCGCGGTCTCGCACTGTTGCATCCAGTCGCCCAGGGTGAGGAGGGTGAAGTCTCGAAAGAAAGAAGGCGGCGCCGAGTCGAGGGCCTCTTGCCAGGCGGCCGCGCCGCCCGGCGCGCCCGCGCGCGGCTTCCAGCAGGCCGTGGTCTGATCTCCCGCCGCCAGGCCGGCGTCCTGGGACGCGCGGTCGAGGCCGCAAAAGATAAAGGCCATCCGCTCGGCCTCAGCGCCCGCCAGGTCTGCGATTCTCGCCCGGTTCTCCGGCGTCGCGTCCAGCGAAAACCCGGTGAAGCCTTCCGTGCCGTAGACCGAGTGGATGAGGCCGGCGAGGCGGGCGGGGAGCGGGGCGTCCCACCAACACGTCACATCGTACACGCCCACGAGGTGGTCGGAGAACGCCTCCCCACCCGTGTGCACGACATCGCCCGTGCCCAGTGATTGGAGAAAGGCGACGACCGCGTCGGCGGGGGGGGCGAGCGGCGCACGCGGCGCGGCCGCGCCAGCCGCGAGGGCGCCGGGCGCGCCGCCCAGGGATGGCCGGCCGTCGGCGGCCATATCGCCCGGGCGCGGCGGGCGCCGACGGGGCGCGATGTGTGACGCCCGCCGCCGTCCTCTTCACACACACCGCTCCGAAACCAGCCCGCTCCCTCTTCACTTGCGCGACCGTTTGCCCGCCGCAGCCGTCGCCGGCTTGCCCGCCGCCTTTTTGGCGGGTGAGGCGGCTTTTTTGGGGGCGGCCCTGGCCGCGGGCGCCTTTTTGGCGGCGATCGCCTTGACCTTGGCCGCCGGGGCTGCCGGCGCCGCCGCCGCGGCCCGCTTCGTCCCGCGCTTGGCGACGGGCGCCGCGGGCGCGGCGGGGGCGGCGGCCGGCGCGGCCTTTTTGGGCGCGCGCTTCTTCGCCGGCGCGACGACCGCCTCCACCACCCCCACCGCCTCGGGCGTCGCCGGCGCCGCCGGCAGCGGCTCGTACTCGTACTCGATGCCCGCTGCCGCCAGCTTGGCGGCGCGCGACCGGTCGCGCGACGCCGCGCGCGCCGCGCGCTTGGCCTCGCCCGCCGGCGACCGGTCCGCGTTGTGCCGCTTCGCCTCGATGTGGCGCCACGGCACCTTGGAGAACGTGCGATTCGCGCCCTTGAACAGCTCGGGGTGCACCTCGGCCGGCGGCACCACTTTGCACGCGAGGCGGGACGCAAACATGAGGTACCCATCCATCGCGCCCGCCGCGACGGCCGCGACCGCAGGCGACGCAAACTCCAGGAACGCGTACGCCCGCGCTTTCCCGGTTTTTTTGTTGCGGGACACGCGCACCTTGGTGACGGCGCCAAACTGGGAGAAGTAGCCTGCAAGGAGGGAGAGAGGGAAGGAGAGGAAGTCGTCGGCGCGGCGTCGAGGTCGCGCCACGCCGCCCGCCGCCTTCGCCCATCCTCCGCCCGCCCTCTCCTCACCGCGCAGTTGGGCCTCGTAAAAGCCGTGGGGCAGATGCCTGATGGAGGAAAAGGCGTGGGCGGCGCGGCGGCGCACGCGGCGGCCCGCATGCCCCGCCCTCCTCCTCCCTCACTCACCCCACATACACCACGCGCCCCCGATCGGCGTCGCTGGTGCCCGGCGCGGCATCGACCGGCGACGCCGCGCGCGCCGGCGCGGCGGCCGAAGGCGGCGCGTCGGCCGTCGCCTCCTTGGCCGCCGCTTTCACTTTGGCCGCCTTCTTTGTGAGCTTGTCACCCAGTTTGGTACGCGTGGCGGCGCTGGCCTTCTTGGAGACCATGGTGGCGGCCGGGGATTGTGCGGCGGCGCACTCTGCGCGCTGCTAGCGGGGCCGTGGACGCGGCGCCGGCGCCGCGGGCGCCGCCCTGGATGCGTCATTGATCGCGTTACCCTCCCCGGCTGCTGCCGATGGCCCCCCTTGACTCGGGCCCTACCCCTATCGGCGCGGGCGGCGACGTCACCGCCCTGCACGCCCTCCCCGCCCGCCGCGTCCTCCTCGCGGGCGTCGGCTCCATCCTGCACGCGCTGGACAGCGAGTCCGGGGCGCGACTGGCCGCCGCAGTCGCGCTGCCGGCCGGCGCGCGCGTGCACGGCTTGCGGTCTCTGGAGGCCGGGGCGGACGGAGACTACTTGCTCGCGGTGCATGGCGATGTGTGGGTGGCCGGCTGGCGGCTGAAGCGAGCCGGAACAGACGGGCCAGTGACCCTGACGCGCGCCTGGACCGCGCGCGCTCCCTCCTGGGCCCACGACGCCCTCCCCCTCCCCGACGGACGCGGCGGGTGCGCCAGCGTCGCGGTCGGCACCGCGGACAACGCGGTCAGCCTGGCGCGCTGGGACGAGGGTGGGGGCGGGGGCCGCGGCGCGCTCGCGCCGCTCGCGCCGCTCGCGCGGTGCCCCGCGCGCGGCGTCCTGTACTCCATGGCCCTCCTGGACCGCGGCCCCAGCGGGTCCAGCGTCGATCTGTGGGTGGCGGCGGGCACGGCGTTTCTGGAGGTGGCCGTCTGGCGCGTGCCGCGGTTTGCGCGCCGCGGCGGCGACCCGCCCCCCGCCCCCTCCACCGTCCCCGCCCCACTCCTCTCCCTGGCCGGCCACACCGGCTCCATCCACCGCGTGGTCTGGGCGCCCGGCGGCGCCCGGCTGGCGTCCGCGTCGGACGACCGGTCGGTGCGCGTGTGGGCGGTCGACGCGGATGGTTCCCCCCCGCCGCCGCCAGCCGTGCTCGCCGGGCACGGCGCCCGCCTCTGGGACGTTGCATTTTTAGAGGTGAGCCTGGAGGCGGGCGGCGCGCCGGTCGCGTGCGTCGCGTCGGCGTGCGAGGACGGCGCGGCGCGCGTGTGGCCGCTCGACGGCGCGGCCACGGCCCCCGCCGCCACCCTGCGCGCCCACACCGGGCGCGGCGTGTGGCGCCTGGCCGTGCTGCCCGGCGGCCGGCTGGCCACCGCGGGCGCCGACGGCGCGGCGCACGCGTGGCGGGTCGGCGAGTCTGCGGCGGCCGCCCTCCTGCCCTTCCCCACCTCCACGCCACCCATCACTGTCCACTGCCTGGCGCCCGCTGCGGCCCCAGACTCCCTGTTGGTGGGCACGCGGGCGGGCGAGGTGTGGCGGGTGGGCGTCGCCGGCCGCGCGTGGGCGCGCGCGCTCGCGGGCGGCGCGGGGCGAGGGTCGGCGACCGCCGTCGCGTCCGCGCCCTGCTGGCGGTGCGAGCCGGGCGGAGTGGGGCTGCTCGTCCTGGCGGGGCTGGGGCGGGGAGGGGCGGCCCTGGCGTGCGACTGCGCGAGCGCGCGCGCGCCGACCGCCACCGCCGTCTGGCACGCCGCCCCGCCGTCGGCCTCCTCCAACAGCGCCCACCCCATCACCTGCGTCGCCCTCGTGTGCCGCGGTCGGCTGGCAGTCACGGCGTCGCCCGCGGGCGACGTGGCGGTGTGGGCGGTGCCGCGGGCGGGGCGCGCGGCGCCGACCGCCCTGGCCACCGCGCCGCCGCGCCGCGCGCGCCGCAAGGATGCGGCCGTGTCGGCGCTGGTGGCGTGCGAGGCCAGCGGGCTGCTTTTTGCGGGGGACGCGGCGGGCGGGGTGTGCGTGTTTCGCCTGCCGGCCGCGCGGGGGGGCCGGGGCCGCAGCGCCGCCCCGCCCCCCGGCTTAGTGGTCGCCGCATGCACCACGACCCCTGGCGCCGCCGCAGTCACCGCCCTGGCGCTGGAGCCCGGCCCCACTCTGGCCGTCGGCGACGCGGCGGGGCGCGTCACCCTGTTTCGGGTCGACGCCGCCCCCGGGGGCGCCATCGCCCTTTCCCGTTGCGGCGGCTTCAACCCGCCGTGTGCGTTAGTGGCGTCTCTCACCCCGGCCCGCGCCGGGCGCGAGCCCCTGGTCGCCGGCTTCGTCGGCCGCGAGTGGCGCCTGGCGGCCCCGGCCCGCGGCGGCCTCCTCGTCGCGCGCCAGCCCGACACGGGCGGGTGGAGGCGAGGCGTGGTCCTTGTCCAAGGCGAGGGCAAGGGGGGCGGCCGCGGCGACACCCTGGTTTGGACGACGGCCGGCGCGGCGCTCGCGGCGCGCGCCCTCGGCCCCCTGCCGCCCGCGTTCGCCCTGGCGCCCGGCCACGGCCTGGACGTCAACGCGGTCGCGATCGTGGCCGGCGGAGGAGGGGGCGGGCGGCGGCCGTGGTGGCGGCGCTGGCGGCGCGCGGCGGCCGCCGCTCCTTCGCCCCCTCTCCTCCTCACCGCGGGCGAGGACGGCGAGCTCGGCGTGACGAGGCTCGTCCCTTCCGCCTCCCCCGCCGCCTACACGGCCGCGCGGCGGGCAGGGGGGCTGACCGACGGCGCCGCGCTGCGCGGCCTGGCGGTGGTGCCCTCGCCGACCGACCCGGCCCGCCGCCTCGCCTTTGCCGCGTCGGCCGGAGGGGGCGGTGCGTGGGCGTGGCGCGTGTGGCCGGCCGACGGGCGGTGCGAGTGGGGGGCCGGGTCGAGCGCCCGCGGCGCGGGCAACGCGCGCGTCGCCGCCGCGTCGCCGCGCGCCACCGCGGTCGTCGCCATCACGACGCCGCCCGCATCCCGCACCGTCACCGTGTTTGTCGCCACCGCGGCGGGCGGCGTCGACGTGCGGCGCTACGACGACGGCGCGCGCGCGTTTGCCTCGCGGCCGCCGCTCACCCTCCCCGCCCACGCGGGCGCCGCCCTGTGCATGGCGACCGCGCCCTGCGGCCACACCGTGCTCGTGGTCACGGGCGGGTCGGACGGGCGGGTCGTGGTGTGGGATGGAGGGGGCGTGGCCGCCGCGGCGACCGCGGACTCGCCCAGCCCTCCAGCCCCGCTGGCCGCCCTGGCCGGCCTGCACCAGTCGGGCGTGCTCGCCCTGGCCGCCGCCACCCTGCCTGCCGGCGGCGGCGCCCTGGTCGCAAGCGGCGGCGACGACCAAGCGCTCGCCCTGGTCTGGCTCGACGCCCGCGGCGCGCCCGCCGCCCGCGCCGTGCTGCCCGCCGCGCACGCGTCCGCGGTGCGCGGCGTGTGGACCGACGGGCGGGAGCTGGTGTCGGTGGGCCTGGACGGCGAGCTGGTCGGGTGGCGCGTCGGCGCGCGCGGCGCGCCGCCCGTGCGCGCGTGGGCGCGCCGCGCCCAGGTGCCCGCGCCGACGTGCCTCGCGGGCGCTGTGGATGAGAAAGGAGGGCGCCTGCTCGTGGTCGGCGGGCGCGGGAGCCAGGTGTGGGCGGGGTAGGGGGTCAATTCTTGTTTCACTCTCGCGCCGCAACCCCATTCCCCTCTCGTCTCTCTCCCTCACCCCTCCCTCGCCGCCAGCTCTCTCAGCATGGGCGCCTGCCACGCCTGCCCCGCCCGCCCCTGCTGCGCCTTGTGGCGGGCAAGCATGAGGGCGGCCATGGTGTCGGCTTCGGCAGCGTCGAGCCCCGGCGCGCCGACCGCCGCGATCCGCGCGAGCGCGGCCTGCATGAGCAGCGCGGCCGCCACCGACACGTTGAGCGATTCCACCATGCCCGTCATGGGGATTTGCACCTCGACGTCGGCCGCGGCGCGCGAGGCGGCTGGTCGAGGGGGGGAGGGGTTGGCGGCGTCGGCGGGGGGGACGAGGGCCTCCCCCCGCCCCCCCTCCCCCCTCCCGCCCTCACCAGACACCCCCTCTGCTTCGTTGCCCACGATGAACGCGGTCGGCACCTCCCAGTCGAGCTCGTGCGCCGCGACCGCGCCCGGCCCCGCCGCGGCGACCGCGACGCGGAAGCCGGCCGCTTTGGCCGCCGCCACGCACGCGCCGGGGTCGGCGTGCGTCCACACGTCGAGCCATTTTTCGCCGCCGGCCGAGCACCGGCCGCGCGAGGGGCGGTAGGCGCCGGCCGCCAAATCCACCGCGTGCACCGCGCCGACGCCCAGCGCGTCCGCCGTGCGGCACACCGCCCCCAAATTTCCGCGGTCGTACAGGCCTTCCACGATGGGCAGGACGTCGAAGCGCCGCGCGGCGGCCACGGCCCGAAAGCGCGCGGCCCGGTCGGCGCTCACAAAGGGCGACACCAGGGACATCAACCGCGCCGCGTCCATGCTTGATCCATCGTCCAGCATGAAGCGGCCGGTCAGGGGGAAGCGGGACGCGCGCCCGGCGACGGCGGCAGGCGACAAACGCTCTGCGGCCAGCGTGCGCGTGTCGCCCAGCGCGCCCTTGAGCGGGCGCGGCCAGCCGCGCCCGCCCGAAGCGCGTGCGCTCACCACGTCCGACACGTCCAGGGGCGACGGGCGCGAGGGCGGCGAGGGCTGGCGCGGCCTGCGCCGCGGCGAGTCTGCGCCGCCATCGGCGGCGGCCGACGCGGGGCGGCGGCCCATGTGGCGAAGCCGCATGAGGTGGCATGGTGCAGCGGCCCGCATGGGGGAGGGGGGGGGGGGCGGGAGTGCGGAGACTGGGAGAGGGGCGCGCGCGCGCTCTCTCGCCGCGCTCGTCGCCGCAAGTGGCGGTTGAACGCCGCCCGACGCACGCCCAGCCCCTCCATCCACCACCGCAGTGCTCACCCATTGCACTCGCTCACGCGCCCACCGATTTGGCCGCCGCGACCCCCCCGCCCTTGACGCCCGAGACCCACCCTTCCCCGTCGGCCATGTGCGCGGCCTTGGCCCCCACCGCCCACGTTTTGAGCTCGCACACATTGGCGCCCACGGGCCCGCACCCCGCGGCCGCCGTGCAGAGCGACCAGCCGCGGCACGCCTTGTCGGCGGCGCAGAGCGCCTCGCACTCGGGCGCCGCCAGCCCCGGCTGCATCTCGAGCACGGTGCCAGCCAGGTGCTTGCCGCCGGGAGCGGCGAGGGGGGTGGTGGTGGACAGGTCCTTTTTGGCGGGCGCGGGCGGGGACCCTTTTGTGGCCGCGGCCGCGGGCGCGGGCGCGGCCGCGGCCTTGGTCAGGGCGGCGCCCGTCGACGCGGCCGTCGGCGGCGCCACGGCCAGGGCGGCCGCCGGGGCGCGCGGGGCGGGGGCGGGGGTGCGGACGGGGGTCACGACGTCGGTCAGCGGCGCGACGACCGCGGCCGGCTGCACCGCGGCCCAGCCCGCGGGCTTGGGCGCGTCGGGAACGACCGCGACGGGGGCGAGGAGCGGGGCGGGGGCGACCGGCGCGGGCTCGTCGGCGGGCGCCGCGCGCGGCGCGCGCGGCGGCGGCACCGCCACCGCCGCCTCGTCGTCCGCCACCGGCGCCACGGGCGGGGGCGCATCCACGGGCGCGCACCCGGTCCACACGGTCCACCCCCCAACGGTCTGCGACGATGCGGCCTGGCGCCAGCCGCCCGCGCCGAGCACGCAGTCGCCCTTCGCCGGCTGCGCCTTGGCCGCGTCCGGCCACGCGCACGTGCCGTTGAAGGAGCCGTAGCCGCACCATTGGAAGGAGGCGCAGCCGTCGGTCGCGACGCAGGCGGCGGCGCAGTCGTCCTGAGGGGTTGGGTGGGGGGTGGTTGGGGGGCGGGGGGGAAGAAGGCGGCGAGTCGGGTGTGGGGAGCTCGGCGAGCCCGCATTGGCGCGCCCTCCCGGTCCCAAGCACGCATCGCACGCATTGGATGCCGCGGCGTGAGCCACAGGGTCGCACGCGCGCGGCGGCGCCACCGCTTTGCGCGGTACATGGAACGGGACGCTGCGCACCGCCGCGCCGCCCGCGCCCGCCACTGCCAGCCTAGTTTGCATCCCGCCTTCCACGCACCACGCGCTGCAGGCCGGGCACCGTCTTGAGCACTGTGGCCTGCGTGCCGCCGACCCCGTTTTGGCGCGCGCCGCACGCGAGCACTTTGGGGGGGGCGGCGGCGGCCGGAGAGGCCGCCAGTGCAAGCAGTGCCAGAGCGGAGAGGCGGAGGAGCATGGTGGCGGGCGGTGGGGGAGGAGGTGTGGCCCGGGCTGTGGCATCGGCGCGCGAGCGACTGAACCCCTCGTCGGCATCGACCTGCCAGAGGGCGAGGCGGCGCCTGCGGCCGCCGCCAGCCGCGTGTGTGTGTGCGTCTTCGTCTGCAAAACCTTCGCCGCTTCTCCCCGCTCCCCGCTCCGCCCCCGCCCGACCAAAAACGCCAACCACACCCCAAATGGAGCCGGCCGCCTAATAGTACGTCGCCACTTTCCGCCGGTGCACCGCGGTGAGCGCGGCCGGGTCGGCCACCCCCCCCCCGACGACGCGCGCGACGACGACGTGGTGGTCGCCCGCGTCGAGCCGCGACGCGACCACGCACTCGCAGTGCGCCACCGCGGCCGCCAGCACGGGCGCGCCGCACGGGGAGGGCGACGTGGGCACGCCGGCAAAGCGGTCGGCGCCGGGCGGGAAGCGTTGCAGAAAGTGTTTCATCGCGGCGGGCGCGTCGGTGTCGGACAGGCAGTTGAGGACAAAGGGGTCGCCCACCTGCATCAGGGTCTCGATCGCGCGGTCCTTGGCGACGGCGACGGTGAGGGCGAGGGGCTCGAACGAGGCCTGGGCGACCCAGGACGCGACCATCGCGCCCGAGGCGCCGCCGCCGCCGCGCGCGGCGGTGACCACGTACAAACCCCCCGACACCCTGGCCAGCGCCTTGGCGACATCGTTCGACATCGCCGCTTTGACGCGGGCGGCGGCCTCTTTGCAGGTGAGCGCCTGGGCGAGGTCGGTGCCCGCTTGCTCAAACCGCACGTAGTCCGCGTCGCCCGGCGCGTCCTTGACGCGCAACGCGTCGAGGACGGGGGGGGCGCCGGCGTCGACGAGGGTGGAGACGAGGACGTCGACGGGTTCGTCGTCGCCGCCGTACGACTCGGCGACGAGCACGCGCGCGCCGCGCTTGACGGCCGAGACGAGGGTGGCGACGCTCGCCGCGCAATCCGCGCAGCTCGACGGCGGCGCCATGAGCACGACGCCCGCCGCGCGCCCGACGGCGGCGGCCAGCTCCTGCGGGTCGGCGGTGGCAGCGTCAAACAGTTCGGTCGCGACGCCCGCCTTGACCACCCCGCGCGCCAGCGCCTGGTGCAGCCGCTCCGAGTGCCCGTACTCGCCCGCGTGCAGCACGACGACGGTGGTGGTGGCGGCCCCGGCTTTGGCCGACCAGGCCGCGTAGCGGTCGACGAGCGTCGCGACGTGGTGGCGCAGGACGGGGCCGTGCCCCGTCGCGATCACCCCGTACTCGAGCTCCGCCACCTTGCGCAGCGCGGTCGTCACCGACCGCGCGTTGGGCTTCATGAGGCAGTCGTAGTAAAAGGCGTAGTGCGGGGAGAGGGACGGGAGGTCGGTGTCGTACGGCGCGGCGGTGCAGTAGTGCGCGCCGAACGCGTCGCACGTGTAGAGCGCCCCCCCCCCGGCCGCGTCGTGCGTGAACATGGTGTCGGGCCAGTGCAGGTTGGGGGCGTTGACAAAGGAGAGCGCGTGGCCGCCGCCGAGGTCGAGCGCGTCGCCCGTCTTGACCGCGCGCGACGCAAAGGGGCGGTGCATGAGCGCGCCCAAGTAGGTGAGCGCGACCTTGGACGCGATGATGGTCGCCCCGGGAAAGGCGTCGAGGACGTCGGGGACGAGGCCCGAGTGGTCGGGCTCGGTGTGCGAGATGACCACGAAATCGATCGACGCGCGGCCAGCGGCCGCCAGCGCGGCCCGCACCGCGGGCAGGTACAGCTCGCGAAACTTTTCGTGGGACGCGTCGACGAGGGCGACGGCGTCGGCGCCGAAGATGAGGTAGGAGTTGTACGTGGTGCCGTCTGGGGGGGGAGGGCGAGGGGGGGGTGAGTTTTTTGTTGTTGTGCGTTCGCCGGGTCGCCCGCCGCCCGCCGCTCCGCCGGGCGCACCGGTGAGCGCAAACTCGATGTCGAAGCGGTCCCTGTCGTAATCGAGGCACCGCAGCGCGACGGTGTCGGCCGCGACGCCCGGCACCGTTTGCAGCTGGAGGCGCTTCGAGGTGCCGGAGAGGTCCATCGCGGAGAGTGTGGGCTGGGGGTGGGGGCGGGCGCGCCGTGGTGGGGGCGCGGGGGGGGGGGCGCCGCCGCGGGGACGCCGTCTTGGTCCGCCCGGCAGACGGTCGCGCGGCCGGCCGCGGGGAGCAACCCCGGCCCCCGTCCCCACCTCAAGGTCGGCCGGCGGCGCCGCCAGCGCGCCCGCAGCGCCGGGAGCGCGGCGGGCGGGCGCGGGCGCGCGCGGCGCGCGGGCGCGGATGCGGCGCGCACCCAGCGCCGCGCGCGCGCACGGCTGCGCCGGCGGCCGTGCCGCGCCGGGAGCGGCGGGCGCCAGGAGCGCAGCGGTGGGGGTCATTGCGGCGCGTGGCGCGCGTGTGTGAGGGGGACACCGTGGCGCAGCCGGCTCACAAACCCCGACGCGATGCTGGCGCCCGTCGCCCGCCCGCGAGCGCTCATGCGCGTGCGCGTGCCCTTGAGGGTGCCCGCTCGGCCGGCGCGCGCCCCCGCGCGCCGCATTCTCGCGCGCCCGACCCGCGCCGACCCGCCCGCCGCGCCAACCCGCGCCCCGCCGACCGTCGCCGTGACCCCGGTGACGCCGTCGTCGATCGGCGGCGCCCCCGGCATCATCCGGCTGGCCGGCGCGTGCGACGCGCCCGCGCGCGTCGGGGTTGAGTACAAGCGCGGCCGCGGAACAACGGACGCCGCCCACCTCCTCGCCGACGGCCCCCTGCATTCCGTCCTCATCGACGTCCCCGACGAAGCGTTTGCGGCGACCTTCCCCGCCGCGGTCGCCGCCGCGACGCCGGGCGGCGGCCCGCTCCCGCCGACGCTCGTGCTCACCCACCTCACGCCCGCGCGCCTGCCGACGCTCAAGGCGCTGTTGCAGGCGAGGGTGGCGGCGGCGGACGAGGGAGGGGCGGCGCCGGCCCCCCTGGACGTGTACGTGTCTACCCTCGCGCTGCGCCTCCTCCGCGAAACCCTCGGCCCCGCCCCCGGCGACGCCGCCCTCCTCGCCGGCGTCACCCTGCACGCGGCCAAACCGGGCACGGCCGTCGGCCGCGGCGGCCGCCTCGCGCTCGTCCCCGCGCCGACGCCGCGCTGGCCCGACCTGCTGCTCGCGCACGACGCCCCCACGCGCACGCTCTTCTCCTCCAAATTCTTTTCCGCGCACATCAGTCCCGCGGTGGCCGCCAAAGATGGCGCCGCCGCCGCCACCGAGCTCGCCGCCGACAGGGAGCATTTCTTCTCCTGCACCCTCGCCCCCGTCGCCCGCCAAGCCCGCTCCGTGCTCGACCGCCTCGACATTCGGTCCACCGACGCCGGCGGTGGGTCGGCAGGGTGGCTGCGGTCGCTGGACGCCGCGCTGGCCGACGCACAGCGCGCGCGCTTTGGCGCGCGCGACGTCGGCTCCTCCCGCGCGCCCGGCGGCGAGCTCGCCGTGGCGGCCGTGCTGCCTTTACACGGCCCGCCCGCGGTGGGCGCCGAGGCCGCGGCCGCCGTGGCCGACTACCGGCGCTGGACCGCGGCTGCCGCGGCGGCCGCCGACGCGCTCTCCGTCGCCGTCTTCCACGCGTCCGCGTACGGCAACACGGCGTCGTTGGCCCAAGGCATTGCGAGGGGGGCCACCAGGGCTGGAGTGGGCGTCGAGGCGATCGACCTGGAGACCGCGGCGCCCGACGCCGTGAGAGCCGCGCTCACGCGCGCCGCCGGCTTTGCCGTCGGCTCCCCCACACTCGGCGGCCACCTCCCCACCCAGGTCGTCACCGCGCTCGGCGTCATGCTGCGGGAGCCCACGCGGGGCGCGCCGGTGGGCGTGTTTGGGTCGTACGGGTGGTCGGGCGAAGCGGTCGACGACCTCGCGACGCGCCTCGCCGACGCCGGCTACCGGCCCGCCTTCCTCCCGCTGCGCGTCAAGTTTCGGCCGACCGCGGCCGACATGGCGGCGGCCGAGGCGGCGGGCGAGGCGCTGGGCGCGGCGGTCAAGCGCGGCGCGGCGAAGAGGGCGGCGGCCGCGGCGGCCGACGGCGCGGGGGCGGCGGGGGCGACGGCGGCCGAGGCCGCCGTCGGCCGCATCGTCGGGTCGCTCTGCGTCATCACGGCCGCGGGAGAGCCGGGCGGCGGCGCGGCGACCGCGATGCTGGCGTCCTGGGTCTCGCAAGCGTCGTTCAACCCGCCGGGCCTCACCTTTGCCGTCGCCCGCGAACGCGCCGCCGCCGGCACCCTGCTCCTGCGCGGCGCGCGCTGCGTGGTCAACGTGCTCGCGGAAGGGAGGGAGGGCGCGGTGTCGCGCGCGCTCGCGAAAGCGGCGCCCGGCGGCGACCGCCTCGCGGGGCTCGGGGCCGCGCCGGAACCCGAGACGGGGGCCATGCTGCTGCCGGCCGACCTCCTGGCGTCGCACCTGGTGTGCACGGTCGTGTCGACGGCCGACGCGGGGGACCACGCGGTCGTCTACTGCACCGTCGACGGCGGCGCCGCCGCGCCCGGCGGGCCCAACTCCGCGGTGCGCCTGCGCAAAACGGGGGCCGCGTATTGAGGGGGGGGGGAGGGGGGGGGCGCGGGGGGGCGGGCTTTTTGGGTGTGACACGCGAAGACCTCTCTCACACCCGCCGCGGGCGGCGGCGCGCCCCCACTCCCTCCATGAGCAACCCGCTGACCCAGATCGCGGCCCAGAGGAAGGCGTCGCTCGCGGAAGCGGCGGCGGGCGTGCCCGACGCCGCGTCGTGGCACGCGCGCTTTGCCCACTCGGCCTACGTCTTCGCGGGCGGCCTGCCGGAAGGGCTGACCGAAGGAGACGTGCTGGCCGTGTTTGCGCAGTATGGCGAGGTGGTGGACGTGCACCTCGCGCGGTGAGAAAGAGGGATGGGGGGACGGCGCGGCGGCGGCGCGCGCATTGGGGCTCCCGCCGCCGCGTGTTAGCGTGCCGTGCACGCCACGTCGTCGGCGCTTTCAAGCCCGCGGCCGCGGCCCGACCACAGGCCCAATTCCCAACCCCTCAGCGACAAGGAGACCGGCAAGCCCAAGGGTTTTGCCTTTCTCGCGTACGCCGACCAGCGGTCAACCAACCTGGCGGTCGACAACCTGGCGGGGATGCGTCTCGGGGGGCGCACGGTGCGCGTGGAGCACGTGGACGACTACCGGATGAAGCTCGCCGAACTCGGCGGCGGGGAGGCGTTGCCGCCGCCGCCGCCTGTGGCGGGTGGTCGTGGCAACGACCGGGCGGCTGCCGCCGCCGCGGCGGAAGCCGCGGGCGCGACCGTGGTGGCCGAAGCCGACGCGGGCGGCCGCGGCGGCGCTGGAGCCGCCGCGTCGAGCGCCGCCCCCTGGGAGGGCAAAGCGTCCGTGTTTGACCTGCTGCGCGGCGAGGCGCCGCCGGCGCCGTCAGTGGCTCGCCCTCCAAAGGAGATGAAGGAGAAGAAAGGGAAGAAGGAGAAGAAAGAGTCCAAGCACCGCCGCCGCGACGGGGAGGAGCCGCGCCGGTGGCGGTCGCGGACCCGGTCGCGGGAGCGGTCGGCCGAGCGGCGGCGGGGGCGGGGGTAATTTTGTGAGGGCAGCGAGCGCCGGCTTCCGCGCGGAGGGCAGAGGGCCCGCGGCGCGCGCGCACTCTCCCGCACACGCTCGCTCCTTCCGCCCTCGCGTGTCGACGCTCCCACCCAGCGCCCGCCCGCACACGCGACCATGGTGCGCGGAGCGCGCGGGCGGCGCCCGCGCGCGCAGGCGCATCGCGCGCCCGCATGCCGCGGGGCGTGTCCGGCGCCCCTGGGGCGCGGCTTTGCCGCGTCTTTGCCCTCGTTCCATGGCGAGCAGTGCGAGCGTCTCTGCGAGCGGGTACAAGGTTGGCGCGGGGCCCCAACGCTCTCCCTTCCCTCCCCAGCGCGCTCCCACCGCCTTCCTCCTCCTCCTCGCGTCCGTCGCCACCGCCCGCACCCTGCACGAGACCACGTTCGTGCGCCACCCCGGCGCCGCGTCCGCCTCGGTCGCGCCCGTGGGCGAGCTCGAGACGGGGGCAGTGTTTGCCGAAGAGGCGCCTTCGACGGCCTCCTCCCCTCGCTCCTCCTCCATCACCTACGACCCCGAGGCCGTGACCGACCGCTCCCGGTCCTATGCCGCCGCCCTCGAATCGACCCTCGCGTCCACGGTCGACTCCCTGGCGGCCGCTGCGGCGCCCGTCGTCGAAACCGCGGCCGCCGCCGTCCAGCGCACCGCGGCCGGCGTCGGCGCCGCCGCCGCACGCGCGGCACCGAGCGTGCAATCGTTTGTGGCGACGGCCAAGGAGGCGACGGCGGATTTGGAGGGCGCCGCGTCGGGCGGCGGCGCCGTGACGGGCGCCGCCGCGCGCTCCTTTGCCGAGCGCACCGGCGCGGCCGCCGCCAACGTGGCGGCGTCCCTGGCCGACGGCTTCAAAGAGGGCGCGGTCGCGGGCGCGCCGGCGCTCGCGCCAGGCGCCTCGCTGCGCTCGGCCGTCGCGGCGGCCGTCGCGGGCAGCGTCGCGGCCAAGGACGCGAGCGGGCCCGTGCTGGGCGAGTATGGCGACCGGTGACATAGAGGGACGGGGGCGTGTTGCCTTGCCTCACTCGCGACCCGCCGGCTAGCCGCGCGCGCGCTCGCCCGCTGTGCCACTCCTCGGCCGGCCGCTCACGGTCCCGGCTGCCCCTCTGCCACCTCACATCGCCCCACCATCGCCATGCGCATGCTCGTGCTGCCCCAGGTGGGTGGTTGGAGGGCGCGTGGGGCGGCGCAGAGGGCGCGCAAGGCCACGCGATGCGCCCACCACCACCCCCTTTCTCTCCATTCCAGGCCCTGCGCCTGCTCGTCGCCGCCTTGCTCGTCCTCTGCCTGCTGGGCCGCGCCACTGCCGACCCGCGCCTCACCCGCGCCGACGGCGGCGCCGCGCGCCCCAACGCGCGCCTGGAAGCCGCGGCCGCGCTGTTTAGGGCGGGCGTCGAGCTGCCAGACACGGTCGCCGCACGCCCGCTGGCGGTGAGCCTGCTGGCCGGCCAGCACGAGGGCAGCGCGGCCGGCGGCGGCCGCGGCGGGTTCGTCGCGCGGCCCGGCGGCGGCCGCCACTAGAGCCGAGGGGGGGCGCTCGCTTGTTTCACTGCTTTGCCTGCGTGTGGTTTGGGGAGTGAGGGGTGAGGCGCGGCTGCTGCGGCCGGGCCGGGGCGGGACACGCGAGGAGGCGTGCCTCGGGCCTGCAACTGGCGCTGCCGCCGCCTCGACAGCGATGTGCGTTTGTGGCGTGGGACGCGGCAACGACTCTCGCGGCCGCTTTAGACCCCAACGTCGATCGGCACGTGGGTGCGCTTGCAGCTCTCTCGCCCGCTGCTGCCGCGCAGACGACCCCGGGCCAGACCTCGCCCCCGCCCCGCATTTTTCGACCCAGGTGCGCACCGTGCGTGCAGCGCGCGCCTGCCCGCCCGCCCCGCGCGGTCAAAGGCGCCCCCTTTCCCCCCCAATCTTGGCCGGGCGCCAACCGCTGCGCACGCGGGGGCGGCGGTTGGCGCCGCCCGCCTCCCCCCACGGGACACGACTCATATCGGCCGTCGTTGGGCGGTGGTGGAGGGAGAGGGAGCGGGCGGCGGGCGCCGCTAGGGAGGGTCGCCCAATCTGACGCGCATTGCCCCCCTCCAGCCCCCGCCCCTTTCCACGAAATGGCTCCCAAGTCCATCCTGGCCATCGCCCTGCTCGCCTTGACGGGCGCTGCCTCGGCCCAGTCGGCGGCGGCGCCCGCGTCGGCGGCCGCCGCGACGGCGCAGGTCTCGGACGCCTCGAAACAGCTCGCCGCCCCCGTCGTCTCCTTTCTCAAAGCGCTCATCCCCGACGACTCGTCCGTCAAAATGCCCAACGGCGCCGTGCTGGCGTCGCCCGACGGCAAGCCCATGAGCAAGGCGGACGTCGTGCGCTCCGCGATGGCGACCGTGCAGCAGGCCGCGCCCCAAGTGGCGGCTAAGGTGTCGGAGGTTGTCTCGTCGAAAGCCGACACGACCAAGGCGTCGGACAAGTACGTCAACGCGTTCGCGAAAGCACAGACGCTCGCCCAAAACCAGCAGTCGCTCCAGTACGTGTCCCCCGACGCCGTGAAAGGCGGTCTGGCGGGTGCCGCGAAGGCCGCGGGCAAGGAGGTGGCCGCGCCGGCGGACGCCGCGCCGGCGGCGCGCGCGGGGCAGACAGCGCCGCGCAAGGCGGGGCCGGCCGCGCCCTGACGGATTATGTGAAGAGAGGGTGCCTGCGGCAGCATGTGCGCATGTCTTTTGATGGCGGCTGGAGAGGGCGGGGGCGGCCGCGCTGTGTAAGTCGACAGAGGGGCGCTTCGCTCTCACACCCACTCCATCCACCCCGGCGCACGGCCGCCCCACCGCCGCCGCCATGGACGAGCCCTGGGTCGAGCCCGACACGGCGCGCGGCCGCGGCGCGTCCTCGGCTCGGCGCGGGCGCTTGCTCGCCGCGGCCGCGCTCGCGCTGGCCGCCACTTTGATCGGCGGCGCCATCCTGGCCGTGGCGCTCGGCGAACGTGCACGTGTGAGCATGAGTGTGGGGCGCAACGGGCGCGAAAAAGGGAGCACAATGGGGCGCCGACGCGCACCTCCCCCAGCTCTCCGCCGGCCCGGGCCCGCGCAAAGGCTCTAGTGTCGTCTTGGTGACCCGCTCCAACAGCAGCCGCCACACCCTGCTCGTCTGGAGCGGGCACGCCGCGCGCGGCGCCGACGCCGATGCAGACGGCCGCGTGCACGCGCTCGACGTCGGGACGGGGGCGTGGTCGCTGCTGAAAGGGACGTCGGCATTCTATGGGCCGCCCCCGCCGCGGTGGAAGTCCGTGACAGCGCGCGCCCCCTCCGGCGACGGCCTGGTCGTCTTCGGCGGCGACGCCGAGGGCGGCGCCGCCGGCGCCCCCGACGCCTACCTGAACGACCTTTGGGCGTGGCGCGGGGCCGGCTGGGTCAACGCGACGGGGGTCGGCGGCCCGCTGCCCCCCGCGCGGCGCGCGGCAGCCGGCGCGCTGGTCGGCGGCGACCGCCTCATCGTCCACGGCGGCCGTCGTCCGCGCAAGCGGGACGGCCTGCTGGATGATGTGTGGGAGGTGGAGCTTGGTGAAGGAGGGGGCGCGTGGCGCCAGCTGTGGCCGCCGCGCGAAGGGGCCGCCGCCGCCTCTTTCTCCCCCGCGCCGCGCAAGGGCCACGCTGCGGCCGCCCTGCCCGATGGGTCCCTGTTCATCTACGGCGGGCGCAACGATTCGGCCGGCGGGTGCTATTTCGGCGACGCGGCGTCGTTCGCGCCGGCCGCCCGCGCGTGGACGCCCCTCACCGCCCGCGGGCCGCACCCGCCTCCCCGAGACCATGCGGGCGCGTTCTACGTGCCCGCGACGGATGCCGTGTACGTCTTTGGGGGGCGCGGCGGGGCGAGTTACAGCACGGCAGCCGCTCTGGGCGACCTCTGGTCGTTTTCCCTGACCCGCCGGGCGTGGACCCGCCACCCGCGCCCACCGCACGCGCCCTGGCCCGCGCCCCGGTTCATGTTTGGCCTGGATGCGGCGCCGGAGGAGGGGGGAGGGGGTGAGGGCGGCGGCGGGCACGTCGTCGCCGCCGTCTTTGGGGGCGAGGGCGACGGCGGCGCCCGCTACGGCGACGCGTGGGCGTTTTCGTCGCGGTCGGGCGCGTGGGCGCCGGTCACGCGGGGGGCGGTGGGGGCGGGGTGAACAACGAGGTGAAAACAATGCGCGCGCGCCCACTCCGAGCGGCGGCGGCGGGGGGGGGGCGGCGCCCCCCAACCCCCCCCCCCCCCCCAGCGGGGCCCGTGCCCAATTTGGGCGGGCCGGCCCCCCGCCGGCCCCGGGGCCCCGCCGGGCCCGGCGGGGGCGAGTGCGGCGCCCGACGCCGGCGATGTGCGCGCCGTCCTGGCCGCAGCGCGCGTCGCGGCTGCCCTGCCCGGCGACGACGACGAGTGGTTTGCTGGGTGCGAGAGCGCGCTGTGGGAGCCGACAGGGGCTCGGCTCGAGGTGGCGGCGCTGTCGGCGGCGGTTGTCGCCGCGGCGGCGGCGGGCGAGGCGGCGCTCCTGGCCGCGCTCGCCGACCGGGCTGCCGCCCTGGCGCCGCCCGACGACGTGGCCGACCCCGAGGACGGCGCCGAAACGCCCGAGAAGCGGCTGCTGGCGTGGGCGGCCGACCGCGGCGCCGCGTGCGCGTTTCGGGGCGCGCGCTTCGGCGGCCGCGTCCGCGGCGCGGCCTTCGCCACCCCCACCCCCGCCGGCGCCGCCATCGCCCGCATCCCCGCCGCCCTCCTGTTCACGCCCGCCGCCGCGGCGGCGACGGACATCGGGCGGGCGCTGGCAGCGCTGCCGGGCGTCGGCGCCGACGACCGCTTTGTCGTGGCGTGCCTCGTCGACGCGGCCGACCCCGACTCGCCGCGCGCCCCCATGTGGGGCGCGCTCGCCCGCGCGGACGTCGTCACCGGTCTCACCGTGGGCGACGAGGACGCGGCCCTGCTCGCGGGGACGGCGGCGGGGCGCCTCGTCGACCCCGCGCGCACGCACGTCGCCGCGTGCCTGGCCGCCGCGCGCCCCGCGCTCCGCTCGGTGGCCACCGCGTTTGGCAAGATTGTCCCGGGCCTGGACGCAGCTTTGAGCGACGCGGCGTACGTGCGCATGGTCGCGCTCGCGTACGGTTGGACGCACGAAACGGTTTTTGTCACGGCGTCGGCCACCCCCGGAACGGCGCCCACCCCGCCCGCCCACCCCACCCCCGCCTTCGTCCCGCCCCTGTTCCTGGCCAACCACGCGCCCGTCCCGCACGCGGTCGCGTACGGCCGGGTGCAGGGGGGGGCGTTTGAGGTGGTGTCGCTGCGCGCAGGGACGCCGGGGTCTGCGTTCACGCTCGGCTACGGCCGGGGCACGACCGCGAACAAAGCGTTGGCCTACTACGGATTCGTGCCGGCCGAGGACGGGGACAGCGGCGTGCTGGTGAGCGTGGGCGGCCGCGAGGTGTGCGTGCGGCGCGCGGCCGCGCGCTCGCGCGGCGCGCTCGCGGCCGCGCGGCGTGCGGCGGCGAGCCCGGGCGAGCTCGCCGACCTAGAATCGGGCGCCGCGTGCGCGTGGACGGGGCGCGGGCTGGGGGGAGGGGCCGAGGCGAGGGCGCGCGCGGCGCTCGCGGCGCCGCTCGCGGCCGAGGAGCACGCCCTGCGCGCCGCGGCGGCCGCGGCGGCCGCCCGCCCTGGACCGTGGGCGGAGGCCGTTCGGGAGTATTGCCAACAATGCTTGGGGGTGTGCGAGGCGGCGGCGAAGTGGCTTGCGGCGTGTTAAGGTTGGGGCGTGGGGGTTGGGGTAGAGCCAGACTGGCCGTCGCGCTGCGTCGCCTCCACTCTCGCCGCACCCCCAACCAGGTGCGTCCACCGCGCCGCTCGCGCCCGCCATCTCACTGCCTCCATCGGCGCGCGCCCCGGCGCTCCGCGAGCCGGCCGCCCGCAGCGCCGGCTCGCAGGACGGCGCGCGCCGCGCGCGCCGCCGCCCGCGCCCGCCGCCGCCCGCATTGCCGGGGGGAACGCGCACTTTACGCTCAAATATCGACGTCCGCCGCGCGTCCCTCCCCATTCTCTTCAGGCGCGATGCGGCGCGCCACGCTCGTCCTCCTTGCGGCGGTCGCCGCTTGCGCCGCCCCCTCCCCCCCCCGCAACAACGGGTCGGCCACCGCGGCGGCTGCGGCGGCGGCGGCGCCGGTGCCCGCCGCGCCCAAGGACGGCAAGGAGGCCGACGGTATGAGCGCAGGCTGGCGGGCGGGGCAGAGGGGTTGGAGGGGCGGGGCGCCGCGCGGGGCGCGCGCCTCGCCCTGGTTGGGCGCCGTGCGAGCGCACAAAGCGCTGGAGAGGGGGCGGGAGCGCGGCGGTGAGCCGCGCGCCCGCCTTGCCGACTCCGCGCCCCCCGACCCCCCTCCCCTCGTCGCAGCCTTTGCGCTGCGCCAGCAGTGGGCCTACTGGGGCTTCCCCTACCTCAAAGGCTGGTCCAACGCGTCCGCCCCCTGCGGCGGCGGGTGGGAGGGCGTCGAGTGCGAGGGGGGGCGGGTCGCAGCGATCTCCCTCCCCGGCCGCGACCTCGGCGGCTCGCTCTCGCCCTCGCTGGGCGCGGCGACCTCCCTCACCTCGCTCAACCTGACCAACAACCGGGTCGGGGCGGGTCTGCCGGCCGCGTGGGCGGGCGCGCTCCCCAACCTCACGACGCTCGCGCTCGCAAACAACACCCTGGTCGGCGCCCTTCCCGCGGCCTGGGCGGGCGGCATGCCGTCCCTCGCCGTCCTGGACGCGACCTCCAACACGCTGTCCGGCGCGCTCCCCGCGGCCTGGGCGGGGGGGATGCCGCGGTTGACCGCGCTCGGACTCGCGCGCAACAACCTCTCGGGCCCGCTCCCCCCCTGGGGCGCCAACGGCACCCTGGACTCGCTGCAGGTGTTGACGCTGGACGGCAACCCGATTGGCGGGTCGTTGCCCGCCGAGTGGGCGGGGCTCAAGGGCGCGAAAGTGCTGTCGCTCGCCGACGCGGGCCTCTCCGGCAAGCTCCCCCCGTCCTGGGCCAAGGACGGCGCCCTCCCCGCCCTCCAAGTCGTCAACCTCGCTGGCAACAAGCTTGAGGGCGGCCTGGATCCGTGGGCCGCGCGCGGCGCGATTCCCAAGGCGCGCGGCGAGGGCAAGGGCGCCGTGCTCGTGCCCGGCAACGCGGGCTTGAAGGGCGCCGTCCCCGCGGGCGTCCCGTTCCCCGTGCTCAAGGCGTTGGGCGGCGGCAAGTTCGCGACGTGCGGGTCGCTGCCCGATTGTGGGCCCAAAGTGGCGGCCGCCGCGGCGGGCGCGCTCGACGCGGCGCGGCAAACGCTGACCGCGACCCTGGAGCTGCCCGGCGTGCTGGCCGCCAACCTGACCGCGCCCCAAAAGGATGCCATCGTGGCCGCGGTCGCCAAAGCCGTCAACGGGACCAAGGCCGGGAACGCGACCCTCGCGGGCGTCGCGCCGCTCGCCGACGCGCCCGCGCTGCCGGACGTCGTCGCGGCGGCCGCCCCCGCCAACCGCCGCCTGTTGCAAGACAAAGCCGCTTCTCCTGCGAGGGACGGGGCGCAGGTGCGGGTCGCGGTGGACGCGGCCAAGGAGGACGTCGACGCAATTTTGAGGGCGCTGCGCGCGGCGGCAAAGGACGGCTCGCTGCTCGCCGACATCAAAAAGGCGGGCGTGCCGGCCACGATGCTGGCGCTAGGGTCGCCCAAGGGCGCGGAGATGGAAGCGGCGACCGCGGGCGGCGGCGGCGGCAGGAAAGGGTTGTCGGGCGGCGCGGTCGCTGGGGTCGTCATCGGCGTCCTCCTCGGCCTCGCCGCCCTCGCCGCCCTGGGCTACTACCTGTGCACGCGCCGCATGGCCGGGGCCTCGCCCGAGGGCGCGATGCTGAAGACCAACGCCGCGTTCGACGGCGCGGGCGGCGACCGCGGCAAGAAGAAGGCCGCGCCGCCCGCCAAAAAGGTCAAGCCCGCGCCCGCGCCGGCCCCCGCGCCGGCCCCCGCTCAAAAAGAGGGCGTCGTGCCTTACTCGGAGTATCGCAAATCGCGGCTGGCGGGCGCGGCGGCGGCCAAAAAGTGAAAGAGGAGACACCCAAACGTTGGGTGGAGAGAGGGTCGCCGCGGCGTGCCAGCCGCGGCGTGGCGTGTGTCGTCCCCGCACTCTGCCGTACCGGTGCAACACGCGACGAAGAAATCAATGCACGCTCTCACGCCTCTCGGCGGCGGCGCTCGGTGCCGCCTCCGTCCCTCGCCGCCGCCTCGGCAGCGTCGCGTGCGGCGTCGTCCGCCTCTTCCCGCGCGTAGGGGGATTCGGGGACGACCCGGTCGAGCTCCCACGGATCGCCGGCGACCGGCGTCGACACCGCGCCGGCGGCGGCGCGGGCGGGGTCGAGCCAGGCTTCGCCCGGCCATGCGCCCGCGAGCATCGCCGCGGCGCCGTCGGCGAGCGCGGGTGCGGCCGCGTCGCCCGTGAGAGCGCCCGCGGTGCCGCCGCACGCGATGCCCAGAAGCAGGGAGCGGCCGGCCTCGCCGGGCAGGGGCGCCCAGCCGAGGAGGGGGGCGCCGTCGGCGGTCGTGAGGCAGCGGGCGGCGTCGACCCTTGTTCCTCCCACTCTCGCGCCCACCATGGCGGGCACGACGGCCGCGCACGCGGCCAGGCCGGCGGCCGCGGCGTCGGCCGCGGCGCGCGCGTCGAGCGGGGGGGTCGGCCAGCGCAGCACGACGCCGCCGCCAGAAGCCGGCGCCAGCGCCCAGCGTTCGGCAGGGCCGCCCGCTGGGGCGTCGGGCACAGGCTCCGCCAGGCCGTGGCACACGATGGCCGGGAGCTGGGGGCAGGAGGCGCGGGTCCAGGCACGCGCAGCCGCGGCGGGCGCCGCTCCGCCCGCCGCAAAGGCGACGCCGAAAGCGGCGCCGCCGCCGTCGGCCGGCAGCACCAACCTCTCAACCTCAGCATGCCGCTCGGGCACGCCGTCCGGCGCGCCCTCCCGCAGGCGCCAGTGCGACCCCGCGTCGCCCCACCCCGCGAGCGCCCACCCTCGCCACACCGCCGCCCCCGCCCGCGCCGCCGCCGCGACGGCGGCGTCGCCCGCGGCGCCCGTGTCCAGCCAGCCGCCGCCCTCGGGCGCCCACAGGGCGGCCGCGCGGCGCGGCAGCTCGAGCCGCGCGCCAGCGGGGAGCGCTTTGTCGATTTCGCCCGCGGGCAACGTTTCAGCCACCAGCCCCGCCGCATCCGCCGCCTCCGCCGCCGCTTCAAGCGCGTCCAGGGGGGACGCGCCGGCCGCCAGGTCGAGGACGCCGACGTCGCACAACCACGACCTCGCCGACCCGCGCCCGCCCTCGGCCCCGGCCAGCGCGCGCCAGCCGGCCAGGCCGTCCAGGTGCAGGGAGGTGAGTTCGGGGGAGGCGGTGAGGGCGCGCAAGAGGACGGGGGTGAGAGGAGGGTGCGGCGACGGAGGTAGCAACAGGACGGTCTGGAGGGCGGTCGGGGCGCCCGCGTCGGCGCCGGCTCGATGCGCCGACACGCGCCCCGACCCCCCAACCTCCTCCCACCTTCAACCCAGCCCTCGCCGCCCGCGCGGCCGCGAGCGCCCCCGCCGTGCCGCCGCCCAAGACCGCGACGTCGAACGCGGCCCGCACGGGGGCGGGGCGCGGCGGCGGCGGCGCCTGGCGTGGGGGCGGCATGAGGCCCGCAGGGGGCGGAGGAGGAGAGTGAGGGTGCCGATGCAGCGCGCGCGCACTGCCCCTCAACCGCACTCTCCCCAGGCGCCCGGCGCGCGCCTGCAGCAGCGGACGACACCGCAGACCACCCCGCGACGCCTCCCTAAAAAAACATGGCGGACGAGTTCTCCTTCCCCGCGCGCCCCGCCGACCTGGAGGACGCGCGCGCCGGCCTGCCGTTCGCATGCGGCGACCTGGTGGACGTGGGCGAGATGGAGGACGCGGAAGCCGACGACTTTTGCGAACGTGAGAGAAATTGGAGGGGGTGGGCGGCCATGTGCGCGCGCGCGGCCGGCGCGCCGTCGCCCGACGCCGCCGGTGCCGCGTCGCGTGCGTGACACGGCAAGGGTGGTACCGGCGCCGCTCGCACGCCGTCCGAGGCTGGTTTCGAGCCCCCCGCCGCGCGCGCGCGCGCGCCCACGCGTCGACCTCCCCCCTCCTTTCCTCCAGGCGCTCTGTACGACGTCGTCCACTCGGACGCGCTCGCCCTCGTGGAGGCGGCCGTGTTTGACAAGGTGTACGCCCTGGTCCGGTGCGTCAGGAGGCGGTGGGAGGGGGCACGCGAGAGACGCAGCACGCGCCGCCAACCACCCCCTCCCTACCCTCTCCTTTCAGCGCCTTCCCCGCCCTCACCCCCCTCTCCCGCAAGCGCCTCACCGATGGCCTCGCGTCCGGCACGTCCGTCGTGGCCGCGTCGGCGGCGGCTTTGCTGGCAACCCCGCCGACCGCGCCCGCCGACCGCGACGCCCAGGCCTCGCTCCACCGGTCCGCCCTCAAGGCGTACACTTTTTTCCTGGCCTGGCTGCAGACGCAGGCGGACGAAGAAGCCGCTGCTGGAGGAGGGGGTGGGGCGGCGGCGGCGGCAGCGCCGAGGGGCCGCTCCAAAAAGGGCGCCGCCGCGCTCCCCGCCTCTCTGTGGACCTTTGACGCCGCCCGCGACCGGGTCGCGCGCGCCTGGGCGTCCCTCGCCGACACCGACCTCGCCGCTTTGTTCGCCCCCGCGCCCGTCTCCGACGGCCTGCTCGCGCGCTGGGTCGCGGGCGCGGTCGCGGTCCTGGCCGCCCCCGCCGGAGCGCGCGACCGGGCCACCAAAGCCGCCGCGTTCAAGTCGCTCATCGCCGCCGCGGCCAACCACGGCCAGGGGGAAGCGGTCGCGTCTGCCGCCGTCGACGCGCTGCGCCGCGGCGAGCACCTGCCCGCCCCCCTCGCTGACCTCGCCGCCGCCGCGGCCGAGGCCACCGGCGACGACCGCCTGGCCGTCGACCTGCTGCGCGCCGTGGCGTGCGCCGACCCTGCTTCATACGAGGCCGCGGCCGACGCGCCCGCCGCGCGCGCGGCGGGCGCGCTCCTCGTCGAGCTCGCCGACCGCGCGCCGCGGGCGGTGTGCGGCCACGTGTCCCTCCTCGTCCCACACCTGGGCGGCAAGGCGCACGCGCTGCGGTCGGGCGTCGTCGGCGCGATGGCCGTCCTCGTGCACAAGGCGTGCTCCGACCCCGACGCCGCGGACGGGGGGGAGGGCGGGGCGAGGGATGAGCGAGAGCCGCCGTCCGCGCTCGTGGCCCGCCTGCGCACCAAGCAGCACCTGCTGGAAACCCTGGCCGAGCGCGCGCGCGACACGTCGGCGTTCACGCGCGCGCGCGTCCTGGGCGCCTGGGCCTACCTCGCCGACAAAGGCTCGCTCCCCTTGGGCCACTGGGATGCCGTCACCCAGCTGGCGGTCGACCGGCTGGAGGACAAGGCCGCGCTCGTGCGGCGGGCGGCCCTCCAACTCTTGTCCGCCCTCATGCTCTACAACCCGTTTGGCCCCGCGCTGCCGCGGGACCGGTTTGAGGCGTCTCTGGCCGAGTATGAAGGGGTGCTGGTGGCGGCCGACGCCGAGCGGCGCGCGTCGCAGAGAGGTGGTGAGGGCGACGCTGACGCCACCGCTGCCGCCTCGTCCTTCGACGCCGGCGTCGTCAAGATGGAAGCCTCGGCCGACGGCGACGCGGCGCGAGAGGCCGCGGCCGAGGCCGCCGCCGACGCGGCCGCGGTCGAGGCCGACGCCGACGCGGCCGCGCCGCCCGACCCCGCGCTCGACCAGACGCGGGCCCTGGTCGCGTCCCTGCGCTGCGCGTCCATGTTTGCCGCCACACTGACGGGGGCCCTGCCGGCGGTCGTCCAACTGCTCGCGTCGGCGACGCTCACCGACGTCACGGAAGCCCTGGCGCTGCTCGCCTGCGCGCGCCGGTTTGCGCTCGACGGCGCC
>Ga0315293_10000433_pt1 | contig 38678 bp, 35 predicted proteins | sample YL17G13_20_MG_FD_203071 | JGI IMG/M metagenome (GOLD analysis project Ga0315293, IMG submission 203071) | Sediment microbial communities from Yellowstone Lake, YNP, Wyoming, USA - YL17G13_20 | ecosystem: Environmental > Aquatic > Freshwater > Lake > Sediment | place: USA: Wyoming | collected... | reverse complement strand
ATTTGGAGACAATATCATTGATGTGGCCAAGTTCCACGGCCGGAGATTTTAAAAACTTCCGGCGGGCGGGGGTATTGAAGAAAAGGTCTTTGACAATAATTGTGGTTCCCACTGGACAGCCGGCAGCTTCCAGCTTAATGGTTTTTCCGCCTTCGGATTGGAGTTGATTTCCCCTTCCTTCCCTGCAGCTTAAGATCTCAATTTTAGAAACACCGGCGATGGAGGGCAGGGCTTCTCCCCTGAAACCCAGGGTTTTAATGTTAAAGAGGTCATCCAGGTTGCCGATCTTGGAGGTCGAATGGCGCTCCAGAGCCAGAGGGATTTCTTCCCCGGTCAGGCCTGACCCGTTGTCCGATACCCGGATGAGTTTGCCGCCCGCGCCGGAGACCTCAATTGAGATGCGGGTGGCGCCGGCGTCAATTGAATTTTCCAAAAGCTCCTTGACCACCGAAGCCGGCCGCTCCACCACCTCCCCGGCGGCAATTTTGTTGATCAGGTCATCCGGGAGAATTTTAATGCGGGATTCAGCCATTCAAAACCTCATTGAGCGAACCGGTGCGGTAACCCTTAAGATCGATCGTCACATAGGTATATCCCAATTCTTCGAATTTGCGGCTGATCTTATCCATCAATCCGTCTTGGAGCACTTTGGGAATATCCCGGGTTTCAAGTTCGATCCGCGCCAATTTATCGTGATGCCGCACCCTTAACTGCTTAAATCCCAGGGAGGATAAGAAATTTTCGGCTTCTTCCAGTTTATTTAAAATCTCCGGCTCAATTCTTATCCCGTAGGGAATCCGGGAAGCCAGGCAGGCAAAGGAAGGTTTGTCCCAGGTTTTAAGTCCCAGATCGCGTGAAAAGTCCCGGATCTCCTGTTTGGTCAAGCCCGCTTCCTGGAGGGGGCTTCTTATTCCCAATTCGGCTTTGGCCCTGGCCCCGGGGCGGAAATCATGGAGGTCATCTGCGTTAGAACCATCCATGACATAAGCGAGATCATTCTCCCGGGCGATATTTTTAAGTCGAGAGAAAAGCTCTTGCTTGCAGAAATAACAGCGCTCTTTGGGATTTTTAACGAAGTTTTCATCTTTCAGCTCACCAGTTTCGATGATTTTATATCGGGCGCCCAGAATTTCGCAGAGATCGACGGCCTCCGCTTTTTCTTTCTCCGGATAAGTGTGGGAGGAGGCGATGACCGCCAGGACTTTTTCTTTGCCCAGGGTTTTGAGCGCGATCTTAAGCAGAAAGGTGCTGTCCACGCCCCCGGAATACGCCAGCAGCGCGCTTTTCAGTCCATTTAAAATGTTTTTTAGCTTTTCTATTTTAATATCCATAAAAGCAGAGGCAGGACGATCACGGAAAGCAGGGTGCAGACCGCGATGGAAGAGGCTACCAAGTCCACATCGGTTTTATATTTTTCCGCCAATACCAGATTCATGAAGGCCGAGGGCAGGGCGGACATGACGATCAGGACTTTGGCCAGGGAGGCTTCGACTTTTAAGGCCCAGACCAGGAAACAGGCCACGGCTATCCCCAGTCCCATTCTGAAGAAAGAAGCCAACAGGGGATAAGTGAAAGACCTGATTGGGGTGGCGCCCAATCTAAAGCCCAGCATCAGGAGCGCCAACGGTATGGTCGTGCCCCCCAGCATTTGTATGGATTTTTGCAGGGACAGGGGGAGATAAATATTCAGCAAATTAAGGCCTAAACCCAAAAGCGCGGCGTATAGAAAAGGCATTTTAAAGAGATCAAAACGGTCCCGGCGGCGGCTTATAATGTACACTCCCAGGGTAAAAATGAAGAGCCCGTTAAAAAAATCGTAGGCGACGGCGCGGCTTAAACCCAACTCCCCGTAAGCCAAAAGGACTACGGGGAAACCCACAAAGGCCGAGTTCATGAAGATGGAAGGCAGATAAATCCCCACCGGCCAGTGGAATATTTTTCTTAAAAGCAGGATAGTGATCAAGGTTGCGGCCATGACCAGGGCTATGGTTATGAAAATGAGCGGCAGCTCCGAGATAATTAATTTTTGCTTATAGAAAGAATTGAAAAATAAAGCGGGAATGGAAAGATAAATTATCATGTCGGAAACCACCTGCGGCTCGGCGCCTCGAAGGCGGGCGTAAAGATATCCCAGGGCAGAGAGAAAAAGGATGGGGAACATGATCTGTAATATCTGGAGGGGGTTCATTTTTTCTTTTCCGGGAAGAACTGGTCTTCGATAAATATTCTGGCGGAGTGCGCGGCGCAGGCCCCGTCGGCGGCGGCGGTGACCACCTGTTTTAGAAATTTAGTCCGGACATCGCCGGCCGCAAATATTCCATCTACGGAGGTTTTAAGGTCTTCATCGGTTATGATATAGCCGTCCTGATTGAGCTTCACCGTTTTAGGAAGGAAAGCGGTGTTGGGTTTGGAGCCCACATAGACAAAGACCCCTTCGGTTATGATGCGGCTTACTTTTTGGGTGTGCATGTTCCGCACCACCACTTCAGAGACCCGTTCTTTCCCCACTATTTCCTCAACCTGGGTATTCCAGGTAATGAAGATCTGGGGATGGTTCAAGGCGCGCTCGGCCAATATCTTATCGGCCCGTAATTTATCACGGCGATGAATGATGGAGATCTTCTTGGCGTAACGGGTCAAAAAGAGCGCCTCCTCGACGGCTGAATTCCCGCCGCCCGCCACCACCACATTCTTATCCCGGTAGAATGGACCGTCGCAGGTGGCGCAGTAGGAAACCCCCCGTCCCCGGAATTCCTCTTCCCCTTTGATCTCCAGCTTTTTGGATTCACTTCCGGAAGCCACGATCACCGCCCGGGATTCCAGGGCGGATCCCTCGATCCGGGTTACGATCTTATTTTTTTCCGCGGAAAGGCCGGTAACCTCGCCGTAATAAAACTCGGTGCCGAATTTTTTGGCCTGTTCTTCAAAGCGCTGGGCCAGCTCTATTCCCGAGAGGCCCTGCGGAAATCCGGGGTAATTCTCGATCTGATAGGCGGTGGAAGCTTGTCCCCCCAGCAGGGCTTTTTCGATCAGCAGGGTCTTAAGCTTGGCCCGGCCCGCGTAAATGGCCGCGGTCAGCCCTGCGGGACCGCCCCCGATGATGATCAGGTCGAACAGCGGGCCGCTGCGCTTGACTAGGGCTTCCAGCCTGGGCTGGGTTTTCAGGTCTTCCAGCAGGACCATTTATTTCAATTCCTCTTCGGTAATGACGGCCTTGGTTCTTCCGGAAATCTTGAAGGTTTTATCCTTTAAGGAAACGGCGATCTTATCTCCGGTCAGAGTGTTCTTCCCGCGTTTAAGCCGGGTGTTATGGAGCAGATCTATCATTTCTTTTTTCATGTCGTATAAAGCTTTATCCCCGGTGGCCAGAATATCCCGGTAGGTGATGTTCACCGCCTTAAAGATTTCGATAAGGTTCAAACGCTGTTTGAAGATAATCCGGGCGGCGGTGATTTTGACGTCGCTGGATCTTAAAGTCACTCCTCCCTCGGCCGACAAGATGTCCTTTACGCTGTCCACCTGAAATTCACGGGCTTCGATAGTGGTCAGATATTGATTGGACAAAATGATGCGGGGATCGCCCCGTAATTTCACTTTTTCCAGACCCACATCGGCGGTAAGCTCCCGCCCCTGGCCGAAGATATCGCCCTTGTTGAGCCAGATGCCTCCCCGACAGAGCAGTTTTTGGTCGGCCAGCTTCCAGCTTAAATTCTTGGCCATAAAGAAATAACCTTCTCCCGCTCCCCGGTAGCGGACCGGGAGGGTGAAGACCGAGGTTTGGTATTTTTGGGCTTCGGCCAGGAATTTCTGCACCCCTTCTTCGGATTTAACATCATATCCTACCGCATCTTTCAGATGGATTTCTTTTTTGTTCATATTCCAAACGGCCTGGGGAGAGATGAATTTTAACACCGGGCGGCCGGACTTAAAGAAAGTGCCCTGTGAGTCCTTAAGGGTCACCACCCCGGTGTCTTTATTTAAGCTGCTGGATTTGGCTTTGATCTCCCAGTATTTTACGGAGCCGACCGCTTCCTGGAAAGTAACCCCCTGAAAGAAAAGGTCCAGACGCTGTTTTTGTTCTTCCAGTGTTTTTTTAATGGTTTGGGTGGCTTCTTTTTTGGGCAAATAAAGCGCCCAGATAAAAAGAAAAAGGATGAATACAACAAAAACAAAGAAGCCGATTCTTTTTATGATTTCCATCAGTATCCCTGAACTTTAAGCCGCAGGGCCGCGGTCCTTTCCCAGAAACCGTTCCAGGAATCATTCTTGCGGTAATAGGCCTCGCCCAGCAAAAGGTGCAAAGCCGCCACCAGATTGTCTATTTTCAGCCCGGATTTGGCGGCTTCTATGGAATTATCGATCTCGTTCATCTCTCCGTAGATCAAAGAAATATAACCATAGGCCCAGACGTTATAAGGATCCAGGATCAAAACGTTTTTAAGCTCAGAGATGGCCTCTTTTTTCTTGCCGGCAAAGTAGTAGGCGAAGGCCAGGCGGAACCGCAATTTCCAGTCGGCGGGATTTTCAATTACTTTTTGGGCATAGGTTTGACAGGCGGTATTTTTAAAATTGGGATCCAGCTCGTTCACTTTTTTTAACTCATCCCAGCCTTCCTGGATGTGATTGGTATAGGCGTAAGTGATGGCCAGGTCAAAGTGGGCCTGCGCACTGCCGGGATTTTGCCTTACCGCGGCTTTTTTCTGGTGCACCTCATGCTCCAGGGATTTGGTGATCTGCCAGCCCTGGCAGGGAAATCCAAATGACAAAATCCAAAATCCAAATAAAATCCCAATTCCAAATCTTAAAATTTGGATTTCAAGATTTATTGATTTATTTGTCATTTGACATTTGACATTTGTCATTTCTTCCGGAGTATCCTTTCAATCAAGTTCGTAGTTGATCGCCCTTCAGTAGGGGGGATCACCGCCACCCGGCCGCCCAGCCTTTCTACCAGATGTCTTTCGGGAAGCTCATCGACTAAATAATCGCCGCCTTTAACATGGATATCGGGGCGGATTATTTTTATCAAGTTGTCCGGCCGGGTCTCGGGGAAGATGGTCACATAATCCACGCACTCCAGCGAAGAGAGGATCTCGGCCCGCTCCAGTTCCGAAACATAGGGCCGGTCTTTGCCTTTCAGCTTTTTAACCGAAGTATCGCTGTTCAAACCCACGATCAAAACCTCTCCCAGTTTTTTAGCTTCTTTAAGATAGCGCACATGGCCCAGATGCAGAATATCAAAACAGCCGTTGGTGAAAACGATCCTGGCCCCTTCGCTTTTCAGCCTTTTGATGATGGGGATCAGGTCCCGGCGGGATTTGATCTTTTTAGCGGTGGGTTCCCGCTCTTCGAGCGCCTCCGCTAACTCTTCCCGGTAAACCGGCTGGGTGGCGATTTTTCCCACTTTGACCGAGGCCGCGTAATTTGAAAGCCGGGCGGCTTCTTTGAGATTGGCCCCGGCGGCCAGCGCCAAAGCCAGGGTGGCAATGACGGTGTCCCCGGCGCCGGTTATATCGAAAACTTCGCGGGGTATGGCCGGGATATGCAAAACTTCTCCTTTTTTGCTGAGAAGCGACAGGCCCTCCCTACCGCGGGTAATAATCAGATAGCCGGCCTGGGTTTTATTTAACAGGATTTTACCGGCTTGGAGCAGGGAAGGTTCATCTTTTATTGGAAATCCCACGGCCGCTTCGGCTTCGCCGGTATTGGGAGTCAATACGGTAGCCCCTTTATATTTGGCATAATCGTTGCCTTTGGGATCAACCAAGACCGGTTTTTTGTGCCGGCGGGCCAGACTGATCAATTTCTGGCAGGTTTGCGGAGTGGTGAGTCCCTTGCCGTAATCTGAAAGGATCAGGGCCTCGACTTTGGGCAGCAGCTTTTTAGCGCGGTCCAGGACCTTTTGTGAAAGTTTCTCGGATAAAATGGATTTTTCTTCCCGGTCCACCCGCACTACCTGCTGGCTGCCCGCCAGGATGCGGGATTTTAAAATGGTGGGGCGCTCATTAGTTATTATAATGTTCTCAGTATGGATACCGTAATTTCTAAGCGCCCGCAGGAGTTTGTCCCCGGAGGAATCGCGGCCGATCAAACCCAGGACTATCGGAATTCCCGAAAGGGCCGCCACATTAGCCGCCACGTTGCCGCAGCCCCCCGGCACATGGGTGATGCGGGAAACATCGGCGATCAAAACCGGGGCCTCCGGCGAAATGCGGGAGACCTTGCTCCAGATATGTTCGTCCAGCATCAGATCCCCCACGATCAGGATTTTCCGGCCTTCAAACCGGGGCAGGATGGTTTTTAGGTGGGCTTCCAGCATTTAGGCCTCCTCCAGCAGCATCTGGTAGAGCAGGGGGACTAAAATTTCATGATGACCGGTAAGCGCGTAATGCCGTCCCCCCGGACGCACCAAAACATTTTGCGTGGCGCGGTAGTGCTGGATCATGTCCAGGTTCGCGGTGGTAAAGTTTTTGACTTTACTGCCCAAATTGCGGGCCACGGTCAGGGCTTTCAAGAAGACCTCCGGCAGGAGCACGGCCGAGCCGATATTTAAGTAAACTCCGCCTTCCAGTTTCTCCATCTGCGAGCAGAGGGTTTTAAAATCGTTGAAGGTGGCTTCTCCCAAAGCCCGGGGTTCGACATGGCGCGACATATGGATAGTGTCGCAGCCGATAGAGACATGCACGGTCACGGGAATATTTTGCGAGCAGGCGTTATATAAAAGGCTCAGTTGACGGTGCGGCGCTTTCATGGTTTTCAGTTTCTCGCCCAGCAGGGTGCCCAGTCCCCGCGGCTTATATCTGGGATCCGCGATCTTAGCGATTGAGGTATTCATATCATATTGGGTTTCTTCAACCATGCCGAACATCCCGGATTCAAGCCCTGCCGTTACATCCTCCGAAGTCCTGCCCAGGGTGGCCAGTTCAAAATCATGTATGGCTCCGGCGCCATTTAGGGCCAGGCAGCTTACCAAACCTTTTTTCATGAGATCCACGATCAGCGGGGAGAGACCGACTTTGATGACATGGGCGCCCAGTCCCCAGATAATGGGCCGGCCCGCCTTCCGGGCTTTAAGGATTGAGGAAACGGTCTCCTTCAAAGCTTTAACCGCCAGGAAATCGGGCAAATTATCCGTGAAATCAGAAAATTTGATGCCCGGTTTACCGGTTTTGGCCAGGGCGGAAAGGTCCACCTTGGTTTTGCGCTTTTGGGCTGAATAAGTTTTTATTTTTTTAAAATCCATTTTACGGCTCCCAATAGGTCATCAGCCACAAAATCCGGCTTTGGGTCGAGTTCGGCCAGTTCCTCTTGACCGTGGCCGGTCAGGACAAAAGCGGTTTTCATCCCGGCTTGCCGGCCGGTAGCGACGTCATTGGCGTGGTCGCCCACAAAAAATGAAGATTTGAGGTCCAGATCGAAATCCCGCGCGGCTTTTTCAACCAGCCCGGTATGGGGTTTGCGGCAGGCGCAGTCCTGCCGGTAGGGATATACGCCGTATTCGGGGTGGTGGGGACAGTAGTAAATGGCGGAAAGGATGGCCCCCCGGTTTAAAAGTTTCTTTTGCAGGGTTTTATCTATGGCCTGCAGCATGTCTTCGCCCAGGTATCCGCGGGCCACGCCCGACTGGTTGCTGATCACGATGACTTTATAGCCCGCTTCATTTAAGAGTTTTATGGCCTCGGCGGAATGGGGGAAAATATTCAGGTCCCGGTAGTGGGAGAGATATCCCGCTTCCTCGGAAATGGTGCCGTCTTTGTCCAGGAATACGGCCTTGTTCACCGCGAAAACATCTCCTGTTCCACCAGACCGCAAAGGATGTGCCCGATGGTGATATGGCTTTCCTGGATGCGGGGGGTGTTTTTACAGGGGACGATAATGGCCAGGTCCACCGCCTCCCCGATCCGGCCGCCGGTACAGCCCAAAAGTCCGATGGTTTTCATCCCCAAAGATTTGGCCGTTTGCACCGCTTCCACCACGTTTTTGGACTCGCCGGAAGTGGAAATGCCTATTAGAACATCTCCCTTTTTACCCAGGCCTTCCACCTGCTTGGCAAAGACCGTTTCAAAACCATAGTCGTTGCCCAGTGAGGTTAAAATCGAGGTGTCGGTGGTTAAGGCCAGAGCGGGAAGCGCCCGGCGGTCCTTCTTATACCGGCCGATCAATTCTGCCGCCAGATGCTGGGCGTCGGCGGCCGATCCGCCGTTGCCGCAGATCAAGATTTTCTTTCCGTCTTTTAAGGCCTCGATCAGCATTTTGGCCGTTTCCTCGATCTTGGGGATCAAATTCTTGAGGACTTCCTTTTTAGTTTCGATGCTCTCGGTCAGATCGGCTTTGATAATATCCTGCATATTATATCCCTCCCAAAAGAAGAGATATTATACCATAAATGGGTAGGGTTAGGGGACCTTGTAAAGCAGGCGTTTTTGGGCGGCGTCTCCCAGTACGTCGGTTGCGGGGATTTTAAGATAGAGCTCGAGGGCTTTTTGCGCCTGGTTTTGAGAATAGTAAAGGTCGGCCAGGTTAAGCTGGGCGGCGGCCAGCTCCCGGTCCACCGCGGCGGCTTTTTCCAGCCATTTTTGCGCTTCAGCCGCATTGCCCATCAGATTGTAGGTCAACCCCAAGTTGTTGGAGACGATGGCCGAGGCGGGCTCCAGGGCGAAGGCCTCCCTGAATTTGTGCAGGGCCTCTTCAAATTTTTGGGAAACCAGATGAACCACTCCCAGGTTATTGATGCCCGGCAGGAAGTTGGGGTCCAACTGGACGGAGAGGGCGAATTCCTCCTGGGCGGCGGGGAGCATGCCTTTCATGAAATATTCCAGGCCGGAGATATGGTAGTTTTGGCCGAAGGAAACCGCCAGGGTCTGTTTTTTGTAAGAGGAGCGGGCTTCCCGGCCCCAGAAAGAAAGGACGCATTTCCCGGAAAGCTCCTGCCGGACGGCCACCAGCATCTTGTTCTGTACCGAGGCCAGACTGCTTCCCTTCAGGAATTTGATTTTTTCTTTAAGGCCCGGATAATCGAAATCCTCCTGTAAAATCTCCTCAAACTGCTTGATGGATTTTTTGAGCAGGCCCTGGGCCTCATAGGTTAGGGCCAGGCTGAATTTGAACTTTTTGACCATATCCGGATCGAGATCCGGAAATTCCAGGGCTTTTTTAAAGGCGGAGACCGCCAGGTCGAAGCGGCCTTCTTCCCGGTGGAAGTTCCCCATGAGGTAATAGACCAAAGGCGCGCGCTGCTGATCGCGCAGGGAGAACTGCAATTCGCGCAGGGCCTCTTCCCGGGAGTTGAGAGACAGATATATTTTGGCCAGGTCCAGATGCAGGGAGATCTTCCATTCGTCCTCCATCAGACGCCGCTTCAAACTAAGAAGCTCCAAGTCCAACTCTTTCTCCCGCGCTTCTTTGTATTTTTTATGTATATTTATATTGTAAGGGCTGAGCTCCAGCGCCCGGTGGAGGGTTTCCACCGCGCGGCGGGAGAGTTTTTGGTTCAGAAAGGTTTCCCCCAGCAGTATCAGGGCGGGGATGGAATTGCGATCCGCGGAAAGCAGGGTTTCGGCTTCGAGTGCGGCCCGGGAGGCATCGTTTTTGGCCAGGAAAGCATAGCCCAAAATCTCGCGGGCCTGGGGCTCGGATTTAAGGATATCCCGGCAGCGCCCGATCACCCAGTCGGCTCCTTCCTTGTAAAAGGAGAGCAGGGCTTTCATTTCGGCGAAAGCTTCATTTGTGCGATTCTGGGTAAGGTAAGAATCGATCAAAAACTGCCGCGCCAAAAACTGCTGGGGGTATTTTTTAAGGATGAACTGGCACCCGTTGAGAGCAGCATTTAAATATTCCGGCCGATGTTTTACCAGGCGGCTGTATTCTTCGATGGCTTCGCTGTATGACCCCTTGGTGGTTAAGGCTTCGGCCAGGGCCAGGGTGGCTTCGGGGAATCCGGGATAATTTTTCAGGATTTGTTTTAAGGTGCCGATGATCTGGTCGATCTTATGGTTGTTGAGCTTTAAAATCTGCTGCAGGCAGTTTACCGCTTTTTCCGGTTTGAGATTTTTTATGTAGGCCTCCGCCAGGATCTCTCGCACCTTAACCGAGGTTTCGTCTTTGAGCAGGAGCTCTTCCAGCTTGCGGATCACCTCAGGCAACACTTCCGGGTCCTGCTCGTACATTTCCTTGAATTTTTCCGCCGCCCGGTTGACTTCACCCAGGCGGGTATAGAGCTCGGCTAAGGTCCTTAGATTCTGGATGCTGCGGGGCAGTTCTTCATAAAATTGAATGGCTTCGGCGAAGCGCTTCTTTTCCAGATAGAGGTTGGCCAGGATTTCGGATATCTGGGTGTCCCTGATGCCCAATTTCAGGGCGCGCTCCAGCAGTATGAGCGCCTCATCAAACCTTTCCAGCTTGATCAAGATCCTTCCCAGCACGTTGTAAGCGATTAAATTTTTGGGGTCGAGCTCCAGCAGCTCTTCCAGCTCCAGAATGGCCGGGTCCAGGGCTTCGCTTATGAGGTAAAAGCTGATCAGGGAGAGCCGCGCCTGAATTTGACGGGGATGGCTGTCTATGTATTTTTCGTGTTCCATAAGGATGGGAATGAAAAGCCGGGGGTTGAACAGACTGGCCAGATAATATTGTTCTTTGGCCTGTTTAAAATGTCCCGCTTTCAAATAATAATTCCCCAGCTGCAGGAGATGTTCGGCGTTTTGGGGCGCTTCTTTCAATGATTTTTTAAGCTCTTCCAATTCCGGGTTCATTTATAATTCCCTTCTCTGAAAAGCAGGAAGGTCCCCAGCATACCAAAAAGGATTTGCGGTGTCCAGGCCGCCATGAGGGGGGTGAGTAGTCCGCCGCGGCCCAAAGATCTAAAGACCGAGGCGAAGACGTAAAAAGTGAACATGATCACAATGGTGAGCACCAGCCCCCAGGTGCGGCTGCCCCGGATCCCCGGCAGGGAGAGGGGCAGGCCGATCAAGGCAAAAATCAGGCAGGTAAAGGGCACGGAAAATTTCATGAACAGATCGGTGCGCAGGGCGGAGGTTGAGACCCCGCCTTTTTCCAGGGCTTTGATCTGTGAGGAGAGCTCCCGGCTGTTCATCTCGATCGTGGTTTTCTGGTTGGAAGCGGTTAAGGGGTCTTCGTTCAGATTGAGGACCATTTCGGCGAAATTGGCCTCATAGGACAAAAATCCCTTTTCATCGAATTTGTGGATTATTCCTTCTTTTAAGGTCAGGATCAGGTTATTAAGCTGGGCGCGCTGGGCGGTCATGACCGAAGGCAGCTTTTCCCCGTTAATCTCATAGACCATGATGTTTTCCAGGTTTTTGGTGCGCGTATCGAATTTTTGGATATAAAAGTAGCGGTTGTAGGCGTCTTTAAAGAAGATATTTTCACGGATCTCGGGCAGGGGTTGTTTGAGGACGATAGAGCGTATGATGTTTTCCGAAACATGGTTGGCGTAGGGCGCGATCTTTTCATTGGTGATATAGGAAAGCAGGGAGACCATAAGCCCCAGGACCAGGATCGGCACCGAGATGCGGAAAAAAGTGACCCCGCTGGTGCGCAGGGCATTGATCTCGTTGTCTTTGCTCAGCCGGCCCAGCGCCATGGCTACCCCGAAAAGGGTGGCCACCGGGTAAGTCAGCACCAGGATGGAGGGAAGCTTGAAGAGCAAAAGCTTGGCGATGGCCCCCAGGGGCACCCCGCGGTTGATGATCAGGTCCACAAAAGTGAAAAGCAAGTCCACTATCAGCACCAAGATAAAACCCAGGATGCCGATCATGAAGGGGCCCAGGATTTCGCGCAAAAGATAACGGTCTAGGATCTTCACTCTTCTTCGTGCCGCCGCCTTACCTCCCGCCTTACGGCCCGCGCCAGCTCCTTGCGGCGCCGTTCGCTGGGCTTTTCGTAATGTTCGCGCTTTTTGAGTTCTTCGATAATGCCTTCGCGCCGGACCTTGGTCTTGAATTTTCTTAAGGCCTTGTCCAGGGATTCGTCTTTCCTGATTTCAATTCTGGGCATAAATTACCTCCTTTCTCCTTGTTCATATTCGAAACAGCACATCAGGCGGCCGCACATGCCCGCCGTTCGCGTGGGGGAGATCTGTACTCCCTGATCCTTGACCATTTTTACCGTGATATGCCGCGGCTTGCTGAGCCACACCGCACAGCAAAGGGGACGGCCGCAGGGGCCCAATCCCCCGCAGAACTTGGCCTCGTCGCGCGGCGTGATCGAATGCATGGTCACTTCCGCTTTCAGATGGCCGCCCAGGTCGCGCCGGTAGGCCTTAAGGTCCGGGGTCTTTTTCCCCTTCTCCACCTTATAATAAATGTTTACCTTTGAAGTATCAAACAGATATTCGATGTCCACGATCTTGATGAGCAGTTCGTATTCTTTGGCCTTTTCCGCGGCTACGGCCAGGGCTTCGTTCTCCAGCGCGGCTAATCGCCCTACGGTCTTCAAATCCTCTTCAGTGGCGTATCTTTCCACTTTTTTAAGCTGGACGTCCGAGGAGGTGAGGGTGGGGTATTTCTGGCGGAAAGCCACGATGGTGCCGAATTCCTCGCCGCGGTCGGTCTTGACGATCACCGGGGCGCCCACCCGAATGCTTTCTTCCTTGTAGCCGGTGATCGGGCAGATGCGGTTGAATTTCCTCAATTTGATGGCTAGTTTCTTTTCCACAAATTCACTCCTAAAAGATCCAGGGCCAGTTTCTGGTTGGCCCGTTTCTTTATACCTTTTAAAGTCTCTAAAATATGGCGGGCTTCTTTGGCTTTATGGTCCAGGGCATACAGGCAGAAGAGATTCTGCAGGGAGGCCGCGGGATCTTCCGTTTCCAAAAGCCGCCTGGTATTTTTAATGAAATCCAGGGGCGGGGCGCTTAACTGCTTATATAATGTACGGTACTCATCCTCGACCTCAACCGGGCTTTCCGGAAAAATGATCTTCTGGCCGCGCGAAGCGATGGTGGCCGGCAGATTATAGAGAGAATTTACCATAAGGATAAAAGTAACCCGGTCGGAAGGCTCCTCCAGCAATTTTAAGAAACTGTTGGCGGCTTCAGCCGTTAAAGCATCGGCCTCATGGATGATAATTACTTGCCGGCGGCCCTGAGAGGGGCCGTAACGGGTCAACTCTTTAAGCTGGCGGATTTGCTCTATTTTAAGGGTGGAGGTTTCGGGCTTAACCATTATAATATCCGGATGCACCCCTTTTTCTATGTGCTGGCAGCTCAGGCAGGTTAAATCGGGTGGGGAGGTCCCTTCGCAGTTTAAGGCTTTGGCGAAGTTCAGCGCCGCCGCCAGTTTGATCGGCGAATCCCCTCCGATAAAGAGATAGGCCGGGGCCACTTTTTGGGAGGCGGTTATGCCGCTTAAAATAATATTAACGCGATCCCGCATGTCCAAATTATAACATTTATTTTGGGGCTTGACAAACCGGCAGCCGGCTAGTAAAATCTAGCTTGCGGATTAGAGGGTAGGTAAATAGACCCTCGCATTGGCATAGGTCCCAATTCAACTCTTAAACCTAAGAGAAAAGGGGACTAATGGCCTTTATTGTCTTTTAAGACATTGAACTTTGATAACTAAGCAGGAAAAGTTGATGCGGGTGCAACTCGTTTCAATGTTTTTTTTAAATCCAGATTCAAAGAGCCAATTTCTGAGAGTTTGATCTTGGCTCAGGATGAACGCTGGCGGCGTGCTTAACACATGCAAGTCAAACGGTCCCGGTAGCAATACCGGGATAGTGGCGCACGGGTGAGTAACACGTAAGTAACCTGCCCCCAAGACTGGTACAACTCTGCGAAAGCGGGGCTAATTCCAGATGTGATTACGGAGACGTATGTTTCTGTAATTAAATCCCGCAAGGGGCTTGGGGATGGGCTTGCGGCCTATCAGCTAGTTGGCGGGGTAACGGCCCACCAAGGCTATGACGGGTAGCTGGTCTGAGAGGACGACCAGTCACAATGGAACTGAGACACGGTCCATACTCCTACGGGAGGCAGCAGTGAGGAATTTTCCGCAATGGGCGAAAGCCTGACGGAGCGACGCCGTGTGGGTGATGACGTCTTTCGGGATGTAAAACCCTGTCAGAGGGGACGATATTGACGGTACCCTCAGAGGAAGCCACGGCTAACTACGTGCCAGCAGCCGCGGTAATACGTAGGTGGCGAGCGTTATCCGGAATCATTGGGCGTAAAGGGCGCGTAGGTGGTCTCTTAAGTCGGGTGTAAAAGGCTCTGGCTCAACCAGAGTAGGCATTCGATACTGGGAGGCTAGAGAGATTCAGAGGAAAGCGGAACTTGCGGTGTAGCGGTGAAATGCGTAGATATCGCAAGGAACACCAGTGGCGAAGGCGGCTTTCTGGGAATTTTCTGACACTGAGGCGCGAAAGCTAGGGGAGAGAACGGGATTAGATACCCCGGTATTCCTAGCCCTAAACAATGTTCACTAGGTGTTTGAGGTATCGACCCCTTGGGTGCCGCAGCTAACGCGTTAAGTGAACCGTCTGGGGATTACGGCCGCAAGGCTAAAACTCAAAAGAATTGACGGGGGCCCGCACAAGCGGTGGAGCATGTGGTTTAATTCGATGCTACGCGAAGGACCTTACCTGGGTTTGACATGCTGGTAGTAAGATCCCGAAAGGGGGATGATCCCGGTTTACCGGGAAGCCAGCACAGGTGCTGCATGGCTGTCGTCAGCTCGTGTCGTGAGATGTTGGGTTAAGTCCCGCAACGAGCGCAACCCCTACTGTCAGTTGACATCGTTAAGTCGGTCACTCTGGCGGAACTGCCCCGGATAACGGGGAGGAAGGTGGGGACGAGGTCAAGTCATCATGGCCCTTATGCCCAGGGCCACACACGTGCTACAATGCGGCGTACAAAGGGCAGCAAAACCGCAAGGTGGAGCTAATCTCAAAAAACGTCGCTCAGTTCGGATTGTAGGCTGCAACTCGCCTATATGAAGCTGGAATCGCTAGTAACCGCAGATCAGCGCGCTGCGGTGAATACGTTCTCGGGCCTTGTACACACCGCCCGTCACACCATGGAAGTCAGGAACACCCAGAGCCCCGATTTATCGAGGTGAAGGTGGTACTGGTGACTGGGGTGAAGTCGTAACAAGGTAGCCGTACCGGAAGGTGTGGCTGGATCACCTCCTTTCTAAGGAGTAACTGTTCATTAAATTGGACATTATTCCAGGTCGGTCACCCGCTCAACCTCCTGCTTGGTTTAAAATAGAGAGCAACTCCGGGAAACCGGGGTTGCTTTTTTATTGGTTATTTGTTATAAATTATCAGTTGTAAGTTTAAGGGTCAATAGTTCAGTTGGTTAGAGCGCCCCGGTCTGACCGGGGAGGTCCGTGGTTCGACTTGATTAAGTTTATGGGCCAATAGCTCAGCTGGTTAGAGCGTACCCCTGATAAGGGTAAGGTCGGTGGTTCGACTCCACCTTGGCCCACCATCCGCCTTTGGCGGAAATGACCAAATCCCAAGCTCCAATTTCCAAACAAATGCACAGTAGATGAATTATTTAAGGTTTTACAGCACTTCTCTGCTGACAGAATCAGCCAGAAATACCTCGCTGATAAAACCTATCGCACGGCTGGTAGACATTCCTCGTGTCCGATCAAATAACCTTTCTCCTCTTAAGACTGGATTCCCTTCAATATTTACCAGAGACCCGCCCCAACGATAGGTCTCGAATATCCGACCAATATGCGTTTCGGATAAGGATATTTGCATTCTCCAATTATAAACATCCGCCATTCCTGCAAAAGGCCCCGAACTAATTTTCGCACCTGGGTTTTGGACTCGCTGCGGTAAATCCAGCATCTGCTTCCAGGACAAAGCTTCAGCCCCAAGATTCCTGACTACCAATGCTATAAAAGGATTAGGTGCCGATGATTCTGCGGGTATCGGTCTTCCACTGAATTTACCAGTTATGGCAGAACTGTATAACACAATATCTTCGATCCCAAATCCTGAGGTTTCTAAATCAGTTAAGACTGTTCTGACGATCCCTTCTCTTTCTTCTGTCGTTGGTCCTAGGCATTTAGGGGTTAAAAGCACGACCATCTGGTCATGAGCTTGAGAAGGTGGATAGGGGAAGTATTGACCAGTATGAACCTGCAGTCTTTGTTGTGAATCGTTCACTTCCCCAACCCGCGCTAATACCATTTGAGCAACCCTGTCGACAGGCTCCTGGGCTACGGCCTTTCTTTGAAATAAATGAACAGAACCTATTCTCATTTATTAATTACCTCCTATGCTATCCTTTATGACTTACTATAATATCGATAGGGATTAAAATTAATTTCACTTTTTATAAGTATTTTACAAATAAATGTATTATAATGATTTGGTATTTTGGATTTGGATATTATTTTGGATTTGGAAATTGGTTATTGGGATTTCCCCGGCTTGCCGGGGCATGGGGCCGTAGTTCAGCTGGGAGAACGCCTGGTTTGCAACCAGGAGGTCAGCGGTTCGATCCCGCTCGGCTCCATTTTGTTATAGTTGGGAGAACGGTCCGACGTTACGTCGGACAGGTCAGCGGTTCTCCGCCTGAGGCGGACGCTCGGCTCCATTTTTAAAGTACTTGACAAATCGGGCCTTTTTTTATATACTAACCCAGCAACTTGAACCAGGAATATTTTAGATAATCTTCACTTTCGGTTGCATCAAGAGCATAAGCAATAAAACGCACTTGATGTGCGTTTTTTGTTCTCTATAAGAGACAGATCTTTGATAATTGAATAGGAATACGAGAATAGATTCTCGCCTGATAATTAAGGGCGCATGGAGGATACCTTGGCACTGCAAGGCGATGAAGGACGCGATTGGCTGCGATATGCCTCGGGGAGCTGTCTAAATAGCTTTGATCCGGGGATTTCCGAATGGGGGAACCCATCCAGAGTAATGTCTGGATAATCCGATTAACGTCGGATAGCGAACCGGGGGAACTGAAACATCTTAGTACCCCGAGGAAGAGAAATCAACTGAGATTCTCAGAGTAGTGGCGAGCGAAATGAGAAGAGCCTAAACCCCGGTAACTTGTTACCGGGGGGTTGCGGGACCGCGATGTGAGATCCGAGGATTTAACTGAACTCAGCTGGAAAGCTGGACCATAGAAGGTGACAGTCCTGTAAGTGAAAAATCTGAGGGCTCTAGCGGTATCCCAAGTACTGCGGGACACGAGAAATCCCGTAGGAATCCGGGTGGACCATCATCCAAGGCTAAATACTAAGCAGTGACCGATAGTGAACTAGTACCGTGAGGGAAAGGTGAAAAGAACCCAGGAATGGGAGTGAAATAGAACTTGAAACCGTGTGCCTACAAGCAATCGGAGCCCTGAAGCAATTCGGGGTGACGGTGTGCCTATTGAAGAATGAGCCGGCGACTTACAGTTGCAAGCAAGCTTTAGGGTGTTAAGCCCGAGGCGTAGCGAAAGCGAGTCTGAATAGGGCGTTTAGTTTGCAATTGTAGACCCGAAACTGATCGATCTATCCTTGGGCAGGGTGAACCTCGAGTAATATCGGGGGGAGGCCCGAACGAGTTGATGTTGAAAAATCATTCGATGATCTGAGGATAGTAGTGAAAAGCTAAACGAGATCAGAGATAGCTGGTTCTCCCCGAAATGGTTTTAGGGCCAGCCTTCAGATTATCTTTCCGGAGGTAGAGTACAGTTTGGACTAAGGGTCCGAAAGGATTCCCAACTCCTTGCTAACTCCGAATGCCGGGAAGCCACTACTGAGGAGTGAGAGTGCGAGGGATAAGCTTCGTGCTCTAAAGGGAAACAGCCCAGATCAACAGCTAAGGTCCCTAAATCCAGGCTAAGTGGTAAAGGAAGTGAGATCGCTAAAACAGCCAGGAGGTTGGCTTAGAAGCAGCCATCCTTTAAAGAGTGCGTAACAGCTCACTGGTCGAGCGGTCTTGCGCCGAAAATACACGGGGCTTAAGCCTGGTACCGAAGCTATGAACTTCCTAATTAAATTTAGGATTTGGTAGGGGAGCGTTCTGTTGTAGTGTGAAGGTCAAACGTGAGTTTGGCTGGACGAAACAGAAGTGAGAATGTCGGCATAAGTAACGAAAAGGCAGGTGGAAATCCTGCCCGCCGAAAGTCTAAGGTTTCCTGGGGAAGGCTCGTCCGCCCAGGGTAAGTCGATATCTAAGCTGAGGCCGAATGGCGTAAGCGATGGCTAAACGGTTAATATTCCGTTACCACCTTTGGAGTTAAAGCAGGGGACGCAGGAGGATAGGTCATCCATTTATTGGATTATGGTTCCGCAAGGAGGACCCCGAGAGCAATCGAGGGGGAACTGACTGAGTCCACACTGACGAGAAAAGCCTGTTGGATTTCCAGGGGTGATCGTACTACAAACCGACACAGGTGGACTGGCTGAATAAGCCAAGGCGCGCGAGAGAACTCTCTCTAAGGAACTAGGCAAAATGGTCCCGTAACTTCGGAAGATGGGACGCCCCCCGGTTTACCGGGGGGCTGCAAAAACCAGACTCCTGCGACTGTTTAACAAAAACACAGGTCTCCGCTAACCCGTAAGGGGATGTATGGGGGCTGATGCCTGCCCAGTGCTGGAACGTTAAGGGGTGGCTTGACCCCGGTTTGACCGGGGAAGGGCCTAACCGAAGCGCCAGTGAACGGCGGCCGTAACTATAACGGTCCTAAGGTAGCGAAATTCCTTGTCGGGTAAGTTCCGACCCGCACGAAAGGCATAACGATAGGAGTGCTGTCTCGGAGAGAGACTCGGTGAAATTGAATTGGCCGTGAAGATGCGGCCTACCTGCATCAGGACAGAAAGACCCCGTGGAGCTTTACTGTATCCTAACTTTGAATTTCGATTTAACTTGCGTAGCATAGGTGGGAGGCTTTGAGGCCTGGCTTTCGGGCTGGGCGGAGCCACAAGTGAAATACCACCCTGGTTGTATTGGAGTTCTAACCGTGAAAGTGTATTTTGTGGGACAGAGTTAGGTGGGCAGTTTGACTGGGGCGGTCGCCTCCTAAACGATAACGGAGGCGTTCAAAGGTTCCCTCAGCACGGTTGGAAATCGTGCGTCGAGTGTAAAAGCATAAGGGAGCTTGACTGCGAGATATACATATCGAGCAGGGACGAAAGTCGGATTTAGTGATCCGGTGGTCCCGGATGGAAGGGCCATCGCTCAACGGATAAAAGTTACCCCGGGGATAACAGGCTGATCGCATCCAAGAGTTCACATCGACGATGCGGTTTGGCACCTCGATGTCGGCTCGTCGCATCCTGGAGCTGGAGCAGGTTCCAAGGGTTGGGCTGTTCGCCCATTAAAGCGGTACGTGAGCTGGGTTCAGAACGTCGTGAGACAGTTCGGTCCATATCCGATGCAGGCGCTCGAAACTTGAGAGGAGTCCTTCCTAGTACGAGAGGACCGGAAGGAACAGACCTCTAGTGTACCAGTTGTCACGCCAGTGGCACACGCTGGGTAGCTATGTCTGGAAGGGATAAACGCTGAAAGCATCTAAGCGTCAAGCCCACCTCAAGATTAGGTTTCGTTGAGACTCCTGGTAGATCACCAGGTTGATAGGCTGGAGGTGTAAAGGCAGTAATGTCTGAGCTGACCAGTACTAATCAGTCGAATATCAGGCGAGATTCTATTATCGTAAGTAGAGTAGAGGGAATTTGAGGGCTGGTAGTCATGTCTTCTCACTAATTCTTGGCAGATAGGAGAAGCCCAGCTTCACGAATTACGCGAATTTCATTTGGGACGAATTAATCCCGAATTGCGCGAATTAACACGAAGTGGGGACAGAATTTGAGTAATTTGAGAAATTCGTGATAAAATTAGAGCAGGGGAATACGAGTAATTAGCGAGACCAGCTTACAATTATTTGTAAGTAATTAGTGAGAAGAAAAGCAGAAAGAAGACAATTGACTTTTAAGACAACTTAAAAGTAATAAAAATCCCGGTGGTCAAACCGAGGGGGTCACACCTGTTCCCATTCCGAACACAGAAGTTAAGCCCCTCAGGGTCGATGGTACTAACGACGTACGTTGTTGGGAGAGTAGAACGCTGCCGGGTTTTTTATTTGGAAGATTTACAGGCGGTCGTTCCTGATTTCAATCATCAGCTCTTTGCCATCAATTACCGCGCTTAACTTAAACCCAAATTGGTTTTTACCTGACGCGCGAAAATCAAACGGCGGCTTGGGGCATGACCAGGTAATCCCACTCACCTCAACAGCATAACCTTTGCTGATGGCGTCGGGGGCAATTAATTTATCAACGATTTCTTCACCACCAACAAACGCAACATGTTCGACCATTACGGCAAAGGGATACTCAGTGTCTGGCTTGGGGCCGGCCAGCTCAATTTTTCCGATTCCTTCTAAAGAACTTCCCGGATCAATCGTATAAATTAAGCGGCCGTGGTGTGCCGTCGCCTCTCCCCTTTGGGTGCCGCCTAAAGCAATACATTCAAGGCGAACTTCTTCAAGTAATTCCGCAGAAGCAGCCCCCATCTCAGAACCAACTTGCAAACCGATATGATCAAGCTCTAGCGCTTTCTCTGAAATTCCCAATCCTTTTGCGATTAATTGTATTGCAGTTTGTGCACAAGAAACTTTGGCAGCAATATCCGGTCTGATTCCATCTATCCGACTGGTTGCCCCAGCTTGGACATGGCCATCAATCCTTGCCGCAGTCTGCGGCGCAATACCTTTATTCCTGCTTACTGGTTCCATAAAATTATCCTTTCTTTGATCAGAAAAATATTCCTTTTTTCCAGCCGTTTTTATATCGTCCTATCCCCGCAAAAATTTCACTTTTATAAAAGTAAACATCACTGAATAAATCAAAACGATAATAAAACAGATATGTTTGAAAATAAATTATTGCCAAAACGAGGGGGAGATAATGCTGCCGGTTATTTTTATTGTTAAAAAGCTCTTCCTAACGAGAAGCGGACCGAATTGCTGTTGTTTAGCTCAAAAATCAAGGGCTTTAGGCGGCGGGTGCATAGTCTCTGCACCTTCCCGCAGGCTCGGCTCAGGATTGCCATATCCCGATACAGGATTTAGGTTTCCCTGAATTCTCCCGCTTTTTCAATCCCGGTTTCCCGGGAAAGCTGCCTTTTGACAGTCAGGTGCTCTACCATTGAGCTACAGGGGATTGATCTCCCCCGGCTGGACTCGAACCAGCAACACCCTGATTACAAGTTCCCCCAGATTTCTCTGGGGCTCGGACTATCTCTTCGCCTTAGCCCTTAATTAAATTATCTTACCAAACCGGTAAGTGCCAGTCAATATAGAGAGTATATTTATTAATTTTTAAAACGGCGGGGGGGCTTCTTTTATCCTCTTCTGCTCACTCTAAACAAATAATCATGAGCCGCACATAAGGCTTTGGCTTCATCCGGGGATACAGTTAGGTCAGGGAATGATCTTAAGAATGCACTTGCTCTAGCGAGCGCAATCCGTTCAGTGGGCCAGCTCCCTTCTTGCAGCTTACGCAGTTGCGCTCTGGATAAAGCGAAGTTATTGGTATCGCCTTCCGGGAAACCGGGCATCACCCGCATCAAAGCCGAGGCATTATCTGCGCGAATTCTTTGACTCAGCTCCCGGAAGATACCCACAAAAATCCCTTCGTCTATAAAACAGCCCCGCATACTTAATCCATCCAGATCGTATCTTCCCTGGGCCAGCCGGGCTGAGCTTTGGATGCAGGGGGCATGAAAAAGATAGAGATCTGCCGCTCCGGGTGGGAGACCGGGACCAAGGATCAATTCTGCCCTTGCGGTAAGACCGGCGGCGATTTGTAATGTATCCTCTGCATACTGGAGGTTCCAAAGCGCCTGAAGCGCATAGGCTATTTCAGGTTCCGTTGCCGTAACCGTTGGCGCGCCATATTTCAACGAATATAAAAGATTTACCCCGGTTCCGGCTCCTATTTCCGCCACTCTTTTGCCGTCAGCCAGGCCGGCGTGGGCGCCGTAATAATCCTGGAAATCTCTGGATTCCGGTGCCAGGTGCGAAAATCCCAAATCCTCATATCGATCCCACCCGGGCGGCAAAGTAGCCAAAGCATTCTCTTTTCGGAGGCGCTTAAGGTGTAACATTTCTAAAGAGCCGTCGAAACCGAAACGCTCCTGTAATCTTTCCTGAACGGGGCAGCTCATAGGTGAGGTCTTCCCGGTTTCTACTTTTATATAAATAAGATCTACTCTTTCACGATATATTCTATCCAGCGAGTCATACAAGGCGCTATTAATATTGCTTTTTATTATGTCAGATTTATAATTGCCGAGAAGAAATGGGCTTAAATCGTAAAGAAAGACCCGGGGGGAATCCGCGTCCTTGACCAATATCCCAATGGGTAAAACCTGCATCCCTTGCACATTTGCTCTTTTCTCATCTTCTGTGTCGTAACCGCGGCCAAATCGGCAAACAAATAGATGGGCATCTCTCTCCGGGTTTTCAATCTCTAAAATACTGCGAAAAAAAGCCAGACCTTCCTTAGCCAAAGTAAAAGGGATATGGCCGGCATAATCGCCTCCCAGCACTTTGGGGAAATCAGAGCGGGTGAGCTTATTGAGTCCTTGCGGAAAAACACCGAGTGAATTGAGGATCGACCTGACGGTTTTTAGCAATCGGAAATCTCCAAAAAACGACTGGGCGCCGATCGGCTTGTCCATTTGCGCTCTCATTCTTTGGGAAAATCCCCGGTCTTGATTGATAGGTCTGCTTCTATTCATGCTCTGATTTATCGCTGCATTTTGGAAGAAATTTCAACTTAATCAAGCTCTTAAGAGCTTGATGCTTAAGCGCGGATTGCACCTGTGGTTGGTATTGGGTATAATCAAGGCCAAAGTCTTACGAATAGGGGGGCAACATGAGTAAAAATCAAATAACCAGACTGATCGCGCTGATCTTATTAGGGATATTTATTATCCTGATCCGCAACGTGCTTTTCCCGATAGTGATCTCGATACTGCTCTATTATATTCTGAATCCTCTGGTATCGCGCCTTTCAGGCAAATGGCCCGGGGGCCTGGGGCTTAACCGGATACTGGCCATAGTCCTGGCCTTTTTGGTGACGATCGCGGTCATTGCCCTGGCGCTGCTTTTTATGATCCCTCCGTTGGCAGAGGAGCTGGCGGGATTGGTTACCAATATCCCCGTATATCTATCGCAGATGCAGGTCCTTTTGGATTCGCTGGATAAATGGCAGGTATCGATCAATCTTCCCAAAGAAGCGGACGCCATGGTGCTGGGGGTAATGCAAAATATGCTAGGTTTGATCTCGGTCTTCGCTCAGCAAACGGTCAACACCACGGTGGGGATCCTTTCCCGCTTCATCTACCTCATCATCATACCTCTGATGACCTTTTTCATGCTTAAGGATGATGTTAATTTGGCCAAAGGATTGATCGAATATCTGCCGCAGGCGCATCGCAAGATCGCAGCGCGAACGCTAAAACAGATCGACCTGGTCCTCAAGAACTATATTGTAGGGCAGGCCATCCTTTGCACTATCGTGGGAGTACTAACCGGCCTGGGATTGACCATTCTGGGGATAAAATTCGCCTTGATCCTGGGCATCGTAGCGGCGGTCTCGCAGCTGATCCCCAATATCGGCCCCTTTATCGGCGCCGCGCCGGCTGTGATCGTCGCCCTGCTCATGTCGCCCATGCAGGCCTTGGGCGCTTTGATATTCTTCATCTTGCTTAATATCCTGGTCGTGGCGGTCTTGACCCCCAAGATATTAGGCGATAAGCTCAATCTCCATCCCCTGACCATTGTGCTTTCCGTCTTGATCCTGGGTGAGATAGTGGGGATGTGGGGATTATTTTTGGCCGCGCCGATTGTGGCCATACTGAAAATATTATATCTGGAACTCTGGGACCCGGCTTAATTTATGGTTTCATATAATCAAAGAAATGGACGGTTTACCCTGAGATAAATCGAAGGACTGGGTTGGGGGAGGGGATGCCGGCCGAGCTTCTTTTTTGGCACGAACCTTCGTAGCTGGGTGATATATTCATCCCTTACTCTAATAATCGCTCTCGCTAATAGAAACCGCACTCAATATATAACAGTCTTAGAATAATCCGGAGCATATTTTTTATTTCTTATATCTTTAATCCTATTTTCAAATATATCTTCAGATATAATGCTACTAACTGCATTATAAAATCTCTTTAATACGCTGTTTATCTTAATCCCAGATTTATTTAGTAAATATAAAGCCGAAATATTATCAAGTGCGAAGCGGACAAAGAGGTCTTTCTTGTTAAACTTATCAATATTCTCCTTCATATAATAATCCATATCATCATAATTTAATAATATTTCAGATGATAAATTAATTAAGCTTAATAGATTATCTGATTTACCATCATTTAATAACGGATTATGCTGATAAGGAGCATCATTAATATTTGCTGCCACAAACCCCAATCTTCTAATTATGCAACCATAGCATGCCCCTTCACTCTTCCCAAACCTTTGTGTGATACAAGAATAAGTATCCTTGAGCACTTCGGGTAAGGGAGAAGAAGAAATAACTTCGGCTTTTGTCATGTCTTCGTGTGGGATAGTAATCGTTATTTCCTTGTTGAGAAATAGCTCTATTATCTTTTTGGCTTTTTTTAATATGAAGGGATGAGTTGTCATTGTCACCGCATCATACGGTGCCAATCTTGGCTGGTACATTGTAGGGCCGCATTCAGTTACAACTATATTATTTGACTCACAAATATTTGCATATATAGAAGCCAAGACAATATAAAGCAACCCTCTTAATTGAGAATATCCCCTACTGTACATGGGGGGAGCATGGACGGTAAATATTTCAAGCCCATATTTATCACTAATAATATTTTTTAAATTATTAACAATATGGACCGTCCATGGTTGATCGCAATGTGCGACGAATACCCCCTTGACATTGTTATAATGCTCGGCGCATTTTAAAATACCCGAGAAGCTATCTACTCCGCCTGAGAACAAACAAATATTATCGGTTTTCCCTGCATCATATGTTTTGTCATATCTTTTTTTAGTTATTCGCTCTTTTATTAGTTTAATATTAGTATCATATAAGAGGACAATGCTTATTAATTCCATAATTTGATTTTCAATTTCTTTAATATTACACTTTGAATATGTTTCCCCTGAAATAGGGACTTCTATCTTTTTGCTTGGATAAAATCCTTGTTTTAGTGCAGACTCTAAATTAAAAATAACAGAGATGGTATTATAAATATCTCTTTCCAAAGAGAAACTTTTATATTTCAGAAACTTAATCGATGGATTTTTAGAGGTTCGACTAATTATTTTCTTAAATGAAGGATTGCCCTTTTCCATTATTTATTGTATTTCTTCCACGCCTTTGCCAGACAATCTCTTGTAAGTTTTTCTTTGTCATTAATGATTTTACCTTTCATTAATTCTTTAGACATTATATCTGCAAATATCGAAGCCATTATTCGAAAATCTTGATTTGTAGCTCTTCGTTTTGCTAGTTCCATTTTATAATATTCTGTTGAATAATCTGCTGATTTTGTTGTAGACGTTAACATGTCATAGCAAAATTCTTCAATCGCATTCCTATAAACAGCGAGGTCGTCTTTGTTCATTTCTCGCCTCGCTGTTTTAAGCCTTTTACAGTTGCTCTTATTAAGGATCTTTCAACTGCGTGAGATATTATTATCTTTTCTTTTTGTTTCTTTTTGACCCAATATTTAGATGCCTTACTTTCAACTTCAGCAGAAGTTAACTTTGCTTTTGAAATGCCATCGAAAAATCCGCGCATTTCAATAATATTAGATAAATTAGAAACTGCATTTTCGCTTTTACTAACAATCCCAACTGTAGCCTTTACAATATTATTTGGGGATTCTGATTTTAAGGCCGCAGACAGCTCTTTTCTTTCAGTCGCAACCTTCCTCATGTTCCCAATAATATCTTTTGTTGAATATGATTTTCTTCCGCCCATAATTAACCTTCTATTTTATCCGAGATGTTTCTAATCTTTTCAACGAACTCTTTTTCTTTATTATATCCGCAATAAAGATTAATAAGAGTAATAAATATTGCTATCATAAATACTAATAGATACGCTTTATTATTAGTAAAAAGAAAATCTTGATAATTGAATATGATAGTGCGCCCAATAAGGAGGGACAATCCGCCAAAAAAGAATGATAAAATAGTAATAAAAAATACCAATAAATAACGAAAATCATAAATTGAATCTAGCGATGATCGCTTCTTATGCAATTCCTTGATTTCACTTAATAACTGCAAGTCTTTTCCCTTAAAATCCTTTTCCCACAAATATGCAATCGTTTCCATTTGTTTTGAGAAGTTATATTTTGATGACTCACGCAATAATGGAATTGTTTCGGCCTTTTTAAGCTTCAAAATATTTCTAAATTTATCTTCAATAGATAAAACTTCTTCCCCGGGCTTTCTAATATTATCTCCCCATGCTATCAACGCAATAAATAGTGCAATCCCTGTCCCGTAAAAGAATGACATTAAATCTATCATGGCTGTGATTTTCCCCATGGCTTAGGGCCTTCGCCTAAATAGAACAATATTGGCTCTTTCTGCATTTATCCACGCTCCTTTAATATTTATAATATGGTTTCAGGCTACCTTTTGGGGCCCTCATATAAGGCTTGATGACTTTGCCTGTTGTTGGTCTTATATGTGGGGCAACTAATTTAGTTTTTGGAACAGGGATATTTTTTCTTGAGGTTATGTACTTATGACGGGCGTTTGCGAATGAAGTAAGCAATAGGACAGAAAGAAAAACTATAAATAACTTTTTCATTATGGTTCAACTCCTCCTGATTCAGAAAGCAACCATTCTATTTTTGTGGGCCATCTGGGCGATCCGCCATTTCGATAATAATTACGCTGGTCTTGACCATCTCCGACGAAGCGACCATTGCTTTTTAAAATAGGCGTACTACTTGAGACGGCTTCTATTTTAATGTTGTGCCAATATCCATAAAACCAAGTAGTCCTTCCATCATAATTCCCCCATGCGGCCTGTGCACTTTTTGGCTCAGGCATCGTGTACCGCCATCCTTGGAGATACATTTTAACAGCAGTAATGATTGTGGCTTTATTTGCGGAGATACCTTGCCGGAGAAATGATGGTATCTTGTTATCTTTAATGGTCGAAAAATCAAAATCGTAAGTTATAGGTTTTTCATATTCCCAGGTATAGTCATCATGAAGGATGACTATTTTTTCGCCTTTTGTTAGTAGCTTAATATCTTCGGCAAATGATAACGATTGAATAAGCAGTAAAGCAATAATTAGAGAAATACCAATATATTTTTTCATAGTCATTTCCAGCCTTTATTATACCCAAAATAGTATACATCTTATTGCTGAAAAGTTATATATAATTAAATAGCCCTTTTCGCCGGGGGTGTGGGGGAGGCGAAAAGGGCTATTTCGAACAGCTTACATCTTGTGTAAATCCTTATTCTTGCACCTGTGGCTGGTATTCGGAATAATCAAAGAAATGGATGGCCTGGTTGGAAGGGAAACGATCGGCCGAGCTTACTTTATTCCTCTTTTTTGGCTTTTGAAATATATTTTTCTGGATCTTTGTCAAATTCTTCTTTATCGTGTTTGTTGCAAAAATAATATTTCATCCCTTTATAATCCGAGACCCATTTAGCCGTTTTTTCGTCGACCGTCATTCCACAAACGGGATCGGTCGCCATCTCTATCGCCTCCTTTGATTATTTTGTAACGGAAAAACTATCTATAATATTTCCGTCCTTATCGATCACCGTGGCCTCGATAGTGTTGCCGTTCACCACGAACCGGCCGAAATGGAAAACAAAAGCATCTTTCTGGATCAGACTCGGATCATAAGTGCCCGCCGGCCCGCGCTGACTGTCCAGCGGCGCGCCCCCGCCGCCTAAAGTGACATACTGTATCCCATCCTTAAGACAGCGGCAATAGGAATGGATATGGCCTTGCAGCACCAATTTAATGTTTTTACTCACCAAAAGCGGATGCAAATTGGCCTGAATGGTAGTATTGTCATAGGCGTTTCCATAGGCCGTCTCGTGATACATCACTATTTTCCAGGGCTTCGTTGAGCCGGTCAAATCATCTGCCAGCCAGTTGTATTGGTCCGAACCCGCCGAGTAAGAAATATAATTATCAACCACCGCCACGTGCAGGGGCCCGTAATCAAACGAATAATAATAGTCGGAATAATAGGGATACGGCAGATATTTATCGATCAGAACGCTGGGATGGGTTAGGTCTAATGTCCCGCTGCTATCGTAAAACTCATGGTTGCCGACCGCTCCCATTATCGGCAGAGTGGCAAAAAGATCGGTAATGTTTGAATAACTGCTGTTGAAATAGCCGTTCGCCCAGTCGCCCTCGACGCGCCCGCGGTAAACAAAATCTCCCCCGTGCAGTACCAAGGTCTGCCGATGGGAGGGGTCATTTCCCAGGTCGCTCAGCACCGCCCCGGCAACCGCGTCGAACATGGCCGGCACGCCGGTCTTGGGCTGGGAATCGCCGAAACCGTAAAAAGTCAGATCGGCGGCCGAGGCGGAGGGGGCGGCGTAAAATGATCCCGCCGCATGGCTGTTATCGGCGGTAACCTTGTAATAGATCTTGACCCCCGGGGTTAAGCCCGTCAGGGTGCAGCTGAAACCGTGCATGCCCGGCTCCGAATAACTTTCACTGCTGAGATTGACCAAACCGTCAGCGTATCCGGCGGTCGTTCCCCATTCAATTTTTGAAACGGAAGGAGTGGCATCGGTCTGCCAGAGAACCGTCATTCTAGTGTTGTCGTTCGGGAAAATAAGGTAGGGGCCTTTTAAAAACTTCGCGTTTGCCGGACTGCTGTTTTGCGTGCCGCAGGAAGACAATAACAGCAAACTTAAAACCAAAAACGCGGTTAAACCATATTTTATCTTTCGCATTTTAATTTCCCTCGTACACTTAAAGATTATATCCGGCAGTATGATTTGTCAAGATAGCTCGAAGACGGTTTTTTAGGATTCTTTTTTAATTAACTTCGCAAAACCCCAAAATAAAGTGAAGATAATAATGACTCCGCAGATGCCGGCGAGGGTGGTGGAGAGGGCGGGGTGTGAAATAAAAGGAATCGTGTAGTCGGTCATAAGTGAATGGCCGGCCAGGCCTTTTTGCATAAAACCCAGCTGCTCCGCGATTTTTTCCAGGCCGTCCGGATGGGAGGACGCAAAAAACGCGGCCAGGGCGGCGGTAAGAATTGATAAAAATAAAACTTTTCTCATGGGTTGTCTTCCTGCGCGGGGACCATTTTCCTGAAAGCATTTATAAGGACCAAAGTCAGCAGGGCTTCCGCGATGCCGATCAAAGCGTGGATCTTTAACATGGCCGGCAAAATCGCCTCAAAAGCGATGGTGCCGGAAATCCCAATTTCTATAGCGCAGGCAAAAGCCGCCATAAGTACCGACAGCCAGGCGGCAATAGCAATGCCCGCCCATTCAGGCAAATAATTTTTCAGCCCGGCATACACATAATAACTCACCAGCGCTCCCAAAAAGGACATATTGATTATATTGGCGCCCAGGGCCAGCAGGCCTCCGTCGGCAAAAAACAGCGACTGGACCGCCAAAACCGCGGCGATAACGATCGTTCCGGCAAAAGGTCCCAGTAATACCACGGCCAATACTCCCCCCAGCAGATGGCCGGAAGTTCCCTGATTTATCGGGAAATTAAACATTTGCGCGGCAAAGACCAGCGAGGCCACCATTCCCATTAAATATATTTTCTGCTCACCGAATTTGGTTAGAACCCTGCGGCCGCCGCTTACCAGAGTGCCGGCCCCTTTGCCCGCCAGGGCCAGGGCCTGCTGGGGGACAACTGCCGTGACCGCGGACCTGACTTTGGCGAAAGAAAAACCAAGGACCGTCGCCGCGGCCCCCATTAAACCCATCGAAACTTTGGGATCCAGGAAACCATCTGGAATATGCATTAAAACAATTGTAGCTCCCTGTGATAAAAAGTCAACTTCATCCCTGAAAGGCCACGCGCCGGCGGGTTGAATATTTCAAGGATTCATAATAAGATGGTATCAACATGGAACTGGAAATAAAAGGATTTATCGAAACCTCCTTTTTAGATTGGGACGGGAAAATCGTCTCCACCGTCTTCGTCCCTTATTGCGACCTGAATTGTCCTTATTGCCATAATTATGGGTTAGTGGAAAATCCTAAGCAGTACGAAACCATCCCTATTGAAAAAATAGAGGCCTTCCTGACGGAGCATAAGGATTTTATTGACGGGATCTGCCTGACCGGCGGGGAGCCCTGCCTGCATAAAGATAAGGGACTGTTTGAATTCTTAAAGAAGATCAAAGAGGCCGGATTCCAAATAAAAATCGATACCAACGGCAATGATCCGGATACTTTGAAAAAAATAATCGACCAGAAACTGGTGGATTATATCGCCATGGACATCAAAGGGCCGCTGAATGAGAAATATGAGAAGCTCTCCGGTGTGAAAATAGATATCTCAAAGATAAAGTCCAGTATAAAGTTGATCAGGGAAAGCGGGATTCCGTATGAATTTCGTACTACCGTAGTTCCTACGCTTTTGGATATCAAGGATATCGAGGATATCGCTAAGGAGATTAAAGGAGCGGATAAATTTGTCCTCCAGCAGTTTGTGGCAAAGAATACCAGGAGTGAGGAATTAAGAGTGGTCCAGCCCTACGCTAAGGCCCAACTGGAGGAGATGATCCAGGCCGCCCGATCTTATGTCAAGGACACCGTTCTAAGAGGGGCTTAAACCAAAAAGCTCTCAAACTGCCATTCATCTTTCGGAGTCGGCCTTCGGTTGAATTTTTCGTATAAGTCCACCCGGTTCATAAGCGGCGTCCAGTCAACTGCCTGGGATTTGAAAGGCCCCAGATATAATTTAGCTACTTCCAGGATTTCTTTATGGGGCAAATCATCCGGCACACAAACCCCCATTTGGGGGTTCTTCATCATCCACAATACCGCCGCTGCTACCGAGCAGGCTACCTGCAGGGTAGTGGCATTCTGGTGAGGAACCAGCTGTCTGGTTTCTTCTATATCCAGCAAGCTCCCCGTCCACCAGGATTTAAAATCATGGCCCATGAGCAAAACCCCCAGCTCATCCCGGCCTGAGATGATCTCGTCGGTTAAAACGCGCTGATTTTTCTGTAAATTGTACCATCTCATTTCCAGCTCGTGCAGGGAATTGATGGCCACATCCGCCGGACAATAGGCGTAATGAACGGTGGGGCGGTAGGCGGCTTTTTTCCCTTCCCAAACGGTCAAGTGGTCGGAAATAGTGAAGGCCTCGCCGTGGCGCACCACCATGCCGGTGATCTCTCCGCAGGGCACCCAGGAGCGGACCCAGGTTTTGATTCCCATCTGCGCCAGGCAGATCTGGTTTTGCGGCCCGGATTTGTGAGTATAGGCATTTTTAGGCAGCTTCTTTTCATGCGTTCCCCATCCCATCTCCGCCGGAGCTATCCCTTCTTCGCGGAAACCCTCCACCGACCAGGTATTGACGAACTCATTGACTTCCTTGGGCTTGCTGGTCACCTGTGTGTCCCGTTCGCTGATATGGATGACTTTCACTCCGGTAAGCTGGGCTAGTTTGGGGAAGTTCCGGTTTTTCAGATGTTCTTTCAATTCAGGGACTCGCTTATCGTTTGGTTTTTCTTTGATGATCTTATTGGCAATATCTTCCAGCGCGACTTTCACAAAGTGGGAGACCAGCCCCGGGTTGGCACCGTGCTCTACCACCGCGGTGGCTCCTTTTTCCTTCCATTTTTTCGTCATCTCCCGAATGGCCAGGTGTCGGACATAGAGCGTTCTCGCGGTCGGGGGTTTATCCTCGGCTCCCTCGTAAGGATCCCAGAGCTCGACCGAGGTATTGATATAAAGCACATTATTATCGTGGCACCATTGTAAAATTTCGGTGCACTCGATGTTCCAGGCCAGGTCAATTATCATATCCCCCGAGCCCACGTATTCGGCCAGTTTCTTTTTCATATTCTCCCGGGTGATGCGGTCCACCGCGTATTTGACGCCTTTATCCAAAATCTCTTTCACCGCGGGGCGGAAATCTTCAAAGTCCATCACCGTTATTTTGTCCGGCGGCATTTCAATGTGCTTTAAAAGCAGGGGCAGGGTGCAGCGCGAGACATATCCGCAGCCGATCACCAGTATTTTTCCATTAAACTTCATAAAGGATCTCCTTTCTTCTGCAAAAACCTGCGACTAAACGTCGCGGTTTATATTTATTATCTTCGCCTTAGGGAACCCGTTAAAATTGGTGGCTGAAGCATTGCTGTAAGCCCCGATATTTTCCACATATAATAGATCGCCGATATTAAGATCGGGCAGATTTTCGGCGGTAGAAACCGTGTCAAAGGCATCACAGGTTGGGCCTACCACCGCGCAAATTGAAGTTGGTCCTTTTTTACCGTGCCTGCCGGCAGGCAGGAAGGATTTGAAATGATAAGGGATGTGATCGAAGATCACTCCCGAAAGCGTGTTGTAGACGCCGTCGTCAATATAATAGACCGTTTTTCCGTCCCGGACGGATTTTCCTATGATTTTAGTCACTAAAACAGCGGCTTCCGCCACCAGGAAGCGGCCGGGTTCGGCCACCACTTCGATAGTTTTGGGAAAAAGCCGGTCAATCTCGGCTCTCAATTTTTGGGCCAATTTGGTTAAGGGTGGGGCGGAGTCGTCGTAAGGTACCGGGAAGCCGCCGCCGATATTCAATAATCTCATGTTATAACCGCGGGAGCCGATCTCAGCGAAAATAATGGCCGAGGCCTCCAACGCGTTTATATAATTTTCGATATTCAAGCATTGACTGCCCACATGAAAGCTTAAACCCTCGACCGTAAGGCCCAGTTTAAAAGCCGCCTCGATCAGGTTGGGGGCGTCTCCCGGTTCCACCCCGAATTTGGAGGAGAGTTCCACCACCGAACCCACATTGGCCACCTTGATCCGGCAGATCAGTCCGGCATCCGGGCAGTATTTTTTGATTTTTTTCAATTCTTCCGGATTGTCGTAGGTCATGAGGGTGTTGTAATGGGCCAGTTTTTTTAAGGTTTCAACCGGTTTGATGGTATTGGCCACGATAATGCGGTCATAAATGAAAGCGTTCAGATCCTTCTTTTCGCCGGCGGGAACATTTTTCAATACCGCCGCGAATTCCTGCAGAGAGGCCACATCGTAGCCGGCGTTGAGCGGGGCCAAAGTTTTGATGATCTCCGGTTCGGGATTGGCCTTAATGGCGTAATAGAGGCCCACCCGGGGCAGGCGCTTCCTTAAAGCCTGGTAATTGCGCCGGATCTTTTTATGGTCAATTATCAAAAGCGGAGTTCCGTATTTTTTTGCGTATTTTTTCAGCATACGGTTTTATTCTACATTATTTCGCGGAAGATTTCAAAAAGACCAGCTGACCGCAGGCGGCTTCGATGTCCAATCCCCGGCGGAAACGGATGCCGCAGTTTATCCCCGCGGCCTGCAGTTCCTTCTTGAAGAAGCCGGCTTTTTCAGAAGATTGATAAACGCTGCCCGGATGGGGATTTAGGGGTATAAGATTGACCTGGACGTCGCGCTTTTGACAGACGGCGATCAGCTTTATAAGATCGATATCCCGGTCGTTGATGTTTTTTATCAGCACATATTCAAAGCTGACCCTCCGCCCGGTTTTTTTGATGTATGCATCGATGGCCAGCAGTACCTGGGGGAGGGAGTATTTCCGGTTGAGGGGCATAAGATAGGAGCGCAGTTGATTATCGGCGGCATTTAGTGAAAGCGCCAGGCGCACCTGCAGATTCTCTTCCGCAAATTCCCTGATCTTATCCGGTATGCCGGAAGTGGAAACGGATATTTTGCGGGCGCCGATATTTAGTCCTTCACGGTCATTTATGATCCTTATGGCGCGCAGGGTGTTCTCATAATTTAAAAATGGTTCTCCCATCCCCATGAAAACCAGATTATTCAGGCCGCCCTCTTCTTTATTAATAAATTCAATCTGGGAGATGATCTCCGCGGCGGTTAAGTTGCGGATAAAGCCCAGCTTCCCGCTGGCGCAAAAAGCGCAGTTTAAGGGACAGCCCACCTGGGTGGAAACACAGAGTGTTTTACGGTCCTCATCCAGCAGCAGGGCCGCCTCGATAAAATGGTCATCCGTGAGGCGCAGGAGATATTTTTTGGTCTTATCCTTGCTGATCCTGACCTTTTCCAGCTTGAGATCGGAAATGAAGAAGTGCTGCTTTAAAAGTTCCCGCTCGGCTTTAGCTAGATTGTTCATGGCCTCGAAATTGCGGGCGAAACGCTGATGGATCCACTGGAATATTTGCCGGGCGCGGTAGGGTTTAAGATCAAGAAGGGTTATTTCCTTTGCGATTTCTGCGGGTAGGAGGGCTTTGAGGTCTTGCATTAAGGCATGATATATAAGGGCGTGTTGACGTCTACCTGGGCGTACAGATAGCGAATGACGCGGTTTTCCACCGCCACGCACCCCCGGGTGTTGTCCCGGCGGGTGACATAGGTTAAATCGGGGTTGACCCTTTCCAGTTGCTCCAGTTTGGAAGCCAGCCGGGTTTCCGCGCCGTGAAGGCCGTATTCGCCCAGGAAACCCAGGAAAAGGGTGTAGCGGCTCTGCGGATTTTTTGCGTATATCTTAAATTCCCCCTCCGGCGTCCAACGATTGTTGACTCCCAGGGAGACCGGAACCGGAAAGCGGTACACGAAACCGCCCCAGCGGTCTTCCCTTACGATAAAGCCCCGGCGGCAAAAATACAGGAGATGGTCTTTTTTGCTGACCACCAGGACTTCCCCGTTGCTGTAGCGGCCGGCGATTTCCTGCACTTTGGCTTCGAGCATCCTATGGGGATAAAACTGGGGAGGACGTGAAGCCGATTCGTCCCGGGATAAGGACTTAAAAACCAATATCAGGCCCAGAATAACGATAAAATTGATAATAATAAAGGCCGCTTTTTTGCGCATAACCTTTTTATTATCTCATAAAAACCGCGGAAAAGCAAGGAGGGCGGGCCATTTACCTGCTTTATTTTTTTAAAAAATGTGCTAAAATATCAACAGTATGGATATTGACACTCAGGGGATACTCTCGGACGCCCGGCAAAGGCTGGCCTGGGGATTCGAGCTGCGCTACATATTATGCCTGTTCGGCCTGTTCAGTCTGGCGGTGGCCTATTATTTGAACGGGCATCATTACGCGCCCTTTTTGCCTCTGCTTAGTTTTTTGTTGGTTTATAATCTGGCCGCTCATTTATTTTATGTGCTGGCGTATAAAAGGTTAAAGGTCCGGTCTCTGGCGGTTTTGGAGGGAATCACCCAGCTTTTTGACCTGGTGGTCATCACCGCCCTGATCTATTTTACCGGACTGCTGGACAGCCCTTACTGGTTTTTATATCTGGTCATGATAATCCTTTCCGGCTTCGGCTCCTTTTCGGCTTATTCCTATTCGGTCTTCTTTATCGCCTTTTTCTCGGTATTATTTTACACCGGACTGCTCATCCTGGCTTATCTGGGTATTCTGCCGGCATACGGCTTAAGTTTCATTATTTCCCCGCAGCAGCTGCTTTTGATCATTTTCAACCGGGCCCTCTACACCGCGGTTTCCTTTTTCCTGTTCGCGGTGACCCTGTTCTATTTTTCCAAGAACCTGAACCGGCAGAAGGAAGCGCTCTCCGAACAGAACCAGCAATTGTTGCTGCTGAACGAAGAACTTAAGATACTAAACCAGATGAAGGACGACCTGATCGCCAATCTCTCCCACGAACTGCGCACCCCGCTTTCCATCGTGAAGGACGGGATCGGGCTGATACTGGACGGGATCCCCGGGAGCATTAACGACAAACAGCGCGAATATCTTTTGGATTCCAAGGAAAGCATCGACCGGCTGACCCGCATCGTGGGCAATCTGCTGAATATCGCCAAGATCGAAAATAAATCTTTTGAGATCAACGCCCAGCCCATGGATATCATCAAGCTGGCTCAAAAAGCCATGGATTATTTTATGGGCAAGGCGGCCAAAGCCGGCTTGACTATGGAATTTAAATCCAAGGAAGAATCCCTCCAGGTCCTGGCGGATGCGGACAAGATCTACGAAGTATTTTTCAATCTGATTGACGATGCGATCAAGTTCACCCCCCCCGGAGGGCGCATAACCCTTGGAATCAAAGATGCCGGACGGATGGCGGAATGCTTTATTCAGGATACCGGCGTAGGCATCCCCAAAGAAGATCAGAAGAAAATCTTCCAAAGATTTTTCAGGGCGAATCACGAGCCCGGGAAGAAGGGTGTGGGGTTGGGGTTGGCCATCTGCAAGGGTATAGTCGAACTCCATCAGGGCAAGATCTGGGTGGAGAGCGAGGTGGGATGGGGCACCCGGTTTATCTTTACCCTTCCCAAATTTGTCGCCAGCCCCACCTGAGCCGAATTTTATGGAAAAAAAGATTTTAATCGTAGAGGATGAAGAGGTTATCGCTAAGATGCTCAAGGATCGCCTGCAGACTTTGGGCTTTGCGGTGGCTATAGAGGTTGACGGACTGCAGGGGTTAAAAAGGGCCCGGGAATGGAATCCCGATCTTATAATTTTGGATATCATGCTGCCGGAGATGGACGGCTACCGGGTAGCCCGCCTGCTCAAATACGATGAAACTTACAAGCATATCCCCATCATCATGCTTACCGCCCGCACCCAACCGGCCGACCGGCAGAAGGGGATGGCGGCGGGGGCGGACCTTTATATTACCAAGCCGTTCGAGGCGGATGATCTCATAAATAAGATCAAAGAATTACTGAAGCTTCAGTAAAGCGGCAGGACTTTGGGTTTTTTCCCGAAAATCCTCTGGTAGATCTCCGGATAGGCGTCTTTTCCCCCCATACCCAAAAGTGACAGGGGCATAACCTTCTTAGCCTGCGCCACCATACGCTTAGCAAGATTTTGTATGTCCCATTGAGCATGTTGGTCTTCCCTTAATCTGGAAATATGATAAAGTTCCCGGACATTGCACTTGAAGAGCACCCTTTTGCGGTGGGCGTTTATCAGGATATAGGGGGCGGCGAGGGGCGTTTTTTTGTAAATGGTCCGGTAGGCCTTCTCTGTTCGGGAAACGATCTTTTTAAATTCGCCTCCCAGGCCGGCGGAGATTATTGAAGGGGGAACGGTTATTCCCAAAGAGGGGTCATAATTTTGACAGGTCAGGGTGGCCAATCGGTGGCGTTTTAATTGTCCAAAACAGGCGGCGGAGACGATCAGTTCATAGGTGAGGTCTATATATTCAAATTCCCGCAGAGTGGCATCATAGAATTCCATGTTTTTGAGCGCGATCTTAATGAAATCCTTCTTTCCCGTCATTTTTTTTGCCGATTTGAGACATTCCGTGAAATTCCGGCCGGAAGAAGTATGCAATAATGCGGCGATAACTTTTTCATCCGCATTTTTACTATAATCCACCAATTTAACCTCCGGGCCTGCTTTTATCTTCTTATTCCCTCTTAAGCCCTCTGCCGCCTGCTTCAATTCCGGATAAGTATCGCGGTCCAGCGCATTAGCTTCCGTGAATAAAATGATCGAGGGGGCAATGGCTTTCGCTTGGGTATACATTTCCCTTCCCAGTTCCTGGATCTCCCGCAGGGGATGGGAGGCAAAACGCCGGAAGAGCAGTTCTAAATTGCGGGCGTTAAGGGTCATGCCCAGCTGGGCGGGGGTGGAGAGGGAGGTGATGTAGCGGGCGTCCTCGGCTTCGATCTTTTGACCCACCAATTTTTGATAGAACTGGTTTTGCGCTTTGACCGTATCTTGAAAAAGCGCGGAAAAACCCGCCCGGCCGATCTCTTCCGGGACCCACATTTTATCCTCCAGCCCCGGCACCGTATGGTGCGGGGCCAGCACCTGGTAGCGCTGGGATTTTTCGGTATAAGAACAGAGTCGGAATTTTTCCAACTCCTCCAGGGCGTAACGCGATATTCCTAGGATATCGAAATTAAAAACCGCATGTTCCGCCACGGAGTGATGCCCCATTTTAAAGATTATATTTTGGTTGGATTTACGGGCTTTCTCCACTTCGGCGCGGGCCGCGGCGCGCAGTTCATTGACCGGACGGGGATCCCTAGAGATACGGGCATAGGAAGCCGAAAGCACCTCCGGGGTTATGTCGTTGCGGTTTGCTTCCCCGCGCTTTAAAGCCGCGATGACTTCAGTGTCCAGATTGTAGCCGGCGAGGATGACTTTCATTTCAAATTGATTTTAGCAGATTTTTTTCGTCTCCGATAGTGGTGGCCTGACCATGGCCGGGATAGACTTTGGTCTCGGGAGGAAGTTTTAGCAATTTTTGCAGGGAGAGTTGCATTTCCGCCTCAGAGCTTCCCGGCAGATCGGTGCGGCCCCAATCACCGGCAAAGAGCGTGTCGCCGGTAAAGATCGCTTTTTCTTTTTTGTTATATAAACAAATTCCGCCGGGGGTGTGGCCGGGGGTGAAAATAATGTCAAAGGTCAAATGACCAATGTCAAATTCCCCCCCGTCTTTTAACAAACGATCCGCTTTTTGTTTAGTGGAATAGGTCATCATGATCTCATCTTTTTCTCCGATCATGATCGGCGCCCCGAGCTTCTCTTTCAGGTCAAA
>Ga0315293_10000432_pt1 | contig 38752 bp, 27 predicted proteins | sample YL17G13_20_MG_FD_203071 | JGI IMG/M metagenome (GOLD analysis project Ga0315293, IMG submission 203071) | Sediment microbial communities from Yellowstone Lake, YNP, Wyoming, USA - YL17G13_20 | ecosystem: Environmental > Aquatic > Freshwater > Lake > Sediment | place: USA: Wyoming | collected... | reverse complement strand
CGGAAAGGTCGCCCGCAAGCAGTGGTAATGGTGGGCGCGTATGAGCCTTGCGCGGAATTCATTAAGCTTGCGCACATGATCAAGTTGGACGCCGTGTTCGTGAACATCTCCTTCGTAGGCAGCACGCTCCTGGCGAAGGAACTCGGTCGCGACGGCGAAGGCGTCGTGGTCACGCAAGTGGTCCCGCCCCCCGACGAGGTAAATATCCCCCTTGTCGCCCGGTACCAGAGGGCGCTCAAGGCCCTGAGTCCGAATGCCGAGCCAGACGTCGTTTCGCTCGAAGGCTATGTCGTTGGTCGCCTGGTGATCGAAGCCCTGAACCAATTGGGAAATTCCGTGACGCGTGCCGGATTACTCTCGACCATCAAGGGTGTCGGCGACTTCGACCTGGACGGACTCACGCTGTCCTATGGACCGGGCGACAACCAAGGAATGGATAGGGTCTTTCTCACCGTGATCCAAGCAGACGGGAGTTTCAAGGCAGTGGATCGGCTGGAGGGAACGATCCCTGTGCTATCGGATTGCGCGGACCCAACGAAGAGCACCGACACAAGATCGCAGGAGTTACCGGCTGACGCTGACGCTTCTAAGCCACCGGACGAGTCGACGAAATGACGGTTGCAGCAGACCGGACATCCTCGATCGAGACCAGCACGATGCAGGAGCGCCCCAATCAGACGGTGATCGCCGGCGATAGGCAGCATCGTGCCCGATACGGCATCAAGGCCAAGCTTTTCTTCGTGTTTTGCTCTTTCGCAGGCTTGACCGCTATAGCGAGTGCGGTCGCCTGGTACGTTTTCGGCGAGATCGACCGCGCGGTGACGCGCGTCACGGTCGAAAGCGTTCCGGGCATCATTACCGCCCTGAGCCTGGCCGAAAATAGCGCCGAAATCGCCGCCACCGCCCCTGCGCTCATGGCAAGCGACAATCAGGAGGAGAGAGTTCTAGAACAAGAAAGATTGGGGGAGAGGGCGCATGCACTCCTCGCTCTGATCGACGATCTGAAAGCCACAAACGTGGCGCCGGAAAGAACGATCGCGCTTTCGAATATTGCGAGGGAGATCACGGCAAAGTCCCAAGAATTGAATGTGGCGGTCGAAAAGCGGCTACGGCTCAAGGCGCAACGCCAGACGGCTATCGTGGAGCTCTCCAAGGCACACGCCAGTTTCGTGCAAGCCCTCGAGCCGTTCGTTGACAACTCAGTTTTCGACCTGGTCATGCGTGGCGAGGACGTCACGGCGAAGAGTGCCAGCGCACTCACGGGTCTCGTCGAGGGCGGGGTAAGTAAAATCGACCAGCTGTTGACGATCAACGCCGAGGCGAATTTGACTGCTGGCTTGCTTGCCGAAGCTGCACATGTCGGCGATCCGGTGCTGATCCAGCCGACACGCGAGCGGTTCGTCGCCGCAACTGCGGCAATCGACAGGACCCTTCGTCGGCTCCCTGGTGGGCCCGAAACAACGGCCTTGCGGGAGCGGGCCGAAGGCCTCCTCGCCTTCGGTGCGGGCTCCGATAACATTTTTGACGTCCGAATGCGCACGCTGCGGGCGGCGTCAGGTGACCGGCACTCCCTGGAAGCTGACGAGAAGCAATTGGCCGCGCTCAAGACCGCGCACGAATCCCTCCTCATTACGCTCACCCCGATGATCGACGATGCTGCCTTCGACTTGGTGCTCACCACTGAGAGGGTCACAGCAGACAGCAAGAAGAGGATCACCGAGCTTATCGATGTAGGCGCCAATGTGTTGGAGCTTTTGCTCACTATGCGCGCGGAGGGTAACTTGGCAGCTGGCCTCCTCGGCCAAGCGGCCGACAGCATTGACGTGAACTTGCTCGAGCCTTTGAACGAACGTTTCGTCGCAGCCAAGGAACACATTGAGAAAATACTCCAAGAGCTGCCACCGTTCCTGGACGACAGGCAAATGCAGAAGGCCGCGTCGACGCTCATCGAACTAGGCAAGGAGGGCGATGGCATTTTTGCTTTGCGTCACGCGGAGCTCCAACAAATTGCTGTCGCCCAATCGGCGTTGGAGGGTAGCCGTGCGCTCGCGGTTCGGCTCGGCGACGAGGTCACGGGATTGGTTACGGCCGCGCGGGCTGCGACCAATGCAGCGGCCTCTCACTCGGCCCAGGCCATCAACAGCGGCAAGGTCTTCATGATGATCATTACGCTTGCGGGTGTCGTCGGCGCCGCGATCGTCATGCTGTATTATGTCGTGCCATGGATTATTCGGCCTCTGGAACGCATCACCGGAGCGATGACTGATCTCGCGGCAGGGGATACGTCCGTTGACATCCCGGGCCGAGAGCGCAGTGACGAGCTTGGCCGAATGGCGCAAGCGCTTGGCGTGTTTCGCGATACGGCGATAGAAGTCCAGAAATCCAATCTTAAGGAAATCCGTGAGACCCGCCGTCGGCTCTCAGACGCGATCGAGAGCATTTCCGAGGCATTCTCGCTGTACGACAGCGAAGACCGCCTGGTCGCCTGCAACAGCAAGTATCGGATGCTCCTTTACCCGGGTGGCGGCGATGAAGCCATCATCGGCATGACGTTCGAGGCCTTGATCCGGCGCGCCGCCGAGCGTGGCGATATAGTGGATGCACAGGGCCGAATCGAAGAGTGGGTGGTAGAGCGCTTGGCGCTCCATCGCGACCCGAGCGAGACGTTTTTGCAGCGGCGCGTCGATGGTCGTTGGGTCATTGTGAGCGAGCGAAAGACCGACGATGGCGGCACGGTCGCCGTTTACTCGGACGTTACCGAGCTCAAGCAGCGCGAGGAGGAGCTTTCCGTTAAGACCAACGCTCTAGAGCATCTCTCGAGACAGCTTGCGAAATACCTGTCGCCGCAGGTGTACGAGTCGATCTTCACCGGCCGAAGCGAGGTAAAGGTCGCTAGTCGGCGCAAAAAGCTAACGATCTTTTTCTCGGACCTCGAAGGTTTCACCGAGACGACTGAAAGACTCGAATCCGAGGACCTGACACAGCTGCTCAATCATTATCTGACCGAGATGTCGAAGATCGCTCACCAATATGGTGGAACGATCGACAAGTATGTGGGTGATGCGATCCTCATTTTCTTCGGCGATCCGGAGACCCAAGGCGTAAAGGCCGACGCTGTTGCGTGCGTAAGAATGGCGATCGCCATGCGCGAGAGAATGCGCGAACTGGCCAGCGTCTGGCGCGCCTCGGGCTTAGAAAAGCCGCTACGGTGCCGGACTGGCATCAACACAGGTTTCTGTACCGTCGGTAACTTCGGCAGCGAAGACAGAATGGATTACACCATCATCGGCGGCGCCGTAAATCTCGCGTGCAGGCTCGAACAAATGGCTCCATCGGCTGAGATCCTCATCTCGTACGAGACGCACGCCCACGTTAAGGACCAAGTCTACTGTGAGGAGCGCGGCCACATCAATGTAAAGGGTATCTCTCACCCTGTGTCCACTTATCGCGTCATCGATACTTACGACAATCTCGGCAAAAGCCGTGATCTCATCCACGAAGATTACGGTTCGCTGAAGCTCGATGTTGACCTGGAGGCAATGTCCACAGACGAGCGGAGCCAGGCAGTGAGCGTTCTCCAGCGGGCGGTGGAACGGCTGTCCGGCGCAAATGAAACTGCCGCACCAGCAATCCCGGCAAATAAAGATCGCGCCTAGCATCGCTTGCTCTGTGCAATCTCTCAATGTCCGGCATCGGCAGATTTTGTTGCAAAAGTCGGCGGCACGCGCGCGCTACGCAATAATAGAATCCAAGAGGCCCGCCGCTTGAATCATTCTTGCGCGACCCATTAAGTCCTTGAACTAAAATTGCGTCGCGGAGAACTCAGAATCGTTTTGCAACACAATCGGCACCAAGCGGACCAATCCGCCACGCTGCTATAACGTCAGCTTCTGGACCCGAATCGGACATTGTTGTCCGCACCACCTCTTTCGGAATGCCCTTGAGATCATTGGCGCGCAGGAAGAGGCCAAGAGGGCCCGACCGATGCTATAGTGTCGACTTCACCCGCCTTCCGAAGCAAGAGGAGGGGTCGATGGCGACTCAAGATTCTCTCAGCCTTTACGAGCGGCTCGGCGGCGTCTACAGCATCGCCACCGTGATCGATGATTTTATCGACCGGATCATGATCGATCCCCGCCTGAACGCGAACCCTAGGGTAGACGAAGCTCATCATCGCGTTCCGCCTGCAGGCTTCAAGTACCTCGTTACGGAAATGGTCTGCTGGGCTACTGGCGGCCCTCAAAAGTACACGGGCCGCTCCATGAAGGACTCCCACCGAGATCTCATGATCACCGCGACAGAGTGGGAGGCGTTTCTCGACGATCTTCAGCAAACCCTTGACAAATTCGCTGTGCCCCAGGCCGAACAGGCAGAGATCAAGGCCATCGTCAACAGTACACGGGCTGACATCGTCGTTTAAGGGCGCGTGCGCGTAACCGCCCTTCACGTGCGGGCCCGTCTACCCGATGTGCGGCGCAGGCTTGCCAACACCGACTGCTGCTCCTGTCGCTCAGCGTGGATGCATGAACCCATGCCGAGAGTCCGAATCTGGCACCTCGCCGACATGCCGTGGGCTTTGAGCGACTTCCGCTCTCGGGCGTAAAGCTGCCGTAGAGCGGACATGACCAATACGATCGAGTCTGACCGATGCTTCGAGGGGCGAGTGAGCAACATTAATTCAAGATAGAAGTCTGGCGCGCAATATAGATTCAAAAAACTCGGCACCTGGATTCGATCGTTGCCCGTGCGCTGCTCGTCGCCGACTTTATCGACAGCATCGACCCATAACGGACATCCCACGGCCGCTCCCCAATACATTTACCCCAGCCGTTAGGGCATCCCTTGTCCAATCCGCACGTTTGACCTGAGTCAAAGTGCGGGGCCATTCTCCCGCCCAAATTCGCTAGCTTTCTTCGCCAAGGCGCAGCATCTCGACGGGAATCCTCCGCCATGAGAATCAGTCCCAGCGTGCTTGCGGCCGCAGGTCTTCTCGCCCTCAGTTGCCTCGCGGCATTGGCTCAGCAGATCACAGGTGTCCCAGGTTCGCCCGAGGCCACCACCACTATCGACGGAAAGCAACTTCCGCCCCCCGATCCGAAATTCGGCGGGGTGATCAAGGAGAGAGCCTCGGAGTCAACGCCTTGGTGGGCTCCCCGTGTCGTGCCGCCGAAGGGTGCCCCCAACGTGTTGCTCATTATGACGGATGACCAGGGTTTCGGTGCACCAAGCACCTTCGGCGGGGTCATACCCACTCCTACCATGGATCGCATCGCAAGGGATGGACTGCGCTACACGAACTTCCATTCGACGTCACTGTGCTCACCGACGCGGGCGGCAATTATCACGGGCCGCAACCATCACTCGGTTGGCTTCGGGGTGGTGGGCGAAATATCGACGGGGTTCTCGGGTTACGACTCCATCATCCCGCTTGAGAAAGGCACCATCGGCACAATCCTGAGGGATAATGGGTACGCGACTGCGTGGTTCGGCAAGGACCACAATACGCCCTCTTTCCAGTCGAGTCAGGCCGGGCCGTTCAATCAATGGCCGAACGGAATGGGCTTCGACTATTTCTACGGGTTCGTTGGCGGCGACGCCAGCCAGTGGCAACCGAACCTGTTCCGCAACACAACGGCCATCTATCCCTTTCAGGGCAATCCCGGCTGGAACCTGGAGACGGCGATGGCGGATGATGCCATCCAGTACATGAAGCAGAACAAGGAGATCGCTCCCGGCAAACCTTGGTTTGTCTATTACGTGCCGGGCGCCACCCATGCGCCTCATCATCCGACGCCTGAGTGGATCAAGAAGATCAGTAATATGCATCTCTTCGACGACGGCTGGAACAAGCTGCGCGAGACCATCTTCGCCAACCAGAAGCGGCTTGGCATCATGCCCGCGAATGCGCAGTTGACACCGTGGCCAGACGGACTGCCGAAATGGGATACCCTGAGCCTCGAGGAGAAAACGCTCTTCATCAAGCAGGCTGACATCTATGGGGCCTACCTCGCCTATGCCGACAATGAGATCGGACGCGTCATCCAGGAGGTCGAAGACCTTGGCGAGCTCGACAGCACGCTGATCATCTACATCGGCGGCGACAACGGTGCGAGTGCCGAAGGCATGGTCAATGGCACGCCGAACGAGTTCACCACGTTCAACGGCGTCTCGGTGCCGGTCAAGGATCAGTTCCTCTGGTATCCGTTTTGGGGATCGGAACGGACGTTCCCGCATTTCGCGGCAGGCTGGGCGTGGGCCATGGACACGCCGTTCAAGTGGGTGAAGCAGGTGCCGTCACACTTCGGTGGAACGGCGCAGGGCATGGCGGTTTCTTGGCCCGGCCACATTACGGACGCGGGTGGCATCCGCCGCCAATTCCACCACGTCATCGACATCGTGCCGACCATCCTCGAAGCGACCGGCATCCCGGCACCTGATACGATCGACGGCATCAAGCAGCGCCCCATCGAAGGGGTGAGCATGGTCTACACATGGGACAAGGCGAACGCAGACGCGCCGACCCGACACACGACGCAATATTTCGAGATGCTCGGCAATCGTTCCATCTATCACGACGGGTGGGTGGCGGCCACGACCCCTGTCACTCTCCCGTGGGAGCTGAGCACCAAGACGCCCCCGGATGTGATCACTGGGTACAATTGGGAGCTCTATCACATTGCTGAGGATCCCACCGAGTACACCGATCTCGCCGCCAAGATGCCGGATAAGGTCAAGGAGATGCAGGATCTCTTCTATTCCGAGGCCAAGAAGTACGACGTACTGCCGCTCGACAATTCGACGCTCGCACGCTGGAACACGCCACGCCCGAGCCTTACGGCGGGTCGAACGGAGCTCACCTATTCTGGCGAGCTGACCGGCGTGCCGGCCAGCGCGGCGCCGAGCATTCTGAACAAGGGCTACACAATCACTGCGGAGGTTGAGATCCCCGAGGGCGGCGCAGAGGGGATGATCGTTACCGAGGGCGGCCGCTTCGGCGGCTACGGCCTGTTCCTAAGCAAGGGCGACTTCGGCGGCGGTCGGGGCAAGGTGGTGTTCCTCTACAACCTGCTCGATCTCAAGCGCACGATGTGGGAGGGGCCCGAGCTCGAAGCCGGCAAACACACCATCGTGTTCGACTTCAAGCCAGACGGGCCGGGTCTGGGCAAGGGCGGCACCGGCGTATTGTCGGTGGACGGCAAGGAGGTGGCTAGGAACACGCTGGACCACACCACCCCGATTACTTTCCCTGAGGACGAAACCTTCGACATCGGCGAGGACACGCGCACCGGGGTCACGCTGGTGGAGTATCGCTACGATGTTCCGTTCAAGTTCACAGGCAAGATCGACAAGCTGACCTTCAAGCTCGAACCGGAGCAGGACGCGGAAGCGAAGCCCTAGCGGCAGCCATTGTCAATCGGGTCGCGGGCGCGAAAGACCAGGTGTATCGGGGCGATGAAAAAGGTGCTGATTTTCGCCGCTGTCGCCGAGGCCGCGACGGGCATGGCGTTATTGATTGTTCCGTCGCTCGTCGGGCAGTTGTTGTTGGGTGAGGACCTCACCGGCATCGCCATAGCTGTAGCGCGCGTCGCCGGCATCGCCCTGATCGCGTTAGGGGTCGCCTGCTGGCCGGGGGCGCCCCTCGTCGGCATATTGACCTACAGCGCATTGGTCACCCTGTATCTTGCTTACCTCGGTTTCGCAGGTGGTTTGACCGGCATTTTCCTATGGCCAGCGGTTGCTTTGCACGCAATCCTGTCAGTCTTCCTTGGACGTCTTTGGCTGACTGGAGACCATCAGTAAGAAGTCGGCGACTGCATGGGATGGGGGCCACGCGCGTGCTGTCTTGACACTGCCAACAATGTCCGCTTGTGGTAGATTTTGTTGCAAAAGTCGGCGGCACGCGCGCGCTACGCAATAATAGAATCCAAGAGGCCCGTCGCTTGAATCATTCTAGCGCGACCCATTAAATCCTTGAACTAAAATTGCGTCGCGGAGAACTCAGAATCGTTTTGCAACACAATCGGCACGAAGCGGACATTCGTGTTCGTCGCCATCAGGTCAGCTTCTGACCATATCGGACATCTCCAGGCTCGCGGACTCCACTAAAGTGAGTACGCTGGGGGGTATATCCTCTAAGATAAGGACCATAAGGGCTTTTGCTTATCTGAAGGGGACGGGACGTCCGCACTGGCTGAGTTAGGTCATCGCACCATCGGGCCAATTTCAAAATGCTTCACAGGAGAATTGATCCGTTGCAGTTAAGATCGCTCCTTCTAGATATCGTCACTATCATCAGCCTCATCGTCATCATCATCATCATCGTCGCCGTGTCGGGTTCGCCCCGATCTTTTGCCGTAGAGCAACCGTCGGACGTTCCGGCCTGGCTGCAGGCCCATATCGGCGAAGGCGAAGGCCAAATCGCACAAGTGGTTTTACAGAGGGCGCGCGCGCTTTACCTGGAAAAAGTGAGCGAAGGCGCGGGTAAGAATCCGTGCTACTTCGCCATGGACGCCACGCGCCCCGGCGAGTTGGGGCGACGGTTTTACGTTATCTGCGAATCCGACCGGTCGTTTCGCGCGATTTCAGCGGGTCACGGCAGCGGTCGCGATTTGAAAGGCATCGCGGATTGCGCAAATAGAATACGGTGCGCAAAGAACTTCAGCAATGCGATGGATTCCAAACTGACGACCGGCGGGGCTTATGTGACGGGCGAGACCAGCACGTTCTTTAAGGGTTATTATCGCGTCTCGGCGGGAAAAGACGCGGCTTTGATACGCTCGTTCGTGCAGTTTGACGGCGAAGGCGACGCCGCAAACGCCAGACCGCGCGCTATCGGCGGGCATCCGGCCGTATTGTTGAGGGGAGTATGTCTTCGAAAAGATCCGGAAAGCCCCTACGCGAACCACGATGGTTACGTGCCGTTTGGAACGCTGGTGAATTACACCGGCGGCCGTAGCAATGGCTGCACGAGTTGGTCGCCTTCGGACGCGGGGCAAATCATCCCGATGTTGCAGGACAAGCCGACGACGCTTTACATTTATCCTGAATCACACGACATCGACGCCGTCGCGCAAGCGGTGAAGGCCGGCCGGTCGCCGCTGCGCGCCGGATTATATTGGAACGCCTCCTGCTTGAAAGAAATCGGCGCGCCGAAATTTTGGCCAAAAGAAACCCTCGAGCCGATCCTCGCTCAATACAAGAAGGATCATCCGGCACCGCCACCGCGGCCAACACCGATTTGCAAGGGGCAGTGAAATTTGTCTCTCGTTCCTTGTCTCCGCGAAAGACGGTTCGAAAGGCGATACCTGACGTCCGCTAATGGCATTAACGGACGGACGCAATGGCGTGCTGGATGTCAGCAACTGACAGATTGTGTTGCAAAACGATTCTGAGTTCTCCGCGACGCAATTTTAGTTCAAGGACTTAATGGGTCGCGCAAGATTGATTCAATCAACAGGCCTCTTGGATTCGATTATTGCGTAGCAGGCACGTGCCGCCGACTTTTGCAACACAATCGACCCCGAAGCGGACATGCGCAGTGCGGGCGCGTTTCCTTGGCGATGTTTGCATCAGCCAAAGAACCAACAGCTGCAATGCCGTGGCGTCAGGCGGCCCGGCCAGCGCCAATTAGCCTGGCGACCTTCTTGATGTGAGCGAGTGCAGCGCCGCCACCCGTAGTCTTGGTGAAGAGGTCCAGCGTCTCGTCGCCATCGCCGCCGACCGGCGTCAGCGCCTGATCCATGTACGTTCGTGCGGCGGGGGCGTGCGAGATGGCAATTGCTGTCAGCAGCAGCCGGACGATCGCCCCGGCGAACATCGTATGCTTGCTGAGCGTCTCCCACGCGTAGCGCGACCAGAAGATCCAGGGGTTTTCTCGCGGCAGGCCGGGGCGGCGTTCAGACGGACGCTTGGAACGCAGGACGCCGCTCTGCAACGGGTGCACGTTCTCAAGGCGGACCGTCGTCGCGAACGTCACCAGGATCTTGACAAGGCTGCTCATTGGTACGCCGGTGGCCGCCGCGCGACGCAGCAGCGTCTTCATGTGCTTGGGCGTGTAATAGAGCGACCAGGCCTCGCGGTAGATGTCTTCCCACTCCTGTTTGCTCATCTTTGGATGGGCCGTGCAGACATGCTCCACGTCGTAGTTATTGAGATCGGGGTCCATCGCGACGCCCTTCTTCCACAGCACCTGATGATCCTCCGAGCCGGGCAGCGGCGTCAGGCAGAAGAACTCGATGACATCGAGCGGCAGCTCTTCCTGGATGATCGCGATATCGCGCCTGATTGTCTCCGGCGTATCCGACGGAAAGCCGATGATATACCCCGCCAGCGTGATGATACCCTGTGCCTTCCAGGCGAGCAGCATCTTGCGGTACTCTGTGATCTTGTTCTGGTGCTTTCTCGCCGCGGTAAGATTGTCCGGATTGATGTTCTCCAATCCGATGAAGACGCGCGTGACGCCAGCCCGCTTCGCCTTCTCCACGAAATTCTCAATCTTGTGGCACAGCGTATCGACTTGGATCATCAAGCCGAGGGGGATTCCGTCCTTCTCCCGCAACTCGATCAGGCGGTCGAAGATCGCCTCCCACTCTTTGTTGCGCGCAAAATTGTCGTCCGTGATGAAAAATTTGTGGATGCCCTGCGCCCAGTTGAGACGTACCAGATCCTCGACGTCGTCGGCCGAGCGAAAGCGCGACTTGCGTCCCTGCACGTTGATGATGGTGCAGAACGAGCACTGATAGGGACAACCGCGGCCGGCGTCGAAGCTCGTGCTGAGGCCCAGCGTACGCTCGACAAAGCGCTTCGGCAGGAACGGCACAGGCGTGCCTTCTATGCCGGGCAAGTCTTTCATGAAGTCGTAGAGCGGTGCGAGCCGGCCCGCGGCGGCGTCGCGCAACACCATGTCGAGTCGGCCCTCAAGCTCGCCCGCAAACATGGAAACGCCCATGTCCCGGCAAGCATCGAGATCAACCGCGTGCCCGTCTAACATCGACAGACAACCTGATACGTGGAAACCACCCATGGCAACCTGGACCCCGGCCTCGCGGAACGGCCGGGCGATGTCGAGGGCGCGCGGGTACTGGTTTGACTGGACGCCGACGAGAGCGACCAATCCGAAATTGCCGTGGCGCCGAAGACCGGTGAGAAGCGCGGGTACGTCGATGCGGGTGTTCGTCTCGTCGATCACCGCGATGTCGATGGCGACGTCCGGCCCAAGAACCTGCCGCTCGGCGCTATCCGCGGCAATGCCGTATACGGCGGCGAGCGAATTCGAGGGGATCATTGCGCGCCACCAGCGGATCACATATCCGTCGTCGTCGTAATGAGACGGTTTGACCAGGATGAGCTGGAAGCGTCGCTCCGCGATCCATTGAGATTGCAATAGAATCTGTCCCCTGCGTTAGAGCAGCCCCCTCATAACATGGCAGGGGAATATAACATCATCAAATGGCTTTCGCCCCCATGGCCCGTCAGTTGTATCATTTGCGCAGTGCGTCAAATTGAGACCAGTGTTCCCCTGACCGCGGCACCTTAGGGTTGTCACCTCTCTATCTCACAGGGAGCAGAACAAGAACATTTGCCTCGAAAAGTCACCGGTTGCGACTTGCCAAGTCATTGATTCTGCTAGGTGGCGGCACAACTTTTAGGTGAAACTGCTACAAAATTCCGCCGATACGGCACCAATCATGTGGTGGTCGATCATCCCTTGATGTCGAAGGCCGAACTCGAAGGCGCCTATCTCGACGCGTGGAAATGGTTTTTCACCCCGCAGCACATGGAGACGGCGATGTGTAGGGCGGCAGCTTGCGGCGTCAGCGCGGGCAAGGTGATGTTCATGCTGCTGTGGTTCTTCTTCTCGATCCGCTACGCCGGCGTGCATCCGCTGGACGGGGGATATTTTCCGGATGCGCTTCCGCAAGGACCGCCGGTCGAGTTTCGTGAGCGCTATCTGTTCGAGATTGTGCACAACCATTTCTGGATGGGCTATTGGCTGGTCCGCATGGGGCTAGTGCGTCGGCGTATTCGCCACGACAAGTGCGTGCACGATTACACCGACCTCTCGTTCACGCCTCCGCAAGGCGATGAGTATGCAGACCTCGCTCTGTTCGGCACGACCAGGGGGACAAGCGGCGGTCGTCAAGTGACTCAAGGAAGATGCCGCGCGCGATGCCTTGCGTGAAGTGGCCGTCTATTAGACCAGAGCTCGGCTACGGTTCGCGCCAGCCCATGAGCTTGGCGAGCTGGTCGACGGCCGCGGCGGGCGTGATCTCGCCGCTGCGCACCTGCTCCTCCATCTCGCCCCAAAGGCGGCTGACGCGCCTGCCGCCCTTGAAGGCCGCAAGCAGCCTCTGCTCGAAAATCTCGCGCATCCAGGCCACGGCCTGGTCCTTGCGGCGCGCATCGAGCGCGCCGGAAGCTTCAGCCGCGGCGTGTCGCTCCTCGATCTTGGTCCAGAGCTCGTCGAGGCCGATGTTGTCCCGCGCCGAGACCGTGAGCACGAGAGGCGACCAGTTTGGATTGCCGGCGGCGAGAATATGCAGCGCGGTTCGATATTCCATGGCGGCGCGATTGGCGCGCTCCACCTGATCGCCATCCGCCTTGTTGACCGCGATGATGTCGGCAAGCTCGAGCAGGCCGCGTTTGATGCCTTGCAGCTCGTCACCCGCGCCCGGCAGCCCCACCACGACGAAGATGTCGACCATATTGGCGACGGCCGTCTCCGATTGGCCGACGCCGACCGTCTCGACCAGGACCAATTCGTACCCCGCGGCTTCGAGCAGAGCGATGGTCTCGCGCGTCGTTTTGGTGACGCCGCCGAGGCTGTCGCCGGCGGGCGAGGGGCGGATGAAGGCGGACGACTCCGCGGCAAGGCGGCCCATGCGCGTCTTGTCACCGAGGATGGAGCCGCCGCTCCGGGCCGATGTCGGGTCGACGGCGAGCACGGCGACCTTCCGGCCCTTGGCCACGAGGTTCAACCCGAGCTGGTCGATCAGCGTAGATTTGCCGGCGCCCGGAACGCCGCTGATGCCGACCCGCACGCTTTTGCCGGTCCGGGGCAAGAGGCGCTCGAGCAGCCGTCGCGCACGGGCCTGATCCTCCGGTCTCGCGCTTTCGACCAGGGTGATGGCGCGGCCGAGCGCGACCCGGTCGCCGGCCTCGACGGCCGCAATCATCTCGTCCAGGCCGGTGCCGGATGCTTGCTTGGCGCTCATGGGATGCGGCGTAGGGGCAAACCAATCCGAGCGCAAGATTGATGTAGATTCGCCGCTCGAATAAGCCCAAAGGCGTCTTGCAGCATCACCCCAATGCGCGCGCGGGGGAACTTAGCGGCGCAACACACCGATCGCCTTGCTGGCAAAGCTGAGGCGCTCCGCCATGACGGCTATCACATAGGTAAGCAGAGCCTGGCTCAAGGGACGGTACTCGCGTTTGATGCGCTTGCCACGCCCGCGCATTTGCGCGGCGTCAAGCGGGTCTAACCTACTCCGCCGCTTGGTTCGACTTGGCGTCGGCTTTGGCGCCGAGTTTCTGCAAGAGGTCGATGGCCGCGTCGGCGATGGGCGTGCCGGGCCCGAAGATCGCCTTGGCGCCCGCGGCGCGCAGCTCCTCGTAGTCCTGGGGCGGAATGACGCCGCCAACCACCACCATGATATCGCCGCGGCCCAGCGCCTCGAGCGCCTCGCGCAACGCCGGCACCAGCGTCAAATGGCCGGCGGCCAAGGACGACACGCCGACGATATGCACGTCGTTCTCGACGGCCTGCCGGGCGGCTTCCTCGGGCGTCTGGAACAGTGGGCCGATATCCACGTCGAAGCCGAGGTCGGCGAAGGCCGAGGCGATGACCTTCTGTCCCCGGTCGTGGCCGTCCTGGCCCATCTTGGCGACGAGGATGCGCGGCCTGCGGCCCTGCTCATGCTCGAAGTTTTCGATCAGTTCTTTGACGCGGGTCAGGCTTCCATCCATGCGACTCATCTCCGCCCGGTAAATGCCCGTCACCGCCGTGATTTCGGCGCGGTGGCGGCCGAACACCTTCTCCAGCGCATACGATATCTCGCCGACGGTCGCCTTGGCACGCGCGGCTTCAACGGCGCCTTCGAGAAGATTGCCGGTGCCTGTCTCAGCGCTTTGGGTCAGCGCGTCAAGAACGGCGCGGACCTTATCCTCGTCGCGCTCGGCTTTGAGGCGGGTGAGCTTCTCCAGCTGCTGGCGCCGCACGGAGCGGTTGTCCACCTTGAGGATGGCGAGCTCGGCCTCGCTGCCGGGGCGGTATTTGTTCACGCCGACGATGGTTTGGCGGCCTGAATCGATACGGCCTTGAGTGGCGGTCGCCGCCTGCTCGATCATGCGTTTTGGGATGCCGGCCTCGATGGCGCGCGACATGCCGCCGATCTTCTCTACTTCTTGGATATGCGCAAGTGCGCGCGCGGCAAGATCGTAGGTGAGGCGTTCGACATAAAAGCTTCCGCCCCAGGGGTCGATGATGCGGGTGGTGCCCGATTCCTGCTGAAGCATGAGCTGGGTGTTGCGGGCGATGCGCGCGGAGAAATCCGTCGGCAGCGCCAAGGCCTCGTCGAGCGCGTTGGTGTGCAACGACTGGGTGTGGCCTTGCGTTGCCGCCATGGCTTCGACGCAGGTGCGCACCACATTGTTGAACACGTCCTGCGCGGCGAGGCTCCAGCCGCTCGTCTGGCAATGGGTGCGCAGCGCGAGCGAGCGCGGGTCCTTGGGCTTAAACTTCTCGGCCATCAACTTCGCCCAGAGCAGGCGCGCGGCGCGCATCTTGGCGATCTCCATGAAGAAGTTCATGCCGATCGCCCAGAAGAAGGAGAGCCGCGGCGCGAAGGCGTCGACGTCGAGGCCGGCCTTGATGCCAGCGCGCACATATTCGATGCCGTCGGCAAGCGTGTAGGCGAGCTCGAGGTCGGCGGTCGCACCGGCCTCCTGCATGTGATAGCCGGAGATCGAGATCGAGTTGAATTTCGGCATCTTCTTGCTGGCGTAGGCGAAGATGTCCGACACGATGCGCATCGAGGGGAGGGGCGGATAGATATAGGTGTTCCGCACCATGAACTCTTTCAGGATGTCGTTCTGGATGGTGCCGGAAAGTTGCTCCGGCGGCACGCCTTGCTCCTCGCCGGCCACGATGAACAGCGCGAGCACGGGCAGCACGGCGCCGTTCATGGTCATGGACACCGACACCCGGTCGAGCGGGATGCCGTCGAACAAAGTGCGCATGTCGTAGATGGAATCGATGGCGACACCCGCCATGCCGACGTCGCCGGTGACACGCGGATGATCCGAATCGTAGCCGCGATGGGTGGCGAGGTCGAAGGCGATGGACACACCTTGCTGGCCGGCGGCAAGGTTGCGGCGATAGAAGGCGTTGGAGTCCTCGGCGGTGGAGAATCCGGAGTATTGCCGGACAGTCCAGGGCCGTTGCAGATACATGGTGGGGTAGGGGCCGCGGAGATAAGGCGGCATGCCCGGTAGGCCGTCGAGAAAGTCGAGGCCAGCGAGATCATCCGCGCCATAGACCGGTTTGACGGCGATGCCTTCAGGGGTTTGCCAGGCGCCAGCCCCGGCCGGCTCAGCGGCGGTACTGCCCGCTACGTCGAAATTGATCTCCGAAAAGGCCGGGATGCGGGTCATGCACTCAGTCTTTGATAGGCATTTTGCAGCAGCCCAAGCGTATCACAGCCTTGATACAGGAAAGTCTCTATCCCGGCCGCTTCCAATGCTTTCCGGTTCTCGCCGGGCTTGCCTGTCAAATAGATGTGTGTGGCTCCAGCTGCGGCGAGCGCCTTCGCCGCATCGGCGGCTTCGCTGGCATAGCCCTTGTCGGACGAGCAGAGGCAGGCGAGCCTGGCGCTGGACGCCTTGAATGCTTTCAGCATGTCTTCGCGGGTCAGGGCGCTCTCGGGCGTCACCGCCGCAATGCCGCCGGACTCGAACAGGCTCGTGGCGAAGCTCGCCCGCGCGTTGAAATCCGCCGGGCGTCCGAGGCAGGCGAGGAACACTTTGGGGCGCTCGCCATTCTTGGCAAGATAGGCGTCGCTTGCGTCACGCAACCTTTCAAAGGGCTCGGCGAGTCTGAAACGGGGCAGCGGCTCGATGCGCAGACCCTGCGCGGTGCCGGCCGCGGCAGTCTGTGGTGATTCGAGGACGGTCGCCGGCTCCTCGGCGAGATCGGGGAAGTCGCTGGTGCCGACGACGGTGTCCTTCCGGCGCGCGACATTTGCCTCGCGTTCCGCCCGCACCTTGGCCACCGCCTGCTGGATCAACCCCGACTCTAGCGCCTTGGCGGCGCCGCCCGCCCGCTCGATATCTTGGAACAGCGACCAGGCGTGGGTGCAAAGTTGGTCGGTGAGGTATTCGATGGCGCCCGACCCCGCGGCGGGATCGGCGACGCGATGCAGGTTCGATTCCTCGATCAGGATGGTTTGCGTGTTGCGGGCGATGCGGCGCGCTAAGCCGTCGGGCAGCCCAAGCGCGGCGGTGAAGGGCAGCACGGTCACGGCGTCAGCGCCGCCAACCGCCGCGGCAAAGGCTGCGATCGTGCCGCGCACGATGTTTCCGTGCGGGTCGCGCCTCGTCATCATGCGCCAGGCGGTCTCGGCGGTGACGATGGCGCGCGAAGGCTCAAGCCCGCAGGCCTCCTCTATGCGCGTCCAAAGCTTTCTGAGGCTGCGAAACTTGGCGATGGTGAGGAACTGGTCCTGATCCGCGGCGAACCGGAAAAAGACATAGCGGCGGGCATTGGCGAGCTTGATGCCCGCCGCTTCCATCGCGCGCAGATAAGCGACGGCATTGCCGAGCACGAAGGCAAGCTCTTGCGCCTCGGAACCGCCCGCGGCGTGGACCGGTCTCCCGTCCGCAACCGCGAAGGGCCCGGCGAAGCCTTGATTTGCAAGTTCGGCGATGCGACCCGTGACGAAGCGCGCGAGCTCGGTCCACGGTTTGGGGGCAAGCCCGCGTGACGCCATGGCGCCCAGCGGATCGAAGCCAAACCGGATCTGCACGGCAGAGGGTGCGAGCCCTTTCGCCGTCACATAGTCTGCGATGATGCCGGCGGCCTGCCGCGACGGCGGCCCGAAGTCGAGCTCAAGCGTGATCCCGGCGTCGAGATGCACGCCGTCCAGCGCCGCCGCGACCGCGGCTTCGGTTGGGGGCAGCGTGTAGCCGTAATCGCCGACGGCACCGCCAAACACCAGCATGAGGCCGGTCGCGGCATTGTGCAGATCTTCGAGGATCTGCGCATTGGCGCTTTTCGCATCGGGGAGATCGATGCGCTGCATCACGACCCACGGCTCAGCTTGAGGCCGGCCGGGGATAACGCTTGCGTCAACGGCGCGCCCATAGAACGGCTCGATGACGATGCCGTCATAGGTGCTGGAGCGAAGCGAAGCGAAGGGCGCACCCTTCAACGCCTCTTGCACGAGCGCCTGCCAATCCGCTGCATCGGCTGCCGGAAAGTCGCGCGCCAAGGAAAGTTCAGCCATTGTCATCCTAACCTTGCCCCGTCTCGTCTCGTCCTAGCACGAAGCCGAAGGGCCAAGAAAGCACGCGGGGCCTGAGACGAAGGTAGAAGGGCCCCGGGGCTCCGCGCCAGCTTTGCGGTTGCCCCCCGCAGTCGCTAGAGTGCCCGGGACGCGACAGGGAGGAGAGCCATGGCCAAGCGCAAAGCGGCGCCCGAGCAAGGTGAAGGAACGGGCGGCGCGGCTGAGACAGCGCCCGCCGAAATCGTCTATCTGGGGCAAAGTACCAAGCCCGAATTCATCCTACTCCGGCTGGCCAACCGCCACGGGCTGATCACCGGCGCCACCGGCACGGGCAAGACGGTCACGCTGCAAGGATTGGCAGAAGGCTTTTCAGATCAGGGCGTTCCGGTGTTTTGTGCCGACGTGAAAAGCGATCTTTCCGGCCTTGCCGAGCCAGGCGAACCGAAACCGTGGATTGAGGCGCGCGCCAAGGAGATCGGCTTCAAGAATGAGTTTGCCGGCTATCCCGTGATTTTCTGGGACCTGTTCGGCGAGCAGGGCACGCCGATCAAGACCACGATCTTCGAGATGGGTGCGCTGCTTTTGTCCAGACTTATGGACTTAAACGATGTGCAGGAGGGCGTACTCAACATCGCCTTCAAGATAGCCGATGAGGAGAAGGCCAAGGACGAGAATTTCCAGCTCGTCGATCTCAAGGACCTGCAGGCCTGGCTTGAGGATCTTGCAGCCCGCGCCGATCAGCTGACCACCAAATACGGCAATATCAGCAAGGCATCGATCGGCACCATTCAGCGATCGCTCCTGGTGCTCGAGCAGCAAGGCGGCGCGCATTTCTTCGGCGAGCCCGCGCTGAAGATCGCGGATCTGATGCGGACGGCACAAGACGGCCGCGGCTATATCAGCATCCTTGCCGCGCAAAAGCTGATGGACGCGCCGCGTCTCTACGCGACGTTCCTCCTGTTCCTGATGTCGGAGCTGTTCGAGGAGATGCCCGAGGTGGGCGACCCCGACAAGCCCAAGCTCGTGTTCTTCTTCGACGAGGCGCATCTCCTGTTCAAGGACGCGCCAAAGGCTCTTCTGCAGAAAGTGGAGCAGGTGGTGCGGCTGATCCGCTCGAAGGGAGTCGGCGTCTATTTCGTGACGCAGAACCCGCTCGATGTTCCCGACACGGTGTCGAGCCAGCTTGGCAACCGCATGCAGCACGCGCTCCGTGCCTTTACGCCGACGGAGCAGAAGGCGGTGAAGGCGGCGGCGACCACCTTTCGCGCCAACCCTGCGTTCAGCACCGAGAAGGCGATCATGGAGCTCGGCGTCGGCGAGGCGCTGGTCTCCACCCTCGATGCCAAGGGCCAGCCGACCATGGTCGAACGAACCTTGATCAGGCCGCCGAACTCGCGCGTCGGCCCGATCACCGAGGCCAAGCGCAAGGCTATCATCAAGTCGAGTCCGGTGGCGCGCGCTTATGACAAGCGCGTCGACCGCGAGTCGGCCAATGAGATCCTGCAGAAGCGCACCGCCGGCCGTGCCGAGGCCGAGCCCTCGGCGCAAAGCGATCAACCCGAGGCGAAGAAGGCTGCCGGCGGCGGCTCGCGCAGCGACGGGTTTTGGACCACGCTCGGCAAGCAGATCGTCAAATCGGGCGTGCCGATGGCGACGCGGGTCTTGGAGAATATTATCAAGCGCGGCGGGCGCGGCGGTGGCTTCACCGGATTTAGCTGAGCTGGCTATTGCCCCGGCCCTAATGCTACCAGTCTGCCGCCATGCTCATTCTTGACAACATTTCGCTGCGCCTGGGCGGCCACGTCATTCTCGATCGGGCTTCTGCGTCCTTGCCGCCGAAGAGTCGTGTTGGACTGGTCGGCCGCAACGGGGCTGGAAAATCGAGTCTGCTGAAAATCATCGCCGGGCTCTTGGAAGCCGATGACGGAACGATCGAGGCTCCGTCCGACACGCGCATCGGTTATGTCGCCCAGGAAGCGCCGGGTGGTTCCGCGACCCCCTTCGAGACCGTGCTCGCCACGGCGACCGAGCGCGCCGCTCTGCTGGATGAAGCCGAGCACACCGAGGATCCCCACCGCATCGGAGAAATTCACGAACGGCTGAATGCGATCGATGCGCATGGTGCGCCGGCGCGGGCGGCCCGCATTCTCGCCGGCCTCGGCTTCGACGAGGAGGCGCAACATCAGGCGCTCGATACCTTCTCCGGCGGGTGGCGCATGCGGGTCGCGCTTGCCGCACTGTTGTTCTCGGAGCCCGACCTCTTGCTGCTCGACGAGCCGTCCAACCATCTCGATCTCGAGGCGGCGGTGTGGCTCGAATCTTTCCTGAAATCCTATCGGGCGAGCCTTATCGTGGTGAGCCACGAGCGCGATCTGTTGAACAACGTCGTCGATCACATTCTCCATCTGGAGCGGGGGGAGATGACGCTCTACCCCGGCAACTATGATTCGTTCGCACGGCAGCGGCGCGAGCGGCAGGCGCAAATCGAGGCGATGCGGAGCCAACAGGAGGCTAAGGCCAAGAAGCTGCAGGCCTATGTCGATCGCTGGCGCTATAAGGCGCACACCGCCCGCCAGGCGCAGAGCCGCCTGAAGGCGCTGGCCGCGATGGAGCCGATCGCCGCGTTGGTCGAGGATGCCTCGATCGTGTTCGACTTCCCGAGCCCCAAGGAGCTGCGCCCGCCGCTGATCGTGCTCGATGACGCTCAAGTCGGGTATGTCGCGGACTCACCCGTGCTGTCACATTTGAATTTGCGGATCGATCCCGATGACCGCATTGCACTGGTCGGCCGCAACGGCAATGGCAAGACGACCTTGGCGCGCCTGCTGGCGGGTCAGCTGAAGCCGATGGGTGGGTCGCTCGTCGCCAGCGGGAAATTGCGGGTCGGCTATTTCGCGCAACATCAAATCGAGGAACTCATTGCCGACGATACACCGCTCCAGCACATGGAGCGCCTGTTGCCAGGGGCCAAGCCGGGCGAGGTTCGCGCTCAACTCGGCCGCTTCGGGTTCTCGGGCGACAAAGCCATGCTAAAAGTGCGCCAGCTCTCCGGCGGTGAACGGGCGAGGCTGTCGCTGGCGCTCATCACCCGGGACGCGCCGCATGTTCTGATCCTGGATGAGCCGACCAACCACCTTGATGTGGATGCCCGCGAGGCGCTGGTTCAGGCGTTGGCCGGCTTTGGCGGGGCGGTGGTCGTGGTCAGCCACGACCGCCATTTACTGGGGCTGATCGCCGACCGGCTCATCTTGGTCGATGGCGGGACGGCAACCGATTTTGACGGCACACTCGAAGAATACCGCAACATGGTGCTGGGTGCGGCCCGCGGCAACGGAGGGGATGGCCAGAAGTATGCCGGGAAAGCGAGCCGCAAGGACGAGCGGCGCATGACGGCGCAAGCGCGCGAGCAGAACAAGGCCTTGCGCAAGGCGGTTATGCAGGCCGAGGCCGAGCTGAAACGGCTTTGGCAGCGGCGTGCGGAGATCGACCAGATGCTGGCCGCGCCGCAAGCCAATGGCGGCGCGTCGGTGAGCGCGCTGATGAAATCGCGTGCCGAGGTCGAGCACCAGATTGCCAAAGCCGAGCAGGGCTGGCTGGAAGCCGGCGAGGCCGTGGAACGCGCGAGCGCCGATATAAGCGCGCGGGGCGAGCAGAGCAGCGTCGGCGCCTCCGAGGCATAGTGCCATTGCGGCTTGGCTTTAAAACGGAAGCGGCGCGAGTGTTACCTGAGGGCCGCTTCGTGTCAGAGGCGGACATAGAAGCCGAAGGTGCCTTGGCGAGCACCTCGACCGCGGCACCTCGTAGCCGTCCATGCCAGGCATCATCACGTCGAGCAGGATGAGTTCCGGCCTTTCTGCGGCCGTGGCAAGCACCAGCGACTTCTCGCCATTAGTTGCGACTTTCGTCCGGTAAAGGTCCTTCAACACCCCCGAAATGACCCCAATGTTGATCGGGGTATCGTCAACGATCAAGACCAACTTGCTGGCCGAGGTCGGCATCACTTGGTGCCGAGGTTCAGGGACAGATGGAGCGGCAACGGACTCCGCAGCCTCGACATTCGCCACGTTGCAATACCTCAAAGAGGCAGTGCGGTGCGGATCGCTTGCACTACGGCGATGAGAGAATGCGAAAAGGACTCGAGCGCCACGTCGACACTCTGCCCGGTCTTGATCGCGGCTTCGACTTCGGCGGCATGCGCTGCCAGCGTGGCGGCGCCCAGGGTGCTTGCAGCGCCCTTTAATGAGTGGGCTTCGCGCTCCGCTGTGGAAGTATCGCCGACCGATAAAGCTATCCGGATTGTCTCGGCGGTTTCTGCTTGTTTCGCCGCGAACTTGCGCAAGAGGGATTCGTAGCGCTCACGCTTACCCCCAATTTGCTTCAGTCCTAAGCCGGTATCAATTCCAGCAATCTTGGGCGCGGCGCTATCGGGATCCAAGGAGTGACTCCAGCGTAGCTTCATCATTGCGGCGTTCAGTCCAGCGGAGCAGGACGCTAAACAGTTGGTCGGGATCGATCGGCTTGGCGATGTGATCGTTCATGCCGACTTTCAGGCACTTTTCGCGATCGGCGGCCATGGCGTTGGCGGTCATCGCGATGATAGGCAAGTTCTGGAGGCGCGGATTACATCTGATGGCTCGGGTAGCCTCTATCCCGTCCATCACCGGCATTTGCATATCCATTAGCACCGCGTCGTAGTCGTTTTCCTGCGCCATTCGGACGGCAATTTCGCCGTTCTCCGCCAAATCGACGTGAATCGCGGCATCTTCGAGCAGGCCAATTGCGACTTCCTGGTTGATCTCGTTGTCTTCCACCAGCAGCACCCGCGTCCCGCGCGTCCGATCAATTTCGAAGGAAGGAGCAACTTGGGCATGACCAGGCGCCTCTGGGTGGGCATGGAGGATGGCGACGATCGTGTCGAAAAGGGTCGATGAAGTGACGGGCTTGATAAGTACGTTATCAAGTCCATCCTCCTCGGCCTGTTTCAACACATCCTCGCGGCCATAGGCGGTCACCATCACGAGGTGCGGCGAGATAGTGAGCTCGGGCAGTGCAAGAATGTGTCTGCTCGTTTCGATGCCATCGAGGTTAGGCATCTGCCAGTCAACGAAGACGATCTCGTAAGGCTCGCTACGTTGGGCGGCTTGGCGAACCTTTTCGATGCCTTCCTCGCCGGAGGCTGCCTCGTCGACGACGAAGGTCAGACTCATCAGCATGCTCGACAGCACAGTGCGAGCGGACGAATTGTCATCGATGACCAAGATGCGTCTGCCGCGCAAGTCGGAACGTAGCAAACTTGGACGCACGGCCGCGCTCCCTTTGCCGAGGCGAGCGGTAAACCAGAACGTGCTCCCCTTGCCAAGCTCGCTCGTGACGCCAACGTTCCCACCCATTAATTCGGCGAGCCGCTTAGAGATGGCCAGCCCAAGCCCGGTGCCGCCATATTTGCGGGTCGTCGATGTATCGGCCTGCTCGAAGGCTTGGAACAGACGCCCGACTTGCGCCTCGGTCATGCCAATTCCAGTGTCGCTGACCGAAAATTCAACCAACTGGCCGTCCTCGCTAGCCTCCAGCACTCGCCCCTTGATGACGACATCGCCTTCCTCGGTGAATTTGACTGCGTTGTTGCAGAAGTTGATCAGGATCTGCCCCAGTCGCAGCGGATCGCCTCGGAGACGGGTCGAGTTGATTGAGGGCTCGATGTCGAAGATCAGTTCCAGCCCTTTTTCCTCCGCCTTCTCGGCGATCAGATTACCGACATTCTCCAGCACCTTATCGAGATCAAACTCGACGTCCTCGATCGACAACTTGCCAGCCTCGATCTTCGAAAAATCGAGAATTTCATTGATGATGCCGAGGAGGTGTTGCCCTGAGCTCTTTATCTTGATCAGATAGTCCCGCAGGCGGGGCGAGGGATCGGCCTTTAGCGCGAGGTGAGAAAGCCCGATGACGGCGTTCATCGGGGTCCGGATTTCGTGGCTCATATTTGCCAGGAACGCGCTCTTCGCCTCGTTCGCGCTTTTCAATTCCACCTGGGCCGCCTGGAAAGCCTCCTCTGCGGCCTTGCGGACGTCGATATTGCTCCACGAGCCGACGACCTCGCTAGGGCGCCCCTCCGTGTCGCGAGTTAGATGCTGCTCGTCACTAACCCAGCAATAAGAGCCATCCTTCTTGCGGAACCGATATTCGACCAAATGCTGTCCCTTCTGAAACAGCTGCACCTGCTCGGCCTCGACCTCAGCAAGGTCGTCGGGATGCACACATGCCCGCCAGAAATCCGCGTTCTCCAAATACTCATCAGTCCGGTATCCCAGCATGCCCTGAAGGCTGTCACTGATGAAGGTGGGTGCGAAATCTCCGCTTGCCCGGAAGCTGTAGACAACGACTGGGGCGGCGCCGAGCAACAAGGACAGCCGAGCGCGTACGCCTTCCTCGGCCTCCTTCGCCACTTGCAGGGCTTGGTTGTTCGCATGTAACGCCTCGACAAGTTCCTCGACGCCTTGCTCGGCGATCACGGCCTGGCACCACGAGATTGCCGGGTCGGCCATGACAATCGAATCGATCTTGCAGCAGGCACGCCAGCCGCGCCGCTGGCCGTCGACGACCAAGGGCTCGACCCGGTCGCAGCCTAGGCGCAATAAAGTGTCGGCTCCCGGATGGGCCGCCGCGAAGTCGACGCAAAGTTCTTGCGCCGAGGCCGACCCACTCAGCCCGACGAGCACCTCAAGAGCGGTCGTCCGCGTCACATCTTTTGCATGGTCGGAGGCCGCTGCGGCAAGCCGGGTCGCTTTGCTGGTAGTGGCGCCGAGGCGCTGCGCAACGGCGAGCAGCTTACGGCGCATGGCGAGAATACCTGCCTCGCCGCTCAGGGACAGCGTACCAAGGGTTACCATCTGCATCGCATCACCGCACAAGAGGCATCATCTGTTCCCTTCCCAAAGCGTCGAACGATATTCGAGGCGATCGCTGAGGCAGGGTCCAGGGTAAGGCTCGGATATTCGTTGACAGTGAAGCGGCCGGTCACGCCGTCGGAATACAAGAGAAGCACATCGGCCGGCCCCAGAGCAAAAGAGGTCGACGTCAGCGGTCGCATTCGAGAACCGAGCACGCCCTCCCTGAACTCGACGGTTTTCGCAATACTGCCGAACAAGCGGCATCGCACATTGCCGATGCCCGCGATGCTTCCCTCGAGTGTGCGGCCGTTGAGCCAAGCCACCGCAGCGACGGCGCCGCGCGTGCCGCGGGCTGACTCATGCAGCACCGCAAGCGCGCCATCGGGGTTGGGAGTCGGCACCCAGGACAGCCAGTTGGACAATGTCCCGCTGAGCTGCAGGGCCAGCTTGTGTGCGTCCGGTCCATGACCGAGAACGTCGATCACGGCGACAAAGACGCCGTTATCATGCGAATGCACGACCACGGCGTCACCGGACAACGTCTCGCCATCGCAAGGACGGACGTATTCACCGGCTTCGATTCGGTCTTGCATTCGACCTCGCCCATTTCTTGGCGGTTACGGTAGCGCCGCAGCCGGGCTGGGATTTGATTTCGAGCGAATCCATGATTCTTGCTGCACCCGGAAGACCCAAACCAAGGGTTCCACCGGTAGAATAGCCATCCTTGACGGCGGCCTCTACATCAATGAATCCCGGGCCGTAGTCGACCGCTTGAATCTCGATGGCGCCGTTGCCACACGTATCGTCTTCGATCCAGCTCACCAGCAGGTAGCCCCGGGCACCGCCATATTTGAGAATGTTGCGTCCAAATTCGGAGGCCACCGTCGCAATCATGACCACATCGGTGGCACTGAAGGAGCCGCGCAGCCGCATATTCGATTGGATGTTGAACACTGCGATATGCAGGTCTGCGTCCGCTAGGATGTCAAAGCGGCCGAGCGTTGTTCGGTTCATTGCCGCCTACGGGCTCCGGTTCGATCTAAGTTTCGATCTAAGTAAAGCAATGCTTGCTCAAGATTCAGCGAGGCGCGAAGGTCACCAGTTGGTACGCCCGTAGACGCGAGGTAGGCAACAATGCCCGGGCGCAACCCCGCAACAACGCTGCTAACACCAAGCCATTCCACCGTCTGGACCAACTTCCGCAGGGCGGTGAATTCGTCGATGTCGATCACCTCACATCCTGAAATTTCGAACACAACCCCCTCGGCGCCGCGTTTCTCCAACTCCTCCATGAGCGCCTGTGAGGCGGCCCTAAGCGTGCCCGCGTCGGCGGCGTCCTGAAGAGTGACCACGAGGGTCCCGTGAACACGGGTGAGCACGAAGTGAGCTCCTGGCATGCGGCCTCCGGTGGTTGGCTGGCGCTATCGGCGCCAATCAGCGTTGCATGACGTCAAAATGCCCTTCATGCCCTTCATGCCCTTCGGCTGCTGTGCGACCATCGCGCAGAGCGGGCTTGATGGCAGCGAGTGCGAGCTGCAGCGCATCGCGGAGAGTAGCTGTCGTGCGGACCTCCCCCACATTCGCCCCCAACTCGACAAGAGTTCGCGCGACGTGAGGCGATATCCCGGAAATGATGGACTCGCATCCCATCAGCCGGGTGGCCTGCGTGATCCTAATGAAGTTGTTGGCAACCCCCGTGTCGACGGTGACGACGCCACTAATGTCCATCACAAAAACGCGCGACTGGCTCTCGGAGATGCGCGACAGAACCTTCTCCATGATGTCCTGGATTCGCTGCGAGTCGACGATTCCGACTAGAGGGAGAAGAAGAATACCATCCCAGATCGACGTGACCGGAGTCGACAGTGCCAGCATTGCCTTGCCGCTATCGGCGACGCGCCGCTGGTATTGCGCGATCTGATCGCTGATCACATAAGTGTCGAGTGCTAGGAGTTTTGCAATCGCGCGAGTTGCCATCCGCGGCTGGTCTTTGCCAAGGCCACTCGTCTGGAGTTCCTCTAGGAACATGAGCTGGAATTGCAGCACCGCGGCGAAGTAGATCAGGCTCGGGAGGTCGCGTTGGGCGTGTATTTCACCGATGCGGATTCGGTAGTCGACATATCGCTGGTCAACGACGCCGCTGAAGAATCCGGCCCAATACGCCTTTTGCAGCTTCTTGACGCGGTCGACGGTGTCCTGACTGCTGAAGAACACGTTGAACTCGGGTTGCTGCGGCAACCATTCGTCGTAAAAGCGGTCGACGACGCGGTCGATGGTACCGGCCCCAAATGCCTCCCCACATTTTTGCAGCAAGTTCAGGTCATCAACTGAGATTTCGAAGCGGATGAGCAACGATTGAGAGTCGAGCGACGATACCGGTTGAGACATGTGGATCCCCTAAATCGTCCAGCGCATCGGTGCTGAACCGCCGAGTAAGTGCATAGAAAACGGTGTCTCTGGTGGCACCGTAGCGTTTCAAGAATGGAGGGGCAACGGCCATTGGTTGACCTCGATCCTTGATCTCCCCCTGGGGCCCTGGGGGAGAGGTGCCGGGCCTCACTGGAACAGCGGGTGTCCGGCCGCGCGCAACTCCTCGATCAGCTTGGCCGTGTGGTCATAGGCGCGCGCTGTCAGCTCGGCATGACGGTGCCAGTCCATCACGCTGACATCCTCCGGCAGCGGCGGCGCGACGAGGAGATCCTCTGCGTTCAGCGTGTCGGAGAGATGCTCGCGGTGGACCATCAAGCTACGCAAGAGGACCGTCGCCACGCCGGGCGCGCGGGGAAGCCTGCGGGCAAAGGGGTTCAGCAGCTGTCGCAACATTCGCCCGCGCGAGGGGAGAGCTGCATAGTCGACAATGTCGCTGCCGATGTCCTCGGAGCGGAGATTGACCACCACGTTCGGCCCGTTCTTCAGGGTGCGCATGGATTTGACCGGAACGTTGTCGAGGAGCGAGCCGTCGACCAGCATCCGTCCGTCGGCCTGATAGACGGGAGGGAGGAGGCCGGGGATGGAGCTTGTGGTGCGCACCGCCTTCCACACCGGTCCCCGCGTGATGAGACAGAGCGCGTTACTCGTGAGGCAGGTCGAGACGGCGAAATAGCCGGTCCACAAATCCTCGATCTCGGTGTCGCCGTAATGGGTTTGCAGCGCGCGGTCGAAGACCGTGTGATCGAGCAGGCTGTAGCGCGGCCAGGTCAAACGCTTGAGCGCGCGCGCTTTCAGAAAGATGGCGGCGGTGCGGGCGCTGACCTCTTCTGGGCTCGCACCCATGGCAAAGGCCGCCGCCATGGCGCCGCCGCCGCTCGTGCCACCGAAGAGGTCGAAAGCGATCCCGGCCTCGGTGAAGGCTTTGTATACGCCGATATGGGCGGCGCAAAGCGCGCCCCCGCCGCAGGCGATGAAGCCGATGGCATTGCCGCTGATGAAGCGGGCAAGACGATCGTAGCCGGCGTCGTCGCGGGAGACGAGATGGTGGTGCATGGCGACGGGCCGGCTATCGAGCCAGCGCGAGGTACCGAAGATGGGTCCGGGCGCGTCGTGCAACAGCACGAGCCGCCGGGCTCCCACGGGGTGGATGTCGAAAACAAAGCGCTCCAGCGCATTCAGCTCCGGCGCAAGCTCGGCCTTGCTCTCCCAAGCTCCGACGATCAGCACCTGGTCCGCCTGCCGGATGATCTTGCGGCTGAACGGCGTGAGCTCCGCGTCGGCGAAATAGAGCAAAAAGTGGTAGCGAAGCTCCTGCTTGTTGAACCAGCTCGTGACCGCCGCGGAGTCGAGGCTGGTCTCGCCCGGTAGCGCCGCGGCAAGCGTCGGGGAATCGACGGCTGACACCTGTCCGAACCGCGACAGCGCGCGGGCGAGCCCCTGACGAAACGCTTCCGGCACGGCCGATTGTGCGGCACCGATCACGGCAATGGTCCGGGGATGTGACGGGTGCAGCTGGTCGTCGCTTGCGAGCGTATCGGCCAGGCGGCGGGCGAGCGTTACCGCAATTGGCTTGAGCATCGCGGGATGCCGGTCGGTGAGCGCGACGAAGTCCGCCCGCGGCAGCTTGAGTACGATCGAATCGCGAAGCGCCGTGACGGTGGCGGTGCGGATGCCGTCGGCGAAAAAGCCGATCTCCCCGAGTGGCGAGCCGCCGCCGACCTCGGCGATGCGCCGTCCATCCACCTCGACGACGAAGCGGCCCGAGGCCACGAGATAGAGCGCGTCCGCTGGGTCGCCCTGGCGCATGAGAACCTCGCCACGGGAGACCGGGACCGTGATGAGGCGCTGCTCCAGATCGGCGAGCTGCGCGGGCGGCAGATCGCGGAAGGCCTCGATCAGCGCAAGCGAGGTGGGCCGAGCTGCGCCGCTATGCTTCGAAGACTCTCCGTGCGGCACGGTGGCCCTCGCTTCCGACCGGTGGTCTGAAGCAGGATAGCGCGGAAGTACGTCAAATCGTGAGTGATCAATGGTGAAACGCGAAGCGGGCAGCTCTTACGAGCCGCCCGCGACAAATCTCCTCAATTCTGAGCAATTTCCGTCAATAAGCGGCGCTATTTCGGCGCCGTGGCGAGCATCTCCTCGACATGGTCCCAATTGATCAAATTGTCGAACCACGCTTCGAGATATTTCGGCCGCAGATTACGGTAGTCGATGTAATAGGCGTGCTCCCACACATCGCAGCCGAGCAAGGGCCAGCCGCCATGCGGCAGCGGGTTCTCGCCATTCGGCGTCTTGGTGATTTCAAGCTTTCCGTTCTTCAGCGTGAGCCAGCACCAGCCCGAGCCGAACTGGGTCTTGCCGGCTTCGATGAAGTCGGTGCGGAACTTGTCGAAGCCGCCGAGATCGCGGTTGATCAGGGCCAGCACCGAGCCGGGGACCTTCTTGCCGCCGCCGCCCTGCTTCATCCACTGCCAGAAGTGAATGTGGTTGAAGTCCTGGCCGGCATTGTTGAACACCGGCTGGTTCTTGCCGTAGCTCGCCTTCACGATCTCCTCGAGGCTCATGCCATCGAAGCCAGAGCCCGGCAGCAGCTTGTTCAGCATGTCGACATAGGCTTGGTGATGCTTGTCGTGATGGTATTCGAGCGTCTCCGCCGACATGTAAGGCTGAAGCGCGTCATAGGCATAAGGTAGCTTTGGGAGTTCGAAGGTCACGGCAGTACTCCGGCGGGGGTTCTCGGAAGAAAAATCTGCCGAAAGCTAAAGGTTCCGGACAGACGAGGCAAGCGAGCGATGGGCTTTGCCGGACGCACAAAAGCGCGAAGGCCTCTTGGGCCTCCGCGCCTCCGTAAGCAGGAAACTATCAGGGCGCGCGAGCGGAGTTTGGCGCAAGCGCCATGAAGGGCGCATGAAGCGCGAATGAAAGCTACATGAATGGATTGGTGAGTTGGGTGGGCGCGGAGCCCCTGAACTCCGCGCCCGGTGCCGAGGAAGGTTCGCTACATATCAGTACAGGGATCTGACGCTTCGGACTTTGCGTGACCCCGCCTGAACCGTGGATGAACCGGCAATGCAGGATTGGTTCAGGAAACAGGTAAGGGCGAAGTCTACTTCACCAGAGCTAGAAGCTCCTTGAACTCGGGCGTGCCGGCTTTGCCGAGCAACTCGAACACCACCATTTCGCTGTCGACGACGTCGGCGCCGCTCTTGAGCAGCCGCGCCAAAGCAAGCCGGCGGCTCGCCTTGGTGCGTGAAGCCACGGCGTCCGCAACCACAAAGGCCTCGAAACCCTGCTCCTCGAGATCGATTGCCGTCTGCGCGACGCAGACATGAGCTTCGATACCGCCAATGATCACTTGCGGCCGTCCCTGCCGCCGGAGCTCATGCAGCCGCTCGCGCAACGCCCCGTTCTTCAGGCAGGAAAACTCGACCTTCTCCATGACCGATCCGGCGTAGCCGAGAGCCTCGCGGATCGGCGCGACCGTAGGCCCAAGCCCTTGCGGATATTGCTCCGAGAGCGTGATCGGAACGTCAAGCGTTCTTGCCGCGCGCACGAGGCGCACGCAGCGCTCGACCACGCGCTGGTCGGACATTGCCGGCAGCAGCTTTTCCTGTACGTCGATAATGAGCAGCTGGGACTTGTCGTGGGCGAGGAGCATAGGATTTCACGGGCCGAAAGCGGGGTGGGGACTTCCTACTCTGGCACAGGTGACGGCGAGCCGCCTAGGCCTGCGATCTTCAGCGCGAAGGCATAAGACAGCGCCACCTCCTTCAGATGCTCGAAGCGGCCGGAGGCGCCGGCATGGCCTGCGTCCATATTGGTGCGCGCGAGAAGCAGATTCTCGTCGGTCTTTAGCTCGCGCAGTTTCGCCACCCATTTCGCCGGCTCCCAATAGGTCACGCGCGGGTCGGTGAGCCCGGCAAGGGCGAGAATGTGCGGGTAGCCCTGGGCTTTCACATTGTCATAGGGCGAATAGGCCGCGATCGTGCGATAGGCCTCTACGCTCTCGATCGGGTTGCCCCATTCGGGCCACTCCGGCGGGGTCAGCGGTAGGCTCGTGTCGAGCATGGTGGTGAGCACGTCGACGAACGGCACTTCGGCGATGATCCCGAGAAACAGCTCGGGCGCCATATTGGCGACGGCGCCCATCAGCATACCGCCGGCGCTGCCGCCATGGGCGACGATGCGGCCGCGTGTCGTGAAACCTTGCTCGGCAAGGAATTCGCCGGCCGCGACGAAGTCGCTGAAGCTGTTCACCTTCTTCTCGCGCTTGCCCTCCTTGTACCAGCGATAGCCCTTGTCCTTGCCGCCGCGCACATGGGCGATGGCGTAGACGAACCCCCGATCGACCAGGCTCAAGGCGGTGGTGGAGAAGCCGGCCGGAATCGACATGCCATAGGCGCCATAGCCATAGAGCAACAGCGGCGCCGATCCGTCGAGCTGGGTCTCCTTGCGGTGGAGCAGCGAGACGGGCACGGTTTCGCCGTCCTTTGCCGGGGCCATCACCCGCCGCGTGACGAAGTTGGCGGGGTCGTGGCCGCTCGGAATCTCTTGCGTCTTCCGCCAGGTGCGAACGCGCGTCTCCATGTCGTAGTCGAGCACTTGCGCCGGCGTTGTCATGGACGAATAGGTGAAGCGCAGCGTACTCGTGGCATATTCATAGCCGGGCGACATGCCGAGCGCGTAGGCCTCCTCGACGAAGGCGATCTTATGCTCGGCCCCATCGGCGAAGCGCCGCACGACGATGCGCGGCAGCCCATCCTCGCGCTCGAGCCGCACGAGATGGTCCTTGAATGAAACCATGTCGAGGATGAGACGGCCGGGCCGATGCGGCTCGATCTCGCGCCAATGCTCGCGGCCCGGGCTCTCCACCGGGGCTTCGACGATGCGGTAGTCCTCGGCGCCACCGGAATTGGTGAGGATGATGAGCCGGTCGCCATGATGCTCGACGGAGTAGTCGTGCTCCGGCTCGCGCGGACTGACCAGGCGCGGCACCGCCGAGGGATCTTCGGCGTCGATCAGGCTCACCTCCGCGGTCTCATGGTCATGCACGCTGAGCAGCAGGAAGCGGCGGCTTTGGGTGGCGCTGAGGCCTAGAAAATAGCCGGGGTCGGGCTGCTCATGCAGGACGGCATCGGCGCTCTCGCTGCCGAGGTCATGCCGGAGCACGCGGCGGGGCCGATGCTCGTCGTCGAGCCAGATATGGAGGAGCGTCCGGCTGTCGGCCGCCCATTCAAAGCTCCCGTTATTGTCGGCGATCTGGGCATCTACAACGTCGCCGGACCCTACCTCGATGATTTGGATGGTGAAGAACTCCGAGCCCTTGGTGTCGACAGCATAGGCGATCAATTTGTGGTCAGGGCTGTGCGATACATTGGCGATGCGGAAATAGGAATGGTCGCGGGCAAGCGCGTTGCCGTCGATCAGAAGCTGCTCTCCGCCGCCGCCCTGCGGTACGCGGCAGAACAACGGATGCTGACCGCCGGTAACGAAGCGCGTGTAGTAGGAGAAGGCTCCATCGGGCGCAGGCACCGTGGCGTCGTCTTCCTTGATGCGGCCCTTCATCTCGGCGAAGAGGGCCTGTTGCAGCGCCTCGGTCTCGGCCATGACGCCGCTGGTGTAGGCGTTCTCGGCTTCGAGATGGGCTCGGATCTCAGGATCAAGCGCAGTCGGATCGCGCATCACCGCCTGCCAGTTGGCGGCGCGCAGCCAAGCGTAGTCGTCCACCCGCACGATCCCGTGTTGAGATGAGGTAAACGGCCGGCGGGAGGCGCGGGGAGGGGTTATCCCCGCGCGGGAGAGTTTGGCATCCATGCCGGGAAGAATTACCCAGAGTCCTTACCAGCTTGCTCATCAGCGTCGTGCTTTAGGGCCACGCCGTTGATGCAGTAGCGCAATCCGGTGGGATTGGGACCGTCCGGGAAGACGTGGCCAAGATGAGCCTCGCATTTTGCGCAGCGAACCTCGGTACGACGCATGAACAACGCCCGGTCTTCGTGCTCGCTCACCGCGGCAGCACCGGCAGGGGCGTAGAAGCTCGGCCAGCCGGTCCCGGAATCGTATTTAGTTTCAGAGCTGAACAACGGAGCGCCGCAGCAGACGCAGTGATACATGCCGTCGCGCTTCTCCTGCGAATAGGGATGACTGAAGGCGCGCTCGGTTCCGTGCTGGCGTGTTACCCGAAACTGATCAGGGGTAAGCGTCTCGCGCCACTTCGCATCAGACTTGACGGTTTTGCCAGTTTTCTCCATTTCCGGTTCCTGGGTTCTGTCCATGGATGGGATTCTTCCTTTTTCTCGCATTTGTTCGACTGCAATATAATCATCGAAATCGCTTCCTGAGGGGGATACGTGTAGCTTCTCACGCAGGCTTGATTGCAGTCTGTGGATGAGTATCTGGGTTAAGGTCATGCGCGCCTGGCGCAGAATTATTCCAGTGATTGCTCCCTGGTTAGACTTAAGCAGCCGTGTACGTGCAAACGGGGCAGGCGACAGTAGCGTATTCGTTCATCATAATTATTCAGCCCACAGTCTTCATTGAGAAACGATGCCTTGCGCGTTGGTGAGAACATGATATATGCGCAGATGCGTTGTGCGTCTTGATGGGGCACAGTCTCTTAGTTGCGAAAACAGTCCAACTTCCCGTCATAAAAAGGCTTGATCTGGTAGCTTCAAGAGTCACGTGACCGGAAGATAACAGAGCATTTGCACACCGTTGCCCTGGTTGTCAGGTGCGGGGACTGTGCAGGATCAAAGGAGCGACTTAATGGACCAAAATCTGGAGAAGAACGAGCTCGTCGAACTTACGGCTGAGATCGTCTGCGCCTATGTCAGCAACAACCCTGTTGTCGCCGGCGACCTTCCGGGCGTGATCCACAATGTATTCGATGCCTTGAGCAGGGCGTCTGCCGCCTCAGGCCAGCCGGCCCAGGAGGAACTCAAGCCGGCGGTTCCTGTCAAGAGGTCGGTAACGCCCGAACATATCGTCTGTCTCGAGGACGGTAAGAAGTTCAAATCGCTGAAGCGCCACCTGCGCACGCACTACGACCTGTCGCCCGAGGAATATCGGGAGAAGTGGGGCTTGCCGCATGACTACCCCATGGTAGCGCCGAACTATGCCGCCGCCCGGTCGGACCTCGCCAAGCGCATGGGTCTTGGACAGCGCCGCAGATAGCAAAACGAATCGGCTGTGCAGCGCGCGCTTCGGTCGCCGCGCTCCCGCCACCTCCGGCGCGCGGGCCTTCCTCCAGATCGAGTAGAGCGCGCCGAAAGTCACCACAACCTATTGTGACTCTTGAAGAATTTTCTCCGGACTCTTGCACGGAGCGGGCGAACTCCACATAGTCGTCTCTGACGCGGCGATTCGTGAGCCTGCTTTTGGGCTCGCTGGAGGGGAAGCCGATGCTGTCCGGGCGAGCCTTTCGGGCGCAGTTGGTGACGCAAGGACAGCGTGATCTCTACAACTATTGGCACCAATGTGCAGGGTCGCGGCGCATGCCGTCCCGCTCCGATCTTGATCCTTTCAGCGTGCCCAAGCTCCTTCCTTGCATCGGCTTGATCGATGTGGCCGGTGGCCTCGAAGATGCCCGGTTCCGGCTAGCGGGAACCCGCCTCCACGACGTTTATGGCGAGGAGGTTACCGGCAAGCGTATCGACCAGGTCTTTGCAGGCACTTGCGCCGACTATTGGCACCGGGTTCATGCCCGGGTGGTGGACCACGGCTCCCCACTACACGGCGTGGTGCGCGGACCGGCCGAAGGCCGCGACCATATAGTGCTGTTCTGGTTGCGGTTGCCGCTGTCGCAAGACGGGTGCCGCGTCGACAGGATCCTTTGCTACGACACGGCGGGCTCTACCGAGACTGTCTGCGCAAGCGCTGGCCGCTCTTTGCCGCCATATCCGGCCCTTCAGCCTCGAATGTGGACCCTGCAGCGACGGGCGCATTGCGGCTGAGCGGACCGGCGCGGCGCATGCATGAGCGCCAACTCGCCCTAATAGGCACTCAACAGACCAAGGTGACGGTTGAGTTCGTAGCTCCAATGGCCGGCACTCCCGCGGCGGCGCTCGGCGCGAAGCGCCCGTCGCAGCTTCGACAGGGTGCGCAAACCGCCTTGCGGGCTCGGATCTGCAAGCTCCTGCGGCCAAAGGGCGATCAGGCGCGGTAGATCGCGGGCTCTGAGATGACAGCCGGCTCCCGCTTGCGCCATCGTGTCGAAGACGCAAGGCGTGGCCGAATTGGCTCTCGATCCAACGGCTGCACGCGCGTCGAGACGCCCATCTCAGCCCCAGGGTCACGGCGAACTGGTCCGCGCTCGCGCCGTCGGACCGATCGGCGTCGCGCGGCGCCCTCCAATGCCGCTTCCTTGCGCGACGACGTCATCGCCGCCAAGGAGCGCGTGGCACGTGCTCTTTAGAGCCGTGGGACCCGAACTCGCCGGCGTGCTCATCGACGTCTGCTGCGAGTTGAAAGGGCTCGAGGACGCCGAGAAGAATCAGGGTTGGCCGCAACGGGGCCGGCAAGGTCGTGTTACAGATCGCGCTCCCGCGTCTTGCCAGACACACGGGCTTGCCGTCGCCGACGAGAGCTGCCGGCGCGCAGCGAGGGGCGTTCGTCATTGGGGGAGCGAGGACTACCGGCCAACCTTCCATGCCTGGCGCGCGTCTGACGATCAATGAAGCGAGGGCGCCTTCGCGATCGCCTCGCTCGCGTCCTTGCGGATCCTCTCGACCATCGCCACGAGCCCGTTCGAGCGTTGCGGCGTCAGATGCTCCTTGAGGTGCAGTCGGCCGAGCACGGCGTTGGCATCGATGCTGAGAATCGCATCGGCCGTCTGGCCCGAATAAAGGGCGAACAGGATCGCGATAAGGCCGCGGACGATGTGGGCGTCGCTATCGCCGAGGAAGCTCAGGCGGGGGACGAGGTTGTCCTGATCGACCCGGGTCGCGAGCCACACCTGGCTCACGCAGCCCTGAACTTTGTTGGTGGCGTTCCTGGCCTTCTCCGGCAAGGGTTGAAGCTTCCGCCCAAGCTCGATCACGTAGCGATACCGGTCCTCCCAGTCATCGAGGAACTCGAAATCGGCAAGGATCTCGTCAAAGCTCGCGGCCGGGGGGATTAGGTTCGCTTGCGTGGGTCGTGCGTTCTCCATGCCAACCAATATAGGCCGGATCGACGAGGTTCGCGACCCGCGGAGAAGAAATGGGCGCGCACTTTGGGTGGGAAGGGCAGGGGAACCGTCCCAAGTGCGCGCCCTTGGCAGGGGGGCTGCCAAAACAATATCGTCGGAAAGTGCTGGTCAACCGGCCGGCGGTTCGCATCGCGGGGGGCTTGCCACCGCTCAACTCATCGCCGCTGGACGGCTTGATCTTGGTCTCTCGCCTAGATGCCAGCCTGACGCGGTCCGCTCCAGGCAGGCGCAAGGTCGTCAGGGTTGAGCGTGTTTTGCGAGGTGATCGCTTCTACGCTTGCAGGTTCCGCAGTCACGGGCGCCACGGTCCAAGGGCCCATGCTCGCTTGCGCCACGCTGGCCTGTTCGGCGCCCGCAGGTTTTGCGCCGGCGTTGTCAGCCGCTGGGGTACCGTCCACGATCGGCGCTTCGCTGTCGTCAGGGGCGCCCCCGGTCTGCTCCTTGATGAAGCCCATGATCAACTCGGCGCCGAACTGCGCCTTATGCACGAACACGTCAAAGGCATCCTTGCCCGTGGTGCAAACTCCGGGGTTTCGGCCGCAGAAGCCGCTTACGTCCTTAACGGCCGCCTGAGCGGTTCCGTAAACTTCGCTCTGTTGCTGCTCATCGGTCGGCAGCAGCAGAACAAGAATGATGAGCCAGAAGGCTGCCCTAACGAGAAACATCACAAGTGCCCCTTTCGATCAAGTGGCGGTTGTCCCGCCAACTACCTTCCCTTAGGTTGGGCCACTATAACGCTGAGAACATAAGCAACCTTCACTAGTGATCGTCAATTTCGCTTAGAAAATATTGTTAAGTTTAAGAGATGGCTAAGCGGACGCTTTACCCTACAATAATCTCTACTAATTTGTGTAAATCTGTCTAAACTTTGAATGAAGGATCTTGCTGGATACCTGCCAGCCACGCCCGCATGACGCCTCGCCTCGGCGCGAGGCGCCGGCTAAGCGGCGCTCCGTCAACGCGGCTGCGTTCCAAATGACCCGGAGTGTCGAGTATCTCTCGAGTTTGCGGATTTGACGGCGCGGGGCTGTGAGCCATTCCGTTTTAGGCTTCCTTAAGCGGGCCCCGTGAATAATCAAGAATAGAAGAATCGGGGAGGCAGCGGTATTTGGCCCGCTCCGAGGTGCGCGTGATTGGAAATCAGGATCTGCGTGGGTTTGCCGCCTATTTCAGCGCGCTTGTGCATGATTCCGTCCGTGACGATATCCCAGAGGCCGCGCGTCAACAGTCCTTCATTGCCGCGCATCTGCTCGCGGGCTTGCTCGCGCTCTGCATCTTCCCCGTCTATCTGGTGTGGAGCGGGAAGCCGTCGCTGCTCGGCGCTGTCGCCTTCCTCTGGTTCCTGTCACCGATCGGCATTGCCGTTTTCCTATCGCGCACCGGAAAGTTCGGCACCGCGCATTTGATTTCGGCAGCGGTTTTAGCCGGGCTTGTGACCTTTTCGGCGTGGCTTACCGGCGGCATCACGTCCTGCCTCATCCCCTGGATGGTGGTGGTCCCAGTGGAGGGCGCCCTGTCGACCGACCGGCGCGTGGTCGCCTGGGCGGCGGGGTTTGCCTGTCTCGGGCTCACCGTCCTTGCCGTCAGCGGGGCCCTTGGTCTCCTGCCACCCGCGCCGCCATCTCCGCTGTCGCCCACTTTGCTTGCGCTGATCGGCGCCATGAGCGCCGCTGGCTACGCCGCGGGTCTGACAGTCAGCGTGCAGCTCGTCCACGCCCGATCCGAAGACGCCGTGCGAATCGGCGAGGAGCGTTATCGGCTGCTCGCGGAGAACGCGACCGACATGATCACGCGTCACGATGAAAGGGGCCGCGTGCTGTTCGCGTCGCTTGCCGCGCAGCAGCTGTTGGGCGCGCCCGCCGTGAAGCTTCACGGCGACGGCTTGTTTCAGCGGGTGCATGTCGCGGATCGGCCGGCCTATCTCACGGCGTTGTCGCGGTGCTACGCCAATAATGAGCCTATCGCCGTTGAGTTCAGAGTTCGCTGCGCAAGTCACCCCGGCCATGAGAGATATATCTGGGCGGAGATGCGCTGCCGGCCATTGCTAGCTGAGACGTCTGCTGGCGGCGTGCCGCTCCCGTCTGGCGTCCTCGCCGGCACCAGAGATATCTCGGAGCGCAAGGCGCAAGAGGCCGAGCTGTTGCGGACGCGCGACGAGGCCGAGCGCGCGAGCCGCGCCAAGACGCAGTTCCTCGCCAATATGAGCCACGAGCTGCGTACTCCGCTCAATGCCGTGATCGGCTTTTCGGAAATCCTCAATCGGGAGCTGTTCGGTACGTTGGGCGAGCAGCGCTACCGGGACTATGCCCGGCTCATCCATGAAGGCGGCGAGCACCTCCTCAACGTCGTGAACGATATTCTCGATATGTCAAAGATCGAGGCGGGCAAGTTCAAGATCGTTAAGGAGCCGTTCGACGTCGCCTCGCTCATCAATTCGTGCAGTGAAGTAATGCGTCACGCGGCGGATAAGAAGCGGATCGTGTTGATTACCGAGGTGTCGCCAAACCTGCCCGAGCTTCTCGCCGACAAGCGCGCCTGCAAGCAGATGCTGCTCAATGTGATCTCGAATGCGATCAAATTCACTGATGCCGGCGGGTGGGTCCGCATCTCGGCGCGGGTGGAGAAGGACATGGTCGAGCTGGTGGTGTCGGACAATGGCATCGGCATCGCCGAACACGACCTGCCGAAGCTCGGCAATCCTTTTGTGCAGGCAGACAATTCCTACGACCGAAGCTATGACGGCG